>ENA-OFCE01001347-OFCE01001347.1-metagenomes-genome-assembly--contig:-NODE-1347-length-12816-cov-4.991537_pt1 | contig 12816 bp, 11 predicted proteins | sample MGYA00153388_OFCE01 | MGnify analysis MGYA00153388
GTGCCTTGAGGCCGGTCTGGACTGGCTCATGGACCGACTTGCGCGGGATGATGCCCGGCGCCTTGACCTCGACCCGGCTGCGCTGATCGGTGACGATCGGGCCCTTGCCGTCGATCGGGTTGCCGAGCGCGTCGACCACGCGGCCGAGCAGGCCCTTGCCGATCGGCACGTCGACGATGGTGCCGGTGCGCTTGGCCGTCGACCCTTCGGTGATCCCGGTGTCCGAGCCGAAGATGACGACGCCAACGTTATCGGCCTCCAGGTTCAGCGCCATGCCCTTCACGCCATTGGCGAATTCGACCATCTCGCCGGCCTGGACATTGTCGAGCCCGTGGATGCGGGCGATGCCGTCGCCGACCGACAGCACGCTGCCGACTTCCGAGACTTGCGCGTCGGCGTCGAAGTTCGCGATCTGGTCGCGAATGACGCGGGAGATTTCAGCGGCGCGGATATCCATGTTCAGCCTTTCATCGCCGTAGCGAGCGTATTGAGTTTGGTTGCGATCGAGGCGTCGATCATCTGGCTTCCGAGCCGGACGACGATTCCGCCGAGGATGGAGGGGTCGACGCGGGCGTCGAGCGTGATCTCGCGACCGACGCGGGCCTTCAACTTGGTCTTCAATGCGGCGATTTGGTCGTCGCCGAGCGGGTGTGCCGAGGTCACTTCGGCCTTGGTCTCGCCGCGGGCGTCGGACGCGAGCTCGCGGAAGATGCGGATCACCGACCTCAACTCGCTGAAGCGGCCATTGTCGGCCAGCACGCCAAGGAACCGACCGGTGATCGAGTCGAGCCCGAGCGCGGGGACCAAAGCGCGGATGGTCTTGCCGGCGTCGGCGCGGCTCACCAGCGGGCTGGTGACGAGGGCGCGGAAATCCGCCGATTCGGTCATCGCCTGCTCGATCGAATCGAGGCTCCGGCCGACCGCATCAACCTGTTGTTCGTCACTGGCGAGGCCGAACAGAGCGGTTGCGTAACGCCCCGCTAAGCTGGCCTGAATGCCGCCGGAATTCTCCACGCGCTATAAGCTCCAGACAGAGATTTGTGCCCCATGCATTGAACGGGGCGCAGCGACATGAATCGCGCGCGCCCCATGGGTTGGCGCGCCCCTAGCAAGCGGTGCGATTCGATGCAAGGCGGGTTTGACCGCAAACCACGGGAAGCGGTGGCTTAAACCGGCGGGTAGGATCGATGCATGACATACTCCATCACCGGGCTCGACCCTACGCCATTCGCCCATCTTGCCGGATTGCCCGACGCCGCCCTCGCCGAGCGAGGCACGGTGCGGATGATCGCGGACAGTTTTCCCGGCTTTCCTTGCCGGGTGGCGCTCGACGATGCGCAGCCGGGCGAGGCGCTGCTGTTGGTCAACCATGTCAGCCACGAAGGCGGGCCCTATCATGCAGCGCACGCAATTTTCGTCGGCGAGAGCGCGGCGGAAGCGGCGCGGTTCGTCGATGCGGTGCCGCCGGCGCTCGATCGCCGAATCCTGTCGATCCGGGCGTTCGATGCGGCGGGGATGATGACCAATGCTGCCCTGGCCCAGCCGGGCGAGGCCGATGCCGCGTTTCGTGGGCTGCTTGAAGATCCGGCGGTCGACCATCTCGACGCCCACAACGCCGTCCGCGGTTGCTTCGCGGCGCGGGTCGAGCGAGGCTAGACCGCCCGCGTGTAAAACAGCGTGAAGGGCGTGTCGGGATAGTCACCGAACGCATCGCTCGGCTCGAACCCCTGGCGCTGGTAGAGACGGTTGGCCGCAGCGAACAAAGGCGAATTACCGGTTTCCAAGCTGACGCGTGTCAGTCCCATCGCGCGGGCGGTAGCGATGAGGTGGGCGACGATCGCCCCGCCAACGCCGAGGCCGAGCGCGGCGGGCGCAGTGCGCATCGACTTGATCTCGCCATGGCCCGGATCGAGCGACTTCAATGCACCGATGCCGAGCAGGCCGCCGTTCCGGTCGCGCAAGGAGAAGAAAAGGATCGCCGGCGAGCGAAGCCCATCGATCGGCAGCACATGGCACGCCTCCGGCGGCGAATCCGCACGCATTTCGGCGAAGTGCAATGCGAGCAGTTCGCGAATGTCAGGAAGGTCGAGTTCCCCTTCGTGGAAGGTCCATTCGGCAATCGCCCTACGGGCGCCTGGGCCCCGGCCTTCGCCGGGGAACAAGTTACTTTGATCGCAAGCCATGGGAAGCAGTGGCTAGTGGGGTGGGCTATGGTATGTCCATGTTGATGCAAACAATTGACCCTGACGAGACCTGGGAAGCTTCGTGGGCGGCGTTCGAGGTGCGCGACCGGAGTTGGGACGGGCGGGTGATCGGCGCGGTCACGACCACCGGGATCTATTGCAAGCCGAGTTGCCCGGCGCGGCGGCCGAAGCGCGAGCATGTCGAGTTTTTCGCCGATGCGGCAGGTGCGCGGGCGGCGGGGTATCGCGCTTGCCTGCGCTGCCGGCCCGACGAGGTCGGGCGCGACCGCGCGGCGGTGGCAAAGGCGGTGGAGTTGATCGATGCCGCCGAGGAGCCGGTGCTGCTTGACGCGCTGGCGGCGGCGGTGGGTTATGCGCCGCATCATTTCCAGCGCTTGTTCACGCGCGACATGGGGCTCTCCCCGGCGGCGTACGCACGGGCATTGCGGGCCAAACGCGCGGAAACGCATTTGATGGAGGGCAAATCGGTGACCGAGGCGATTTACGATGCGGGTTATTCGGCGCCGAGCCGGTTCTATGCCGACGCGAAGGCGCGGCTGGGGATGACCCCGTCGGCATGGCGCGATGGCGGGCGGGGCGAGACGATCCGCTACGTGGTAACTGACAGCAAGCTCGGGCGGCTGCTGGTGGCGGCGACGGGCAAAGGGATTTGCCGGCTGACCTTCAACGAGGATGTCGGTGCGCTTCGGCGGAAATTCCCCAATGCCGAGATCATCGCCGACGACGGGACGATCGCGGCTTGGGTCGAGGGCGCGCTGTTGGCAATCGACCGGCCCGAGGCCGCGCGCGAACTGCCGATCGACGTCCGCGGCACCGCCTTCCAGGAGAAAGTGTGGCAGGAATTGCGCAAGATCCCGCTCGGCCAGACGCGCAGCTATGCCGATATAGCAGCGGCGGTCGGTCAGCCCGGCGCGGTGCGCGCGGTGGGGACGGCGAACGGGTCGAACCCGGTGTCGGTGCTGGTGCCGTGCCACCGGGTGATCCGGTCGGACGGATCGCTCGGTGGCTATGGCGGCGGGCTCGAGAACAAGGTCAAATTGCTGGCCGCCGAGGGGGTCACCATCGGCCAGCCAGCATTGGACCTCTAGGCGATCAGCCCTTGTTCTTCTTCTCGGTGAACTCGATCAGCTCTTTCTCGGCCAGTTTGATGGCTTCGTCGCGCTTGCCGGCGGCGAGCAGGTCGTAAACGTCTTTGGCGAGCTTTTGCCCCTTGTTCTTGTGCGGGCTGAAGGCGAGCGACGCGATCCGGTCCTTGGCTTCGGTGATCTTGTTGTCGCGGATGTACTGCATCGCCGAGCGAACCTGCACCTCGACGTCCTGCGGGGCGAGCGTTGCTGCATAATGAACCGCGTTGCGCGCCGGATCGGTGACGGCAATGCCCTCGTCGATGAAGGTGCGGTAGTAGAGGTAGAGCGGCTGCGGGTCTTCCTTGTCGATCCGGTTGCCGGCGAGGAATTGCTGGCGCGCCTGCTTGAAGGTGCCGGCGTCGCGGTTCTTCTTGGCCATCTCGAGCAAAGCCTCGCCCTTGGTGACGATCGGCTCGACCGATTTCGGATCGACCGCCATGGCGCGATCGGCGGCCGCCACCGCCTCGGGATAATTCTTCAGCCGAAGCTCGGCCTCGGCCACTGTGCGAAGCACCATCGGGTCGGTCGGATAGCTTTTCGCCACCGCACGGATGCGGTTGAGCAATTGCGAGTCGGGATCGCTCCAGGCGGCCTTGAGTGCGATCCGGCTCTGCATCACCTGCTGTGCGCCGGGACTCATCTCGGTCACGGTGACCGGTTGGATGGTGAGCTTTGCCGGGGCAATCTTGAGGTATGGCAATTGCTTCTGGCGCTTGTAGGCGTTGAGGGTTTTCTCGAGCTCGCCAAGGTCGCCGAACGTGGTGCGCGCCGCCTCGAGCGGCGGGGTGCCGCTGTTGATCAGAGTAACATATTTGTCGATCTGACCCTTCCGGCTCGGCTCGAGCGACAGATAGTGAGTCATCAGCCAGCCTTGGGTATAAAAGGCCATCGTGTCGTAATCGGCATCAACCTTGTTGCTCATCAGATTGGCGATCGGCACCGGGCGGCCTTTGAACAGGGCCGCAGCACGGTAGGTCGGCGGCGCGCCGATCCCGATCGATCCGTCGGCATTGAACAGCGGGCTGCCCATGAATTCGGCGAAGCCTTCGCTCAACCATTGCGGGAGCGGCTTGTTGGTGTTTTGCAGCTGCAGCGAGTGGGTATATTCGTGGTAGAAGACGTTTTCGCCGGTCATCTTGGCATAGCCGGCGTCGCGCGCGCGCACCTTTTCCGGGATGACCGCGACCGGGCCGGTCACCGGACCCATGAAATAGCCGGCGACGCCATAGTCGTTCGAACCGGTCAGCCGGCCAACGGCATTCAAATCGGACACCAGGAATACCTGCAGCCGGTTGCCGTCGCCGAGGCTGGGATCGGGCATGGCGCGGATCAGGCGGGCGGCGGCATCGAACGTTTCAAGCTTTTCGGCATAAGCCTTCATGTCGGCGGCGGGCATGTCGCCATAAATGATGAAATGCTTCGACGTCGCCTGCTGCCATGTGGCGGCGGCGGGGCTGGCGACGACGAGCGCAGTGGCGCTCAAAAGGATAGCAAGACGCACGTATATTCTCCCCCGGGAAATCTGATGGCGCAGCATTAGACTAGTCGAAAATTACCGCAAGCGTTTCATAACCCACGAAAATCGCTCGGTTTTTGAAGCAGTTGCGGATTGACGGACGCAGTTGGCGGCGCATCGTTTGATCGAGCGAGCGGGGTCGCTGGTCAATCGCCTGTTGCCAGTGGCGGCTGCCTTTGCGAGGCGTCGGTCTTTGGGGGAGCGCGATGATGGTCGAACAGCAGGTGGCAAAGCCGACATGGCGCAAGATCACCGAATTTCCGCTGGTGGCGATGGTGATCGGGATTGCGCTGATGGCTGGCTCGATCCAGCTGACCTCGTTCCTGTTCCACTTCATCCCCAAGAAGGGCATCCCGGCGCACACCCGGGAAATCGTCATCGGGCTGGCGGTCGTCGCGGTGGTGATCGCGGTCTACAAACTGGCGATCCGGCATCTCGGCGAGCAGCCGCGCGACGATTTGCGAAGCGAGCATGCGGCGCGCGATCTCGGGCTGGGACTGGTCGGAGGCACGCTGATCTTTTCCGCGGTGACCGCGGTCGCGGCGTTGCTTGGCGTATATCATATTGTCGGACCTGGAGACGCCAACGACATCTTCTACACGCTGGTGACGATGGGCATCGTTCCGGCGGTCATGGAAGAGACATTGTTTCGCGGGATCATGTTCCGTCACCTCGAGGATTTCGGCGGGACATGGTTCGCGCTGGCGCTGACTTCGGCATTGTTCGGCGTCGCGCATATCTTCAACCCCAACGCGACCTATTTCTCGTCGTTCGCGATTGCGGTCGAGGCGGGGATCATGCTCGGCGGGGCGTATATGCTGACCCGCAGCCTGTGGTTGCCGATCGGGCTGCATGCGGCGTGGAACTTCACCCAGGGCGAGATTTACGACGTTCCGGTGTCGGGGATCGACCAGCATGGGCTGGTCCAGGCCAAATTGTCGGGTCCGCCGATCCTGTCGGGCGGCACCTTCGGGCTCGAGGCGTCGGTGATCGCGCTGGTGATCGCGACCGCGTTCGGGCTGTGGCTTGTGGTGCGGGCGGTTCGCGCGGGGCATCTGGTGCGGCCGTGGTGGGTGCGGCGGCGGCTGGCGCGCGCGGAAGCGTCGTCGTCAGAGAAAACTATATGGGTCGACGTCGACCGCGACCCGGACCTTCGAACCCCAGTCGACCCCGCCTAGCCAGTCGCGGATCACGTCCTGCACATCGAGCTTGCGCGCGGCGTGGATCAATAGCCGCTGGCGATGACGACCGCGCAGCATCGCGAGCGGGGCCGGGGCGGGGCCGAACACCGCCATGCCCTCGACCGTCGGCGCGGCGCGAGCGATGCGGCGCGAAGTGGCCTCGGCATCTTCCTTGTCCTCGGATGAAATGATGATTGCGGCGAGGCGGCCGAAGGGGGGCATTGCGGCTTCTCGCCGGGCCTCGGTCTCGGCGGCGTAGAAGCCGGGGCCGTCACCGCTGATCAGCGCGGCGATGACCGGCGCATCGGGGTCGTGGGTCTGGACCAGCACGCGGCCGGGCTTGTCGCCGCGACCGGCGCGCCCGGCAACCTGCTGGATCTGCTGGAAGCTGCGTTCGGCCGCTCGCAAATCGCCGCCCTGAAGGCCGAGATCGGCATCGACCACCCCGACGAGGGTGAGGTTGGGAAAATGGTATCCCTTGGTTACGAGCTGGGTGCCGACGACGATGTCGATCTCCTGCGCGTCCATCGCGCGGACGAACTCGGCGGCGCGGGCCGGCGACCAGATGGTGTCGCTGGTGACGATCGCGGTGCGCGCATCGGGGAACAAGGCCGCGACCTCGTCGGCGATGCGCTCGACCCCGGGGCCGCAGGCGACCAGCGAATCCTCGTCGCCGCATTCGGGGCACAATCGCGGCGGGGGCATGACGTGGCCGCAATGGTGGCAGGCGAGGCGGTGCATCAGCCGATGCTCGACCATCCACGCGGTGCAATTGGGACATTGGAAGCGATGCCCACAGGTGCGGCACAAGGTCAGCGGAGCGAAACCGCGGCGGTTGAGGAACAGCAGGCTCTGCTCGCGGTTGGCGAGGTTGGTTTCGAGCTCGGCGACGAGGCTCGGCGCGAGCCAGCGGCCGCGCGGTGGCGGATCTTGGGTGAGGTCAATGGCGCGGATTTTGGGAAGCGTCGCACCGGCGTGGCGCTCGGTCAGGAGGAGTTCGCGGTAGCGGCCGATCTCGACCATGTGGCGCGTCTCGATCGCCGGGGTGGCGGAGGCGAGGATGATCGGGATTTCCTCGAAATGGCCGCGCATCACCGCGACGTCGCGGGCGTGATACTGGACGCCTTCTTCCTGCTTGAACGACGGCTCATGCGCTTCGTCGACGACGATCAGACCGAGGTTGGCGTAGGGCAGGAACAAGGCCGAGCGAGCGCCGACCACGACGCTGGCTTCGTCCGACGCGATGGCACGCCAGGCGCGGCGGCGCTGCGAGGAGCGCAGGTCGCTATGCCACGCCACGGGCTCGCAACCGAAGCGCGCGGTGAAGCGGGTCAGGAACGGCTCGGTCAGCGCGATCTCGGGCAGCAGGACGAGGATCTGGCGGTCCTGGCGCAAGGCTTCGGCGATGGCTTCGAAATAGACTTCGGTCTTGCCCGATCCGGTGACCCCGTCGAGCAGGACTGGGTCGAAATCGCTATGACCTTTGGGGCCGATGGCGGCGGTCAGCGAGGCGGCGGCGGCGGTTTGTTCGTCGCTGAGGGTTGGCGGGGCAAAGTCGGGGTCGGGTACGGGGAAGGGGTGGTCGCTTGTCACCTCGACCCGCTCGAGCGCGCCGGCGTTGACGAGGCCGCGCATGACGGCGTCGCTGACGTCGGCGTGGGCAGCGAGCTCGCGGACGGTGCCTTGGCGGCCCTCGATCGCGGCGAGGGCCTGGGTGCGTTGCGGGGTCGATCGGACCGGAGCGACCCCCGTGGCGCGATATTCGATCATCACCTTCGGCCCGGCGAGCGCCGACGATGACGGCAGGATCATCCGCAGCACCGCGGCGAGCGGCGAGAGGTAATAATCCGCGGTCCATTCGGCGAGGCGGCGCAGCGCGGGCCGGATCGGCGGGACGTCGACCAGTCCGGCGAGCGGGCGAAGGCGATTGTCGCCGACTTCCTCGGTGGCAACGCGCTCCGGCTCCCATACGACGCCGATCAACTGGCGCGGGCCGAGCGGGGCGATCACCACGCTACCGGGCTCGACGTGCATCCCGTCGGGAACGCGATAATCAAGCGGTCCGAGCGCGGCGTTGAGGGTGATTACTCTGGTGCGGGGAAGCGGCATGGCGCCGCGCTTACTTGCCGCGCTTCTTGCGATGGCTGTCGAGGTCGAGGACGGCGGTTTCCTCGGCTTCTTCGGGCAGCAGGCCGAGGCGGCGGGCGACTTCCTGATAGGCTTCGGCTTCCCCGCCCAAATCCTGGCGGAAGCGATCCTTGTCGAGTTTCTCGCTGGTCTTCATGTCCCACAGGCGGCAGCCGTCAGGGCTGATCTCGTCAGCGAGGATGATGCGCGCATAATCGCCGTCCCACACGCGGCCGAACTCGAGCTTGAAGTCGACCAGCCGGATGCCGATCGCGGCGAACATGCCGCACATGAAGTCGTTCACCCGGATCGCCATGTCGGCGATGTCGTTCATCTCCTCCTGGCTGGCCCAGCCGAAGCAGGCGATATGTTCGTCGGCGATCATCGGGTCGCCCAGTGCATCGTCCTTGTAATAATATTCGATGATCGTGCGCGGCAGCTGGGTGCCTTCCTCGATCCCGAGGCGCTTGCTGAGCGAGCCCGCGGCGACGTTGCGGACGACGACCTCGATCGGGACGATCTCGACCTGGCGGACCAATTGCTCGCGCATGTTGAGGCGGCGGATGAAATGGGTCGGCACGCCGATCGTCGCCAGCGCGGTGAAGATATGCTCGCTGATCCGGTTGTTGAGCACGCCCTTGCCGTTGATCGTGCCGCGCTTCTGCGCGTTGAAGGCGGTGGCGTCATCCTTGAAATATTGGATGATCGTGCCCGGCTCGGGACCCTCGTAGAGGATCTTGGCCTTGCCTTCGTAAATCTGGCGGCGACGGGACATGGAGACTCGCTTCTATGGGGTGCAGGTGAAGCCCGCGCTATAGGGTAGGGGGTGCTTGCCCGCAATGAATCAACTTGGCCCGCAATGCGGCGGCACGGAGGGATCGAGCGTGAAAGGGATAATGACCGTGGTCGGAGCGCTGATCGGGGTCGACATGCCGGATCGGTTAAACGACGGCGCCCGCTAAAGTTACAAAAGTTACCCAGTTCGCCGCCTTTTCGGGCCTGTTTTGTAAACTTAAGCCCGCGCGTCACAGTGGCAGGATCCGCGGACCGAGGCGGGTCGGCGCGGCGGTTTCGGCGAACGCGCGCATCTCCTCCCGGTAGCGCGCCTGGTCCGCCTCCCCCGCCGCCTTGGCGGCCGCGCGCTCGGCGTCGAACGCGGCCCATTCCTGCTTGCGCCGCCAGCGCAGCTGGGCCGCGTGGCGCAAGCGGTCGGCATCGCCCCCCGCGTGGCGCAGCAAGGCCACTGCCAGCTGGTCGTTGTGGCGCAGCTCGGTGCGGACATGGCGGCCACGGCGGAACACCCTGACCTCATCCTCGCCCAGCCCGCGCGCGAGGCTCGATTGGCGCAGGCCCAGCAGGCCATGGTCGATCGCGAGGTCGACCGCCTTGGCGAACTGCTCGGCGCCGGGCCGGTCGAACAGGCGATAGGCCGATTGCGCGCTCATCCCGACCTTGCGCGCGGCAAAGCCGATCGACGGGGTGTGCGCGAGCAAGGCGACGAACGCCCGCTGCCGCGCCTCATCCCACCCGATCCGCCGCTTGCGCTGCATCGGCACGGCTGCAAAGTCGATCACCGGCATGCCGTCGTCGGTGTAGGTCACGTCGAGCAGGGTGCGGTCCTCGTCGATCCAGTGCGGATGGCGAAAGCCGACCGGCGCGGGTTCGTAGCCCAATTGGTCGCGATCATTCGCATCATACACCGGGGTGTAGGGTTCGCCCGCGATGATGGGCTGGCGCGCGGGTTGGTTGCGCTTGGCGCGGAGAGGCGCGGTAGGGGAGTTGGGTTGGCGCATGCGGTTTCTCCGATGCGCACAGTATAACCCATATGGATTGTGTAGGAAAGTTGTTATTCCGTTCCGGCAAGTATGAGGATCTAGGCGATAAAACTCAACGCGGCAGTTACGCTAATCTGACGTTGCCCACGTAGCTAGCTCGTTGATCGTTGGGTCCAGGCGGACGGCTTGTACTGCTCCGCCCAGCAGCGTGGATCGCAAATGATGGACATTCAAAGCGGACGCAGCTTTACCTGACTCCTTCAACATTCCGTACACGGCGTCAAAGAGATCCGCCGAGTTAACAGCTGACTTAATATCTCCAACAGAAGCGGAACTAGAAGCAAGTTCAACGTAGATCAGGGTATTCGCATTTCCTTGCAACCCAAAATAGGCTTGAAGATAAGCCGCGTGGTCAAATCGAAAGTTTCCACCAATCAACTTAAAGTATTTACCGATCATAGGAGCAGATTTCTTCTCGGTACTATTTGCATTCCGTAGGCGTGCAAAGAACCCAAAAGCAAGCCCGTCGCGGAGCGTTATCCAAGATTTGCAATCCAAGTCCCACCCGTAAGAGGAAAATAAAACTGCCCTTAGAAAACTGTAGCCTACAATCGCCGATAGAAAATTTGAAAAGGTTGTGATTAATAGAACATTGCTACCCAACAGCCTAAACTCTTCAGCAATAAAATCATTAAAATCGCGGTCAATCAAACACCTTACTTTTGAAGCTATGTGAGTACGGGTCTGCTCATCTAATCGATCGATTTCCTCCGCAATCTGCATAACTCTCGCCTTATTCCCGCCGATGAAATCGTCGGAAGGCGTCTCTGCATCGATTTCATCTGCGGATCGGCAGTCTACGTCCGAGCGAAACGAAATAACCGATTTCAAAATGCGCGAGTCACTCTGCCCTTCGGCGAAAATCGTTTTTACGCCCCCATTTACTCGGAAAACAGTGACCCACTCTTCGGGAGTTCGTTTAGGAAGACTCATTTTCCAACTCAAAGGCGGTCCCAGCGAATTTCGAGATGATTTCGATTGAGTGGGTGGCCATAATAAACTGTGTAGAGCTCGCTGATGATAGCGTGCGCAACGACGAAGCAATCCTTCTTTGCCATTTATAATTTAGTGACAATTCAGGTTCATCGATAAGAATTAAGCTTCTCGCGCCCCGCGAGACGATTGCTGCACTCAAAAGGAATAATAATTGACGTTCGCCAGAAGATAGCATGTTTATATTTAACGCTCTATCTTCCGACTTTACGAGTAGACCGTCAAGTGCATGGACAGATGCGGTCTTGTCTCTCAGATAAAGGTTCACCTCCTGCTCGAAATTCTTCATAAGCGTATGAACATCTTTTAGCGCAGCTACCCTGCGATTGATGGAAGCTATGAAGGGAGTAAGGGCTTCCTTAATTCTGTCGCGTCGCGGCTTTGATGACGAATCATATAACTGAAGTATGTCTTGGAAGGGGTAGCTTGAGAGCAGCCCATGTGCGACATAGGAGCTCGTTTCTCCTTCAAGGCTTTCGAGAAGAGCTTCAAAGGGCATTTCATCTTTTTGCGGTGACGGGCCCGGTTTTTTTCGTCGTGCGATAGCTCGAACGATCTCCAAATATACGCTTGAGGCATTAACATCGCCCGCCGTTCCTTGACGGAATGCTTGACTCCGAAAAGCCAAATTAACCGCGTCAATCATTCCTGCTAACGGAAATTGTAATGACTTATCGCGCTTTCTGGTGTCCCGGCCACGCGAAATATCGCTCGCATCTAAAGAATTGTAGAGAAAAAGATGATCCTCGGCGTAACTGGTGTCATTTAGAAAAGCATAAGTCGATCGCACATATCGCTCGTGATCAACAAACAATACATCAAGATCAAGATATTTAAGAAACCTATGCAGTTCATTAACTGAATCCTGATCCCTTACGATGCCCTCTAGACTGGCCTCTATAAATAGGTCGAGGCTGATCTTTGGTCCATCCACTTTGTACCGGTAAGAGCCAAAATAGCTGTCGTCTTCCCGCAATAGGGTTATCGTAGTTCCGTCGGAAAGTGTAACGAAGAACTGTTTGAAGTAGGTCTTCGCGATATAAGTCCTAAGGCCGGCGTTATCCTGAGAAGATAGCGTAGCGTAAATCAGATGCAAGAGAGTAGTTTTACCCGTTCCGTTATCGCCGAAGATTACGCCAATCTTGTCGTCATTAACTTGTTCGCTCGCAACGATGACTTCGGAGTAATCGATTTTACCAAATAACCGGGAGACGCCGAAGGAAATGATGTACACATTTTCTGCCATCACTCGCTGCGATCGTCTGGCGACTCGGCGTTTGGGCCGCTGGCTGAGGGGAGCTTGCATGGGACGTTAATAGGATGGGCACACGTCAGTGCAAGCTCGGAGCTAAGGTCGTGCGTATTAACTCGGTTTTGCTTCTCGTGGCGATCCATTCGGCTTGGCGATCGATGTTCTGAAAGACGAAGAGTTATTTCAAATTGGCCTTAGACTTTCGGCCCCGCCACGTCAGCGCGCTCCTCGCCATCGCGATTATTGCGGTTCCGGTGGTGTTTGTGTGGGTGCTGCTCAGGCCGGGGTATGCGGCTTCGACGCGGCGGGCGGGGTTTGCGTTTGCGGTGGCGACTGTGCTGGTAGGGGTGGTTGGCACGGCGTTTGGATGAGGTGGCCCTTTGGCTGGGTCAGGACTTCCTTCGAGACTCGCCTTCGCCTTTGCTCAGTCGCTACTCAGGATGAGCGGAGGGGAGTGATGCCCCGTCGGCAGATGGGTCCCGGCTCAAGGCCGGGATGACGCTATTGCGCTCGGGATGAGCGGAAGTAAGTAGGCGGGTCCCGCCCTTCGACAGGCTCTGGACAGGGATCAAGTCCGGGAT
>ENA-OFCE01001348-OFCE01001348.1-metagenomes-genome-assembly--contig:-NODE-1348-length-12813-cov-4.523280_pt1 | contig 12813 bp, 14 predicted proteins | sample MGYA00153388_OFCE01 | MGnify analysis MGYA00153388
ATCATGCGCATTTCAAACTGAACTGTCGACTACGTGCCTTATCGCGCTCACCGCGAATCCAATCTTGCGTCTGCCCGCTTTGCGGTTGACGCGCCAAGCTGTCGAGGTATTTGATGCGCTCTTCAAGGGCCGTGCATTCCGCCTTCACGGCCACGTAAGCTGCGTTCGGTTGGTTTTGTGCATACAGTGGAAATGTTTGAGGGGCGTTTGTGACTTCTTCGGCGACGGGGGCTTTGACCGCGACCATTACGTTCTGATTGCTATTGGTCGCAATGCTTCGGGTTATCGCACCCAGCGGACAAGTAGCGTCGCCATAGCTGACTTTGCCTTGAACAATGCACTTGATTACAACCGTCTCGTGCGCAGGCTTGATGTACGGTTGGCTATAAATGATGGCCTGCGGCGAGGGCTGGGGAGCTGCGATTGGCGCTGCTAGTTGAGTAGTTGCTGGAATCACCACTGCCGGCACTGGCTTGTCAACGGGTCGCCTTTGAATATCCAAGCGATGTGAAAACTTAAACCCCACATACAAAATCACAACGAAAGCCGATATCTTGAAAAGCCATTCAATGGATGTTGATGTTCGGTGTTTGGTGAACGTTTTCTGACGTTCTGAGTCCCTCATGTAGTCTCGGTCCATCAGGCCCATCGTGTGCTTTTTATAGTGTTCATCTGATTCACTCTAACACTCGACGTCACAAAAATGCACATTTAATTACGCCCCTCGCATGTGAATTTTCTGCTGCGGTCTTTTAATTAGTATTTAAGACAACAACACTTGCTAAACCAGCAGTAAAGCACTATTTATGCCTGTAGCCCAATAAATACTTGCGCAAGCAGCTACTGAAAAAATAGCAAACGCGAATGTCAAATTCAGACTGCTGGTTGCGGGAGGGCAAAAAGTTTGCGACCACCAGCTACCAGACCTCAAGCTTGAATGAGTCGGGCAGAAGTTGGTCAGGGTTGATGCTGGCAACGGTTTGAAACGCTTTGTCGCGGCTGACCAGTGTGGCGTCTGCCGCTATGGAATGAGCGGCAATCATCATGTCAAGGTCGCTTAAATTAATGCCCTGGGCTTCGAGCGCGAAGCACACGCGCCCGTAGCAGCGGGCTACAAGCTCGTCCCACGGCAGCACATCCACACGCAGCAGCACTTGATGCAGCGCATTTTTAAGGCGGCCCGGTTGGCCTTTTCGGGGCAAGCCATATTCAAGCTCGGCCAGGGTAACGCTGGACATCACGGCTTGGCCCATGGGTAGTTGGCTTAGCCGCGCCAAAAGCGCGGCGTCGCGCCCTTGCATGATGTGGCTGACGATATGGGTGTCCAGCATGTAGCGCTGGGTCATTCTTGCCAGTCTTTAAACGGGTCACGCCGTGGTTGATTGGTTGTGGGGCGGCGTTCAATCAACAAATCGTCTTGGGCGTCTAGTGCTACGGCGTCAAGTAAGCCCTGCCAGTCAGCTGGCTTCTTTGACAGCACCACGTCACCTGTGCCGGGATCACGCCGAATAAATACTTCCGCCACATCAAAACGAAACTCCAGCGGCAAGCGCACGGCCTGACTACGGCCCGTGACGAATATTTTGGCAGTTTGCAGCATGTTGATGTCCTTTCATGAAGATACATCTCTTGATACATACCAACGCCAGCTCAGTCAAGGTTTGGCTTGCAAAGTGGGCATTTCCATGCCGTCGCGCGAAAGCGCCGAGCGTTCTGCGCCGCACTGGCTAGCCAATTGATCCCTTGAATAAGCCGCCCACCACGCCCATTTGCCACCCATGACTTTTCATCCGCTCGTTTTCATCCTGGCCCTGTTGCACGCTTTTATCGGCTGGCGTTTGGCGCCTGAATTGGCCGCGCCTTGGGGCTGGGTGCTTGGCGTTGGCCTGGTGCTTTCAACTTGCCTGATGCCGCTCGGCCTGATGGGAAGCCGCGCTTTTCGCCAGCCTTGGGCTGACCGCCTGAGCTGGGTCGGGCTGCTGCTGATGGGCTTGTTTTCTACTGCGTTTGTATTGACGGCGCTGCGTGACGTGGGTTTGCTGTTGGCTTGGGGCGTTGATGCAACAGGCCTGGTCACTATGCCTTTGGACGTGCTGCGCAGATTCAGCGCGCAGGGCGTGCCGCTGCTGGCGCTCGCCGTCACGTTTTCAGGATTTTTAAACGCGCGGCGCACGCCTGCCATTGTGCGGGTGGATGTGCCGATTGCCGGGCTGCCTGCTGCGCTGCACGGCTTTACGCTGGCGCAAATCAGTGATGTGCATGTGGGGCCGACCATCAAGCACGCTTACCTGGCGCGCATTGTGGCCAGGGTAAACACGCTGGGCGCTGATGTGGTGGCCATCACGGGTGATTTGGTTGACGGCAAGGTGGCTGAGCTGGCTGCGCATGTTGCGCCGCTTACCAGCTTGCGGTCAACGCACGGCACGTTTTTTGTGACTGGCAACCATGAATACTATTCAGGTGCGCATGCCTGGATCATTGAGCTGCGCCGCTTGGGCCTGACGGTGCTGATGAATGAGCATGTGGTGCTGCACCACGGAAGGTTATTGGGGTCAGACACCAATTTCGCTGCAGTGCAACGCACTGCGCCCTCCGGGGGAGCCAATGGCTCGGCGAATTTGGGCTCTGACCCCAAAAACCTCGCGCAGGACGATTCGCAAACCGTTGCAGCCCTGGTGCTGGCGGGCGTTACCGACTACACCGCCCACCACTTTGACCCCAGCCACCGCAGTGACCCGGCGCTGGCACTGCTGGGTGCGCCTGCTTCGGCCCTCATACGCATCCTGCTGGCGCACCAGCCGCGCAGTGCGCAGGCGGCGCATGACGCGGGATTTGATTTGCAGCTGTCGGGCCACACCCATGGCGGGCAGTTTTGGCCGTGGAATTTGTTTGTGCCGATGCAGCAGCCCTTTACGGCGGGGCTGAACAAGTTGCACAGCCTGTGGGTCTACACCAGCCGCGGCACAGGCTACTGGGGGCCGCCAAAGCGCTTTGGTGCGCCATCTGAAATCACGGCTTTGCGGCTGGTGGCGGCTTGAGGGTGGGGCTGCTTTACTGCTGTTTTTAGTATTAAACTGCTTTTAGCCCAATAAATATGGGCGTAAGCAGCTATTAAATTGATACCGCAGGGCTGCGGTGGTTAGACCCGATGTGCTGCAAGGCTTGCAATGCAAGAATCAGGCATGGACCACAAATGGCTTGACGATTTTTTGATGCTGGCGCGTGAACGCAATTTCTCAAAGGCGGCAGCGCTGCGCAATGTCACGCAGCCGCAGTTTTCACGGCGCATTCGCGCACTCGAATTGTGGGCCGGGGCTGAGCTGGTCAACCGTGCGGGTGTGCCCATCACGCTCACGGCTGCGGGCGACACGCTGCTGGCTGCCAGCAAGCAGGCGGTGCATGCGCTGCTTGACGCGCGTGAGCGCATCGCGCGCCTGCAGGGCGGGGGCACCTGGACCACGCTTTTTACCGGGCGCACGCTGTCACGCACTGTGGTGCCACGCTGGCTCGCCAAAGTGCGCGGGCAATTGGGTAAATTGGGTGAAGAGGTGCCGGTGCGGTTGATGACCGGCTCGATTCATGACGGCGTGATTGCCCTGGAGCAAGGCGGCGCTGATTTTTTGCTGAGCTTTGCGCACCCGCGTTTGGCGCTGGCGCTTGATGAGCAGCAGTTTGAAGGCGTCACGCTGGGCCACGACGAACTGGTGGCGGTGAGCCAGCCGCTGCCAAACGGCAAGCCACGCCATGCGCTGCCTGGCACCGCGGCCAAGCCGGTGAATGCCCTGCGTTTTGCGCCGCAATTGGCGCTTGCGCAAATTTTGCAAGACAGCTTGGCCCGAGCCAACCGGCCGCTGCATTTGAATGTGATGACCGAGTCTGACTTTGCCGAATCGCTGCACGAACAAGCCCTGCAGGGTGCGGGCATGGCGTGGTTGCCGCTGGGCTTGGTGGCTGAAGATTTGAAGGCTGGGCGGCTGGTGTTGGCGGACGGCAAACCGGATGTCATCCGGTTTGAGGTGCGGCTGTACAGAAACCGGCAGGCTAAATCACCACACCTGCAGAAGATTTGGGCTGCTTCGGTGTGAGCTGATTTCGCGGATCGCGCATCACGCCATGCGGTCTGCGCATCGTTTCAGGCCGCAGTTGTTTCTAAACTTTTCACCGTTCACCTCAACATTCATTTACTGGAGTAACGATGAAACATTTATCCACTTACCGACGCCTTGTGCTTTCAGCGCTGGTCTTAACGGCGCTCGCGGCCAGTGCCAACGCCCAGACTTGGCCACAAGCCAAAGCTATTACGCTTGTCGTCGGCTATCCAGCGGGCGGCAGTGTAGACCTCGTAGCGCGGGTGATTGCCGAGCCGCTGGGCAAACGCCTGGGTGGGCAAATCATCATTGAAAACGTCGGCGGAGCAGGCGGCACGATCGGTGCGCAAAAGGTCGTCAACGCCGCACCTGATGGCTACACGCTGCTGCTGGGTTCGGGCAGCGAAGTGTCGATTGCGCGCATTTATAACGCCGCCGTTAAATACAACGGAGAAACCGACCTGACAGGCATCGGCCTGATTGGCGTCACGCCGATGGTGTTTGTTGCGGGCCCTAAAGCGGGTGTGAAGAGCATGGACGAAGCACTGGCGCTGGCCAAGCGTAACCCCGGCAAGTTCAACTTTGCGTCGTCTGGCGTGGGTACGCCACTGCATGTGGCGGGTGAGTTGATCAATTTAAAAGCGGGCACATCCATCAAACACGTGCCGTACCGTGGCGCCGCGCAAATGGTGCAAGACGTGCTGGGCAACAACATTGAGTTTGGTGTGTTCGTGCTGTCGTCTGCGTTGCCGCACATTGAGTCAGGCAAGATGATGCCTTTGGCTGTGACCACGCCCGAGCGCTCGCGCGCCGCTCCGCAAATCCCCGCCATGAGCGAGTTTGCGAAAATGAAAGACTACAACATGAACGTCTGGTTTGGCCTGTTTGGCCCGGCCAAGTTGCCCGCGCCCATGGCTGCAAAGTTGAACAAAGAGCTAGGCGATGTGTTGCGTGATCCAGCCGTTTGGCAAAAGCTGCAAAAAGCCGGCATCAGCAACGAAGGCGGCACGCCACAAGCGTTGGCAGGTTTTATTAAAGCTGAAACACTGCGGGTACGCAGCGTGGTCAACCAGGCAGTTGTGGGCAGTGTGACCAATTGATTTCACGCCCAGTTCAAATCCACAAGCCCAACATCGCGCGCTGGGCAGCGTCTGGCAGCGACATATCTTATGTGCATGAGCGGCAAGGCAGCGCGACGCCGGGGCCAGAAGTGCTGGTTACGGCACTGGTGCACGGCAATGAATATTCAGGCGCGATTGTGGTGGCCGAGTTGCTGGCCAGCGGCTGGCATCCCTCGTGCGGGCGAGTAACTTTTGCGTTTTGCAATGTTGCCGCGTTTGACCGGTTTGAGCCCGCGCAGCCTGATGCCGCACGCTTTGTTGACGAAGACTTCAACCGCGTGTGGAGCGCGGCGCGGCTGGACAGCGATGCGCAATCCACCGAGCTGACGCGCGCGCGCCAGCTCAGGCCGTTTGTGGACCGGGCCACGCATTTGCTCGACTTGCATTCCATGCACGAGCTGGGCGCGCCGCTGCTGGTCACCGGCACCCTGCAGCGCAACATTGATTTTGCGCAGGCGTTGCAAACATCGTCGCAAGCCATCATTGACAGCGGCCATGCCGACGGTGTGCGCATGCGCGACTACGCCGCCTTTTCCGACCCCGCAGGCGACCGTATTGCGCTGCTGCTTGAGGCTGGCCAGCACTGGCAGGCGTCCAGCGTGGCAGTGGCGCGCAACACGCTCGCGCGATTTTTAGTTGCGTCTGGCGCGCTTACGCAAGCTGAAGCTGAAACCACTATGCCGCCCGGCTGGCTGCTGGCAAACACAGCCCCGCCCACACCGGTCAAGGTAACGGGCCGCGTAGTCGCCCAATCGATGGATTTTGCGTTTACAGACGCTTTTACGGGTGGCGAGGTCATCACCAAAGCCGGCACCACCATTGCCCACGACGCAGGCCACGCAGTGGTCACGCCGCACGATGACTGCGTGCTGGTAATGCCGTCGGTGCGGCAACTGCGGCCAGGTGTAACAGTTGTGCGGCTTGGGCAATTGATTTAAGCATTTTGTTGCTGTAGCCCAATAAATACGGGCGCAAACAGCTATGAAAATATTAGGTAAAACGCGTTTTTACCTGCCTGAGAAATGCACCGGTACGCACAATTGCTGAATTACTGCAATTGCGTTAAACTGCAAACATGCAAGCTCAACTTACCATCAATAGCCGCGGCGTGGTTACCCTACCCGCCAAGATTCGCAAGGCGATGGGCTTTCAAGCCAACGATCAGCTCATAGCCGAGACGACTGCCCAAGGTCTGCTGCTGCGGCCCACGGTCACCTTGCCCCTGGAGATGTACACGCCAGAGCGTGTGCAAGAGTTTGATGAAGCTGAGGCCGACCTGGCCTTGCTGATGGCAAAGCGCACTCTTTAATGCTTAGCTCTTAGGCTGCGCGCTTCATGCGAATTTTTCTGGATGCAAACATTCTTTTCTCTGCCGCCAAATCAGACGGCGCCATTCGCCAACTGCTTGAAAACCTAAAACTCGCGAAGCACATACTGGTAGCCGACACCTACGTGCAAGCCGAAGCGAGCCGCAACATTGTCGCCAAGGCCAGCGAGCAAGCCATTCGAAATTTAGAAACGCTACTCGGCCAAATTAAGGTAAGCACTGTGCAATTTGCACTGTCTTCACAAACGCTTCAAGACGCCGCACGTTGGCTACCTGAAAAGGACCGCCCCGTATTGCTGGCAGCGATGGTTTTAGCGTGCGATGTGCTGGTGACGGGCGACAGCACACACTTTGGGCCGGGTTACAGCAAGCGCTTCGAAGGCGTTTTAGTTTGTTCGCCGCGTCAGTTGGCTGAGCTGGTTTGACTGGATTTTGGCGGTTGGACTGACAAGCAATTGCTATTCGATTTATAGCTGATTGCGCGCCAGACGTTGCGTGGACAACACACGAGCCTGACTGATCTTTAACCAGGCTTCTTTGCCGCCCACTTTACCCAGCGGCAAAGTTAGCGGAAAGCCCGCCCGTTGCGGCTTGGGCGTGATGGCCATCGCCAACACTGTGCCAGAGCGCTCGTTGAAAACGTCTTGGCTGATGATGAGAGCCGGGCGGGTGCCTTGTTGTTCATTGCCAAGCGTTGGGTCAAGCACAGCCCAACGTATCTCGCCCCTAAAAACGCTGGCCATGCTGCCGCGTCTAGAGCCAAGCCCGTATCTGCCATGGCTTGTTCTTCATCCACATCAAGCAGCGCACATTGCTCAGAGAAGCGCGTGCGTTCCAGCCGCTGCAGCTGCGCTTCAACAGCTTGCTCAATTGCCTCAGTGCGGCTGGCGTAGTGCTCGTTTAGCACCCAGGCATCCAGCCGATTCAGCACAAGCGGGCTAAAGGTGATCGTGATTTTTGATTTGCTCACGGTGTGAGTTTTTATCATACGGGGTGTGGATCTAGCGGGTACAACCGAGAAGTACCAATCCTTCAAAACAGCATTGATTTACAGCTTTAATTGCATGTCATTTTAAGCACAATCATGCTAATATTAAGCACATGTTGTCTGCCCAAGCACTATTCACCCAACCGCAATCCAAAGTACTGGAATGGGTATTCGGGCAGCCTGATCGCTGGTACCACATTCAAGAATTGATTCGTTTGACGTCGCTGGCCAGCGCATCGCTGCAGCGGGAAGTCAAGCGGCTGCATGTGGCGGGCCTGGTGGTGGAGGAGCGCATTGGTAACTTGCGCCGGGTGAAGGCCAACCCGAATAGCCCGGTGTTTGCTGATTTGGCTAACCTGGTGCGCAAAACGATGGGGGCGGCCCCCGTTATTGAAGAGGCCTTGAAGCCGCTGGCCAGCCGCTTGCAAGTGGCGCTGATTTTTGGCTCAGTGGCCAAGGGCACCGAGCATGCGGGTAGCGATATAGATTTGCTGTTGGTCTCCGGCAGTGTGCAACTGAGCGAAGCACTCGGCTTGCTACTACCGCTTGAGGAGCAGCTTGGGCGGCGCATTGAGGTCAAGCTGTACACGCCTGACGAATTCAATGTCCGCCGCGCGGAGGCGGGCTCAGTCATTCAGCGCATTCTGGCTGAGCCGATTACCTTGCTGTACGGGAGCCTTGAATGAGCAACACGGCGCTCCATAATTTAGCCAAGATTGGCCAGCTCAAAGCCGAGCCCGCCAGCGCATTGGACATAGAGCGCTTGCTGGCTATGGCGCACAAGCACCTGGCCGATGCAAAGCGCGAATCCAACTCACTTGAGGGCCGCTTCATATCGGCCTATTCCGTGGGATATGCGGCGGGCTTGGCGGCACTGCGCTGGCATGGTTACCGCAGTGAAAATCGGTACTTGGTGTTTCAAACACTCCAGCACACCGTAGGCTGGACTTCTGTTCAATGGCGGCAGCTCGACAGCGCTCACAACAAGCGCAACTTAGCCGAGTACGAAGGGTATCTGGAGGTTGAGCCCAGCTACGTGCAAGGGCTGATCGCGATGGTTGCGCTTTTGCTGGATGACGTGAGCCGTTTGGTCAGGCCTGCTGATCCGGCTTGATTGAGCTGAATTTAGCTGTAAAGAGCCTGTTTTTATTACGAAATCGGCTCGCAGGCCAATAAATACCGGCGCGAGCAGCTACTATTTTAATAGTGGATTGCTCCACGAAATCAACTCAAGTGCTTGCCCACAATTCCAGCCAACTCAAACATCGTCACTTGGGCTTTACCGAACACCGGTAGCAGCTTGGCGTCGGCGTTGATGTTGCGTTTGTTGGCGCTGTCTTGCAGGTTCTCGGCCTTGATGTAGTCCCACAGCTTTTTGATGACCTGGGTGCGGGCTACCGGCTCGCTGCCGATGACGGCTGCCAGTGCGTCGCTGGGTTTGAGGCCTGAGCCTGGTTTGGCGACTCTTGCTACCTTTGGTTTTGCAGCCTTCGCGGCGGGGGCTTTTTTGGCGGCTACTTTTTTCGCTGCTGGCTTGGCGACTTTGCCCGCTGCTGTCTTCACCGCCACGGTTTTGCCGAATGGGGTTTTGATCGTTGCCGTACCTGTTTTGGAAGCCGCTGGTTTGCGGGGCGGGAACTTCGATGGTGCGAATTCAAAGTTAACCTTGCCCGCCGCTCCATCCCATGCCAGCATGGCTTTAAACGCCCGGCGGGTTCGCATCGACACGAACTTGTCGAGCAGGTCGGTTTTGCCGGTTTCCAGCAGCTTAATCATTTGCTCGCGCTCAATCGGCTGCTGCAAGATGACCTGGCCGCTTTTAAAGTCGCAGCTTGGGGTCGGTTGCGCGTGTGTGGGCACTGACTTGTCGCACACGTAGTTTTTGCCCAGCTCAAAGATCTGACCACCATGTTCAGCGCCGCACTTGGGGCACTTGCCCAGTGATGTTTGCGCGCTGAAGTCTTGAATCTCCCCTGACTCGGCGTTTTTGTCGTCGCCAAAGTCAAATTCGAGTTTGAAGTTTTTGGTTTCTTCGTCAAACTTGATGACCATTTCAGCCGTAAACGGCCAGCCTGCTTTGGACCTGAAGCCGTCGAGTGGGCCGATTTTTCTGTCGGTTAAAAACTGCTCCACTTCAGCGTTTTCAAACGTGCGGCCAGCGGGCGTTTTACCAAAGCTGAAGCCGCAGCCCTCAAGAGCGCCAGCCTTGCCGGTGCACGTGTAGCGGCGGTAGTTTTCTTTGACGATGCCGCCGCAATTGGGGCACGGTGCGGCCAGGGTCGCGTAGTCGCCGGGAATGCTGTCTTTGTCGTAGCCTTTGGCTTTGGCGACCATGCGCTTGGTCATGTCGGCGATCTCAAGCATGAACGTTTCGCGGCTGAGTTTGCCTTGCTCCATTTGCGCGAGTTTGAATTCCCAGTCGCCCGTCAGCTCGGCCTTTGACAGCTCTTGCACATCCAGCCCGCGCAGCAGCGTCATCAATTGAAACGCTTTGGCAGTGGGTATCAGTTCGCGGCCTTCGCGCAGCATGTATTTTTCAGCGATCAAGCCTTCAATCGTGGCAGCGCGGGTGGCGGGTGTGCCCAAGCCTTTTTCCTGCATGGCTTCGCGCAATTCGTCGTCGTCAATGGTTTTGCCAGCGCCTTCCATCGCGCCTAGGAGCGTCGCCTCGCTGTAGCGGGCGGGTGGCCGGGTTTTCAGGCCTTTGGCCTCGGCCACTTCGGTGCGCACCATTTCGCCGGGCTTGACGGGCACGAGTGATTTACCGTCTTTGTCGTCGTCGTCGGTCTGCGCTTCTTTGCCATAAATGGCGAGCCAGCCTGGCTTGACGAGCACCTTGCCTTCGGTTTTAAAACTGTGGCCGACTGACAGTGATATGCGGGTCGTGACCAAATATTCAGCCGACGGATAAAACACCGCCATGAAGCGGCGCACCACCAGGTCGTACAGCTTTTGCTCGGCTTCGCTCAAACCACTAGGCGCTTGCAGAGTTGGGATAATCGCGAAGTGATCGCTGACTTTGGCGTTGTCGAAAATGCGTTTGTTGGGCTTGATGTAGTTGCCGTTCAATGCAACGAGTGCGTGCGGCGCAAGGTGGCGCATGCCGCTGTCGGCCAGCATTTCAAAGGTCTTTTTCACGACCGGCAAATAGTCTTCAGGCAGGGCGCGCGAGTCAGTCCGCGGGTAAGTGAGTGCTTTGTGGCGCTCGTACAGGCTTTGCGCAATTTGCAGCGTGGTTTTGGCTGAAAAGCCAAACTTGCCGTTGGCTTCACGCTGCAATGATGTCAAGTCAAACAACTGGCCAGCGGCTGATGTCGTGGGTTTACTTTCTTCCGTCACGGTGGCGGCCTTGCCGCGCACGGCCTCGGCAATGGCTAGTGCCTCGCGCTGCGACCAGACGCGGTCGGCTTTCAGCTCAGCATCGGGCTCAGCGTTCTCGGCGTTCGCGGCGGCCTTTTTCCACTTCGGGTCAAACCACTTGCCGGGGTATTCGCCTGCTTCGGCTAAAAATGACGCGTGAATTTCCCAGTAATCCCTGGACACAAACTTGCGGATTTTTTCTTCGCGCTCGACCACCACGCTCACACCGGCCTTCACCAGCTTCGCCGCGCTCGGCCTCCTCGTGCGGTCGGCGGCCCATCGCGTGGCCGGCGTGCCGCAGGTACGCCCAGGTGGCCACGTCGGCCCGCGCCCCGAAGACACCGAGTTCGATCGTTGCCGGATCACGGCCGATTCGCTCGCAGGCCGAGCGCACTTCGGTCCACTTGTCGAGGGCGTGACGTCCGCCGATCGGCATCCAGCCGTCGCAGAACTCGGCGATGTCGGCTGCCGTTTTCGGTCCAGCGTCGCCGCCCATGATGATCGGCGGATGCGGCTGCTGTGTGGGCTTCGGCCAGGCCCAGCTGGGCTCGATCTGGACGTGTTCGCCGGTGAAGGATGCCTCGTCGTCTGTCCAGAGCGCCTTCATCGCCAGCAGGTTCTCGCGCAGGATCGCCCGGCGGTCGGTGTACGCCGTGCCGTGCTGCGCCATCTCCTCCTTGTTCCAGCCGTAGCCGACTCCGAACAGGAACCGGCCGTTCGACAAGGCGTCGACGCTGGCGACTTCCTTGGCCGTGTAGATCGGGTCGCGCTGGGCCACGAGGCAGATGCCGGTCGCCAGCTTCAGTGTGGTGGTCACCGCTGCGCACGCCCCGAGTGCCACGAACGGATCGAAGGTGCGCCAGTAGAACTCGGGCAGCGGCGGCGCCCCTTCGCGTCCTCCCCAGGGTGTGGTTCGGCGCGTCGGGATGTGCGAGTGCTCGGGAAACCACAGTGATTCGAACCCACGGGCCTCGACTTCACGGGCGAGTTCGATGGCTCCGATCGTCTGGTCGGTGGGAAAGATCTCGACGCCGATGTGCATGTCCATCGACCGTAACCGGGCGGCGCGTGCGGATCCTGGTCCAAAGAGTCGAAGGTCCCTGGGGTCTCGTGCCACTCGCTGCGAGGCTTACAATCACCTTCACACAATGATTGGAGTCATGCGTGACCCTCACTGAGAATCCCCCGCTCCCGACCGCACCCGGTGGCCGCGACGACAGCGACGCCGGCGGCGGCCGCGGTGCGCTGGCATTCATCGCGATGGCGGGCCTGTTGATCGCTCTGGTCGCGACCGTGGTCGTGATCGGCCTGATCGGTCTGCTTCGCGACGATGGCAGTGCCGGCGGCATCGGGACCGACGCCGGCGTTGGCGCCGAAGTATCCACGCTCGGCATCACGCTGTCGGAGTTCACCATCGGTGGCGACCTCGTGGCGGCGCCCGGTGACGTGTCGCTGGCCATCACGAACGACGGCACCCAGCAGCACAACGTCGTCGTGCGCGAGACGGGGGCTGCAACTCCGATGCTGAATGGGGGCGACAGTGCAACGCTGGAGTTGGGAACGCTCGATGCCGGAACCTACGAATTGTTCTGCAACGTCCCCGGCCACGCCGAGTCCGGCATGACCGCATCGCTCGAGATCACCAGTGAGCCGGCGCCCATGGGGGACGCTGCCGCTCCGGTGGGCGACGCGCACGGTGGCGCGCATGACTTCACCTCGCCGGACTTCGATGCCGATGCGATGGACCGGATCATGGAGGAGTCGATCAGGGCGTTCCCCGCCGCGACCGAGGGCCTCGGTAACCAGCTCCTCGAGCCCAAGATCCTGCCCGACGGCACCAAGGAGTTCGAGCTCACCGCAGCGATCACGCCGTGGGAGGTCTCGCCCGGCAAGTTCGTCGACGCCTGGACCTACAACGGCGTGGTGCCG
>ENA-OFCE01001349-OFCE01001349.1-metagenomes-genome-assembly--contig:-NODE-1349-length-12787-cov-3.711200_pt1 | contig 12787 bp, 11 predicted proteins | sample MGYA00153388_OFCE01 | MGnify analysis MGYA00153388
GGCTAGTGCTAAAAGAGCTTTAACTGATTTAGTCGAGAATGAAGACTTTTCAACATCATTGTTGAAAAGTAATGGTGGTAGAGCTTCTAGGGTTTTTAGTTTTACTTGCGATGCTTTTAAGTCATTTTGCCTTATGGCGAAAACTGAAGAGGGTAAACAAACTCGCTCTTACTTCATTGAAGCTGAGAAAAAATGGAAACTTGTTCAGCAAGTCGCGCCTCAAGTTGCGGGTGAAGTTGAACTGATACACCTCAAAATTGAACTTGCAAAGATCGAATGTCAGAAAGCTCAATCTGAAAATCAGCTTTTACAATTTCGTCATTATGTTTCTACTGCATTACCAGAATTTCAGCAACAGAAAATCCTCGGCTATGAAGTTGTGGAGAAAGTAGAAACCCGCGATCGCGTCATCAATGAATCAGGCTACATCCTTAATGATGGTTCTACTGCTACTAAAAAGGAATTGTGCATCAGATTAGGATTCTTGAGTAAAAGTGGTGCGGCTGACTATAAAAGACTTAACTACTATCTTGACAAGCTGCCTCACGTTGCTTTTGAAGATGTTGCGATCGTTCAAGAGAATAGACAGTTACGCCGTGATTGGATTGCAGAATTAGAAGCGATGGTGAATGATAGCGATCGGCAAAAGTGGATTGGTGAGTAGAAAAGCAATATGTTCTATTTTGGAACATATTGCTTTTTAATATTTAAGTTGTCATTGTACTGATTGAATATGTATGGCAAAAATAGAAATTCGACCTCAAGAAAAACAGGAATTAGCTTTAAGTTCTCCTGCGGATGTTGTGATTCTAGGCGGTGGAAAAGGTGGCGGCAAGAGTCACTGTCTAAGGATCGCCCCTCTGCGACATATAAATAAAAAGGGATTTCACGCTGTAATATTTCGGCGCACATTGCCACAAGTTCGGGCTAGTGGTTCACTCTGGGACAAGAGTGCCGAATTGTATCCCAAGCTCGGCGGTGATCCAAACTTGTCTCAATTAAAATGGACTTTTCCTTCGGGGGCTTCTATTAAGTATTGGCATTTAAGTAAATCAACATCTTGGAACGATTGGTATGGATCGGAAGTCTCATTTTTTGCGTTCGATCAGATAGAAGAATTTGGTCAAGAACAGTTTCTAAAGATACTTGGTTGTTCTAGGAGTACTTGCGGCGTAAAGCCTCAAATCTTCGCAACGTGCAACCCTGACGCTACCTCATGGCTTCGTACATTCTTAGATTGGTTTATCGCAAGTGATGGTTATGTTGACCTCGAGAGAAATGGAAAGATTAGGTATTTTACGGTAGTTCAAGATTCGGAAGATCGCACACAGTTTGAGTTTGTTGATGCAGATTGGCGCGATGCTAACGATATGCCTCCAAAATCGATGACCTTTATTGTGAGCGATATTTTTGATAATCCTGCGCTCCTGAAATCTAATCCTGAATACTTATCATCGCTGATGGCGCAAAATGCGGTAGATCGTGCAAGATATCTAGGGATTCGTGGTCGCGGTGGAAATTGGAATATTGTGGAATCGGCAGGTCTAATGTTTCAATCAGGTTGGTTTGAGATAGTGGATCGCATACCAGACCATCGCCCTGACGTTAAGAAGTGCGTGAGATTTTGGGATTTAGCAGCGACAGTCAAAGACTACAGTGATCCATCTGCATCAGTAAAAATGATCACAGTAAATGATGATGATGGTCGCCAGATGTTTTATGTTCTGGACATGACAAACGAAGTCATGACACCTGATCGCATAGAGCAAAGAATACTAGGATGTGCGAATGGTGATGGTAATGGATTTGCTCAAAGATGGGAACAAGAGAGAGGCGGTAGTGCAGCGATTCGTGACAGTGCTGCTAGAGTTCGCAACTTAATAGGATTTAATGCTGGTGGTGTTTTGGCTTTTGGCGATAAAGTTGAGGGTGCAAAGGGGCTATCGGCTGCGGCGGAACAAGGTCGCGTTAAGTTGCTGAGGGCTTCATGGAATGCTACATTTTTAAATCAATTTCAAAGCTTCCCTGATCAATGTGATCATGACGATATTGTTGACTCGGCTAGTGATGCCTATAATTATTTAGCTAATTACACACCGATCGCGATGGGACATTTTAGACATTAAAAAAGGCGATCGCGCGATCGCCTTAAACCCACAAACTCAAAAAGCTTAATCCAAAAAATTAAGGAATAATAAACGAATCAAGAATAGAGTTGGCTCGTACATCTTCACTCGCATCTTCATCATTAGCAGCTTGCAATACAGCATTAGCAGCTTTCGCCATCTCTACGGCTTCTTTAGCAGTGTCAGCATCTGATTGGGCGGCAATAGCTTTCGCTTCTGCATTAGCGATCTCCTCTTCATCAGCGGCATCATCAGATAGAGCATCTACTAACTTTTGCTTTTCATCAGCTAGTTCTTGCGTGATATTAGCAATTACAGCTTGAGCTTTACTGGCATAATCTACGATCGCTGAGAGCTTGGATAGTTGAATAGACACGGTTAAACCTCGAATTATTTGGTTGACGTTCATAAAAATTAATTCAATTCTTAAAGATTATAAATTCATTTAAAATAAATACAACTTTAAATTTTATCCCAATGCCTAAACCTAAAGAGTCAATCAAAATTGTTGCGTCATCTCAGTATTCCGAAGATCGCTATGGCAAAGAAGTATCAGGGCAAAAGTTAAAAGTTGCGGGTGCGAGTCCGTTAGTCTTGAGAATGTATAGAGAAGATGTTTGAGCCAACTGCTGAAATTATCGCTGACTCAGTAAATGAGAGTGGCGATCGCCTTACGACATTTGTATTAACATTTCATCGATTTATTTTGCCAGAATTTAACACGCATAGAATTTTTTCCCGTAATGCCAGTAGTTCTAGGGCTATACCAGTTGAGAAAATGATCAAGCTTGTGGAAAGCTCACAAGTAGAGCCTATTCATTGGGGCGCTAACTGCAAGGGCATGAGTGCAAAAGAAGAGCTAGGAAGTGGTGCGTTATTAGCTGCACAGCAAATTTGGGGAATCGCTAGAGAAAGCGCGATCGCTAGTGCTAAAGCGATGGTTAAGGTTGGGACACATAAACAAATCGTCAATCGCTTACTAGAACCATTCGCGCCTATCACTGTTATTTGTACTGGCACAGAGTACCAAAACTTCTTTGATCAACGTTGCCATCCTGACGCACAGCCCGAAATACAAGCGCTGGCGATCGCGATGAGGGGCGCTTATGATATGAGTGAACCAGTAGAAATGAAAGTGGGGGAATGGCATATGCCATTTTTGGACGAGCTTGAAAGGTCGGATTGGGGGTATACATTGATAGGTAGGCAAAACTCAATTAAAGTCGCTGTAGGACGATGCGCTAGAGTCTCCTTTCTTAATCACGATGGTAAGCGCGATATACAAGCAGATATAACACTGCACGATCGCCTATTAAGTTCTGAACCCGCACACCTTTCACCATTTGAACATTGTGCGATCGCCTTATCAAATAGCGAAATAAAAGCTAACCTTACAGGTTGGCAATCCTATAGAAAAAGTCTGGAGCAAAACAATGATGACTCATGATGAAATTAACAGGATCATAGCTGAACTCGCAGGATGGGAAAATGTTGACATTTGGCGCGAGAACTCTAAGGTCTTAGTAGGTACTAATACAAATCGTCCCGAATTAGGGAAATTTGTACCTGTCTACATCAAAGATTTAAATGCGATCTTTGATGTGCTTGATCGCCACACGAAACCTTTGGGCGCTAGCTTTGGAGTTCAATCTGTTTCGCAGGAATATCATAGTTCCCCTATGAGGCTGTATCTAGCTTATGGGTGTGGATAAACTGTTTATGACTCCACTGCTGCTTTAGCATCATGTAGACTCATGCTAGCGATCGCCTCACAACCAAAATTAGAAGTTACTGAGGCAATTCCTGAATAATATGGAAAACACCGTTTTAACACCTAAAGATATTTGCGCTCTAGTGAATAATGAGCTTAAGCTTGGTTGGCTGGTTAGATTTAATGAGAATCCTGCGATGGGGACTTTTGAGATTCTGGCTGAACGTAATGGTCAAGGCATTGCTTTAACTTTTCCTACTCACGAACTATCGACACGATCGTGCGATTCTTTTAGGTGGGAAATTAAAACTCGATTTAAAAAAAATATGGTTTGACTTGTCAATGGCTAATCAAGGGAATTGGAATTATACTGACCTCCAACAAAAATATGAGCGCGCACAACTTCTCGCGAATGACTGCACTCAAGATTTTGCGGGTAATTACTTTTTCCCTAGCGATCGCAGTCCTAAAGGGTACTGGACAACTACGCGAAAACAGCGATTAGATTATGTTTGCGATTGTCCAGACTTCGCTCAAAAGATTGATCAGCAAATAACAAGTTCTGCACCTAGCCGATGGGTGCGCGGTGACTGGTCAACTCGACCTGATAATACTCGGTTAGTTAATCGCTGCCTACACTGTTTAGCCGTGGCGATCGCTGAACAAGAATTAGATACAAGTTTTCCAGTCAATAGAATTTATCAAGCCAAGCGATCGCGACTTCCTTCAAAAGATTGTGGTTGTGGGTGTGGTGGCTCTGGTAGTTGTGGCTGTCCTAGTGAAGTTTTGGGATTGCCTGAGCCAAAGTTAATTCAGGGCTGCGAAACTGAATGTTATGTAGAACCGCTTACACCTAGAACTCAAAGAACTTCGTCAACGAATGGGGGCATCCCTGCATATCAAACTTTTGAGATTCAGAAAGTAGAATTTGCTGAGACTGAGTATCGCGCTTGTCTTGGCGATCGCGTGACAATTCGACTAAGGCGATCGACTTCGCAAGGGTTTAATAATGCGACAGTGGTGGGCTTGCCATTTGATGTTGAATTTCCTTTCTCTCCTGAGCTTAGAACATCTTCAAAAGAAGTAACCTTAGATTTCTTTGCTCCTGGTACTTATACGATCGGTATAGGCGCGATCGCGGTGGGTAATTTTGGCGATGTACTAGAAGCTCAAATCGAAATAATAGATTGCGAGAATGATAATATTGAATGTCCTGCTGATGAATTTGTAGATTTTAGCGATGGGAATTGTGAAGGATCTTATTTGGTCGCGTTTCGGCAAACTGGCAATAAAAATCCTGATGGATCATGTGAGCGAATTAAGGTATTACAATTTCAAGAGGGCTTAGATTGTCCATATCCTGATGAATTTATAAATGAATGTGAATCGACAATACCTCGCGATTGCACTCCAACTCAGTTAGGTGTCCCCACTTGCATTAATACTGAAACAGGCGATGGATATAACTCTAACGCTGGTTTTAACGCAGTTGTGAAAGTGCAAACAGGCGGTAAGAGAACAGAATATTTACGCCCTGATAAGAAAGAATGTGCCGAATATTGCGAGTTTGCCGAAATTCCTATCAATTCGCCATCTTGCCCGAATAAGCCTCGCAAACCAATTCCTGATCCATTCTGCCCTGTTCCTATCAATCGCTATACAGGTTGGATGGAAGAATCGGCTTACCTAGTATCTGCCTCTATAAATGGAATTACTGTATACGAAACTTTTAGATGTGATGACGGGACTGCGTATTATCTCTTGGGATATAGCGCTAAATGTATGGCTCCTGCCAATCGCTATTTAGATAGTTTTGCGGCGGCTCGTTATCAAGGTAATGAATTTGATGAGGGCTGTTGTCCATTTGATGAGACTAAACCATCGCGTCCTGTCTGTCCTCCACCTAAGCCTCCTATTGTCATCACTAAATGGAAGTGTTTAAATGGTGTTTGTATTCAAGATGTAACAGGCGTTTATAACTCACAAGCTGAATGTCAAGCGGCTTTAATCCCTGCTAGCTTTACAGGTGGTCAATGTCCTGTTATTTACCGAGTAATTTTAGAATGTTTTGCAAGTATTGATGGAGTAGAAAGTAATTTTACTGGCACATTAGATTTCAATAGTCCTGGTCTTACTGGAGCTTTTGGAGCTACAAGCTTTGAGCTTAGCAGTATAGGTTTTGGCGGACAAAAAAACTATAATTGGTATATTTTTACTAATAACGGGGCTGATAAATATTCTATAGCAGGTACTGGCAGAGCGTCCTTCCAGTCAGACCTTACTAATGGCAGGGTAGGCATCATTTCGATGACCCGCAAAGATGGTCAACCTGACAATTGCGGTAATCCCCCACCTAGCTGTCCTTAGATCGCGATCGCCTTTCCAAATTAAATGGTTTACAACTCTACTAAAAAATATGCCAACCACAACGCTTCAAAAAAAATCTAATGTGATCAGGTGGCTTGGCTATCAGTCTGATACTGATGATATCGCTACCGTCCTCGGTAAAATTACATCGGCGATCGCGGATGCAGATATCGCTTTAATCATTGATCAATCATGCGATCGCCTCCTTGCAATGGAAACTAGAATCTACGATCAAGCTCTACGGGTTCCGCATGGAAACTTGTACCTAATTAATTATGTAGAGATGTCCTTAGAACTTAGGCGATTGTCTAATATGCTCGGTTTGTCATTTAAAGCGAACGCTGAACAAACTTGGCAACCTACGGCGGTTGGTGGTTGGATTGCCGCTATGCTTTCTCCTGCGGTCACACCATTTATATCGCTACCTGCAATCAATTATGAAGACTGCATATTAAAAGTCGCTCCGATAACTTCTGACACTAAACCTAAGAATGTTGCGAAAGGGCAAATTTGGAACACGGTTACTACTCCGCAAACCTTTGAGTTTGATGGTTGGGTTTGGCGTGGTCGCACTCAAGGTATAAACTGTGGCAACTTTAACATTGAGATTGAATCAGCGATCGCGCACATTACCGCAGGATTACTAGCTACTAGAATCGCTGGTGATACTTTCGCTGTTGGTGTCGGTGCTTCCTCTCCGCCTTTGGGATTGGTGATAGAAAATGTTAGATCGGCGATCGCCTATGACAATGCAACTGGTAATAATCTCAAGCGATCGGGCATAACTGGCATGGTCGCATTAGGTGTGATTAATACAGGTGGTACGGCTGGTCGTTGGGGCAAGCGATTGCTTGCGAATAATAACGACAGTTTTGAAAAGCCATTGTCACAGTCACCTCCTACTGGAGTTAATAGTCAAGCGGTAGAAGTATGGAGCGATCAAGTTCCTCCTGATTTCTCAACTCCTGACGCGATCGATAATCGCCGCGTGAATACTATTAATCCTTTAACTGCCATTCCTGGTACTTACTTGGTAAATGGTAATCAACCGAGAGATTCTGGAACTTTGATAGTTGATACAGGTGCGATCGCTCCTGCTTTGGGGACAATCTTTACCATTGCTGACGCGACTGCTATTCCTGGTTCTTACTTGGTAAATCTTGTGCAAGCGATCGGGGTATCCACGCTATCGGTCAAAACTGGCAGTGTTGCACCTCAATCTGGTACAACCTTGACCATCGGTGCGGATCAAACTGTTTATGTGGTGGGGTCTGGTGCAACTGCGACAAGTTTTCCGATTAGTCCTGCGCTTGTGGTTGCGGCTGCCGACAATGCGGTGATTAGTCTTAGACCTGACGCACAAGATTATCAAGTGGGTGCGGGCGCGACTACTACAAGCTGGCTTATTGATCCACCATTGCAGAGAGCAGTCGCTGACAATGCAGTGATTACAATTCGCGGGGCAAGTCTTGAAAGTAATTCTAATCGCGAAACAATTTCTGCTGCTGGCTTAACTACTAACTCTGGTGGTAAAACAACTACCCTAAATCGCAACACTCACATTCAAGGCAATCTAGCGACTGGTGACTATACCTATGTAAGTCCAGCAAATGAACCGTTTTATGAATACTTTCAACCAGTTGCTGCTTACACAAGGATCGGCGCTTGTATAAGAACTGTCGCTGATGTTGGTCAAGGCTTGAAGGTAACAGGCAATATCTCAGGCGCTTATGCCCTGACTGTCGCTGCCAACTAAACTTTATATATACATCGCTGTAAGTTAGTGGTCATGCTTGCCTACGGCGATTATATAGAGGGGGATACCCCAAACACCCTTACCTATATATATTCTTGAGGGAGAGAAATATTTTTGTAGATTTTTGAGGCGATCGCCCGATTAAACACCTATCATTAATTTGATTGAACGATAATCAATCAAACGAACGAATATGGATATTGCAAAATGTGAAGGTATCGCTTGTGAAATCAATCACTCATGTATGCGCTTTACAATGCCTATACCTGACGGCGATCGCGAATGGCATTATACAGATGGTCGCTATGTTGACGGTAAATGCAATATTTATATTCCCAGTGGTAAACGTCAATGCTTAACATCCTCGCCGCTATCATCGTGATCCTCGCCTATACCATTTGCGGATTGTGGCTACTTAATCGCAAGTGGAAGTCTGAATCAGATTTAGACTTAGGATTTTTCATCGCAATTATTTTCGTGGCGATCGCTACTTGGTTCGCTCTCTACTTGGCAGGTGCTTAAATGCCTATAACTCTAAATGATACTGAATATGCAGAGATTGGTCTTTTTTTAGGCTATCCATCGCTACAACAGTTCGCAAGTACCAAAACGCAAGTTAACTACACTTTGGGATTAATCCCAACATTAACAACTTATCGCGAGAATCAGATTCGCGATTTGTTAAAGCAGATTCATCAATATCGCAAAGATATTCGCGCTTGTGAACAGAATTATGGCGTGGTAAGACAACCTGGAGTAGTTGTCGATTCGCCTCAACGCTTGGCGATGTTGATATCGTCAGCCAGAAACGCTGTTACTGAGTTGTGTGTCTTGGTAGATGTCGCGATCGCGGATGACATTTTTAGCCGTGGTCGTGGTCAAGGTTCTGTAAAGGTAAGTAGAGGTTAAGGTTATGGCATTTAAGAAAGTGGCGATCGCGCTTGATGTTAGGAATAAGATTAAGGCGCTTCCTGTAGATGAGAGTCCTTTTGATTTTTTAGGAGTTGTGGATAAGCCTAAAAATACTGGCATTAATTTATACGATCGCGATGGTTCTACTACAGGTATAAACGCTGTACTTCGCGAACAATTAACGGGCATGGATCGCCACGTTGGCGACTATAACCATTTCCCTAATTATGATTTTGTCCGTGATCTTCAAAGTGACTTAGAGGTTATTCCCACAAAACCACAAATCACCTATCGCGGAATGGTTGAGAACGCAAAAGATTTTCGATCTGGCTATAAGGGGACTGGTGGTAGCGGTGAAAGGCTTGCTGAAAGTATTGGATTAACACCTAACAAGACTTTTTACGATAAAGCGTTTATGGCGACTACGCCTAATCGCGATTACGCCGATCGCTACGGTAAAGACATTACTCTTGAGGTGATGGGGAGCGCTGGCTATAAAATGCCAACTCGTCACTTAGACATGGGCGGTGAAGTTCTGTATCCTGCGGGTAATCAGTTTGATGTAGAGAACTATCGAATTACTCCTACTATGGTTGAGAATCCTAATCCTTTTTTTGGTACAGGGTTTCCTGCTGGCGAGTCTTTAGTCGAAAAAGTAACTGCGCGATTAGTTGATCGCAATCTTGAGCCTAATGAAGTTGTGAGTTTGAAGCAGAGCTTGTTGAAGCCTCAAGAAATTAATGATTCTCGATTGGGTGAAATTGTTAAGTATCACAAGCAGTTTTCTACGTCAGAAGGCAAGCGTTTAGGATCTCAGTTTTATAAGCAGATTGTTGATCAGCAAAAAATCGCTGCGGACGCAAAAGCAAAATTAGACTTCGGGCAAATTGGTAATGCCATTTATCAGAGGACTATATCTGCCGTTATTGACAATAATGCTGAGATCATTCGTGCTTTCGACAGAGAATTTCCTTATGCGCCGATCCCTCTTCAGGAGGTAACGGGATTGCGATCACAGGTAGAGCCTCTATTCTCAAAAGAATCTCGGCAAGCTAGGCGATCGCCTGACTATGCGGGTAAGTTTCAAGAGTCTGCGATCGCTAACCCAAATCAATTTGAATACGGTCAAAAATTCCAATCGCCACGTACAGGAGGATCAGGATCGTTAGTATCAGTCGATAGTCAAAATGCAATACTTCGGACTATTGATGGCACACAAAAAACAGTACCAATTAGCACATTAAAAAACGATCTACAAATCAAAGCTCCTGCAACGCTGACCGATTTAAAACGCGGTGATGGGCTAATCGCGAACAAGTCAGATCAGCGATATACGGTAATGGAAACTACCGATGAAGGTGTAAAACTTCGCGGTGAAGATGGAACTATCAAGACTGCGAGAAAATCGCAAATCGCTGAGAACTTTAGAGCTAATTCATTAGGCTTCGCTGCCCCTCCTGCCTTACGCCCTATTCTTGGCGGCTTCGCTGGTGGGACAATCGGATCTATCGCTTTCAAACAACTCGCTAAAGCTGCGGGTTTAAACGAAGAGCAACAAAATGCGGCGGCTGCCACTGGTGGCATAGTTGGATCATTCGCTGGTTCTGCTGCAACTAACTTACCGTTGGATACTAAACTCCGTGTGCCGACCGCAAGAGAGTTCGCAACTACGATGATGGGAGCGCCACAACAAAGGTCGGCGGGTGCTAGATTGTTTGACTTGGCAAGTAGCGAGTCAGGCGCGATTCAACCCGCAAATCCAAAGGTTATGAAAGCTCAATTAGAGCGCTTGCAGTCTAAGGGATATGAAGCTGCAAAACTGCAAGATACTTACCCTATGCAAGGATGGGTTGATGAGTTTACGACTCAAGTGCAGAAAGTTCCTCAAGGCAATCAGCCAATAACTACTTTCGTTGCACCTTTAGATGATGGTGCGGTTCGCGATCGCCTATTAAAAGCTGCTTCTAGCTTAGGAATTGAAGTAAAACAATTTCAAGGAAGTATTGATGAAGGATTTCCAGAGCAAATGAGGGCTAAACTTCCTGAAAGAATTAAGGGATCTCGTATAAATGGGGCGTTTTTTGTTGACAAGGGCGGCGCTCCGACTGTTTTGGTTGACGCATCAAGGGGTAAATTTGGTGTTGATAATACTTTGGCTCACGAGCTAGGTCATGCCTTAGTTGGACATGGTGGTTCTCGCAGTTCGCTAGAAGTTTCGCAAATGGAATTAGAAGCAGACGCGATCGCCTATGGAGTTGCGAAAAAACTAGGTTTAGCAGATAACCCATTACTGAAAGATGCTTATGTAGAGCGATATAGACAGCATTTGAATGTACCTCAGTATCAAACTTATCGCGCCGATATTCCTAATATGGATATCGATAAAATTCAAAATGCTGTTGATTTAATTCTTCCTGATTCAACAGAATCGCAAAAACTTATTCGCGGTGAGAGGACTCAATCAAGGTCTGCCGCAAAAAAACTAAATACAGGTTCGGTATCCATATCGCTTAATGAACCAAGTCGCCCAAAATTAACATCAGATATACTTGCAAGTTATCTTGAAATGATGGGCGGTAGTCCTGCCCTAGTCAAACCTGACGGATCGCAATATAACCCTGATCGTAAAGGTCGTGTGGTAATTGGCGATCGCACGACAACTGCTGAGAAGTTCGGGCAAGCTGGCGACATTGGACTAAACAACGAATATCAAAAGTTACCAGAAATTCATACTAGATTTGACGATCGCCGTACTGCTTTGCAAGTTCAAAAAGAAATTGCGACTGGTAAATTAACCACGCAAAAATTCTTTGAATTGCCTGACAAAGAAGCAGCAAATCAAGCGGCTGACATGGTTAGACGATCTGATGATATCAAGTTAGCTCTTGGCGAAAATGTTGAGGTGCGCCCTGCTAAGGGGGGCTATGAAGTGGTCGGCGTAAAGCAGTATCAGCCTATTCCTAGTCGCGGTAATACATTGGCTAGAACTTATCGACTTGAGAATGAGAAGAGTGATTCTCGCTTAAAGATGAGTGGTCAAAGTGATGGAGCTACTGTAGTTGCATTTAACAAGCCAGAAGAAGCTTACAAAGCGCCCAAATCGCTTAAGGAATTACAGGCAGAAGCACGGGCGATCGCTAGTTCACCGTCACAAGCTTTAGCGCCTGATACTCGCACTGAGTTTAAACCTCAATTGGCAAGCAACTGGGAAAAACTTGAACTTCCTGCGCGATCGCCTTTGACTCAACAAATAATGCAACAGGCGGATATATTAGGTTCTCAATCAGATGTTAGTAAGGCATATCAGGAGTTTGGATTAAAATCTAATGCCACGATCGCTGATGTAGAAAAAGCAGTACAGCCAAGATTAGCCGAAGTACAAAATAATCCTGCTCTACGCGATCGCCTTCAAACTGTTCTAAGCGATATTAAATCTCGTTCTGCGCTTGAGCCAACAGTAAGATTAAATCCTGCGACAGATACGGGCGGATGGGCTAACGCGGTGGGCGAACCTTATGAGGTATCGCAACGATTAAATCGTGAGCAAAGACTAAAAGCCGAAGCCGAAGCCAATGCACGGTACGGGGTTGCTAATCAGAAGAAGCCACGATTTGCGGCTGAGATGGGTTTAACTGTTGACCCTAATGGACTTAGTGATCGCGGTAAGTATAATCGTGTTAGCGCTACTTATGCCGATGATAACTTTGGACTAGGCGATCGCTTAAAACCATTCCCTGATTTCTACGAATTACAACGACAATCTAAATCTGAAGGTGTACGTCCAGAAGCTTTCCAGAATTATATTAAAGGTAGAGCCGATGCGCCATTGATTGAAGCTGGCATAATGGCTAAACCTGAACTTCCATTAACTGCGCGACTTGGGCAAGAGTATATATCGCCTAAAACTGGCAGTGT
>ENA-OFCE01001350-OFCE01001350.1-metagenomes-genome-assembly--contig:-NODE-1350-length-12784-cov-6.196795_pt1 | contig 12784 bp, 12 predicted proteins | sample MGYA00153388_OFCE01 | MGnify analysis MGYA00153388
CTCCTAAACCGAGTTCAAACGCCAGCCTTCGCTGGCTCCTCGTCACTCAGCCCAAAATGCACTTGCGTTCGCCGGGGCTGCATCGGCACACGCAAAAACTCAGATCTTCTCGACCTGCGCGAAATCCAGATCCACACCGGTAGCGCGGCCGAAGATCGTTACTGATATTTTGACCTTGCTCTTTTCGTAGTTCACGTCTTCCACGGCGCCGTTGAAATCAGTGAACGGCCCGTCCTTGATACGCACCAGCTCACCCACCGTCCACTGCACTTTGGGCCGCGGTTTATCTACGCCCTCTTGCATCTGGTTGACTATCTTCATTACCTCGGCGTCGGAAATGGGCGCCGGGCGGTTTCGCGCGCCGCCGACAAAACCAGTCACCTTGCCGGTGTGCTTCACAAGGTGCCAGGTGTCGTCGGCCATGTCCATCTCGACCAACACGTAGCCTGGAAAGAAACGGCGCTCGGTGACGGCTTTCTTGCCGTTTTTGAGCTCAACCACTTCCTCGGTCGGCACCAAGATACGACCGAACTTGTCCTGCATTCCAGCGCGATCGATCCGCTCGCGCAGATTGCGTTCCACGGCCTTTTCCATGCCGGAATATGCATGCACCACGTACCAGCGCTTCGTGGAGGGCGCAAGAACAGGCGCAGTCAAAGGAACGGGTAGAGGCGCTTCGGGCACCGCACTGGAGACGTCGATTTGTTCGGTCATGTTCGTAATTCGTTAGCGCCAGCCCAGGACCAGGTCATACAACACCCATTCAAGCGTCTTGTCGGTGAGCCAGAGAAACAAGGCCATGACCAGCACAAAAGCAAAGACGTAGCCTGTCATCTGGCCTGCTTCCTTACGTGTAGGCCAGACCACCTTCTTGACTTCACGCACAGAGTCGCGCCCGAAGGCAATCAATTGCTTGCCGGACTCAGAAACGAAAAACACTCCAATAGCCAGGCCAATCATGGCCAGCAAAGCCAGCACGCGCAGCCACAGGTCCTGTTTGCCCAGGTAGTAGAAAGCGACGATGCCACCCGCCACCAACAGCACTGCGCCAGCCAGTTTGGCCTTGTCAGCGGTTGTGGAAACAGTTTCGACTTGGGGTTGCGTGGACATGAACTGAGCTGCTTTTGGGCGCCAACTGAAATTGCTGCGGAAGCCCGCGAGGGAGTGAAGCAAAAGCCTGCAGAGCCAGTCAGGCGCCAGTGGACCTATTTTTAAACCACCCCGCGCTTACCGGGTGGCAGGGGCAGAGGGAATCGAACCCCCAACCTTCGGTTTTGGAGACCGACGCTCTGCCAATTGAGCTATGCCCCTCTGGATTGCCTGCTTACTCGATGATTTTGGCCACCACACCCGCACCGACGGTGCGGCCGCCTTCGCGGATGGCGAAGCGCAGGCCTTCTTCCATCGCGATCGGGTTGATCAGCTTGACCGTGATGCTGACGTTGTCGCCAGGCATGACCATCTCCTTGTCCTTGGGCAACTCCACCGCACCCGTCACGTCGGTCGTGCGAAAGTAGAACTGCGGCCGGTAATTGTTGAAAAACGGCGTGTGGCGCCCGCCTTCCTCCTTGCTCAACACGTAGATCTCGGCCGTGAAGTGCGTGTGCGGCTTGACGCTGTTGGGCTTGCAAAGAACCTGCCCGCGCTGCACGTCTTCGCGCTTGGTGCCGCGCAGCAAGATGCCCACGTTGTCGCCCGCCATGCCTTGGTCGAGCAGCTTGCGGAACATTTCCACACCGGTGCAGGTGGTCTTTTGCGTGGCTGCAATGCCGACGATTTCAATTTCCTCACCAACCTTGATGATGCCGCGCTCGATGCGCCCCGTGACCACGGTGCCGCGCCCGGAGATGCTGAAGACGTCCTCCACAGGCATCAGGAAGGCGCCGTCAATGGCACGTACAGGCTGCGGGATGTAGGTGTCCAGCGCTTCAGCCAGCTTCATGATCGCGCCTTCGCCCAGCGGGCCCTTGTCGCCTTCCATGGCGAGCTTGGCGCTGCCGTGGATGATGGGGGTGGTGTCGCCTGGAAAGTCGTACTTGTCGAGCAGTTCGCGGACTTCCATCTCAACGAGTTCGAGCAACTCGGCATCGTCGACCATGTCGCACTTGTTGAGGAAAACGATGATGTAAGGCACACCCACCTGGCGCGCCAGCAATATGTGCTCGCGGGTCTGGGGCATGGGGCCATCAGCGGCGCTGCACACCAAAATGGCGCCATCCATCTGCGCCGCACCGGTGATCATGTTCTTGACGTAGTCGGCGTGGCCCGGGCAATCGACGTGTGCGTAATGCCGGTTGGCCGTCTCGTATTCAACGTGGGCGGTGTTGATGGTGATGCCGCGCGCCTTCTCTTCAGGCGCCGCGTCGATCTGGTCGTAAGCCTTGGCCTCGCCTCCGTACTTGGCCGCCAGCACCGAGGTGATCGCCGCCGTCAGCGTCGTCTTGCCGTGGTCCACATGACCAATCGTGCCCACGTTCACGTGCGGCTTCGTGCGTTCGAATTTACCTTTTGCCATTTTCTTGGTGCTCCTGGCGAAGACAAGCGAGATCAAACAAAAGTGGTGCCCATGGCGGGAATCGGACCCGCGACCTCCCCCTTACCAAGGGGGTGCTCTGCCACTGAGCCACATGGGCATCGATATGGGCTTGATGGCTGATGAGGGCAACCAGCAAGCCCGTAACGACGACACTATAAAAAATGCTTTCCGTGGAGCGGGAGACGGGAATCGAACCCGCGTCATTAGCTTGGAAGGCTAGGGTTCTGCCATTGAACTACTCCCGCGCGGCCCCTCCAACCGGTTTGGCCAGTTTTGGCCGGTCTGCGCCGGCTCACCACGTCCAACCTCAGGATTCTCTGGTGGAGAGGGGTGGATTCGAACCACCGTAGGCGTAAGCCAACAGATTTACAGTCTGCCCCCTTTAGCCACTCGGGCACCCCTCCGACAGAGCCCGTGACTGTAACACGGCCGTGACGCGTCGGAAGCGGCTGGCTTTCACCCCAGCAACCAGTCCAATCCACCGGCGCCAGCCGCCTCCAAGAAGCGGCTGGCTTGGCCGAAGTGGCCGCAACCGATGAAGGGCCGCGGCGGGCGACGAGCGGCAAGAGGCGACGGGTGGTTGCATTGCAGCATCAAACGCCGCCCGGGGTCCGACGCGATCAGCCCCGCCCGTGCCTGTGCATGCGCGCCCCAAAGCATGAACACCATTGCCTGCGGCTGGGCTGCCAGCGCTTGCACGACCCGGTCGGTCAGCGTCTGCCAACCGAACCCTGCATGGGCGGCGGGCTGGCCGTCCTCGACCGTGAGCGTGGTGTTGAGCAGCAGCACACCCCGCGCTGCCCAGCCGGCAAGCGAGCCCGATACGGGCGGCGGCAGCCCCAAGTCGCGCTCGAGCTCAAGAAAAATGTTGCGCAGGCTGGGCGGCACGCGCTGGCCGGCGGGCACCGAGAACGCCAGGCCCTCGGCCTGGCCCGGGCCGTGGTACGGGTCCTGCCCGAGGATCACCACCCGCGTGCGGGCCAGCGGGGTCAGCTCGAAGGCGCGAAAGACCGTTGCCGGATAGACCAGAGCGCCTGCCGCCACCCGGCCGTCGACGGCGGCGATCAGGCGGCGTCCGTCTTGGCTGTGGCGCCAGTCCGTGACGAGCGGCGCCCAGTCGCCCAGCGGGGCGGCAGCCAGCAGCTGCGGCAGCGGCGTCTGCAGCCGGTTCAAGCGAAGAGTTCTGCCAGGGCCCGGCCGGGGTCGGGAGCGCGCATGAACGCTTCGCCGACGAGGAAGGTCTGCACCCCAGCCGCGCGCATCTTCGCCACGTCGGCCTGCACCAGGATGCCCGATTCGGTGATGGCCAGCCGGTCGGGCGGCAGGTGAGGCAGAAGTTCTAGCGTGGTGTCCAGGCAGACCTCGAACGTGCGCAGGTTGCGGTTGTTGATGCCGAGCAGGGGCGTGCCCAGACGCAAGGCGCGGTCGAGCTCGGCCGCGCCGTGCACCTCGACCAGCACGGCCATGCCCAGCGCCAGGGCGCAGGCCTCCAGGTCGGCGAGCTGGGCGTTGTCCAGGCAGGCCGCGATGAGCAGGACGCAGTCGGCGCCGATGGCCCGCGCCTCGGCCAGCTGGTACTCGTCGATCATGAAATCCTTGCGCAGCACCGGCAGGCTGCACGCGCCGCGCGCCTGCTGCAGGAACGCGGCCGAGCCCTGGAAGAAGCGCTCGTCGGTCAATACGCTCAAGCAAGCCGCGCCGCCGGCCTCGTAACTGGCGGCGATGTCGGCCGGCACGAAATGTTCGCGCAACACGCCCTTGCTGGGGCTGGCCTTCTTGACTTCGGCAATCACCGCGACGCGGCCTGCCGCGACCTGCTTGCGCAGCGCGGCCTCGAAATCGCGAAGGTCGCGACGCGATTCGGCCTCGTCGCGCCAGCTGGCCAGGCTGCGTCGCGAACGGGCCGAGGCGAGCTCTTCGTGCTTGACGGCGACGATGCGCCCGAGGATGTCGTCCATGGCGGTCAGGCCGCAGGGCGGAATCGGTTGGTCACGGCAACGAACTGGCTCAGCTTGGCCAGCGCACGCCCCGAGGCCACGGCCTCGCGGGCCTGCTTCACACCTTCGGCCACCGACGGGGCCACACCGGCGCAGTACAGCGCCGCGCCGGCGTTGAGCAGCACGATGTCGCGCACGGGGCTGTCCTCGTTGGCCAGGGCGCGCCGGATGCATTCCACCGACTCTTCCTTGTTGGCCACCTTCAGCACGCGCGAGTCGTAGACCGGCAGGCCAAAGTCGCTGGGGTGCACCACGTACTCGGTCACCGCGCCGCCCTTGAGTTCGCCGACCAGCGTTTCGCCGGACAGCGAGATCTCGTCCATGCCGTTCATGCCGTGCACCACCATGACGTGCTCGCTGCCCAGGCGCTGCAGCACGCGCACCTGGATGCCCACGAGGTCACGGTGAAACACACCGAGCAGCTGGTTGGGCGCACCGGCCGGGTTGGTCAGCGGGCCCAGGATGTTGAAGAGCGTGCGCACGCCGAGTTCCTTGCGCACCGGGGCGGCGTGCTTCATCGCCGCATGGTGGTTGGGCGCGAACATGAAGCCGATGCCGGTTTCCTGCAGGCACAGCGCCACCTGTTCGGGCGCCAGGCCGATGAAGGCGCCCAAGGTTTCCATCGCGTCGGCCGAACCTGTGGTGGACGACACGCTGCGCCCCGCGTGCTTGGCCACGCGCGCACCAGCGGCTGCGGCCACGAACATCGATGCCGTGGAGATGTTGAAGGTGTGCGACGAATCGCCGCCCGTGCCCACGATGTCGACCAGGTGCTTGCGGTCGGCCACCACCACGGGTGTGGCGAATTCACGCATCACCTGGGCGGCGGCAGCGATCTCGCCGATGGTTTCCTTCTTCACGCGCAGGCCCATCGCGAAGGCCGCGATCATCACCGGCGACATCTCGCCGCTCATGATGCGGCGCATCAGCGCCAGCATCTCGTCGTGGAAAATTTCGCGGCCTTCGATGATGCGGGTCAGCGCTTCGGTGTTGGTGATGGTGCTGGTGTTGTTGCTGGTGCTGGTCAAGTGCATGGGCCTTCCTGTCGGCTGTTTAGATGTCGGCGCCGGGCGTCTCAGGCGGACATCCGCAGAAAGTTCCTGAGCATGGCGTGGCCGTGTTCGCTGAGGATGGACTCGGGGTGGAACTGCACGCCTTCCAGCGGCGTGGCGGTGCCGGCCAGTTCGCGGTGGCGCACGCCCATGATCTCGCCGTCTTCAGACGTGGCCGTCACCTCCAGCACTGCAGGCAGGCTGTCGCGCGCAATGGCCAGCGAGTGGTAGCGGATGACGCTGAAGCGCTCGGGCAGGCCAAGGTACATCCCCTGCCCGTCGGTCTGGATGGTGCTGGCCTTGCCGTGCATCTGCACGCGCGCGCGCACCACCTGCCCGCCCAGCGCCGCGCCAATGGCCTGGTGCCCCAGGCACACGCCCAGCACGGGCAGCTTGCCGGTGAAGTGGCGAATCGCCTCGACGCAGATGCCGGCCTCGACCGGCGAGCACGGCCCCGGCGACAGCACCAGGCGGTCGGGCCGCAGCGCGGCAATGCCTTCGACGGTGATGTCGTCGTTGCGGAACACGCGCACGTCCTGTCCGAGTTCACCGAAATACTGCACCAGGTTGTAGGTAAAGCTGTCGTAGTTGTCGATCATCAGCAGCATGGGCGCTCTGTCCTGTTGATTCCGCAAGGCGGCGGTCCGTGACCCGCCGGGCCCATGCCGTGTCCGGCACGGCTGAGCTTAGCCTGGCTGGGCCGGGCCGCCCGCGGCGCGCGTGTCGTCATCGCGATCGGGTTCGAACGCAGCAGCGTCCATGCGGCTGCGCCGGCGCAGCACCAGCACCAGCACCGCCACGCCCCCCACCAACAGCGCCGCCGGGCCGTACCACAGCACCCAGGTGGTGGGCTTGACGGGCGGGCGGTAGCGCACGAAGTCGCCATAGCGGTCGGTCATGTAGCTCATGATTTCGGCCTCGCTGCGCCCTTGCCGGAGCATCTCGCGGACCTGGTTGCGCAGGTCCACGGCCAGATCGGCGTGCGACGCGGCGATGGTCTCGTTCTGACACACCAGGCAGCGCAACTCGCTGGAAATGCGCATCACGTGGGCTTCCAGCACAGGGTCGGCCGTGGCCGGCGCGGCTTCGCGGGCCGCGGCAGGCATCGGTGCCAGTGCCGCGAACAAGGCCAGCCACAGTGCAAGGGCCAGGCAGGCGGAATGAAGGCCTCGCAGCGCCGAATTCGGCCCGAATTCAACCTTGGACATTCAACTCCTTCAGCAGGGGCTCGATCTTGCTGCGGATGACATCGGGCGTGAGCGGGCCGGTGTGCTTGAAGCGCACGATGCCCTGGCGGTCGATAATGAAAGTCTCGGGCACGCCGTAAACCCCGAAGTCGATGCCCACCCGGCCGTCGGCGTCGACGAGCGTGGCGCGGTAGGGGTTGCCCAGGTTGGCCAGCCAGCCGGTGGCTGCCGGCCGGGCGTCCTTGTAGTTCAAGCCGTACACGGGCACGAGCTGGCGCCGGGCAATATCGTTCACCAGCGGATGCTCGTCGCGGCACGGCCCGCACCACGAGGCCCAGACGTTGAGCATCCACACCTTGCCCAGCAGGTCTTCACGGCTGACTTGCTGGCTGGCATCGTCCAGGCGCGGCAGCGTGAACGCCGGTGCCGGCTTGCCGATCAACGGCGAAGGCACCTCGCGCGGGTTCAGGCCCAGCCCGAAGCCCAGAAACGCCAGGATGCCCGCGAACAGTGCCAGCGGAATCAGAAAACGCAGGTACTTCATGGTGCCGACGCTGACGTCGACGTTTTGGCCGGCGTGCGTTCAAGCGAGGAACTGGTCGCCCGCGCGCGGTAGCGCCGGTCGGTGACGGCCCAGATGCCGCCCAGGCCCATCAGCAAGCAACCCACCCAGATCCAGGCCACGAAGGGCTTGACCCAGATGCGCACCAGCCATTTGTCGCCCTCTATGACCTCGCCCATCTGCACGTACAGGTCGCCCCGGATGCGCGAGTCGATGGCGGCTTCGGTCATGGGGTTGCGCTGCACGCGGTAGATGCGCTTTTCCGGGTACATGTCCGACACCGCCTGCCCCTCGCGGGTGACGGCGAGGTGTCCGCGCATGGCCTGGTAATTGGGACCCTGAACGGCTTGCGCGCCCATGTAGGTGAAGGTGTAGCCGCGCACCGTCGTGCTGTCGCCCGGGCTCATGGCCACGTCGCGCTCGATGTCGTAGGTGCCCACCATGGTGACGCCGAAGACGAACATCGCCACGCCCACGTGGGCCAGCATCATGCCGACCGTGGCGCGGGGCAGCTGCCCCAGGCGGTGCAGCACGTTGGCGCGCACACCGCCGGCCGGGCGCACGCGTTCCCACAGCTCGGCCAGCACGGACGTGAGTATCCAGAAGGTCATCAACAGGCCGACCACCGACCCGAAGCTCACCTGGCCGCCGATCCATGCGCCCAGCGCCGCCGTCACCACGGTGACCCCGGCGGCCCAGCGCAGGCGCCTGGCCAGGCCGGGCACCTCGTCGTTCTTCCAGCGCGCCAGCGGGCCCACGCCCATAAAGAACACCAGCACCGCCATGATGGGCACGAAGACAGCGTCGAAGTACGGCGCGCCGACGGATATTTTGCCCAGGCCCAGCGTGTCCAGGATCAGCGGGTACAACGTGCCCAGCATCACAGCAGCCGTGGCCACGATCAGCAGCACGTTGTTGGCGAGCAGCATGGTTTCGCGCGACACCATGGAGAAGCGCGCTCCCAGGCCCACGCTGGGCGCCCGCCAGGCGAACAGCGCCAGTGCAGCGCCCACGGTAATGGCCAACATCACCAGGATGAACAGTCCCCGCGTGGGGTCGCTGGCGAAGGAGTGCACCGAGGTGATAACACCCGAGCGAACCAGAAAGGTGCCCAGCAGCGACAGCGAGTAGGCCATGATGGCCAGCAACACCGTCCACGACTTGAAGCTGCCGCGCTTCTCGGTCACCGCCAGCGAATGGATCAACGCCGTGGCCACCAGCCAGGGCATGAAGGACGCGTTCTCGACCGCGTCCCAGAACCACCAGCCGCCCCAGCCGAGTTCATAGTAGGCCCACCAGCTGCCCAAGGCGATGCCGAAGGTCAGGAAAGCCCAGGCCACCGTCACCCAGGGCCGACTCCAGCGCGCCCACTGCGAATCGAGGGTGCCGCCGATCAGCGCGGCCACCGCGAAGGCGAAGGCCACCGACATGCCCACGTAGCCCATGTAGAGCATGGGCGGGTGGAAGATCATGCCCGGGTCCTGCAGCTGCGGGTTGAGGTCGCGGCCGTCCAGCGGAATCGGATACAGCCGGTCGAACGGGTTGGAAGTGAGCAGCACGAAGAGCAGGAAGCTGAGCGTGAGCAAGCCCATCACCGCCAGGATGCGCGCTAGCACAGCCGGCGGCAGATTGCGGCTGAAGTGCGAAACCGCCCAGGCCCAGCCGGCCTGCATCAGCAGCCACAGCATCAACGAACCTTCATGGCTGCCCCAGGAAGCCGCCACGCGGTACATCAGCGGCAGCGCGCTGTTGGAATGCGAGGCCACGTTGAGCACCGAGAAGTCGTTGCGCACGAAGCTGGTGATCAGGCACGCGGCAGCCAGTCCGACCAACCCCAGCAGCACGTTGGTGGCTGGGCGCGCAACGGCCATCCAGTCGGCTCGCCCGCGCTGGGCGCCGGCCAGGGGCACGACGCCCAGCACCAGCGTGACGCCGACCGCCAGCCAGAGCGCGAAGTGTCCAAGTTCAGGGATCAAGGCTTCTTCTCCAGGACGACCTGCTGGGCCACGGCCGGATCCAGACGGGACTGGCCTTTCTGGGCTTGCTTGAGGGCGTGGGCGGCTTCGGGCGGCATGTAGTTCTCGTCGTGCTTGGCCAGCACTTCACGCGCTTCGAACACGCCGTCCTTGAGTTGGCCCTGGGCGACGACGCCCTTGCCTTCCTGGAACAGGTCGGGCAGCACGCCCTGGTAGCGCACGGCCACGGTCTTGGCGGTGTCGGTGACGATAAAATTCACATGCAGGCCGTCGCGCTTGACGGTGCCTTCCTGCACCATCCCGCCGATGCGGAAAGTGCGGTTGGCGGGTGCCTCGTCAGCCACGACTTGGGTCGGCGTGTAGAAGAACACCATGTTGCTTTGGAAAGCGTTGAACACCAGTGCTGCAATGGCGCCAGTGGCCAGCAACAGGGTGCCGGCAAGGGCCAGGCGTTTGTGGCGGAGCTTCATGCGGGCGTCCTCGTCATCGGTGTCTCGGGATCAGTGGCGCGGGCCAGAAACTGCCCAGCGTCAGCTATTGCACCATGACCGGCCAACTTGCTGCTTGGTCCCATGTCAAGGTTTGGGTCTTTGCAAATCGACACCTGCCCTCATATCCCTAAGTCACTCCTTCAGGTTCTTCGGCATGGCTGACATTGCACTGTGGATATTGAGCGTGGCGCTCATCGTGGCCGGCCTGGCCGGCACGGTGTTGCCGGCTCTGCCGGGCACGGCCCTGGTGCTGGGCGGCATCGTGTTGGGGGCGTGGGTGGACGACTTCACCCGCGTCGGCGTAGGGACGCTGGCCGTCATCACCGCCCTGGCCGTGCTGGCCTGGGTGCTGGACTACGTGGCCGGACTGCTGGGCGCGCGGCGGGCCGGCGCAAGCCGGCAAGCGCTGGTCGGCGCGGCGCTGGTGCGGCGCTTCGTGCCGCAGCCCGCCACGCTCGCCGAGCCGCGCGACGTCGCCCTGTTCTACCTGCTCGGCGCGCCAGTCGCCTGCGTCGTCAGCGCCAGCGTGGCCACGACGCTTACGTTCGGCCTGTCCGGCACGGTGGAGCCGTCCGCGCTGGCGGTCACGTGGCTGACGTGGTGGACCGGGGACAGCCTCGGTGTGCTGATCGGTGCGCCGATCACGCTGACCCTGATCGGCCGTCCGCGGGCCGACTGGGCACCGCGCCGGCGCAGCGTCGCGCTGCCGCTGGTGATCACGACACTGGCGTTGGGCCTGGCGATCCTGCAGGTGGCCGAGTGGGACCGGCAGCGCGCACTCAGCGCATTCGACCGCGAAGCGGACACCGCGACTCTGGCGCTCTCGGCGCAGTTGTCCGACGCATCGAACGCGCTCGAGGCGATGCACGGCCTGTTCATCGCCTCCGACGAGGTCACCCTGGCGGACATGCACCGCGCCAGCGTGGCATGGTTGGGGCCGGCCTCGACGCTGGCGTCGATCGCCTGGTTCGAAAGCGTGCCGCGAGACGGCGTGGCGGCCTTCGAAGCCCGCGCGCGGGCCGACGGTCTCGCCGGCTACCGCGTCTACGACCGGCCGGACGCCGGCGGTGCGGGCCTCGATCCGGCGGCGGCAGTGCTGGCGATGCGCTACGTCGAGCAGTTGTCGCCGAACGTCGCGGCGCTTGGCGTCAATGCGTGGTCGGTGCCGGCCGTCCGGGCGGCGATCGAGGCCACGCAGACCACCGACCAACCGACGGCCACGGCCGGTTTCCGGCTGACGCAGGACAGCGGCGCGCGCACCGCGGTGGCGCTCTACCGTGGGGTCTACGAGGGCACGCCCGACACGCCGGAGCAGCGCCGGCTGGGCACGCGCGGCGTGCTGTCGGTGGCCTTTCGCGTCGACGAGATGCTCAAAGGCCCGGCCGCACAGATACCGCCCCACCTGCAGTTGTGCCTGATCGACGCCGATGCGGGCCCGGGACAGCGCCGCCTGGCCGGCTCGCCGGGTTGCGAGGCCGCTCCACCGGCGCCGTTGGAACAGACGAATGCACTGTCGTTCGGCGGGCGCCGGTGGCTCCTCAAGGTCGGTTCGCCGACGCTGCGTTCCACCCGGTTCAGCGATGCCAATGTCTGGCTGTTCTCGCTGGTCGGGCTGCTCGGCACGTCGATGCTGGGCACGCTGCTGCTGACGGTCAGCGGTCGCACGCAGCGCATCGAGACGGCGGTGCGCGAACGCACTGCCGCGCTCGAAGCCGAGGTGCACGAACGCGAGGTGGCCGAGGCGGCGCTGCGCGAGAGTGAGCAGCGCTTTCGCAACATCCTCAACAACGTGCCGATCGGTGTGATCTACACCGACCTGCGCGGCGACCTGATCCAGGCCAACCCGCGCTTTTGCGACCTGCTGCAATACGGCGAAGAAGACCTGCTGCTGATGAGCTCGTCCGAGTACACGCACCCGGACGACGTGGCGCAGGACGACGCATTGACGTTGCAGCTGATGCGCGGCGAGATCCCGATGTACCGGCGCGAGAAGCGCTACCTCACCAGCGACCGCCGCGTGCTGTGGGTGCAGGTCACGGTGTCGCTGCTGCGCGACGCGCAGGGGCAGCCGCGGCGCATCGTCGGCGTGGTCGAAGACATCACGGAGCACCTGCTGCTCAAGGAAGCCGAGCAGGCGCGTGAGGTGGCCGAGCGCTCGAACCTGGCCAAGAGCGAGTTCCTGTCGCGCATGAGCCACGAGTTGCGCACGCCGCTGAATGCGATGCTGGGCTTCGCGCAACTGCTCGAGCTCGACCCGCGCCACCCGCTGGCCGATGCGCAAAAGCCCTGGGTCGCGCAAATCCAGCAGGCCGGCTGGCACCTGCTGGAGATGATCAACGACGTGCTCGACCTTTCACGCATCGAGTCCGGCAACCTGAAGCTGAAACTGGAGCGGCTCAACCTGCACGAGTTGCTGGCCGCGACGCTGCCGATGCTGCACGCCGCCCAGGCGCCGGCCGAGCCCAGGCGCAACGGCCTTTTCAGCGGCTTGTCAGCCAATGCTGGCGCGCGCTGGTCCTGTGAATGCTGCGTACCGGCCTACGAACGGGCACTGCAACGCCAGGGGCCGCGCCCTCAAAGCAGATAGACGGCCGGAATCAGCGCCAGTCCCAGGGCCAGGTTCACGCCCACCCACCGGCGTATCGCGGCCATCGCCACGCCGGCTGAGGGCCAGTCTGACGCTGCCACCGCCCGCTGCAAACGCTTGAAGAGCACGAAGCGGATGTGCCCGAACAGCGCCACCATGAGCAGGCCCACCACGGTCATCAACAGCCAGTCCAGCGGCCAGACGAAGCTGCCGCCGCTCTGCACCACCTGCTTGGCGGTACGGCCGATCATCCACAGCCCGCTGACCAAGATCAGAGCCGTGGTCCCCAACACGATGGTGAAAAAGCGCTGCAGCACCGCATGCAACAGGCGCAGGCGCACCGGCGGCTCCAGCGCCACCACCGCTGGACGCAGGCAAAAGTGCGCAAAGGCCATG
>ENA-OFCE01001351-OFCE01001351.1-metagenomes-genome-assembly--contig:-NODE-1351-length-12784-cov-2.862047_pt1 | contig 12784 bp, 7 predicted proteins | sample MGYA00153388_OFCE01 | MGnify analysis MGYA00153388
GATTGAAGAATACGATAGATGGGTAAAAAAAGACGCTGTATCTATGACAATGAAACTGAATGAAGTAAGAGGGAAAATGCCAGTTGCCAACAGCGTGTGTAAGAAATAGCGGTTTTTGTGATTAAATCGAAGTTCAGTACTTTTAATAAAATTCTATGCCAAACTTAAAGTGAAATGCTTTTTAATTCGCTACTTCTTATACACACAAACCGTTAGAACAAACAATTAATTACCTTCAAGAAAATTGGACAGATAAAGAATTAAGTATTCTTGCTTTAAAACTAGAAGATACCTTAATTCTACTCTCTCAAAATCCAAAATTATTTCAGGTTATTGAAGCGACGAATAAAATCCCTAGTTTGTTATTTTAAGTCACAACACGTTGTATTACAGAATAAAAAACAATCAAGTCGAAATCATTTCATTTTTCTCCAATCGTCAAAATCCAAATAAAAGAACATTAAAATAATGGAGCGTCATCGAAATTTTACAAAAGACTTTCTAAATCGATAAATCGGTTGGTTCAAATGTATACAAACGAAAATCAATACCTATAAACAGACCCGCACACACCATGAAGTGGAAAACCTTATCCTCAGAATACATCATCAAAAAACCTTGGGCAACTTTAAGGGTTGATAATTGCGAACTTCCCGATGGAAGAATCGCCAACGAATATTATGTGTTGGAATACCCCAATTGGGCAAATGCAGTAGCCGTTACGGAAGATGGACAAATAATTATGGTGCGCCAATACCGCCATAGCGGTGGCATTACTTCCATTGAAATACCGGGTGGGGTAATCGAAAATGGGGAAGACCCTCTAAAAGCTATAGAAAGAGAGTTATTAGAAGAAACGGGCTACGCATTTGATAAATTCGAATTGGTTTCTACCGTTTACCCAAACCCGGCAACGTCTAACAACGTATGTTTTTGCTACTTGGCAACGGGTGGAAAAAAAGTACAGGAACAGAGCTTGGACGAGCATGAAGACATCAGCGTAGAGCTTTATGGCATACAAGAAGTAAAGGAAATGTTGTTGCAAAACAAAATCCCACAATCTTTGCATGCTTCAGGTTTGTTTTACGCCTTGCTGAAATTGGGTGAAATTAAGTAGTTTTTTTTTGTGGAAACGCAATTGGCGGTCTGTCAACTTAATTTGTGCCAGCTTTTCGCTTTACCTTTTCCCCTAGCCTGCTACTAGGCTAGAAGAGCGACAACGTTAAAGCCCGAAGGGCATATATATTATAAAAATCGGTTATTCTAAATTCTGCAAATCCCTAAAAGAGTGGGACAGCAGAAGACCGTTGCCTATTATTTGCCCCTATCCTTTGCATCGCTGATGTTTTGGTCTACGGCTTTTATCAGCCGAAGGGCGGCATCTTTCAATTTATCATTGCTGTAATAGCTACCATCAATTTCTATGATCTTTTTTTTATGTTGGTAATCGTACTCGAGGTAATAACGTGGCGAGGTTAGCGAATCTGGACCTAACATTTTTGAAGGCCAGTTCCAAAAACCCAGTTCTACGGCTTTGTGGTGTAAGTACAACAAATCGTCTTTGGTAAATTTCACCTTTATTTTCAGGGTAGAATCATTAGTATTTTTGTATTGATAAATTTGGGTTTGCGAGTTGTAAAACTTTTCATATTTGTTGCCCAAACCCGCCTTTAGCACGATACCATTAAATTCCGCAAATTTATACGGTGCGTTTTTTACCATCATACTGTAATAGTAAACGCAGTACAATAAAAATGGCAGGGCTATGCTAAATCCCAAAAAAATCTTCTTAAATCTACTGCTCATTTCCTGTTGCGTTGTAAGATGTGTGATCGTGTTCTAAGGCACCCTCCCATTTGCTGATTACGGCCGTTGCCACACTATTACCAATTACGTTGGTGGCAGACCGCCCCATATCCAGTAATGGATCAATCCCGATCAACAATGCCAAACCAGCTTCAGGAATATTGAAAGTTGAAATTGTGCCAGCTATTACCACCAAAGATGCTCGTGGAACGCCCGCAATGCCTTTGCTGGTAAGCATCAAAACCAATAACATGGTTATCTGCTGTTGGAAAGATAAATGAATGCCGTATGATTGTGCTATAAAAAGAGAAGCGAAAGTCATGTACATCATGGAACCATCCAAATTGAATGAATAGCCCAGGGGCAATACAAAACTTACTATTTTATCTTTACAGCCAAAGCGCTCTAGCTGCATCATCGTTTTTGGGTAGGCGGCCTCGCTGCTAGCGGTGCTAAAAGCAAGTAAAATGGGTTCTTTTAGATTATTGATAAGTTTAAAAATTTTCTTTTGCAGGATGAGGTATCCAATAAAAATTAACAACATCCAGAGTATCAATAAACCAAAGTAAAATTCGGTTATGAATATCGTGTAAACACTTAAAATACCCAAGCCTTGTTTGGCGATTATTGAAGCCATTGCACCAAAAACGGCAAGGGGTGCAAATTTCATCACGTAGCCCGTTATTTTTAAAATCACGTGTGCAAAAGCATCCATTGCCTTTATAACAATGTGACCCTTTTCACCTATTGCCGCAGTGGCCACACCAAAAAACAAAGAGAATACCACAATTTGTAATATTTCATTATTGGCCATTGCTTCAACAAAACTTTTAGGGAAAACGTGGGTAATAAAATCTTTAAAAGAAAGGGCCGTTTTCTGAATGCCGGTAGAAATATTGCTATCTGGCAAGGGCAAATTCATAGCTTTCCCTGGTTCGAAGATGTTTACCAAAATCAATCCCAAAACCAATGAAAGTAAACTGGCGCTCAAGAACCAAAGCATCGTTTTTCCGCCGATGCGACCAACAGCTTTGATATCGCCAACCTTGGCAACCCCCACAACCAAGGTTGTGAATACTAGCGGGGCAACAATCATTTTTATTAGGCGAAGAAAAATATCGCTCAATAGGGTAAGGGGCTCTAAATCTTTATCGCGAAAACTTTCATTTTCTCTCCTGACCTTAACTTCGGCTGTATGTTGTGTTTTTAGTTTCTGATAGGCTGTACTGGAAGTATCGCTGATGTTGTGAAGTTGAGCCTCAATATTTTTTGCGTTGAGGTCTGCCTGTATAATTTTTTCGTTATACGTGTTTATCCAGTTAATGTTGAGAAAATATCCGCCAACAATGCCAAATATCAAAGCAGTAAAAATATATAATGTTAATCTATTTTTGGGCATATTTAGCTTGGCAATAAGCTTTGAATGCAATGTTAATGTTTTATATGATTAGTTGCTGAATTGGATGCTATATTTCTTAAATATATCTTCGAAACCCAATTAACTTAAATAGAATTCCGGTTATACCGAGTAAGATTACATTTGTTTATAAGTGGTGATAACTAATGTCATATTATGTTCTTGGAGCATTAGCGTTGGGGCGGTATCTTAAACTGCCAATAGGTAGGTTTATTTGAAATCAGCGGTGATTCAGTGTAGACGAAAAAAAAAGCGCAGTGCAAAAAGATTTGTTTCTTCCATTGTCAGGATGAACTCAGTGCATGTTACCTTGCTTACCCGTAGGCAGAAAACTATAAAATAATAATTATACCTATAAAGATTTTAATCGACAGTAATCTATAATTTATTTTCCGTTATGTGTATTGTAGGGCATATAAGTCACATTTGTTTGTTGGGAACTCACAAATATCTAAATTATTCCTTTTTTACCTTAAAGAAAATAAATTAAAATATACGATATGCAGACAACGAGGGCATAATCTACACTCTAAACATTTTCATTTGAATTAATAACTTATATTTAAGAAGCTAGGCACTTTCTTTGCACTATATTAGCTTGATGAAACTCTTCATAAAAAACATGACTTCTGATTGCTGCAAAAATGTGGTAAGGCTGGAGTTTGAAAAATACCACTTAAACTGTAAATCAATAGAGTTGGGAAGAATTGAAATATTCGAAAAAGTTCAGGAACCTCAATTAACTGAAATAAGACAATCATTAGAAAAATTTGGTTATGAAATTTTAGACAATAAGCAAAGCATTCTGATCGAAAGTATTAAAACGGTTATTATAGAACGCATTCATAGTTTGGAACCTCAACTGAAAACCAATTTCTCTGTTTATCTAAGTAATAAACTCAATTTAGACTATACTTATCTGGCCAACACTTTTTCTGATGTGGTGGGCATCACCATAGAACATTTTATCATTCTGCATAAAATTGACAAGGTAAAACAAATGATTAGGCTAAATGAAATGAATCTCACTGAAATATCTTACGATATGCATTATAGCAGCGTAGCTCACCTCTCTTCTCAATTTAAAAAAATTACTGGAGTTACGCCATCACAATTTAAGCAATACGAAAATCAAAGCTTGCACGAGCTAGAAAACGTGTGAAAGATGTAACTTTTAATTAAAATTATATAAAGTATGGTAAAACAATAGAAGTACTTTTGTTATTGCCTGTATGCTCTTTTTTTTAGCAACAGAATGTTAAACTATTAAAAAAAACAATTATGATTAATAAATCTACTACCTTATCAAATAATGCCCCAAGCCATAAAAGCAGGGGTTATTTGAAAAAATTAAGCATCTTTTCAATTTTTGGCTTAATGCTTTTCGCCTTTATGGCAGGATGCAAGAAAGATGATTTCACCGGAGAAATAATAGGAAAATGCCCGGTTGTAGTTTCTACCGTTCCGTTAGATTTGGCCGTCGATGTAAACCTAAATCAGGTAATTTCGGCCACATTCAATACAGATATGGATGCAACCACAATTACCAGCTCCACTTTTATAGTCAAACAAGGTAACGCTCAAATATCGGGCGTGGTGGCACCAACTGCAGATGCAAAAACATTCACATTTACTCCCAGCACTCCACTTGATCCATTTATTAAATACACAGGTACAATTACTACGGGTGCTAAAGACACCTTACGTACCGCTATGGAAAATGATTACGTTTGGACATTTACAACCATTCCTCAGGTAACTTTATCTGCTGCCCCGGTTATTGGTGGTACCACTACCGGTGCTGGTAATTTTGCGCAGGGTTCTACGGTCACAGTTGTGGCCACCCCGAATCCAGGGTACGTATTTATCAACTGGACAAAAGGTGGTGTCATAGCCTCTACAAGCGCCAGTTATCCGTTTGTAATGAATGGTAATATAGCCCTAGTAGCTAATTTCGAAATTGTGCCAATTAATATGTTTGCGGTAAATGTTTCCTCTAGCCCTGTTGCAGGTGGTACAACAACTGGTGGCGGTTCCTACAATGCAGGTGAGTCTGTAACGTTGACTGCAACGCCAAGCGCTGGTTATGTATTTACAAACTTTACGGAAGGTGGAGTTATAGTTTCCTCTAGTAGCAGTATTCAATTCTTTGTGACAGCTAACAGAACTTTCGTTGCTAACTTTAGTCTTACGCCGACGGCAAGTTTTACACTAAATGTAACGGCAAATCCTATTGTGGGTGGTACAACAACAGGCCAGGGACCATATCCCAGCGGAACATCGGTTACAGTTACCGCCACGCCTAGTGCTGGTTATGTATTTACAAACTTTACAGAGGGCGGAACTGTTGTATCCACTACTTCTCCGTATAATTTTGTATTAAATGGTAACAGAACATTGGTTGCCAATTTTAGTCTGGCACCGATACCAAGATTTACTGTCGCTGTGACCTCAAATCCAGTCGCTGGCGGAGATGTGACCGGTGATGGTACATTCGATACAGGTGCACAGGTAAGGTTAATTGCCACCGCTAAACCCGGTTATACCTTTACAAATTTTACGGAGAATGGAACCATAGTTTCAACCCAGTCTCCGTACAACTTTATCTTAACCGGTAACCGAACCTTGGTTGCTAACTTTACATTAGTGCCAATTTCAAATTTCACAGTAAACATATCTGCAAATCCATTAATTGGTGGTTCACCAAGTGGTGGAGGTTCGTACCAAAGTGGTTCGCCGGTATCACTTATCGCTAACCCTAACCCTGGTTATACATTTACAAACTTTACCGAGAATGGTGCTATAGTTTCTAGTAATTCTCCGTTCAACTTTAACATTACGAGCAACCGAACTTTCGTGGCCAATTATGCATTAATTCCACCTGTTGTGTTACCTGCCGTAATTTTAAAAACAGCTTCTAGATTTGGAGCCTTTGGAGGAAATGCCGGTGTAACCAATCAAGGTATAAATACTCGCATCAACAACGGAGGTATAGGCACTACTGCTGCATCTACCTTAATAACCGGTTTTCATGATGCATTAACTGGTGATGTTTACACTGAAACTCCTCTTAACAAAGGAAGAGTGTCTGATGGAATTTTCACAGCTCCTCCTGCGCCTGGAAATGCTGTTAAAGAGGCTATTGCTACACAAGCTTTACTAGATGCAAGGGCTGCATATATTAGTATATCTCCTGCAGCAAAACCAGGCGGAACTGATCCAGGGGCCGGTGAATTAGGTGGTTTAACTTTAGCACCAGGCACTTATATGTCTGCAGGCGGAACCTTCAAGATTACTAATGGAGATTTAACTTTAGATGCTAAGGGTAATCCTAACGCACAATGGTTTTTCCAAGCGGGTACTAGTTTAACAGTTGGTATTGCTGGCCCGGCAGGCGCAAGAAGCGTAAAGCTAATTGGCGGAGCATTAGCTAAAAACGTATTCTGGTATGTGGGTAGTGCAGCAACTATTAATGCAGCTGGAGGGGGTACAATGGTTGGTAATATTATATCCACCGCTGGTGTTACTTTTTCTACTGCTGGAAATGCTGCGCAAACAGTATTAGATGGTAGAGCTATTTCTTTAGTAGCATCTGTAACCATGGTAAATACTACCATTAATGTACCTGCTAACTAAATATAATATATAAATGAATCCGCACATCCCTTTCGGGGGATGTGCTTATTTAAACAATAACTTAACTTTTAAAGAACATATCTTATGTTACACAAATACAAAACCTTGCAAAAATTCATCATCTGTACTTTGGTGGTAGTACTTGCACAAAATACTAGTAAAGCACAATTAGGTCAGCCCACATGGTGGTTTGGCGTATCGGGTGCGGCCAATTTAAATTTTAGCGATGGTACTACACAAAGGCTAAACAATTCGTTAATAGTGCCAACGGCTTTCCACAAAGGCTTTGGAGTTCGTCCGTTTGCTTCCGTTTTAATGGAATATCGCCCAGTTGGCGCATGGGGCGGAATATTAAATGTTGGTTACGATGGACGAGGGGGAAAATTTGATGATGTAATTGCTCCTTGTAATTGCCCGGCAACTTTAGAAACCAACACCAGCTACATATCTGTAGAACCCAGCTTACGTTACAGAGCAGGACAATCTAATCTATACTTTTTTGCTGGACCACGTTTGGCTTTTAACATGCAAAAAGATTTTAAATACACCCAACTTAAACAACCCAATACCGATGGAGAGCTAAGCAATATGCGGAATACTTTGGTATCTGGCCAAGTTGGTATGGGTTATGATTTTCCGATATCTGCGCCAAGCAAAACTAATAAAGTTGTGCTTTCGCCATTTGTTTCATACCACCCTTATTTTGGGCAAGAACCACGCAGTATAGAAAGTTGGTCAATCACAACAGTTAGAGCAGGTTTGGCGCTAAAGTTTGGCAAAGGCGCTAAGGTTATACCTACCCCACCAGTATCGGCAGTAATACCGGTTGCGGATGTTAATTTCGCCGTAAGGGAACCAAAATCAGTATCCGAAAAACGTATGGTAAGCGAAACTTTGCCTTTGCGTAACTCAGTATTTTTCAACGAAGGATCGAACGAAATACCAAATCGTTACACCCTACTGAATCAAAACGAGGCAATAGCATTTAAAGAAGATCAACTGCAAAACCAACAAACACCCAATATGGTTGGCAGATCTACCCGTCAATTAGGCGTTTACCATAATATATTAAACATTATTGGCGATAGATTAAGAGCCAACCCAAATACCTCTTTAACCTTAGTTGGTTCATCTGGCAATGGCCCAGCTGAAGGTAAACAAATGGCAGAAGGCATCAAACAATACTGGGTATCAACATTTGGTATCAATGGTTCGAGATTGAATATTGAAGGACGAACTAAACCAGTTATCCCATCCGAGCAACCTGGCGCCACCAAGGAATTAGAGTTACTTCGCGAAGGCGATCGCAGAGTTGATATGGTGAGCAGTTCGCCTGAATTGTTTTTAGCAGTGGGCGGCGGGTCAATGAAACCCGTACAAATTAATTCCACACAAGTTGATCCTTTAGATAGTCACGTAATATTTAACGTGGGTGGCGCAAAAGATGCTTTCAAATCGTGGACAGTAAAGATAACAGACGAAAACGGTGCAGTTCAAAATTTTGGACCTTACACCAGTGATATGGAAAGTGTGCCCGGCAGTACAATTTTAGGTAACCGCCCTATGGGGGATTATAAAATTACTTTGATTGGGGAAACAAAAACCGGCGGAACTATCACCAAGGAAAGCAAAGTACGTTTGACCAAAGAAAATACAAGTATCGATAAAGCATACAGATACAGTATCTTGTTCGACTTTAATCAATCTAAAGCAATAACAGCTTACGAAAAATTCTTGACTGAAGTGGTTGCCCCATCCATTGCAGACGGATCTACAGTTATTGTACACGGTCATACCGATATCATTGGAGATGAGGAATATAATCGTACCCTTTCTAATGAGCGAGCTATGGAAGTTGAGAAAATCATTAAAAATGCCTTGGCGGAAGCTGGCAAAAATAATGTGAAGTTCGAGACCTTTGGTTTTGGTGAAGATGTGGGTCAATCTCCATTTAATAACGGAACGCCAGAAGAACGCTTTTATAACAGAACCGTTATAATTGATATTGTACCGGCAAAATAAACCGATAATTTTAATTAAAGAAACCCGAAATCTGTATAGATTTCGGGTTTCTTTTTTTTAGTCCAGATTTTAATTTTTGACTTAGACAGTTGATAAATTATAATGTAACCCGAGTTAGATTATTGTTTTGATTTTAAACATTTGATGTTACGCATAAGCCCTTAAATCCACCGCTACCAGTTTAGAAATTCCCTGTTCGGCCATCGTTACGCCGTAAATAATATCTGTACTGGCAATGGTTTTTTTATTATGTGATACCACTATAAACTGCGATTGACCCGAAAAAGTACGAATGATGTTATTAAACTTATCAATATTTGTATCATTAAGTGGCGCATCAACTTCATCAAAAATACAAAATGGAGCAGGTTTGAGCAAGTACAATGAAAAAAGCAGGGCAATGGCCGTCAGGGTTTTTTCTCCACCCGATAGTTGGTTTATGGTAAGCGGCCTTTTACCCTTGGGTCTAGCAATGATGTTGATGTCGGACTCTAATGGATTGTCGGCATCGGTCAACACTAAATCGCAATTATCTTCTTCGTTGAATAAGGAGCGAAATACCTTGATAAAATTTTCTCGCACCTGCGTAAAGGATTGCATAAATTTCTCTTTAGCCGTATTGTCAATTTCTTGTATGGTTTGCAAAAGAGATTTTTTTGCAGTTAACAAATCATTTTTCTGAGCTTCAATAAAAGTAAACCTGTCGCTAATTTCTTTGTAGGCTTCCATTGCCATAGGGTTAATTGCTCCAAAATCGTTGATCTGATTTTTAATTCTATCGATTTTGATTTTCAAACTGTCTTCGCTCTCATTTTCCGGAATTTCCGTATCCAACAATTCTTCAATATTCACATTAAACTCCAATGACAGGCGTTCTTTTAGTCCGTTTAGTTGAATGCGCAAGTCGTTCTTTTTCTCCCTCACCTCTGTTAAAAGGTAGGTAGCTGATTCTTTTTTCTTCCGCCAATCTGTTTGTTGGGTTTCTAAATCTGCAATTATGCCACGAAGGTTATAATAAGTTTTTTCTGCCGACTGTAAACCATTTTCCATTTCCTCTTTTTGTTGGTACAAGGCTGAAAGTTCATCGTCTTGCAGTCTGGTTTTGTTTTGAATCTCGTTTACTTCAGTTAACGTTTTTTGCAAATCTGCGGAATGTTTATCAATCTGCCTTTGTAAATTTTGTTGCTGACTGTATCTGTAATCCAAGTCCTTTAAAATATTACCTACCTTATTTTGTTGCTGATGATATTTGATATTTCTTACATTATAGTCCGAAGATTGTGAGCTTAACGTTTCGGTAAGATTTGTAAAATCTGCCTGCAGATTGAATATTTCTTGCTTTAAATCAGATTGTTGCTGTTTTAACTCTACAAGCTTGGGTTGTATGTGAGTCAAGTTTTCGTTGATGTTTGCTATCTTCTGTTCTATATCTCGTTTTACGTTGGTACTGTTTTCAATAAAGAATAAATATTGTTGTTGCTTGATTTGAGCGGATATCAACTCATTATCAGTTTTATTCTGGGCTTGTTGCAGTTGTGAAATTTCTATCTTTTTAGAGGATGATTTTAAGTTTGTTATCTCAATAGTTAAGTCTATGATTTGCAGATTCATTTTTTTATTTTCCTGCTCTAATTCACCTATCTCTTTTGCCAACATTTCCAGATTTTTGGCTCTACCTATTCGCTTTCCCTCAAATAAACCAATAGAACCACCCCAAAGTGTGTGTTTGGTTTTACTGAATTTACCAGACTTTCCTAAATAAACCAGTCCAGATTCCATCGTGGCATCATTAAGGTCGGTCTCCAAATTATCGTTTACAAAATATACGTCTTGTAGTAAATGCGTACAAAGGTTTTTATACTTTTTATCCACCTCAATGGCCTCCAAAACAGAGACACAACTTAAGGGCGGTTTTGAATCAGCTGAAATATCTATGGTTTGGTAGTTATCCAAAATAAAAAAGCCGGCTTTACCAGCAGAAGAACTGTTTAACAAATTGATAGCTGCGATGGCATCTGCATAATTATCTACCACATAATAATTCATAAATGGCTCCAAGTAATTCTCAATGGCAATGCGGTATTCTTCTTGACAAAAAAGAATATCCGAAAACAAGGGAGCAGATTTTTTCCAAGGTGCATTCTTTTTCAAGAAACGGATAGATTGCGGATAACCTTCCAAATTATCTACCAAACTTTTGGTGAGATTATATTCGTTCACACGAGCGTCCAATTTCCGGGTATTGGCAATTAAAACCTCCTTTAAATGAGCGAGTTCAGTTTCTTTACTGGAAATGTTTTGGTTTAATTCATCATCAGAAAGCAATGCATCATTCAATTTAGCTTTTAGACTTTCTTGATTGACCAAAACTTCCGCAATGGACGTATTAAAATCTATCAGTTCAGTGTTTTTAATTTTGGCATCTTGGGTATTTCTTAAACTTTCGTTGATTAAGGTGTCTTTTTGAATTTGGAGAATGTCTCGTTCTTTTTCTGTTTGATACAATTGATTTTGCAAACTTTCGTTCTGACCTGCGCTTGTTTCCACAACTTTTTTATGAGCGGCTTGTTGCGTTTTTAATGTTTCGATAAGTGTTTGTAAAATGGCTAATTCGGTAACCATATCTTGCAAAGCCAATTCTTCGGTTTGCTTATCGGCATTTAATCGCTTTTGGTTGTATAAAACGTGGTTAAGCTGATTTCTGTCTTTTTCCAACTCTTGCTCCAAACGTTTTTGCTGGTCTTGTAAGAAATGGATTTGCTGATCCTTTATTTTATTTTCGTGCTCATAAGAGCGAATTTTTGAAATGAAATCGTTGGTAGCTTTTTGTTGTACCGAAAGGTTTTTTTCTTCGATTAAATAGTCCAGTTTAAGTTTTTGTATCTGGGCTTCTTGTAAATCTATTTGGGCTGTGGCCGATGAAATCTCATCATTGAAAGTATTTTCCTGCGCTTCCAACCTTTGCAGGGAATTTCTAAAACCCGCTATTTTAAATGTTGAGAATTGTAGGCTTAAATTTTTATAGGCTTCTTTTAAAACGTTATATTTTTCAGCTTTTTTGGCCTGATTTTCCAGCACCTTCAAGTTTTTGGTAATCTCGAAAAGTAAATCATCAACCCTACTTAAATCTGTTTCTGTATCTTTTAGTTTAGCGAAGGTTTGCTTTTTGCGGAGTTTGTATTTGGATATTCCCGACGCTTCTTCAAACAACGCCCTACGAGAGTTTTCTTTGTTCACGATGATTTCATCAATCATTTTCAGCTCTATGATGGCATACGAATCAGAACCAATTCCGGTATCCAAAAACAAATCGGTAATGTCTTTTAACCTACATTGCACATCGTTTAAGCGATATTCCGATTCGCCAGTACGGTATAATTTACGAGTTAAGGTTATATGCGAATAAGCGGTGGGTAAAATATTCTTGGTATTGTCAAAAGTGAGGGAAACCTCTGCCAAATTTGCTGGCTTACGATTTTTTGTGCCGTTGAAAATGACGTTTTCCATTTTCTCGGAACGCAGTGCTTTGGTACTTTGCTCGCCCAAAACCCAACGTATGGCATCAATAACGTTAGATTTTCCACAACCGTTTGGCCCAACAATGGCAGTAACACCTTCGTTAAAATTAATGGTCGCTTTGTCGCCAAAACTTTTGAAACCTTTTATCTCGAGCTGGGTTAAATGCACTGGGTAATATAGGTCATTTTGTTAAAAATCAGTATAAATTTTATCTGTAGCAAAATCCTAAAAAAACCAATCTACCAGGGTTATACTTTATCCATTGTTTGATAAATCCCCCCCTTCAAAATATACTAACCTGAGTTCGATTGTTAAATTTTAATATAATTTACAGTTAGTCAGGCTTAAAAAATTATTTCAAAGCGTTAACGATCGCAGCGGCAT
>ENA-OFCE01001352-OFCE01001352.1-metagenomes-genome-assembly--contig:-NODE-1352-length-12777-cov-3.540402_pt1 | contig 12777 bp, 13 predicted proteins | sample MGYA00153388_OFCE01 | MGnify analysis MGYA00153388
AAAGATGTCTAATTTAAATAATCATATTGATTTGCATTAAAGTTGCCACGAATACAATATAATCAGAAACTCCTTAGTTTTCCTAATTACTGCATAGTAACGCCTCATAAATGGGAGGTTATGTTTTCGCTGTTAAAAATTCAAAGATTACACGCAACTTCCGGCAAGAATTAAGACATTGGTGCGCAATAATACCCATTCTTTCTGTACGACGCACAAAGAAGGAGTTTAGTGTCAGGTGTGATGTTATGATCCCTTTCACCTGAAACCACTGACGTTAAGAGAACTTAATTCTAAGAGAACAATAAAAAGCTAAAAGAGATAATGTTAACCCGGATATAAAACCAAATAAAATTGCAAAGACTAAAAATAATTACTGTCAGCCCGTATTTTGGGAAAACACTTTTAGCTACTGCCGTTTTCTTCGCTTATGAATCTGTCAATTATCTCTACAGCTTTTTGCACACCATTTTCACTTTTTAGTTTTTGTGCAAGTTGTTCAGCATTTTTAATTATTACTGGTGTCAGAGAATGCAAAATTGCTTTTGATAGATTTTCTGCGCTTAGGTTAGATTTTTTAATTGGTTTTGAACCGACACCTAATTCAAAGACTCTCTGTCCCCAAGCGGGTTGGTCAGCATTGTGAGGAATTATTATTGTTGGTTTACCTGCCCTCAATCCTGTGGCGGTAGTTCCTGCTCCTCCGTGATGAATTACCATTTTCATTTTTGGAAATAGCCAGGTATGTGGAACATTGTCAACTAAAAAAATATTGGTGGGTAATTTTTCTTTGTAATTATTGTTAGTCCAACCAAGTCCAACTATTGCTCTTTGATTTGTTATGCCTAAAGTTTCAATAATGATAGCAAGTGTTTTATTGAAAGTGCTAAGGTCTTTCATACTTCCAAACCCAATATAGATAGGCATCTCGCCGTTCTTAATAAAATCTTCTAGATTTTTTGGTGGCAAAAAGTTTGGTTCTGTTTCAATTATCCAACTTCCTGTGGTGTGAATATTATTTGTCCATTCTTTAGAATTTGAAAATAAAAGTTCGCTGTAACCATTCAATACCAACCCACCACTTTTAATTTGTTGTTTTAATGGTGAAATATCAAAGTTAGCTCTGGTTTTAATACTGTTTTTCCAAAACTCTTTTATAGACGACTTTGCCAATGCCCAAAATACTTTGTCAAAAATAAAATGAGTAAGTAAGTTATAGTAACTGCCCAATTTTGGCAAAGCATAAAATAAAATAGACGGGTAATCTTTGGTTGCAACAACTGGAAAAGGTGTGGCTAAAATTGCTTTTTTATTTTTCTCCTTTGCCAAGAAAAAACCCAAAGGCATTCCCGGGTGAAAGATAATAAGGTCTGCATTTTGACAAGCATTCCAAATTTCGCCTTGTGTTTTTACCATTATAGCTTTTAGAGATTTTGATCCCTTTAAATGGCTAATTATAAATTTTATAGGATTGCTACCCTTTGCCATTTCTTGCACATCACCACCTTCCATAATTTTTTGAATATCCACATCAAGGGCATAAAAATCAAGACCATAATTGCGTACAAAAGATTCTTCGTTTTTTGCTGAAACAATCAATACTTCGTGTCCTGCTTCTTTAAGTCCAAGTCCGAGTGCAATGTACGGTTGCAAGTCGCCCCTTGTTCCTACTGTTGTGATTGCTATTTTCATTTATAACGGTCTTATGAAAGTGAATTTTTTTGAAAAAATAAATTTATTGACCGAAAAAGTAAAACTCTCTGTAGTTGTTTGTTTTATTAGAACATTAAACTCTGTATTATTTTCAGGGTTTACTAAAATACCACAGTATGTTTTTGTTTTAGAATCGAATACCAAATATTTGAAAACAATAATTCCGCTTTCACTTTTGCCATATATTTTTTTATCAATGCTTAAATACATTTCTATCTTTTTTTCTTTGTGTTCTTTGTCCATCCATTTGTCCAATATGTTGTTTTGCGAAAAGACTTTTTGTGGAAAGCTAAATGAAAGTGGAAATACAAAAAAAGATTAGATTTTTATTTTTGTAACCATTGATTACTGTTTTAGAAACAAAGGTCTAAAACACAATTTTATTTACACTTAACATTTGTTACAAAATTATTTGTCGCCTTATTCTAGAAAGACTTTGTGGCTTTATACCCAAAAATGAAGCAATGTATTGAATTGGGATATTTTGTAAAAGATGAGGTTGTTCCGCAATCATTTTTTTGTACCGAAGTTCGGCTGTAAGTGTAGCCAAGTCGTTTGCCCTTATTTGCGATAGAGCCATAACTTTTTCGAAAATGACTAAGCTAAACTTTTTAAAATTTTCACTTTTGTCAATCAGACTTATTAGGTTTTGCCTTGAAATTTTTAATAATTGACAATCAGTTATACATTCAACGTTTTCCGTTGCAGGTTTTTGGTTGATTAGACTCAGGAAAGATGCGATAAAGCCATTGGGTGAAGAAAGATAAGTAGTTACTTCGTCTCCGTTTTCATCATAGTAAAACAACCGCATAAATCCTGTATCAATAAAATATAAGAATGCCGGTATTTTTTCTTGGTCTTCAATAATTGTATTCCTGCTTACACTAACCGTTTCAAAAAATTGTTTGCAAAGTGTTTTATCATTTATATTTAACTGTATTGTTTTTGAAATTTCTTGAAATAATCTTTCAAACATTTTTAGAGTTTTTTTTGCTTAAGTTTCTCTCATCAGGTTACAACTAACGAACAGGGTTTCACTAAGTGGGGGAAATTAAATTCCATCCGCCTTAAATCGAAGCCCGATTCACAAAACTGAAGATAACAACAAAAAGCTAAATAGTATTCGGTTAAGCCTAAACAAAAGTTAAAGGAATTTACAAATGCTCATTGTTATTCCGTCCGCCTAAATATTGCAAAACCCCTTGTTAATTGTTACCCTTCTTCTAGTTTTTTCCGCTGGTTTGTATTTGTAAATCATTAAAGAAAAGGTAAACCCAAAAGCCCTTGTCCCAGTGTAAATAAAATAAAGAATAAATATGCAAATGAAAATGTTTTGACTGCTATTATTGACTTTGAATTATCAAAATATTTTGAAATTGCCAATGCAAATAATGGAATAATTTGTAAACTGTGAATGCCAAAAAAATGAACCACCCGTAAGTCACCAAAATGTGTACTCCAATTTATAAACCATAATCCTTTTCCACCGTCTATTGCATCAACTGTATGGCCTTGCAAACTGCTAATGTAGCCACCAAATAAACTAAAAACAACAAAGAAAATTAAGCCAATTTGGATGCTCAAAACTACTGCTGGCGGCAAATCATAGGTTTTTTGTTTTATAAATATATAAGTAATGTATGCTGTCCAAAGTGTAATTGTGAGAATGAAAACACCCATTAAGGTATAAATAATAATCCCAAAACTATTAGAACTATTGAAGTGAGATAACTCACCTTTGAGGGCTTGGAAAGTTATCGCTAATTGCTCAAAACACATCGCAATTACTGCCACCCAGGAATAAATAATTACTTTGCGGATATCTTTTACATAATTTAATATCAACGCCATTGTCCAACTATATATCCAAATGCTTAAGGCAAATTTTATAGGTTTAAACATTGAGTTAATTCCTAAAACCAAATCATCATTGAAAAAACTATGAATAAAAAGGATAATAAAAACAAATAAATGAACAGAGCCAAGCCAAAACAACGCTTTATTTTTTTGCAAATTTTGTATCATTAGTTTAAAATTTTAAACCTGTCATTATTCCGAAATTTGAACTTTTAAAATTTTTGTCGCCAATTCCTGTTACTTCTCCTGTTCGGCTGTTCGTTTCATATTCTAAGCCAATTGTAAACATTGTTCTGCCTTTACCAACTGAAAAATCGTAGCCCAATCCAAATGCAAAACCGCTTCCAATAGCAAACTGATGGTTAAACTCTTTATTTGTTGTGTTACGATATTTTTGGGTAAACTGGCTTACAAAAAAATAATCGCCTTGCAGATAAACTCCTTTTTTAGCGTCTCTGTCAAATGGAAAATACTTTGTAGTAATGGCAGCACCCCAATAGTTAAAAAACATTTCCTGTCCATTGTCGCCTTTTGCTGGTGCTGCACCTAATGATTTGTATTTGATACCAAAATTTAGGTAATTTATATTTTTGAATTTATGGTAAGCCGCTAATGATGCAAGTCCACCACTTGAACTTGAAAAATTACCTAAATCATATTTTTCTTTTAATCCTTTGCCAAATACATTAATTCCATATCCTCCACGAAATTCGGCTACCGTATAAGATATATTTTCTTGTTTTGCTTGGGCAAACACAAGCGTATGTCCAAACAAGAATACTATTATTGAAAGTAAGTTTTTCATAATTTTTATTTTCCGCCAAATGTGTATCCAATGGCAATGTTAAAAATAATTGGGCTGTTTGCAATTCCAATATTTGGTGCTTTTAGCGTTTCGGTTTTGTTGGTATTTTTATTTAAGTACGAGAATTCATCATTTCTTAAGGTTGTACCTACGTTTTGCCAATACCTAACACTTGTGCTGGTGGTTATACCTTGCAATAATTTACTTTCGCTATTTTTAAATGGCATATAGCGATAGTATGCACCCACACCTAATGTGAAAGTTTTAAAATCTTTTATTTTTGTTGTATTGTTTTGGGTTTCGCCTTCATTGTAAACTTCCCAAGCGTGTAGTTTTGGTTCAAAGCGTACATCAAAAAAAGAATTAATTCTATAGCCAATCCCAAAGCCTGTAGTATATGGAATGTGTAAGGCAATTTTCTGTGTTTTAAAATCGCCAACAACTGGTGGGTCAAGAGAAATGCCGTGAGAATAATCAAAAATCATTCTTTTGGTTGTATAGTTTACTTCCACATTAAATCCTTTTGCAACAGTTGGTTGCAACATACCAAATAGTAAACTAAATTTATTACTGTACAAAAGCTCTTTTTTATTTTTTGTTTGAGCCAAAGAAGTCGAATAGCTGAATGTAGCCAAGGCTACTATAATTATTATATTTTTCATTATTATTAATTTTAAAATGATTAGAAATTTACACCAAAGATTAAACTGCCTTGAATAAAAGTATCTGATTTGCCACCGCGAGGCCCAATATTTACCGTGTTTTTACCTTTTGCATTGCTTATTACACCAAATTGTGGTATCAGGTAAAGGCTACTTTTGGTTTTGTTACTTATGTTAAATTTGTAGCCTAAGTTAGATTCCAAAAAAATAGTTGAAGTTTCGTAATCTTTACCATCAATAAGATTTTTTGTACCCCAAGCGTAGCCTACGTTTGCTTTACCTTCTAGGTGTAATCCTTTCCAAAAATGTTGACGGTAGCCTAATACTAACATATACTCATTGATTTTTTCAACTACATCGTGTTTTACATTTGGTCTGATATACATACCCAATAATAAATCGCCTTTCATCTTGCTATTTACAGAAGAAATAGTGCGAGTAGCTGTAAACCTTATAATGCCTACATTTGGCAAAAAAGGCTGGATAAGTTCAGTTTCAATTCCCCATTTTTTAGAAGTGTCTGTACTTGTTTGAGAAAATGCTTGGCTACTAATAAGTAGAAGCAAAACCGATAAAATTTGAATTGATTTTGTCATTTTTACAATGTTTTTAATTATTTAACATTGCAAAGATGGGGACAGTAGAAGCCGTCAAACGTTGACTTGAATCAAGAAATTATTTTGATGTCAAAATTCTTTTTCTAATGCGACTTAAAGTTTCTGGTTTAATACCAAGATAGGAAGCGATGTAATGCTGTGGTACCTGCTGAATAAGTTCAGGTCTTCTTTTTAGTAGATTTATGTATCTAACTTCTGGTTCTTCATTTGTCTTCATTTGGTTGAGTTGTGAAATAGACAGAAAAGCATTTTCCGCAAAAATTCTACCAACTCGCTCAAATATTGGCATTGTATTATACAATTTGTAGAGATCGTTCTTTTTAAATTGAATAACCTCAGTTTCTACAAGTGCCTGCATATTTTCGATAGTCGGATTTCCTGTTAAAAAACTTGCATAGTCTGTGTACCAACTGTCTCCAAAAAAGAATTGCACTGTATTTTCCACTCCTTCAATATTATAAAATAATCGTATTATTCCATTATTGACAAAAGTTATTTTGTTACATATTTTGCCTTCTTGAAGTAAAAATTCTTTTTTCTTAAATAGTCTCACTTCCAAAATACTTAAAAATGCTTTTTCTTCTTCTTCATTTAAAGAGGCTATTGATTTAATGCTTTGAATAATTTTTGTTGTCATTTATTTTGTCAATGGATTATAAATTGTCAAAAGTAGTTATTTTCTTCTCCGAAAGTTAGATGGTTTTCGGTGTCGGTATATTGTCGTACTAGGGTTGCCGCTAACGGACGGGTGTTTATTTTGTGGCTGATTTCCTTGCAGAGATTAGCCTTAGCGAAAACATACCCAAAAGCAGAACAGAACGATTACCACTTCGCCCAGCCATAAATTAAACACGGTGTTATAGGTAGTTTTTTATTCAATTCTTTGTCCTTCTAATTCCAAAATTTCAGATTTTATGTTGTGCTTCAGTTCCTTGTCAAATATTTTAGTTTTATTATATTGAATGTCGTTCAGAATAGTGTCTGTTACATTTGTAACATTTTTATGTCTTTGCCAAACCTCAATAGAGTCACCTTTTATATGTGAAATTATTTCTTTTACAACAAAGCCATTGTTGTCTGCTTGTCCGATTGAAAATCTTTTTACGATGTAAGGTATTCCATTTTCAACCAAAAAAAAGTTTTTATTGAATCCATAATCTGAACAATCCCAGCGATTATTAATAAGATATGAATTAGAGAACTTATTTTCTAACTTCTCAAAAAAACCAAAACAATCACCTCCTTCTGCTCCATATAGTTTATTAGATTTAACTACATCTTTAGAAATGAATTCTTCCAGAATTAGGTTTGGGTCTTTATTATTATCGTTCGCTTCTGTTTTAAATTGTAAAGAGTCAGTTATTTCTTCACTTTTTTCAGGCTGTGAATTACAAGCAAAAAAAACAGTTAATAAGAGAAGAAATATTATTTTGTAGATGTCTTTTGTCATAAAGTTACCTATAACTGGTAGATATACACATAATCATAAATAATTAAAACCACAATAACTTGAATTACAAATTTTCAATATGTTATTCACAGAAATCATATTAACTATTACACAAATACAATTCTACAGTAAATTCTTAAAAAAATTGCATCTCAAAATATATCGGCACATGGTCTGATACCTTTCTGGCAGACTTCATATCCAAAAAATTTAGATAAAAATTGACGATGCCTGATGTGATAAGTTTTGCTTTTGCTCATGGCCAGATGGAATCCAACTATGCCAGCAAAAAGGTCAATGAATTTGAATTTTTCTTTTGATTTTTTGCCATTGCTCACAATTTCAATTTCTTTAAATGTCTTTGCACTTCACGTTCCACTTTATCAAAATCAGGTAAATCATGTATCTGTTCGTTCATTGAACTTTCCCAACGGCCTTTGTATTGCGGTAAACGTTCTGTCAGTTTTTTTGAAAAATCGGCAGGGTTCAATTTTTTACTTTCACATTTATTAGCAAACTCTTTTAAATAAAAATCCATATCCATACCATGTTGTTCCAGCAAATACCAGATGTCGTAAAAATCCCGTGCTTGCATGCGTTGCATAACTGTCCGCATTTTTTCAACCAACACTTCTTCCAATGGGTAACATAAAAGTTGATGTTCTGTCAAATCAGAATAACCAAGTAAAACGGTTTTCATTACCGGCTCAAATTCTAGTTTTTCACTTCTTGAAATATCAACCTTCACTTTTTTGTTATTGCCTTGTCCGCCTAATGGACCAACATAACTGATGTAAAAATTAATTCCACCATCTTCATGCTCATTGTTATCAATAATTTCCAAGCGAATATTTGCTTCCTCCAAAATATATTCAAAGGTTTCTTTAACCCAATCAAAAATTTGTTCGTTTGTTGCTTGTGCTGAGCCTGTGGAAGCATCATTATTCAGCAAAGTAAAATCAAGGTCTTCAGAAAATCGGTAATCTTCAAAATATATTTTCTTTAAAACAGTTCCTCCTTTAAATACAATAGTTTTAGAAAGTTGCTTATGTTGAGCAATGCCTTGCAATATCCATGATAGCAAATAGTCTTTTTCTATTTGCTGGTCACGAACACCTAATTCACGGGCTTTCTGTTGAATTTCGCCTGGTTTAATCATGTATAAATTGCTGATCTAATCGTTTCTGTTTCTAAGTTTTGCTGAATGCTCCACCTGCTAATCAGTTTTCCGGTTTTTGGTAATTCAGTATCTAATAAAACATATGAAGCAGTTTTTGCTTTTTGTAATTCCTCGGTGATGTTATTATTTATTTCCAGTAGCTCTAAAAGAAATCCAAGTCGTTTAATAACCGCCTGAGATTTGAATTTTTTTGTGTAATCAAGTAGCGTATCAAATTTTATTTTGTCTTTAGAAATGTAAATTGCTCTTGCTATTTCAACAATTCCGCCAGCATAATCGGGTTTAAATAAACAGTCAACAATTGTTTTTTCTAGATCCGAGCATTCTATTTTATTAAAATTATCAATCCATATTTTCTTTGCTCCAAAAAAATGACTTTCGTTGTGGTATATGAATTGAAAAGATACGTTTTTGATCTTGATTACAGAAGGTCGCATCTGTTTTGAAACAACAATTTGTTCTTTTAAAGATGGTTGCGTAATTAGGTTGTGAATTTGCAAGGCAGAGTAATAACCAATGTAGTGGCCGGCATCTTTCACTAAATTTTCTGCAATCAAATGCCAGTCGGGCATAAACGATTCCGAATTTTGTTCGTATGGTATAATATAATAAACACTTTCTTTCAAGCGCATCAGCAAGCCACGTCTCGTCATGTCGCTTAGTAATTCTTTAACGGCACCATCTTTCGATTTAGGCAGCGCATCAAATGCTTCAGAATAATTAAAACAAGCTCTGTTCTGTCCGTTGAAATAGGAGAGAAGTTTGTTTGATTGCGTTGAAATATACTTATTTTTCATAGTTTATAAGTCAGGAGATTCCTGACCACAATGATACGAAACATTAACAGATGTTTGTCGAATTGAATGAAAATAATTATGTTTTATAGAAATAGAATCAGGATTTACCTGACTATTATGATATAAAACGTCATTATTGTTGGTGGTGGGTAAAAATGGTTCTTTTGTTATTGCCCGTTGGGTAGGTTTGTGCGTTTGGGGCAAAAGCAAATGTGCCATTTGCGGCCTGGAAGAAAATTGAATTAAAAAAAAGTATAGTGGAAAAATAAAAAATACAGAAGGGTTGGTAAAGAGTGTCGGCTCAGTTGCTGTCCCTTTGAAATATGGTCTGTATGTTTTTGGTAACCTGTCAAAATGGTTCGTCTTTGTTTTAATTTTAAATTCTGGTCGGTCGGTCGTCTTTGGAACGGTCGTCCTACAATTGTCTATAACTAGTAGACATACGCATAACCTTAAATAATTAAACCCATAATAACCTGAATTACAAATTTTCAATATGTTATCCACAGAAATTATATTAACTATTACACAAATACAATTCTACAGTAAATTCTTAAAAAAATTGCATCTCAAAATATATAGGCACATGATCAGAAACCTTTCTGGCAGACTTCATATCCAAAAAATTTAAATAAAAATTGACGATGCCTGATGTGATGAGTTTTGCTTTTGCTGTATCATAAAAAGCGTTATCATATTCGGAAACTGAGCAGCCGCTTTTTAAATACTTTTGCCTGAGCGAGATTTTTTGACCGACAAGTACGGGTTAAAACCCATAGATTCTGTCAACGGTTTTGTTGTCTGTATAGCAACTGATTTTTGTCTGTTGTTTAGTTGTGCTGTTGGTTTTTTTAGTAGCAGAAGGTGAGGAGGTTTTTTTTAATTCAATTTTGTTTGGGCAGGAAGGGTGTAAATTCTTTTGAACCGCTTTTTGCGGGATGCTTGGGCTTCCCGCTTGGGGCAAGTCAGGAAGTGCGGCTTGCAAATGTGCTAATACCTGTGCCATAGCGCATAGTTGTATTTCATTTAATTTTTTTTAAAATCCTCACGCTATGCCTTTCATTTTTATCTTACGCATGCTTCTATCACCCCAATAGTATCGGGGCAACGGGAACTCATTAACAATAAACGGTTGCGGACTTCATTCTTAGGTTCTTGCCATTTCTCATACAGTTTGGCAATGGCTATTTCTGGGCTTAGTTTTTTAACGGCTTCCAAATCTTTCTCTACCAAAGCCAAAACATTTACTCCAGCCTTCTTCATTTCTTCACCAAAGTAGAGTTCGTAAACGCAGCCGTTTAATATTTTTTCAAGTTCATCGATTATACTTATATCATTTTCTTTACTATTATAAATTGATAAAATGAAAGCTACCAATGATATGAATGGCAGCCTTGATTTTTCTGTGCCGACAATAAGCGGCATTTCACGAATAGTTTCGTGTTTAAGTGTGTAAGCACCGCCGGCGGTCATAATTCCAATAAAATCGAAATAGAATTGGTGGAGTTTGCTATTAAGTTGAGCAAGTAAATACTTACAATCAATATCTGATGAGACCAGTAAATATCCATTACTCGGTAGATAGTGTCCATTGATATCAATTGTAAAAGCCCATTTATCAGCTGTTAGACCCCAAATGATTTTTTCTTTTTCAAAATCATCTTTATAAGCAACTGAATAAGGTATTTGCCACCATAATTCCCCATCTCTTATCACATTCTGTCTATTCTCTAACTCATTTTTATGTTTTAATAGCCAATTATAAATTGGTTTAAAAGATTCAATCTTATAACTGCGGTGAGAAAATAAAATAAATTCATTACTGTATTGATAGCGCCATTTACGAATGTTTCTACCCTGAAGTAATGGCTTTATAAGTTCAGCACTTTCTTTTTCATTAGAAATTAATTCATCTGCGACAGATTTACTAAGTAAATATGCTGGATTGTATCCTGTTGTGATTCCTCGATTTAAAGAGATTGATTTAAATTGAAATATTGGCTTGCTTATCGATTCGATCTGCTTTTTTATTTTAAGTTTGTTCTCATCTGTTAATTGCCAAATTTCTTTAGATAATTCATTTTGTCTTACCAAAATCGTATTTAATGAAACATACTCGTATAGATTATTAAAATCTTTAAGACTATCACTGACATTTGAAACTATTATGGATTTAATATTACTTTTTTCAGATGAAATAAAAATACAACTTGAAACTAGTGCCTCGAATACGTGAACATTTGAGAAATCAATGATTTGTTCAATTTTTCTCTTAGTTAAAAAATTTCTTAATGGTTCCCCATACCCTGTCTTAATAAATTTATTTGAAGTAATGTAACATAATACACCATCGGGATTTAGAAGTTTAATTCCTTTTTCGTAGAAATAAACATATATGTCTGCCATACCAGAGTTTACCTCATAATTTTTTTCAAATATTTTCCGATAATGTTTAATTTTTCTTTGTTCAATATAAGGCGGGTTTCCAATTATAATGTCGAATTTACCCGGCATACTAAACATCCAGTCTTTATCAAAAAAATCGGCAGCCTCATTTTGATTATAAGGGTTCCATTGCGACAACCTTTTGGTTGTATCCTTAGGAAAACCTTCTCCTTCTAATAAAATGGCTAAATCGTTTCTTAATTCTTTGTCAATTATTCGGTACTTACTTTTTGTTTCTGGAGTTCTTGCCCTAAAATGTTTTTCCCTAACTTGATGTATTCTATCTTCAACTTTTTTAATTTCGCCTTCAATAGAAATATTAGTAATCGTGAGCTGTTTAGGATTTTCAATTGGAATTAACGTATCAGCCGCCACAAACTTTGTTTCCAGATTTGGCAATGGTCTTATTCCTCTGTTTGGTTCTGTATCGTTTTCTGTTTTCTGGTCAACAATCAGGGCAATAAAAAAGCGGAGTTTAGAAATTTGTATAGCCACGGGTTGCTTGTCTACACCATAAATGCAATTCTCAATCAGGTAAAGCTTTCGGGCAAAGTCTAATTCGTGGTTGTTTTGGTTAAAGGCTTTTTTAATGTCATCTTCTCTTTTATCTATTTCTTTTAAAGTGGCTTCTCTGTTTTTATCATCTTCCATTTTCTCCGCCAGCTTTTTATCTCTCTGCACTTTATCTAATTGCTTTGCTTTCCATTTATTATTGTTGGGGTCAAGTTTACTGAGTATAAAAACAAGTTTGTGCAAAATACCCATCGGGAAAGCACCCGAACCCCAGGCAGGGTCAAGAATTTTGCAGGTATCAATAGCATCAATAAGGTCTTTTTTTTCAGCATCGGTAAATTGTGGTTCTTCTGCTGTGTAGGAAAACAAATGATGTAATCTTGCATTTAGTATTTCCCGTTTCTTTTCATCATCCTCTTTTAATAAATTATTGCACAAGTAGGTAATCAAACTTTCGTCCACCATATAGTTTACAATCTCTCTTGGCGTATAAAATGAACCTGTGAGCTTACGGGCTGTTGTTTCAGTTTCTTCGTTGTAGCTTGCCAATAGGTTTTCAAATACTTTCCCTAGCAATTCTGGGTCAAGGGCAACTTCCTCTTCTACTGGTGTATTCTCTTCAATGGTAAATTTGTAGCGGCTTAAAATATCAATCAATCCCCGCACTTCGTATTTCTTGCCTTTGGTATGAAAGGTGTTGTTCAGGTCAATACTTCGGGGTACATCGCTAAAAAACAA
>ENA-OFCE01001353-OFCE01001353.1-metagenomes-genome-assembly--contig:-NODE-1353-length-12776-cov-3.533527_pt1 | contig 12776 bp, 9 predicted proteins | sample MGYA00153388_OFCE01 | MGnify analysis MGYA00153388
GGCATGGGCTCAGTGACACGTTATGAGCTAAGAATTAAGGGTTAGTCAGAATTGGACAAGTGGTCAGGCCAATATATAGTCCCACGAATTCGCGCCGGTGGCATCCGGCAAAACCCTGTAATCACACCATTGCGTTGTATCCATGAACCCGTCAGTGACCATCACTTCTGTCCGCCTGCAGCAGATCAACCTGCCGCCCAAAGTGGTGCGCACCGACGCCATCCAGTCGTTCGTAACGCAGGAAACCATTCTGTTGACGCTTCGCTGCAGCGATGGCTCGGAGGGTACCGGTTATGCCTACACCATTGGCACCGGCGGCTCATCGGTGATGGCGTTGCTGGAGCATCATCTCGCGCCGAAACTGATCGGTCGTGATGCCGATGACATCGCGGCCATCTGGAAAGACTTGTACTTTCACACGCATGCGACGGCGGTCGGCGCGATGACGGCGCTGGCACTGGCGACGATTGACACGGCGCTATGGGATTTGCGCTGCAAACGCGCCAACCAGCCGCTGCACAAAGCTGCAGGCGGCGCGCAGAAACGTGTCGCGATGTATTCGACCGAAGGCGGCTGGCTGCATTTGTCGCCTGAGCAACTGGTGACGCAATCGGTAGAAGCCAAAGCACAGGGCTTCAAGGGCGTAAAGATCAAGGTCGGGCGTCCGCATGTAAGCGAGGACATGGCGCGGCTGTCGACAGTGCGCCAAGCCGTGGGTGACGCATTCGAGATCATGATTGACGCCAATCAATGCTTCACGGTCGGTGAAGCGATTCGTCGCGCGCGGCATTACGAAACGCTGGACATTGCGTGGTTTGAGGAACCACTGCCCGCAGAGGATTTGGGCGGTCATGAGCGTTTGGCGCAGAGCACGAGCTTGCCGATTGCGGTCGGTGAATCCATCTACAGCCTGCAACACTTTCGCGAGTATTTGCAGCGCGGCGCATGCGCGATTGTGCAGGCCGATGTTGCGCGAATCGGCGGCATCACGCCGTGGCTTAAGGTCGCGCATCTGGCAGAGAGCTTCAACGTGCCGATCTGCCCGCATTTTTTGATGGAGCTGCATGTGAGCCTGTGCGCCGCAGTTCCGAACGCGCCGTGGGTGGAGTACATCCCGCAGTTGGATTCGATCACCACGTCCGGCATGGCGAGCGAGAGCGGTTTCGCGATTCCGTCAACTGCGTCGGGGCTGGGGATTGCTTGGGATTGGGCTGCGATTGAACGGTTGGCATTGCGCAAAGCGACGGTTGGCTAAGCCACAACGCACAACCGCCAGAGTAGAAACGGCACCAGTTTGGACTTTCGTTCTACTAGATTGCACATAGCTTTTCTCTTAAACCCTTATAAAACATTGGTCAGCCAGCGAAAAGCAAATAACTCGACTATCAACTAAAATACGAGTTAAGCCCCCACACAGCATGGCTTTCCGAAAAAAGCTGACATGCCTATACTGGCGAACTAATGTCAATAAATTGGTATGTGACACCAAACTGCTGCACCAAGTGTGCAGCTAGGCCTGCAACGCCGTCACGTTCGGTGGCGTGATGTCCAGCCGCAATCAGGGTGATGTTTGACTCGCGAGCTTGATGCACATGCTGCTCGCTGATTTCGCCGGTGATGAAGGCGTCCGCGCCCGCGTCAATTGCGTCGCCCAGCAACGATCCGCCCGCGCCGGTACACCAAGCAATGGTCTTGATCAAACGCTCGGGGTGGCTGAACAGCGTCACGCGGCGACCGTAGTGCCGCGCGACGTAGGCCGCCAGCACGGTGCAGCGCACTGCCACGTTAACGCCCAACCGACCCAGCATGACAAGGCCAGCATCCCCCGTAACACCGAGCGGCGACAAGCCCAGCCGACGGCCTAGACAGGCGTTGTTACCGACCTCGGCATGTACGTCGAGTGGCAGATGATAGGCGTACAAATTGATGTTGGCGGCCAGCAGCGCGGCCACCCGTTCACGGTGATAGCCGACCAGCGACGGCACGTCGCCCTTCCAGAATAAACCGTGGTGAACGATCAACGCGTCGGCCTTGGCCTCGACAGCGGCATCGATCAAGGCCTTGTTTGCCGTGACGCCGACCACAATATGCGCTATTGTGTCGCGACCGGCTACCTGCAATCCGTTGACCGCCACGTCCTTGAAGCGGCGGCTGTCGAGATACGTGTTGAGATGTTGCGTCAATGCGTCGCGTGGCACCGAGCCGACAGTCTGGGGATTCAAAGCTCGAGTCTCGATATCTTGAATAAAATTGTGGAGATTAACAGTGCGTACTGATGTCCCTCGATAGATATCTTTTTTAAGTGATGAGCTTCACCGCCATCAACAGCACGCATGAATTTTTGTCACACCTCTTTTGAGTAACACCCCCACTATGCTGACGCGATTATGGCTCGTATTCGCACAGGTCTGCACGATCTGTGTTGCAATTCTCTTCACGGTGAGCACGCTGCGGCCCGAATGGCTGGCGCGCGCCGGGTCAACGTTGCCTGCGATCCCGTCGGTCGCGACGGGTGCGAGCGTCGCCGCGCCGTCTGCGACCCTCGCGTCGGCGTCCAGCACCGCGCAAGGTCAGCGTGCCAATAGTTTCAACGAAGCCGCCAAACGCGCGCTTCCGTCGGTGGTAAAAATCGCGACCAGCTCGCAGCGGCGCAGAGCGCATCCGCTCACCGACGACCCGACCTTTCAACGCTTCTTTGGACGGCAACGCGAAGAAGGCAACGCACAGCTAATGCTCGGCGAGGGCTCCGGCGTGATCGTGCGTGCCGACGGCTACATTTTGACCAACAATCACGTGGTCGAAGGCTCGCAGCAGATTCAGGTGGAGCTGACCGACAAACGTGTGTTTCTGGCAAAAGTAATCGGCATCGATCCGGAGTCGGATCTGGCTGTCATCAAGATCGAAGGCGACGCATTTCCAGCGATTGCCTTTGCTGATTCGCAGGCGTTACAAGTGGCCGATGTGGTGCTCGCCATCGGCAATCCATTCGGCGTGTTCGGCAACACGGTGACCATGGGCATCGTCAGCGCCCTGGGCCGAACGCAGGTGTCGGAATCAAGCCCGTTCGAGAGCTTCATCCAGACCGACGCCGCGATCAATCAGGGCAACTCCGGCGGTGCGCTGGTCAACACCAGTGGTGAGCTGGTCGGCATCAATTCCAGCATCTTCACCCGCACCGGTGACTTCTCAGGCATCGGCTTTGCGATACCCAGCGCACTGGCGCGACCGATCATGGAGCAGTTGATTGCCACGGGTGAAGTCAAACGAGGCTACCTAGGCGTCAATCTCGGCACCATCACGCCCGACATCGCCGCTCGCCTATCACTGAAGGACGCCAAGGGCGCATTCGTCGGTGCCGTGCTCGACGGCGCACCCGGCAGTCGCGCGGGCCTGCGCGTGAACGACGTGATCGTAGAAATCAACGGTAAGGCCACACTTGATCGCACCGAGGCGGTCAACATCATTGCGCTGGCCGCGCCGGAGCAAACCATTCCGCTGAAAATTATCCGGCAAGGTGAAGTGCTCGACATCAAGGTGACGCTGGGCAAGCGGCCTGTCGTGAAGCGGACTTAACAATCAAACCAGTTGCGTTGGAAACAGTTTCGCCAGTGGTGTCTCGCTGCGCTGGCGACGAACTCAATGGGAATGAGGAATTTTTGAAGCCTGTCGCATGAAGTTAGTTTTGACGCGGCGGCGCGTTGCCGCTCCGTTCCGTTGTCGTTGTGTTTGAGCAGATTCACTCGGCGGATTCAGCCCCGAAGTGCAACGTTGGTTGTTTGCGAGTTCGCAAAGCGCTGCTTCCCTCGTGGATCGGCGAGAACCCAGCGACTTTGCTAATTTCCACTTATCAGCTGACGATTCAATTGGTTCGGTTCTTGAAATTAATGTGACTAATAAAAACGATGGATTTTTCGTCGAATCTAGGCGCAAAGCACAGCAATAGCTGGCTATTGCGAGCATTTGCAACGACGAGTCGGCGGAAAAGACACGTTTTTAAGTCGCATCAAGAACGCAACATTACACTAGCCCTTGGTTGGGGGCGGTGCCGGCGGCGCGGCCGGGGCTTTGGGTGCCGGTGGATCGAGACCTGCGCGGTCTTCAACCGGTTTCGGTCTGCTAAATGGTGGCGTCTTCGGATAGCCCGCCGCGTCAAGCGATGAGGCCCAGCTTGATTCGCTCCAGCCGGATAAACGTTTCTCGCCCACCTTCAACACAGGCACCACAACGCCACCCGTTTCTTCCTTGAATTTTTTGTTGAGCTCAAGGCTCCGTGTGGGGTCAACCACTGTGTGCGGAATACCGCGTTTATTGAGATACGCCTTGGCCGCATCGCACGATTCACCGCATTCGCCGGTGTACATGGTCACTGGGTTTTTCTTCTGAGCGTCCTGCGCGACCAACGACAAATCGTTATTCTGAATGGAGTTGCCGCCGACGTTTTTTTCCTGAACGTTTTTGGTGCCAGGCGGCGGCGGCTGATCCGAATATTGCACGCGACCGCTAGCGTCCACCCAGCGGTAGACCTGCTGCGCGTCAGCCACCAATGGCAGCATGAGGGTTACAGACAGTGCAGACAGTACGAACGATGTTTTCATTGCGAGAACTCCTTCAGAAAGCTAATTCGTGACCATGCCATTGTGCCGCAATAGCGCGTCCACCGTGGGCTGTCGGCCACGGAACGCCACAAAATTGGTCATTGCGTCGCGGCTGCCGCCTCGCCCAAGTACCTCGTGACGGAACGCGCTGCCCGCCACCGGCGACAACACGCCCTCTTCTTCAAAGCGGCTGAACGCATCGGCGGAGAGCACTTCGGCCCACTTGTAGCTGTAATAACCCGCCGCATAACCACCACCAAAAATATGCGCAAACGACCACGGCATGCGGTTGTAGGCAGGCGGCGTCATCACTGCGATTTCAGTGCGTACTTCAGCGAGCACGTTGAGTACGGCATCGCGATTTGCACTACGATTTTCTGCATGCAACCGCATGTCGAATAACGAGAACTCCATTTGCCGCAATGTGCCCAATCCGGACTGGAAATTTTTCGCGGCGATCATCTTGTCAAACAGTTCGCGCGGCAGTGGCTCACCCGTTTCGGCGTGTTGCGTCATGTGCGTCAACACGTCCCATTCCCAGCAGTAGTTTTCCATGAACTGGCTGGGCAGTTCGACTGCATCCCATTCCACATGGCCAAAGCCGGACACGCCAAGCGTGGCCACCTCGGTCAACAGCAAATGCAGGCCGTGGCCAAATTCGTGGAACAGCGTGATCACATCGTCGTGCGTGAACAACGCCGGTTTGCCGCCCACCGGTGCGGCGAAATTGCACGTCATGTACGCGACGGGCGTTTGCAACTGGCCATGCGTCATGCGGCGGTCACGTGCTGAATCTGCCCACGCACCGCCACGTTTGTTGTCACGAGCGTAAAGGTCGAAATAAAACTCGCCGATACGATTGCCAAATTCGTCGTGGACTTCGAAGAAGCGCACATCTTTGTGCCAACTCGAAGCCTTGGCTTCGATAATTTTCACCGAATAAATGCTCTCAACCACGCGGAATAATCCCGCGATCACGCGGTCTTCCGGAAAATACTGGCGCAGCGCTTCGTCGCTGAAGGCGTAACGTTTCTCGCGCAGTTTTTCGGACGCGAACATCACGTCAGGCGACTGCAAATCAGAGATACCTAGTTCTGCGGCTGCGAATGCTTTGAGCTCGGAGAGATCGCGCTCGGCAAACGGCTTTGCGCGCGCAGCGATGTCGCGAATAAAGTCGAACACCTGCTTAGGTGAATCGGCCATTTTTGGCACCAGCGAAACTTCAGCAAAGCTGGCAAATCCGAGCAGTTTGGCCTCTTCACTACGAAGCGCGATGATCGTTTCGATGTGGCCGCCGTTGTCAAATTTGACGTCGCCTTCGTCGCTAGCGCGCGTGGCGTTGGCGCGGTACATCCTGGCGCGCAGCGGTGCGGACTCGGCGTACTGCATCACCGGCAAAAAACACGGCGCTTGCAGCGTGAGTCGGCACAGGTCGTTAGCTAATTTCGCGTCAATCGCCTTCGCGCGAGCTGTTGCGATCACATCGACTGGCACGCCCTTGAGTTCGCTCTCCGGCACGTCGAGACAGAAGGCATTGGTTGCATCGAGCACGTTGTCTTCAAACTTGGATTGCGTGTCTGCCAGCAACTCCTGAATTGCCGCGTAGCGATCACGCGCTGCGCCATCCAATTCAACGCCACTCAAACGAAAATCACGCACCTCGTGATTGACGAGCGCGCTCTGCTCATCGGTCAGCATGGCGGGATTTTCAGCGAGCGTTTTATAGCGCTCGAAGAGCTCGCGATTGAGGCCGACTTCGGTATAAAACTGGGTGACTTTGGGCAGCGCCGCATTGTGTGCGTCGCGCAGCGCCGGACTGCTGATAACGGCGTTCAAGTGCGCCACCGCGCCCCACGCACGACCCAGCCGCTCGGTGGCATCCTGCAACGGCTCCACGACCGTGGCCCAGGAAACCGGCTCCGCTTGGGTAGCAGCGTTGATTGCGGCGCGCGCCTCCGCAATCAATTGCTCGATGGCTGGAGCGACGTGCGCAGGCTCGATGTCCGCAAATCGCGGCAGGGACGTGAAGTCGAGAAGAGGATTCAAAGGGTTACTCCAACAAAATTCGGTTCAAATTTAAAGCTTCGACATCAGCAAACGCCGTGACGTTCACTCGCAGCCCATGATGCATCTCGCCGGTCACGGTCTGTTCGCGTGCCCATTGTTGATAGGTAGGCAACAGTGCAAATCGCTGATCGCGAGGCCACGCTTGGCATTCGGCCACCGACAAACAGCCGATACTCGCGAGCGTGAGCCTCGGGCTTCCCAAGCTGACATAACCATCCGCACCGAGCGCAAATTCGCCGCCCGGTTCGCCCGTAACCGACGCCACCATCACAAAATGGGCCTTGGTGTGCGCTTTTTCAATGGCGGCAGCGGGTAGTAACAGCCTCGCATAGTCAAAATCGCTGTAAACATCAGCGCTGACCAGCACGATCACTTTGGATTGAAAGTGGCGGCTGGCAGTGGCCACCCCGCCGCCAGTCTCTAACAGTTCGGTCTCCAGCGAATAAATCAGTTCGCAGCCAAAGCGCGAACCGTCGCCCAAAGTCGCCATCAATGCATCAGCCAAATAACTCACGTTAATCACGATTCGCTGGGTGCCTATGGCGACCAGTTTGCGAATGTGGTGCTCAATCAACGGCGCGCCACGCACGACCACCAGCGGTTTTGGCAGCGTGTCGGTCAAAGGCCGCATGCGCTCGCCGCGGCCCGCGGCTAGGATCATCGCCTCCCGGAGCTCGGTCAAAACGTGTACTCCACCTTCACCGCCACGCCTTCCAGCCGATCAAACAATCGCAGCAACGGCGTGAACGCCTGATAGCGCTTGGCCACATGGCGCACGTACTGCACAAAGCGCGGCGTGTCCGCGAGGTATTTCGGTTTGCCGTCGCGGTAGTTGATGCGCGCAAAAATGCCCAGCACTTTCAGGTGCCGCTGCAAGCCCATCCATTCCATCTCGCGATAAAACTCAGAAAAATCGGCGCGCACCGGTAGCCCAGCTTTCTTCGCCTGATCCCAATAGCGAGCTGCCCAGTCGATAATTTGTGGCTCTTCCCAACTCAAAAACGCATCGCGCATCAGCGACGCTACGTCATACGTAATCGGGCCAACCACGGCGTCCTGATAATCAATCACCCCGGGATTCCGATCAGGCATGACCATCAAGTTGCGCGGCATGTAATCGCGATGCACGAGCACCGTCGGCTGCCCAAGCGCGCTTGCGATAAGCGTGGCGTACACACGTTCAAGTGCGTTTTTTTCGTCGTTGATTAACTCGGCTTTTAGGTGGCGATCCAAGTACCAGCCCGGGAACAGTGTGATTTCGCGGCGCAGCAACGCTGCGTCGTAATGCGGCAGTGGCGTGGCAGCGCGCAGCGGATCGATCCGTTGCAGGCGAACCAGCGAGGTAATCGCGTCGGAAAACAGCGACTGCCGCGTCGATTCGTCAACGTCGGTAAGCGCCGCCAGATAGGTAGTGTGCCCCAAGTCATCCAGCAGCAAAAATCCGCGCGCCTCGTTCTGTGCTCGGATCTCGGGCACATGCACGCCGCCGTCGGCCAGCAAATGTGTCATGTTGATGAACGGGCGCACATCTTCAGCAGGCGGCGGCGCGTCCATCACGATGCCCGTTGCGCTGGCATCGCTGGTCACCCGAAAATAGCGACGAAAACTGGCGTCTTCTGAGGCGGCGCTGATGCCCGTCCAGTGTCCGCCATCGGGGGCGGCGAGCGGCGCAAGCCACGCAATGGCCTCGTCAAGACGCGGATCAGTTTGAGCGGGGGGAAGGTCTGTGCGGAGCATTGAGTACGCTGGGCGACGCGTACGGCAGCTTTCCCGCGCGGTCACGTCTTGATTTTGTCAGCTAAACTTGCAAGTCTACCAAGCCGATAAATGCCTGCGTTCTCCGCGCAATACCCCACTTTGCAACGCTCCATTCGTTACGCGCCAAGTCAGACCCTTAGGGAGGCGGAAATTAGCAAAGTACCTTTTTTGACGGTGCTGGCGGGATGCAGTGCTAGGCGCGACGAGCGCGGTGCGGCCGGCCACACAAGCCAGAAGCAACAACGCAACGCGCCCGCGAATGCCGTCAGAAGCGGTATTTTTGCAATTTCCGCTTCCCTTGGTGAACGCGCTCGTCCCGTCATCGCGCTCGGTGCCATGCTGTGCTTGACCGTCCCTGCGTATGCGCAGACCGCTTGTTCGATGGCGGTTGCGTCCACAGTGTCCGCCACGCCGGGCACTGCGGCGGTGGCAGAATCCTCGGCGGGCAAGACTGGAAGCGTGAAGCGTTCGACGCCCACCGCGAGCTATTGCAACGCAAACGCTACGTCCAATAGCAGCTTCCCGTTGCAACTGCGCCCGGTGGCACCCGGAACCCCGGAAACCGCGACCGTGACAGCCGTGGAATCAAGCGGCATTGACAACGACTATGTTCAGGCCGAAGGCAACGTGGATCTGCGTTCCCCATCGCGGCAAATCATGTCGGACTGGATGCGCTACGAGTTCGCCATCGACACTATCAAGGCCCGTGGCAACGTGGTGATTCGTTCGTGGCAAGACTTGGTGACCGGCCCCGAGCTTGAATATCGCCGCGACACTGAAACCGGCTTCATGAAGCAGCCGGACTTCGTGCTCGGCCTGTATAAAGGCCGTGGCAAGGCGGAGGAATTGCTGTTCACCGGGCCCGAAAAATACCGCATTAATCGCGGCAGTTACTCCACCTGCGTTGGCCCATCGCCCGCGTGGCACCTTGAGATGGCGCAGCTTGATATTGACGAAACCACCGGGGTCGGCATCGCCCGCAACGCCCGCATCTATTTGGGCCCGCTGCCAGTGGCGTGGTTGCCGCAGTTCAGTTTTCCACTCAAAAACGAGCGCAAGAGCGGTTTTTTGTCGGCCACTTACGGCACCAGCGGCAATCGCGGCTTTGATCTGCAAATTCCGTATTACTTCAACCTCGCGCCGAATTACGACGCCACGCTGACGCCGCGCATCATGACCAAGCGTGGCGTGCTATTCAACGGGCAGGCGCGCTATTTGTTCGAGACGCCATTCGGTAATGCCGTGGGCCAATGGGATGCGGAAATCCTGCCCAAGGATCGCCTCAGAGGCCTCACCCGCGACGCCACCAATATCCGCCACACCCAGTTTTTTACGCCAAATCTAACGCTCGCGATCAATTACAACCACGTGTCGGACGCGCGTTACTTCGTGGATCTCGCGGATTTCGTGTCGATCACCTCGATCACCACGCTGCCGCGCGATGCAACATTGACCTATCGAAAAGCCGACTGGGTTTTCACCGCAAAAGCGCAGCGCTTTCAGACCTTGCAAGACCCGGCGGCGTTGGTGTTGCCACCCTATGACCGGGTGCCGCAGTTGTCGGCCGAATCGCCCGACTATCGGCCGTTTGCCGACCCGCGCTTTGAGGTGAAGCTATCAACCGACGTGACGCGATTTGAATACCCGAATGCGGCGTTTCCATCCGGCTATCGAGCGTACGGTTATGGCACACTGGCGTGGAAATATGACACGCCCGGCATGTTCCTGACCCCTAAAGTCGGACTGCACGCGACACGTTACCAATTGATTGGCGAGTTCGACGACTATCGCAATGCAACGCGTATCGTGCCGATCACCAGCATCGACGGCGGCCTGCGTTTCGAGCGCATTTCGTCGATTTTTGGCAACGCGTTCGTGCAAACGCTTGAGCCGCGCGCGATGCTCACCTACATCCCGTATCGCGACCAAAGCCAGACGCCAGTGTTTGACACCGCGCTCGCGGACTTTAACTATTTGCAGTTGTTTAGCGAGAACCGCTACACCGGGCGCGATCGCGTCGGTGACACGCAGCAGCTCTCAATTGGCGTCACCTCGCGCTGGCTTGACCCAGACTCGCAAAAGGAGCGGCTGCGTTTGACCCTCGGTGAGCGCTTTTATTTCAACAAGCAACGCGTAACCATCGTCGAGAGCCCGCGCGACCGCAACAGCTCTGACCTCCTGATCTCCGCGCAGGGTCGCGTCACCGACGCTTTGTACCTGGAGACCAACGCGCAGTACAACGCCGACGAGGGCCAGACCGAACGCTACGCGCTGGGTTTGCGCTATTCGCCCGAGCGATCAAAGACGATCAACATCAACTATCGCGCCATTCGCGAGCTTGCAACTTCAACCGGCCCAGTGCGCGTCAAACAGATCGATGTGGCCGCGCAATGGCCGATCTACGGCGGCTTGTATGCTGTGGGGCGGTTGAATTATTCCATCGCAGATCGACGCTTGACCGAAGGTATATTTGGTATTGAGTATGACGGTTGTTGTTTCGTCATTCGGGCGGTGGCGCAGCGTCTGACGACATCGACCACCACCGCGACCAATACGTTTTTTTTGCAGCTTGAACTGAACGGTCTGGGACGAATCGGCTCCAACCCGCTCGACGTACTGAAACGCAACATTCCGAACTATTCGTTGCTCTACGAAAACCCGACTCGTCGACGTATTGATGAGCCGACGTCAATTTCGACCGATTCGCTGTTTGCGCCCTTCAACGCGACGCCTCCCTGACGCTAACTGCGTAATGTGGTCACTGCGTCACCCTTCCTTCGATGCGAAATGTATTCATCATGAAATTAAATTCTTCTTTCAAATTGCGCACCGCTGCCAGCCTCATGTTGTGGCTGGGGATGACCAGTGCCGCACACGCGCAAGCGCCCGCCACGCGCGTGCAGCTCGTCGACCGTGTGGTGGCCGTGGTCAACGACGAGGTCATCACGCGCTATGAGTTGAACGAGCAAAAGCGTGCGGTGACTGCGCAGCTCAAGCGGCAAGGCGTCGCGCTGCCGCCCGAAGGCGAACTGGACGCGCAGGTGTTGCAGCGCTACATCAACGAAAAGGTGCAGTTGCAATATGCGCGCGAATACGGTGTTCGTGCCGACGATGAGACGGTGAACGCGTCGGTGCAACGCATCATCAGTGACAACAAAATGTCGATGCCGCAATTCGTCACCGCGCTGAAAGCCGACGGCGTGACGCTTGATAAATTTCGCGATGAGTTGAAGAACGAAATCGTGCTCAGCCGACTGCGTGACCGTGAGGTTGAATCGCGCGTGGTGGTCACCGATTCCGAGATCGACACGTACATGACGCAGGCTGTTGCACAGGGCGCAAATCAGGTGGAATATTCGCTGGCGCACATCCTGATTCTGGTGCCGGAGCAGGCCACACCCGACCAAATTGAGACGCGCAAAAAGCGCGCGGAAGAAGCCGAAAAACAGCTGAAAGCTGGCACCGCATTTGGACAGGTGGCAGCGGTTTTTTCAGACTCGAATGATGCCGTGCAAGGCGGCGCACTGGGCTGGCGTCAGGCAGATCGTTTGCCTGCCCTCTACGCCACGGCCGCGACCATCATGAAGGTGGGCGACACCAGCGCCGTGTTGCGCAGCGCGAATGGTTTTCATATCGTGCGGATGCTTGACAAGCGGGCCGGTGAGCAAAAAGCCGTGGTTGAACAAAACAAGGCGCGGCACATTCTGGTTCGCGTCAATGATCTGGTCGGTGAGACGGAAGCCAGGGCGAAGATTGAGCGCTTGAAAGACCGCATCAACAGCGGATCAAAATTTGAGGATGTAGCAAAAACTGGCAGCGAAGACGGCAGCGCACAAAAAGGTGGCGAGCTGGGCTGGGTCTCTCCGGGTGACACGGTGGCAGAGTTTGAAGCTGCGATGAGCAAAGCGCCAGTCAATAAATTGATTGGCCCGATCCGCACACAGTTCGGTTTTCACCTTATCGAAGTGATGGAGCGCCGCAGTCAAGACGTGACCGCAGAGCGTACCCGCCAGAGCGCCAGAGTCGCGCTGCGCGACCGCAAAGCCGATGAGGCCTATCAAACGTGGTTGCGCGAATTACGCGATCGCGCAACGGTTGAAATCAAGCTCACCGAAGGCTAGATTCAGCTATTAGCTTTATGGTGCAATGCCCGGTTGATATGGGCAAGCAGTGCGTTTTAACTAAAGTCGATAGCCGCACTTTATGGCGCCAAGCCCCTATTTAATGGGCGTTTGTTCGAAAAGCTGATGATCCCGTAGGAGCGGTGAAAGCCGCGAAACAGTACGAAGGGATGCAGAAACTGCAAATATCCCGTTTTTGACGGCACTGGCGGGTGCATTGCATCGTTGCTCCTCG
>ENA-OFCE01001355-OFCE01001355.1-metagenomes-genome-assembly--contig:-NODE-1355-length-12760-cov-3.705392_pt1 | contig 12760 bp, 10 predicted proteins | sample MGYA00153388_OFCE01 | MGnify analysis MGYA00153388
CGGTTTTGGTGCATAAGCCGATGCTTGCACCTTTTACTTTATATACGTTGATGCCTAAATCTATATTATCTATGGTAGTTAGCGCCAATGCTGGGTTACCTACCGTTACTATGGATGAATGCACGTCAAAATTCCTATACTGCGAAAGTTCTTGTAATTGTGGCCGGTTTAATGATTTAAAATAAGTTGCGTATACGTTTATATCGCCTGTTGCTTTATAATTTAATTTTAATGAAGGCAAAAAGTTGTAATCTACAATTTTCGAGTTTTCGTTCATCGTATATATCTGAGGGAACTTAAAGCCCGGCGTGTTTCTATACTCTATGGTTGATACCAAATTACTGCTGGTTTCTAACCTAAAACCAACATTGGCACTTAGTAAGTCTGTAATTTTACTTTCTAATTTTAGGTATGATGCGCCAATGTTAGACGAAGCCGTGTAATTACCTCTACTGTTATCCGCTATTTTATCATCATTTAAATTGGCATCCTTTATAAAGTAGTTTGCTACAGTTAAACCTCCTTGGTAGTATCTGTCTGGCGCTAATAAGCTATCGGCACTGGTAAAACCTTTACCGGTGTACATCAATAAATCACTAAATAAAACCTTGTTTTTGGTTTGTATGTTAATGCCGCCCGACAATACTTGAGCATGATTTAACAAATTGAAAGGAATTTGGATGTTAATATCACCAAAAAAACTTTTTTCGCTTGTTTCTGTCCATCTACGTCCAGAGTTTATAAAATCAAATTTGTTGTTTGCTAATTCGTATTTGTTAGTGATGGTATCTCTCTGTAAAAGGAAGTTACGGTCATCTGGATTTTTTTGTTTGAAATAGGTATAATTTGCTGTCCAGTTTAATTTAAAATTTCCATCATCACCCAAGCCGTGCGTACCGGATAATTGTGATACCCAAAACTTTTTATCATCAACAAAATAGTTTACCCCATTTCGGGCATTAATGTCTTCATCGTATTTTTTATAGCGTTGTTTCACAGTCAGGTTGTTGATTAACGTGCTACCTAAAATATTTTTAAAAGATATTTTGCTTTTGTTGTAGGCAATTGTTGAGTTAAAAAAACCTCCCAAGTCGGCATTGTTAATGAAGCGTGTGTTAACTGATTGTGCTTTCACCAGCAATCGTCGCTCGCTAAATGGGAAGGGGTTGTTGGCTACATCGGGTATTGCTTGGGTTTCAAAATCTTCTATCAATGTATTTTGTTTGTGTTTAATATAAGCTACGATGCCTAATTTTTGTCCACCATCAAGCTTAAATGTTTTACCATAACCGAGGATCAAATTGGTGTTGGGGCTTGGTTTACCAAAATTTTGTGGATTTGAATTATTATTAAGCGTTTTTGCTAACCTAACCTGTTCTTGCACATTTAATTGATTAAAAGCGAATTCTGATTTATGGTCAGGAAACTCCGCAGGTAAATCCCGACTTTTACCCGCAAGGCCAAAAAATTCTCCCCCACCTCTTTCATCTCCTAGAACTGATTTTCCGATGGTGTATTGAGATAAACCTACACCACCTAAAGCGTACATAAAATCTTTTTCAGGAAATTCTTTGGTATTTATACTAACAGATCCTCCCGAAAAATCGGCTGGTAAATGGGGATCAGCATTTTTGTTTAAACTTACATTTTCAACAGCTTCAGTAGGAATAAAATCTAAGGGGTAAGCGTTGCTGGTGGCGTTAAAAGAATTTAACAGTGCACCATTTAACATTACTTGGTTGTACCTTTGACCCAAACCCCGTACGGTTAAATTTTGTAATTGTTGGTTGTTGGGATTATCTAAAACCACCAATCCGTTTAAACGTTTTAATAAATAGGATGCATTTTTGTCCATTCCTGGTTCTATGGTTTCGGACGATAAAGAATGAAAAGATAAAGCGTTTTTCCGCGATAAATTGGCAATTGAATATTGTTCGGCTAAATAATTAGTTGGCTTTACCGAATCTGCAAAATTTAAAGAATCATTCGAGGACGAATAATTAGTAATGTTTGTATTTTCATTTGAAATGGGATACAACACTACATCTAGATAAGTAATATAACTTTCTTTGATAATTACATCACCGATTTTTTTTGTCTGAAAACCATTTACAGAAAAAGTAACACTGTAAGTTTCGGGGTCGGTTTCTAATATATAAGATCCGTCGATATTTGTTTCTACATTTTTATAAATACTGTTTACTGATAACCTGCTGTGTGATATTTTGGCATTGGGGATTTTCTTATTTGTTGACCCATCAATAACGTAACCTTTTAAAACTCCATTTGAGGTTTGAGAAGATCCATTTTTAGAAAAAGATAAGAAAAGTACTAAAAGGAAAAAATTTAAAATATTGAACTTGGTAATATTTTGAAATAAACTATATACTTTTTTCATAAGCCTGATTATAATCGCAAAACTATGAAACCCAATTTTCATTTACGTTAAATAACTATTAACTAACTATTAAATGCTGGTGCAAAAGTTAACAAATGAAGATGTTTCTTATCGAGAAATAAATTTTCAGAATCAAACCTGTGGGGGAGTTTATAGGTTTTTGGTTTTTTTTAACAAAGCCACACTGTAATCCTCAGCCTGAAGGTATATATTTTTGAAATTAACATTGATTAAACTAGCCACCACTTTATTAGGGGTTAAAAAACTGCCGTAATAAGTGTTTACTTCATTTCTCATAAACTCAATTTTAGAACTGTCTAAACCCATTAGGTATTCAATTTTGATTTCTAAATCAGATAAATCCGTAAATGTAAGCACCTGTTTGTGATTTACGAGTGGAGGCTTAAACATATCAGCATAGCTTTGTTGCAAAAACGGAATGCACCCTACTGACATTGCCTCAATTATATTGTGGCTAAATGGCATTATTACGCCAGGCAATGCAAAGTAAAAATCAAATTTAGCGAGCCAATGCCTCAGTTCATCCATCGGAACGTTTATTTTGAGGCGATTTATTAGTATAATTTTGTGATCAATAGCGCTAGCATAAAAATTATGTAGATTTTGTAAGCTATTTATTGGGTAAAGTAAATGCTTATTTAAAAGAAAAGAATGAAGTCTTAGCCGCGACAAGGTTTTAAATATCCCGTCTTTTTCGATGGATGTATATGTACCTTCATCAAAATTGCCCGCCATAAATAATGAGTGCTTCCTTTTTGCTCCAACTATTGTCGCATTCCACCAACCCTCTTTATACATTATTGGATGTTGCGACATAGGTACGTGATACCCAGCACTAAATTCATCATCGGATTTTGACTCATCAAAATAATCAGCACTAACCGCAGATTCATCCAATACAACAATTTCAATGTTTTTGGGCGCCCTGCCCACACGTATTATTTTCTCTGAAAAAAGATAGGAACCAAACTGCTCTGTTCTTAAATTATAAAATCCGGTAAGATTTGGCTTAATGTAAATGGTATATCCTTCTAGGTATAAAAATTTTATTAAAACGTATAAGTATCTTTTAAAATAATTGTGTTTTAGCTGTATCAGTATGGCTTTATCGGTTCTGCGCCTATTGTTTTTAAATAATTTATATTGATAAAAGAGTGGAATGGCAATTAAAAATATTTTGGTTTTTGATAAAAAATCACGCAATAGATGAGTCATAATTTTGATGGTAGTTAAGGTTCTTCTTGCGACTTTAAATATTAAATATCAATTGAAATTAACAATTGCAGATGATATAACATTCTTATAAGTAAGTAACTACAAACAATTTTATCTGGAGTAACAATTTTGGTGTCATCAGTAAAATTATCATTTGGGAATAATATAATAATCAACCGTAGGGAACTTAAACTGTTATTATGGCTTTATCTACTAAACCAAGAGCCATAAAAGGAAAATACAAAAACCTTACCTACCTCAAATCAAGTGATTTAAATGCTGTTTCTATAATAATATCTTTACCATTAGCTTCATCTTGTGGCGAAAAATCTATATCATAGTTGGGTTTAATGCCGTTTTCTATGTTTTCCATCGTTGGAGAAAGCGTATAAGTTGCCGAGTATTGTAATTTCCAGCCGTTAGCCAAAATGTAATTGAATGGTATGCCGCCACCACCGCCAGTTTGGTTGCCCATTATTTGGACATTGGGCAATAAGGATAGGTATAGCGCAAAATCGTTACAGGCACTAAAACAAGATCTGTTGGTTAGCAAAATTATGGGTTTGTTGTAAACTTGCCCAGCAGGCATTACATAATATGGTTTAGGTTCAAAAAAATCGTTACGGCCTGTTCCTTTTTTGAATACTTCGTACTTCACTAATTTTTTTTCTGAAATAAATCTGCCAAATAATTTATCGGAGTTAGTTGAATTACCACCTGTGTTGTTCCTAACATCAATTATCAACCCCTTAGTTTCATTTAAATTTTTAAACAGTTCGTCCAAATCACTATCCGAAACATCTCTGGAAAAAGATGGATAGTATATGTAGCCTACATTGTTTACGACCTTAAAAAAAATTGGTCCAGCTTTTTTAAAATCGTTGTTAAAATAATTATTTCTAACTATTTCAAAATTAAAATTAATGGGGTAGTCTTGGTAAAAATTAAGGTAAGTAGCCGTATCTTTTTTGTTCATCAGGCTAACATGTCCGTCTTTGAGGGTAAACAATAATTTGTTTAACAAACCGAATAGTTCAGCATCCGTCATATTGAGTTTAATCTGAGATTTGTATTTAGGGTATGTTTTATCCCAATCAACTTCCTTTATCGAAAACATAGAGTAATGCTTATCCATAAAATTCCATAATTCATCGTAAACAGCTAAAGAATCTGATTGCGGATTATCAAATTCTTTTTTGCAACCATCAAGGGTGAACATAAATAACATCGCAACAACAAAAACTGTTACTTTATTTTTTATCCGTAAATATTTAAACATATCTATAATATAAAACCATAAGATAATACCAAACTGTTATTGTTCCTTTTAACTTCTCTAATTGTGCTTATTTTGTAATAATCTACCAAGTAGGCAAGTATTATTTTATGATGTTGAGCTAAAACTTTATCAATGCTAATTGTATTTGTTACACGAAAGTACTTTCCTGGGCCTACAAAAGCATTCATGTTTTTAGCAACCGGTTCTTCATTATTTGAATAAAATAAAAAACCTTCAGACCCATAAACCGGCTGTTCCACGAAAGAAAAAAATGGCATCGCAAATCTGTTTTTCAAAGTAATTCCTTTCATAAATTTATTGATACCGCAACCAAATTCTATTGATGCACCTAAGGATGAGGCAAAATCAAACGTATTATTGTTGTTCAAAAATCCTTCGTATTTTCTTGTATTATGCATGACGCTGAGATTGGGCCCGGCCAAAAGTTTAAATCCTTTGTTTTCTCGGTTGGTTAAACAAAATAGACTAGTGTAATTTCCATTGATATAGCTTTCGTCTAACTTGTTTTGGTACTTGTTTTTTAATTGGTATGAGCTGTAAGAAAAACTCAACTCCTGTTCAACATTTTTGCTTTTAAAGTTAATTGTTGAATTAAAGCCTGGGCCATTGCCATTATAATTTATTAAACTGAAGTTTTTATCTATCACAAAACTGCGGTTTAGGGCAAACCCCAACTTGAAAACCCATTTTTCCATATTCAAATTCTGGGTTTGCGCTCTGCCTTCGCTAACAAGAAAAAGAAAACAGAGAATAATTGAAACAATTTTAGAAGTGTGGGAATTGTTGCAGAAAAATCTAGCCATACGCTCCAAGAACAATAATATACCTTAATAATCCTCCAAAAATAAAAGTTTAAAAACAACTAATGGTTAAGTTTAAGTTACCAGCATTGTCCAAAGTTGCTGAACTCTTCCACAATAATCACTTAATAGTAACAATTTTTTAAAACTTAGTTAAATTTTAAAAAGGAAGTTTGTGAGTAATATTTTACTGTAAAAGTTGACTTTTTGATCGGCTTAAAATTCAGTTGTAAAAACGTTGTAATGGATAATGCCAAAATCAGAATAGCACTTAATGCTTCCATGTTAGATAACTCTCCTACTGGGGTTGGGATTTATACATTTAATCTGATTAACAGTTTATCGAAACTTAATTGGACAAGCGAGTACGACAGATTTACGGTTTACAGTCCCACCCTGTTATTCTTAGATAAAAAGTTAAAGATATCCAAGCTTTCCAATTTGATGCTTTCATCCAAGTATGGCAAAATTGCGGCTTCTATCCGGTTTTTATGGAATACTTTGATTTATCCGTTTAAAACCTCAAAATTTAACTTGGTAATAAGCACAACTACGCACGGAAGTTTTTTTGCAAAAAATCAAATAATTACCATACATGATCTTTTATCGTTAAGATTTAATACCATAAGTAGTCACCAACGTTTTTACTTCAAATACATACTGCCCTTTATATTATCTAGGACCAAGTGCATTATAACTATATCAGAAACCACAAAAAAAGATATTGTTGAATACCTAAAATATCCAAAAGAAAACATACATGTTATTTACAATGGTTACGATGCAAGTAAATATTACTTAAATAATGATGAAAGCAAAAAGATATTACACCAATATGGGGTAAAAAATTATTTTTTAGCTATTGGCCCAACATATCCCCATAAAAATTTTGAGAAACTTTTATTAGCTTATCATAAGCTCAGTCCGATAGAAAAAATCAAACATCCATTAGTAATTGTGGGTGGTAAACAGCCTTACCTGACACTATTGAAAGATTTAGTGCTAAAACTGAAACTTAACGATAATGTGCATTTCTTACATTATGTACCTGAAGAATTAATGGCAGATATGTACAGAAGTGCTTTTGCGCTGGTATTTCCTAGTCTATACGAAGGCTTTGGTTTGCCGCCATTGGAAGCAATGGCTTGCGGTTGTCCAGTTTTAGCTTCTAATACGCCCGCCGTGAAGGAAGTTTGCGAACAAGCTGCATTATATATGGATGCCTACAACGAAAAATCTATCACGGCATCTCTTAAAAAAATTATTTCAGAAGTAGCATTACCGCAAATATTAAGAGAAAAAGGTTTGGTGCAAGCACAAAAATTCTCCTGGACAAATGCTGCAGAGTCCTTAAAAACCCTAATCGAAGAAAAAATACATCTACCAAAAAAACCTTTATATGTTTGATCTATCTTGCTCCATCGTGTTATACAACACCCCTGTTGATAAATTAAAAAAATCAGTCGACAGTTTTTTGAATTGTAGTTTAAAAACAAAACTATATTTGATTGATAATTCACCAACAAATGAGTTACAAAATCAAGTGAATGCGCCAAACGTTGAATATATCCATACCAAAAAAAACCTGGGTTACGGTGCGGGGAATAATGTTGCAATCAGAAAATCTATTGGTTTGGCAAAATATCACTTGGTTTTAAACCCCGATGTAGAGTTTAATCCCAATACTTTAGAAGGACTTTTCAAATTTATGGAACTAAACTCGGGCATTGGTTTAGTGATGCCCAAAGTTTTGTACGAAAACGGTGAAGTTCAATATTTATGCAAAAAGCTTCCGGCACCGGCCGACCTGTTCCTGAGGAGATTTATCCCCGAAAAAATCAAAAACCATTTGAAAAATTATTTAGATGAATATGAATTGAAGCACTTGGATTACAACTCAACAATGAAAGTTCCCAATTTATCGGGTTGCTTTATGTTCATGAGATCAAGCACGCTTCACCATTCGGGTATTTTTGATGAACGATACTTTTTGTATTTGGAAGATACCGATCTTTGTAGAAGAATAAATGAGTGCGCATTAACGGTTTATTATCCTCTCGAAAAAATATACCACTGTTACAATAAGGCATCGTACAGAAACTTTAAGTTGCTTTTGTGTCATTTAGATTCTACCATTAAATATTTCAATAAATGGGGCTGGTTAAATGATAGAACGAGAAATACCATTAATCGTTCGCTTAGAAACCATAAACAGAGTTCGACGATCAAGGATTTAGACGTAGTATCTAATTTAAGTTTCTAATTTAATGTATTCTGGGAATGGGGTTTCCGTAATTTTATGTTGCTACAATAGCGTTAAACGTTTAAATAAAACTTTGAAAGCTTTGGCAAACCAAAAGTTTGATGAGGCAATAAACGTCGAAATCATAGTGGTTGACAATGCCTCCACAGACCATACCGCAGAGTACGCAAACTCCATTTGGGAAAGCTTAAATACGGCTACCAAACTACGCAATGTACATCAACCCATACCCGGATTGGGCAATGCTCGCAAAACTGGCATCTCAGCAGCTACTTATCCTTATGTGCTATTTTGCGATGATGATAATTGGCTATCCCCCAATTATATTAACGATGGATTTCATATTTTAAACAACAATTTAAGCGTTGGTGCTTGCGGCGGAATAGGTATACCTATTTTTGAAATTGATAAACCTTTTTGGTTTGATGAATACGCAGAATCTTTTGCGGTAGGTTCTCAACAGATAGTAAAAGTAAAAGGTAAACAACTTAGCTTATACGGCGCTGGTTTAATGTTGAAAAAAGATATAATTTACCAGTTGGAAAATTGTGGATACTCACAATTCTTAAAAGACAGGACAGGTACTAAATTGAGTTCATCTGGCGATACAGAATTAACAAATGCAATAGTTTTGCTCGGCTATGAATTACGCTATTCTGAAAATCTAAAATTTTTCCATTATTTATCTAAAGAAAGGTTAACCTTAAATTATCTGGAAAGGCTTTTCATAGCTTTTGGAACAGATGGCCCAATCAGAAATTTGTATCATGCGCATTTATGCAGCGGTTTAATCAATAAATTGATAAAGAATTGGTACTTTCATTTTATGTTAAGCGTATTTAGATTCATAAAATATTATGTTTTTCCGCCAAAAAAGTATGGTCGAAAAATATATTTATCATGGAATAAGGCGTATTTAAAAGAATTGTTTAATATTAAACCGAGTTACAAAACCATAATTTATAATATTCGTAAAGTTGTCTCGGTAGATACAAGAAATAAAAAATCGGATTCAGTGCAGTTGGCCGTTGTAGCTTAGCTGTCCAAAAAAATGGGTAACTTTTACATCAGCTCTAAAAATGGCACTTCTGGAATTTGCAAATACAGCAAAGATTTTTTCGAGCTTATTTTAAGAGAAAAAAATTACATATTCCTAGATATCGAAGAATATAATGATATACCGTCTAAAATTTCAATCCACGACAATATCCACTTTGAAATAGGGATATTTCAAAAAAAAGAAATTCGAATTTTATTTAACCTGCTTAAATCTGGTTATAATAATGTTACGGTAACCTTGCATGACCCTCCGCTCATAAAATATCCATTCTATGAATTTCAAAACTCTTTTTTAAATAAAATTTCCAAATTTTTTGATGTGTATTTCAATAGTGGTGGTGCGGTAAATGTTTATCTCAAAAAAATAAGGACAATCTATGTACTTTCAGAAAAAGGAGTAATTATTGTCAAAAAAAAATACAATCTCGATAACGTGAAATTTTTGCCCCACATTTTAAATACTTGCGAAATTGCTGAAAGTAAAAACATCAACCACAACTTTATTTATCTGGGTTTTATAGGTAAAAACAAAGGCATAGAATATTCTCTGCAATTACATCAAAATATTTTGTTGACTCACCCCCATATCAAGTATTATGTTGTAGGAAAAGCAATTGGGAAAGCAGCTGATTATTATAGATTCCTCAAGGAGAGATATTACAAAAACGTAGAATATTTAGGTTATCTCTCAGATGAAGAATTGGGGAAAGTGTTTGATAACGCAACGTTTGCACCCCTGTTTTTCAAAGATTATAAATTTTATTACCCTTTTAGCGGAAGCATTTTATATGCATTGAAAAAAGGGAAAATTGTGTTAACAAACAATGTCAATACCACATCTGAACTGATTGAAAATGGCAAAAACGGATTTATTTTTTCTGGTGATTTACAAAAAGATACTCATTCATTTATAAAAATTTTAGAAAATGAAAAACTGCAAAAAAATATCCTAGATGAAATCCCGCTATTTTTAAAAAGCAAGTTTAGTAAAGATGTAGTAAATCAATATTTTAAAATTGATTAATATGCTATTTTCTGTTTTAATCGCCAATTACAATAACTCGCAATATTTGGATAATGCACTGCAAAGTGTACTTAACCAAACTTACATAAACTGGGAGATCATTTTAGTTGATGATGCTTCGACAGATAATTTGTTAGCAGTTTTAGAAAAATACAAAAATGAAAACAGGATAAAAGTTTTTCACAACCCACAAAACTTCGGCTGTGGCTATACTAAAAACCGATGTGCAGGGTTTGCTGAAGGAGATATTTTGGGGTTTTTAGACCCAGACGATGCCTTACGTCCAGATGCTCTTCAAATAATGGTTGATGCTCATCAAGATAAGCCCAAATGTAGCCTTGTACATTCAACCCACTACATTTGCAACTCTGCGCTAGCGGTAAAACGCGTAGCTGAATATCCAAAAGCTTTACCAAAAAATGTTCCCTATTTAATGTTGAGCGATGGCAGCATACATCATTTTGCAACCTTTAAAAGAAATGCCTATCTGCAAACGGAAGGTATTTCTATTAATAACAAGAAAGCTGTTGATCAAGACTTATATTATTTGTTGGAAGAAGTTGGAGATATATTATTCATAAACCAACCATTGTATTATTACCGCATACATCAAGGCGGAATTTCTACCAGCGGCAAAGAAGCCGAAACCACTTTATGGCATTACGCAATAATAGAAAAGGCCTGCTTACGCCGAATTAGAAAATTAAAGTTAGAAAAGCAAGACAAAGCCAAAAATTGTATTAAACTATATACTACGAGGTTATATAAAATAAGAATTTTTAATAGTTACCGAAAAAAATCTTGGTTTAATTTTGCATATAACTTAGCATTGTTCCCTTTTGTTGGAGGTGCAGGTAATTTGTTGAGCTATGCCAAAAAGCTGCCCAAAGAAGGCTCAGCGTTAATCAAAAAATCTTTTGTAGTAGATCATAAAATTAAAGTTGAGTAATTAAATTAAGCTTGTCATTCTGAACGTAGTGAAGAATCCTATCCCGCGGCCAGCGTCACTAACTGTCATTAATAAACTGAAGTTTGAACCTAATTAAACCTATAAGGTTTTAAAATCTTATAGGTTTAATTATTGTGGCGAAAAATTATCGAATCTTTTTATAAACCCTCACATAATCAACAATTAGCTTATTGGGCAAGCTTTTTATGTTAAGTGGTCCAGCCGATAAAGCATTAACACCCAGACTTAATACCATAAATTCTGGCTTTTTAGAAATATTTTCAGAACCTGCATAAGTTACCACACCATCAACAAAAGTGGTGTAACTATTTTCAGTCCACTCAAAACCAATGGTATGAAAGCCCTCTAAAGGTTGCCCCAGTTTGCCCCAAACTGGTCCAGCAACTTTATGCGTACTCGCATCATAACCACCCCAGTGCAGCGTGTGCGCAACACTGCTTTTATTAGCATGAGGGAAATATTCAAAAATATCAATTTCTGCACCCGCGTATTCTGGTATACCGTTGGGTGTGTTAATTAGTGGAGATTGTAACCAAAATGCAGAAATTGTTCCTACGGTTTGCACAAATTTTACCCTACACTCGAAATAACCATATTGGGTTTTAAAAATATTTTCGGTAGATATCATACCCGTAAAAACACTGTCATTTTCGGCATAAGCCTTAATGATCAACTGACCTTTGCCGTTTAGTTTTACGGCCTTTTTCGTTATGTAAGCATCTTCCCGTTTACCCAAACCACGATGGTTCCATTTAGATAAATTTAGTTGCTTGCCATTAAACTCATCATACCAAGCCAATTTATAGCCTTTTACAGGGATATCGGGTTGATGATTATTATTAAAAATAGCACAACAAAAAATAATGATAAATAAGATGAATGTGTGTAACATATATTGGTACAAATTAACTAAACCGTATTAAACAATTATATACATCTGGTTAAATTAAAAGTTTTTTAATACCTCGGTAATTTCTACTAAATACACACTAACGCTTAACATACTGTTAATAGCACATTGATTTACAAATTATCTTAACCGCTTATATTTGCGTATCAATATTAAAGATGATTTCTATAATAATTTTTAACCGGAATAAAACCTTATTATACACAGTATCCGAATGCGTAAAAAACATCTTTGGCGTGCCTTACGAAATTATAGCGATTAATAATAATGATGCGAAAAACAGCGTTTACGAAAAATATAATTTATGATTTACTTATCTATTTGTATACCAACTTATAATAGAGGCAACTACTTAAAAGAAACGTTAGAAAGCATTGTAATCCAACCTCATTTTGTAAATACAAATGAAGTTGAGATAGTTATTTCAGACAACTGCTCTAGCGATAATACAGAAGAGGTAGCAAATAAATATGTAGCGCTTTTTCCCACAAAAATTAAATACAGTAGAAACTCTGAAAACATCCTTGACCGTAATTTTGAAAAAGTTTTAAGTTTAGGTTCAGGCCAAATACTTAAATTACATAATGATACCCTTAATTTAGATAGCAATAAATTGGTTGAGGTAATAAATATAATTAAAGAAAGCTTACTAAATGACTGTACACCATTTTTTTTAAATGGAACAATAAAAAAACACAACACAAATATTCTCTGCTTTAATGAAGCGGATTTCTTAAAAACCGTTTCGTATTGGTGTAGCTGGATAGCTTGTTTTGCAATAAGGAAAAAAGACTTTGATA
>ENA-OFCE01001357-OFCE01001357.1-metagenomes-genome-assembly--contig:-NODE-1357-length-12735-cov-6.391009_pt1 | contig 12735 bp, 12 predicted proteins | sample MGYA00153388_OFCE01 | MGnify analysis MGYA00153388
AGTATCTTTTTCGTGGCGTTGAACTGGGTGAAAACCTCGCTGAAGTCGGCTTTGACGCCGCATTCGAAACGAACGGTCTTACCGTAAGTGGTGGCTTTTGGGCGACTGCTTTCGATGCAGATACCGAAGGTTCCTTCAGAAACAACAACAACATCTCAACTGGCAACCAAGTTGATAATGAAATCGATTTCTACGGTGAAGTATCCAAAGACTTTGGATTCCTGACTGCAGCTGTCGGTTACATTTATTACTACAATGTTGGTAATGCAAATAGCGCAAAGGGTCTCGGCATAAATGATCAAGAAGTTTACTTCTCGGTTTCCCGTGATCTAGGCTTCGCTCAAGCTTCGCTAACCTACTTCTGGGACATCATTTCCAACGACGGTGGCAACGAAGGTTACAGTGAACTCGCACTTAGCCGCAGCTTCGAGCTGAATCAATGCATTGATTTAAACGTGGCTACCAATGTTGGTTACCTCGTCGAAGGTGGTGACTTCACCGCTTGGACCACGAAGGTTTCCATTGACTGGGAATTTGCTGAAAATGCAAAACTTTCCCCGTTCATCACGGGTTCAAATGAGTTGCTTGGTGGTTCAATGCTCAGCGTCAGCTTCTAAGTTGAACTGAGTCATTTGATTTAAATTATTTAAAGGGTGGTCGCGAAAGTGACCGCTCTTTTTTTGCATATTACGACTTGGAAAAATTCGGATCTACACAAAAACTACCAGTATGTATTTAGGCCTTGATTCGTCCACTCAGTCTCTCAGCGCGATCGTCATCGACCCAACTTCAGGTGAAGTCACCTGCCAGCTTTCTATCAATTTCGGTATCGATCTTCCACAATATCAAGCTCCCAGCGGATTCATTGCCGGTGGCATTGTTGGGGAAGTTCACGCCAATCCTCAAATGTGGCTAGAGGCTCTCGACTTGCTTTTCAACCGTCTTGCGAAAATCACCGATCTCTCAAAAATAAAAGTAATTTCTGGATCCGGCCAGCAACACGGTTCAATCTACCTAGATTCTTCTTTTAGCGTTCGTCTAGCAAAACTTGATTCTAACAAAAACTTATTAGAACAGCTCTCCCCTGCATTCACCCGTGTGACTTCTCCCATTTGGATGGACACCTCCACCGGTGCAGAATGCGCAGAAATCACGGCAAGTATCGGAGACTCCCATGAAGTTTGCAGCCGCAGCGGCTCCATCGCCATCGAACGCTTCACTGGCCCACACCGGACGATCGAGCGCGACCGATTCGACCCGTCCGACCTCGCCGAGGCCATCGACGACGAGCCGTTGCTCTCGGTGATCTCGCTCACGACGCGCAGCGTGTAGGGGAAGTCTTCCTTCTTCGGCAACACGGCCATCAGCGCGCGCTTGGCCAGGCGGCCGTGGCCGATCTCGCGCCGCTTGGGGCTGCCCACTCGGCCCGTTTCGCCAGTGGCGAAGGGAGGCATGTTGTAGTGCAGCATGAAGCGGTCTTCATAGTCGCCGGCCAGCGCGTCGATGCGCTGCGCGTCGCGCTCGGTGCCCAACGTGGCGGCCACCAGGGCCTGCGTCTCACCGCGCGTGAACAGCGCCGAGCCGTGGGTGCGCGGCAGCACACCACAGCGGATCTCGATGGCGCGGACGGTGCGTGTGTCGCGGCCGTCGATGCGCGGCTCGCCGGCAAGGATCTGGCCACGCACGATGCGCGCTTCGATCTCGAACAGCAGACCTTCGACCTCGACCTTGTCGAAAGCGACGCCGTCGGCCTTCAATGCAGCCATCACGGCGGCCGTGGCCTCGCGGCAGGCGGTGGTGCGGGCCTGCTTGCTGCGGATCTGGTAGGCCGCACGCAGCGGGCCTTCGGCCAGTGCAGTGACCTGCGCGATGAAGGGCTCGTTCTTGGCCGGGGCCTGCCACTGCCATTCAGGCTTGCCGGCGTCACGCACCAATTCGTTGATGGCCGCAATGGCAATATTGCCTTGCTCGTGACCGTAAACAATGCCGCCGAGCATGATCTCTTCACTCAGCTGGTCGGCTCCTGATTCAACCATCAGCACGGCCGCTTCGGTACCTGCCACGATCAGGTCCATCTTGCTGTCGGCCAACTGTGTTTGGCCGGGGTTCAGCACGTATTCGCCGTTGATGTAACCCACGCGCGCAGCGCCAATCGGACCGGCGAAAGGAATGCCGCTGATGGCCAACGCCGCGCTGGCGCCGATGAGCGCGGCGATGTCGGCCTGCACTTCGGGGTTCAGGCTGAGCACATGAATGATGACCTGGACTTCATTAAAGAAGCCTTCGGGGAACAGCGGGCGGATGGGCCGGTCGATGAGGCGGCTGGTCAGCGTTTCCAGCTCGCTCGGGCGGCCCTCACGCTTGAAGAAGCTGCCGGGGATCTTGCCGGCAGCGTAGGTCTTTTCGAGGTAGTCGACCGTCAGCGGGAAGAAATCCTGTCCGGCCTTTGCATCGCTCTTGGAGACGACGGTGGCCAGCACCACGGTGTCTTCCATCGACACCAACACGGCGCCGCCGGATTGGCGGCCGATTTCGCCGGTTTCCAGCGTGACTTGATGCTGACCCCATTGGAACGACTTGGTGACTTTGTTGAACATGCTCATGCGTGTCTCTCCGGTATGGCAAGGGCACACTCAGGGTGGTGCCGAAGACCTGGGCAGCGCGATGCCATTCCAGCGGGGCCTGACCGGTGGCCTGCTCGGCCCCGTTGGAATGACACAGCAACGCTTCGTGCCCGAAAGCAGGAAATTACGAAACGGGCCACCCTGGGGCGGCCCGTTTCAGCGAAATTACTTGCGCAGACCGAGCTTGGCGATCAGCACGGTATAGCGCTCGCCGTCGCGGTCCTTCAGGTAAGACAGCAAACGCTTGCGCTGGTTCACCATCTTCAGCAGACCGCGCCGACCGTGGTGGTCTTTGAGGTGCAGCTTGAAGTGCGGCGTGAGCTGATTGATGCGCGCCGTCAGCAAGGCGACCTGCACTTCGGGGCTGCCGGTGTCGGCTGCGCCGCGCGCGTTTGATTTGACGATATCTGCCGTAGCGGCAAGGGTCAGGGGCATGGGATTTCCTTAGTTTTCAGGAGCACCCGCCCACCCGCGATGTGCGGACCAGCGGTTTCCTGGGATTTACTTGCGGCCGCCAGTGAAACCAACCGACGCCGTGCTTTCCCGGTTAAGGGATTTTCAGATTCTAGCCCAGCGACCCGCAGCGTCGTCTGGGGCGAAATCAGGCCCGCAGTGCGCTGGCCAGTCGCGCAAGGCCTTCGTCCAGCCGGGCCGGGTCGCTGGCGGCAAAGCACCAACGGAGCCAGCCCTCGCCCTGAGAGCCGAAGGCCGCACCCGGCGCCAGACCCAGGCCGTGCTCCGACACCAGACGCTTGGCGTAGGCCAGCGAATCGTCCTGCCCCTGCACGCGGAAGAAGGCGTACATGCCGCCCTCGGGCGTGGCCAAAGTGACGCCCGGCAGGCGTTGCAAGCCGCCCACCAGACGGTCGCGGCAGGTGCGCAGCCGCGAGACCAAGCCGGGCACGGAGTCGTCGGCCCCGGCCAGCGCCGCGAGGCCGCCCCGCTGCACGAAGACCGGTGCGCACGAGCTGTTGTATTCCAGCAGCGTGCCGGCCGCGTCGACATGGCCCCGCGGCAAGACCAGCCAGCCCAGGCGCCAGCCGGTCATCAGAAAGCTCTTGCTGAAGCTGTGCGCCACGACCAGGCGGTCTTGCGGCGTGGCGATGTCGAGGAATGAAGGCGCCGCCGCCCGGTCGCCGAAGTAGACGCGCTCGTAGACCTCGTCGGCGACGATCCAGGTGCCCGTGCGACGGCAATGGTCGAGCAATGTCTGTTGCTCGACCGTGCTCAGCGTCCAGCCGGTGGGGTTGTTGGGTGCGTTGACGAGCAGGACGCGGGTGCGCGGCGTCACCGCGGCCAGCAACTCGTCGATGTCCAGGCGCCACGCCCCTGCGCGTGGGTGCAGCGAGACACGCGTCACGTTCCCGCCCAGGATCACCGGCTGCGCCGTCAGGTTGGGCCACACCGGCACGACGGCCACCACCTCGTCACCGGTGCCGACCAGCATCTGCATGGCCACCATCAGCGCGGTCACGCCCGACGACGTGACCGCGATGCGTTCAACGCCGATGGGGCCGTGCAGCCCGCTGCTGTAGGCGGCGATGGCCTGGCGCAACTCGGGCAAGCCCAGGTTGTGCGAGTAGAAGGTCTCGCCCCGCATCAACGAGTCGGCCGCCGCCCGGCGCACGACCTCGGGCGTGACCTCGTCGCTCTCACCGAACCAGAAGGCCATCACGTCGCTGCGCCCCAGGCCGGCGTTGGCCACCTCGCGGATCTTCGAGGCAGGCAAAGTCTGGATGACGGGGCGCATGGGGCTGCTCGGTTTGAGGAATCAGAAATTTCCGGGGATTCAGATCAATCGGTCCGCACCATCTTGCAGCTGTGCGGCTGCTGGGCCGCGGCAGGGGGCAGACGGCGCAGCGTGCGGAAGCCGAAGCCCGAGCCTTCGACCTCGTGGCTGACACCGGGGCCGGGCGCGCGTTCCATCACGCTGACGACCAACGGCTGCTGCAGCTGGTGGTCGGCCGCGCGCATCGTGGCTTCGTGCAGGCCGCCCAGCCGGGTCGGGTCGAAGCGCGCGCCTTCGAGCGCACGGGCCACGGCCGCGGCCTTGGTGCTGCCGGCCCGTTCGATGGCCGAGGCCAGCATCTCGACCGCCACGTGCATGCGGGCGTGCACGTAGTCGTCACGCGGGTCGGGGAAGCGCTGGCGGAACGCGGCGTAGAAGCGGTCCGAGGCCGCGTCGCCCAGGTTCGGATGCCATTCAGCCACGGCGATGACGCGGCCGATACCGGCTTCGCCGATGGCGGCCGGCGCTCCCAGCGCGTTGCCGTAGAAGGTGTAGAGCCGTGCATCGGAGCCCACCTCGCGCAGCGCGCGCACCAGCAACGTCAGGTCGTTGCCCCAGTTGCCGGTGAGCACGGCCTGCGCGCCGCTGGCCTTGATCTTCGCGGCATAGGGAATGAAGTCCTTGACGCGGCCCAGCGGATGCAATTCGTCGCCGACGATCTGGATGTCGGGCCGCTTGGCAGAAACCATCGTCCTGGCCGAGCGCGCGAAGTGCTGGCCGAAGCTGTAGTCCTGGCCCAGGATGTAGACGCGCTGCACGGCCTTGTCGTCGCGCAGAACGTCGGTCAACGCCGCCAGGCGCATGTCGGTGTGGGCGTCAAACCGGAAGTGCCAGAAGCTGCAGCGTTCGTTGGTCAGTGCCGGGTCTACCGCCGAGTAATTCAGAAACAGCGCCCGGCGCTGAGGTTCGCGCTCGTTGTGCTTCTCGAGCGCGTCGATCAGCGCTGCGGCCGTGGCCGAGCTGTTGCCCTGGAACACGAAGCCGATGCGCTGGTCCATCGCCGAGCGCAGCATCGACAAGGCCTCTTCGGTATTGCCCTTGCTGTCCAGCCGCTGCAGGGCAAGGGGGCGGGCACCGCCGGGCAGGCGCACGCCACCCCGCTGGTTGACGCGCTCGGTGGCCCACAGCAGATTGCGAAACACAGCGTCACCGGCGTTGGCAAAAGGGCCGGACAGCCCTTCGATCATGGCCAGGCGGATGGGCTCGGGCGCGGGCTGGGCACCCGCGGGCAAGGCCAGGGCCAGCGGCAGCGAAAGCAAGGTACGGCGTGTGCGGTGCATGGTTTGGTGTGGGGGACCCTTGAAAGCACGCGGTGCCGCAGCCATGTATCCGGCCTGGGCGCGCTGGGCATGACCCAAATGTCCCGCGCGTTGTCTGCAACCCGATTTTAGGAGTTACCCATGTTCGTCGTTCCCATTGCCCGCCGTTCAGCCGCCTATGTACATCCTTTCGATCGCGTGTTCGGAGACCGGTTGGAGCGGGCGTGCACCGCAGCCAGCAACGCCGCAAGCAACGCCGCAAGCACAGCCGCCAACACAGCCTCCAGCGCGCGCACACCGGCCCTGGACGTGATCGACAACGACAGCAGCTATGTCGCCGTGCTCGACATGCCCGGCGTGGCCAAGGCTGACGTGAAGATCACCGTCGCCGGCCGCCGCGTCACCGTGCAGGCTGAGCCGGCCAAGGCAGACGACGCGCCTGACGTCGCGAACCTGATTCACCGCGAACGCGCCGCCGTCGGCTACGTCCGCAGCTTCGTGCTTCCGGCCGATGTCGAGCAAGCCGACACGCAAGCGCGACTGGAGCAAGGTGTGCTGACGCTGACGCTGCCCAAGCGAACCGCGCGCAGCGAGGCGCACATCACGGTGAACTGAGCAAGCGCGGGCAGCGCGCTCAGGTCAGGACGGGTGCGCTCACGTCGGTCGGGTCGGATGCGCCGATCCGGTCGAGTGGCCAGCGCGGCAGGACATCGAAGGCGCCGTCGCGCCGGCCGGCGGCCAAGCCGCGCTGCAGGCGCAGCGCGGCAGCCACCGCGATCATCGCGCCATTGTCGGTGCACATGGCCAGCGGCGGATAGTGGACGCGGGCGCCCAGCCGGCGCGCGCCGGCGTCCAGGGTCTGGCGCAAGCGCAGGTTCGCGCCCACGCCGCCGGCGACCACCAAACGCTGGGTGCCGCTTTGCTTCAGTGCCGACAACGCCTTGGCCGCCAGCACGTCCACGATCGCCTGCTGGGTGGATGCGGCCATGTCCGCCCGTGTCGCCTCGTCCATGGGGGCGGGCAGCTTACGCACCTGCGTCATCACGGCCGTCTTCAAGCCGGCGAACGAGAAGTCGAGATTGCCGCTGTGCAGCAAGGGCCTGGGCAGCGCGTAGGCTTTAGGGTTGCCTTGTTCGGCCAGCCTGGCCAGCGCCGGGCCGCCGGGGTAGGCCAGGCCCAACAGCTTGGCACTCTTGTCGAAGGCCTCGCCGGCCGCGTCGTCGATGGTCTCGCCCAACAACGTGTACCGGCCCACGTCGGCCACGTGCATCAGTTGCGTGTGGCCGCCCGACACCAGCAGCGCCACGAACGGAAAGGCCGGCGGGTCATCGGCCAGGAAGGGCGACAACAGGTGACCTTCCAGGTGATGGATGCCCAGCGTCGGCCGGCCCAGTGCCGCGCCCAGCGCCACCGCCACGCCCGCGCCAACCAGCAGCGCACCGGCCAGCCCCGGGCCGCGCGTGTAGGCCACGAGGTCGATCTGATCCAGGCCGCAGCCGGCCTCGGCCAGCACCTGCCGCGTCAACGGCAGCACGCGCTGAACATGGTCGCGCGATGCCAACTCAGGCACCACGCCGCCGAACGCGGCATGCATCGCGACCTGCGTGTGCAGCGCCTGCGCCAGCAAGCGGGGCGGGCCGTCGGCTCGGGTCTGCACCAGCGCCACGCCGGTCTCGTCACAGGATGATTCGAACCCGAGCACGTTCATCGGATTTAGTTTAGCGGGCGGTTCCTTCCTGATTCCCGTCTTGCTGTTGATTCTGGTAAGCCGACGACGACTACGATCATGCTGCCGCGACCCATGCATGCTGCGGCGGCAATGTCACCCTTCCTACCCCTTTGAGGAGCCCTCCCATGACCCCATCCCGCTTGCGCCCCGCCCTGGCCCTGGCCCTGGCCGCAGCCGCCACCGCGCTGACCCTGCCCGCCCAGGCGCAGACCACACTGGAAAAAGTCAAGGGCAGCGGCACCATCTCGGTGGCCTACCGCGAATCGTCCATTCCGTTTTCCTACCTCGACGACAAGGCTCAACCGGTGGGATTCGGCGTCGAGATTTGCGACCGCATCGTCGATGAAGTCAAGAGGGCCACCGGCCGCGCCGATCTCAAGGTGACGCGCCAGTCGGTGACCTCGGCCAACCGCATCCCACTGCTGGTGAACGGGACCATCGACATCGAGTGCGGCTCCACCACCAACAACAGCGACCGCGGCAAGCAGGTGGCCTTCGCGACCAACTACTTCTACACCGGCACCCGCTTTCTGGTGAAGGCCGATTCGGGCATCAAGGGCATGGCGGACCTGAACAACAAGGTCGTCGTGTCGACCACCGGCACCACCAACTTCCGCATCATGCGCAACCTGATCACCGAGCAGAAGCTGCCCATCGAACTGATCGGCGCCAAGGACCACTCGGAATCAGCCCTGCTGGTGGAGAGCAGTCGTGCCGCCGCATTCGCGATGGACGACATCCTGCTCTACGGCCTGCGCGCCAGTGCCCAGAACCCCGCCTCGCTGGCCGTCGTGGGCGAAGCCATCCAGGTCGAGCCCTACGCCATCATGGTTCGGCGCGAAGACCCCGCCTTCAAGGCCCTGGTGGACGGCGTGCTGGCCGGCATGATGAAGAGCGGTGAATTCACCCGGCTGTACACGCGCTGGTTCCAGTCGCCGATTCCGCCGCGAGGCATCAACCTGAATGCGCCGATGGGCAAGGAATTGACCGACAACATGAAGGCGTTGTCGGACAAACCCGCAACCTGAGGCCGGCAGGTCGCGGGTGGTGCCCGCTCAGTGGTTTTCCCGGGCGTGATTGATCGTGTACTTCGGTATCTCGATCGTCACGTCCTGATTGGACAAGATGGCCTGACAGCTCAGGCGCGACGTGGGCGTCAGGCCCCAGGCGCGGTCGAGCAGGTCTTCTTCGCTCTCGTCCATCTCGCCCAACGAGGCCATGCCTTGCTTGACGACGACATGGCAGGTCGTGCAGGCGCAGCTCATCTCGCAGGCGTGCTCGATGGCGATGCCGTTTTCGAGCAACGCCTCGCAGATCGACGTGCCCGAGGCGGCCTCGATGGTGTCGCCGGCCGGGCAGAACTCGGCATTGGGCAGGATGCGGATGATGGGCATGTGGTTTGTCGAGTCTGGTCAGATCTGGTCGATCGTGCGCCCGGCGAGGGCCTGGCGGATGCCCTGGTTCATGCGTGCTGCGGCAAAGGCCTCGGTGCCTTCGGCCAGCGCGTCGATGGCGGCGGTGATGGCGTCTGCATCGCCCGACTGAGCGATACGCTCGGTCTCGCTCAGCAGCGATTCGACGGCGGCCCGCTCGGCGGCGGAAAGCAACGCGCCATCGGCCGCCAGGGCCGACCGCGTGGCCAGCACCATGCGCTGGGCATCGACCTGGGCCTCGCGCAGTGAACGCGCGGCCATGTCGTGTTCGGCGTGGGTGAAACCGTCCTTCAGCATCTGCGCGATCTGCTCGTCGCCCAGGCCGTAACTGGGCTTGACGACAACCGACGCCTCCACGCCCGAGCCCGTCTCGCGCGCCGACACGCTCAACAGCCCGTCGGCGTCGACCTGGAAGGTGACGCGGATGCGCGCCGCGCCGGCCACCATGGGCGGGATGCCGCGCAGTTCGAAGCGCGCCAGCGACCGGCATTCGCTGACGAGGTCGCGTTCACCCTGCACCACGTGGATGGCCATGGCGGTCTGGCCGTCCTGGTAGGTCGTGAATTCCTGCGCCTGCGCCACCGGAATGGTGGTGTTGCGCTCGATCACGCGTTCGACCAGGCCGCCCATGGTCTCCAGGCCCAGGGACAGTGCAATGACATCCAGCAGCAGCAGTTCGCCGCCGGCGGCGTTGCCGGCCAAGGCGTTGGCCTGGATGGCCGCACCCAGGGCCACGACCTCGTCGGGGTTGACGTCGGTCAGCACCCGCCCCGGCCAGTTCGGGCCGAAGAGTTCGCCGACTGCCGTACGCACCAGCGGCATGCGCGTCGAGCCCCCGACCATGACCACGCCCTGCACCTCGTCGCGCGTGACGCCGGCATCGCGCAGCGCCTTGCGCACGGCGGCCAGCGTGCGGTCGAGCAGCGGGCGCGCCAGCGCGTCGAGCTGCTGTCGGGCCACGGGCACCCGCAAGGTCTGGCCGCCGATGTCGGCGGCCCAATCCACCGACTCAGCCGCGCTGAGCGCTTCCTTGGCAGCGCGCGCCGCCACCAGGGCTGCGCGCTTGTCCTGCGGCGTGGACGCGGCCGCACCGGCCTGCGCCAGCGCCCAGTCGGCCAGCGCGTGGTCGATGTCGTCGCCGCCCAGCGCGGCATCGCCGCCCGTGGCCACCACCTCGAACACGCCTTTCTGCAGCCGCAGCAGCGAGATGTCGAAGGTGCCGCCGCCCAGGTCGTACACCGCATACAGGCCTTCGCTGCCGTGGTCCAGCCCATAGGCCACGGCCGCGGCGGTGGGCTCGCTGATGAGGCGCAGGACATTCAGGCCGGCGAGTTGCGCGGCGTCCTTGGTGGCCTGGCGCTGGGCGTCGTCGAAGTACGCAGGCACGGTGATGACGGCCCCGAAGAGCTCGGCATCGAAAGTGTCCTCGGCACGCTGGCGCAGCGTGGCCAGGATCTCGGCCGACACCTCGACCGGTGTCTTCTCACCGTCCCGGGTTTTGATGGCCAGCATGCCTGGCCGGTCGATGAACTGATAGGGCAGCCGCTCGGTGCCCGCCACGTCGGCCAGCGCACGGCCCATGAAACGTTTCACCGAGACCAACGTGTTGGGCGCGTCCACGGCCTGCGCTGCCAGCGCCTCGAAGCCGATCTGCCGACCACCGGCCTCGAGGTAGCGCACGGCCGAGGGCAGGAGCACCCGGCCCCGCGCATCGGGCAGGCATTCGGCCACGCCATGGCGCACGGCCGCGACCAGCGAATGGGTGGTGCCCAGGTCGATGCCCACGGCCACGCGCCGCTGGTGCGGGTCGGGCGCCTGGCCGGGTTCGGAGATCTGCAGCAAGGCCATCGGAGATTCTTATCGGGTGGTGTCCAGCACGTCGAGCCGGCGCTCGATCTCCTGGCGAAAGCGCTGCACGAACATCAGCGCGCGAACCTGGGTGGCCGCGGCTGCGGTGTTGCCTTCGGCATCCAAGCAGGTCGTCAGGCGCGTCAAAAGGTCGCGCTCGGTGCGGGCCACTTCCTGTGACAGGCGTTCTACTTCGTCGAGGCCTTCCGCTTCGTCGAGCGCTTCGCGCCAAGCCATCTGCTGCATCAGGAAGGCGGGGGGCATCGCGGTGTTGCGTTCGGCATCCACCGGCACTCCGCGCAGCGCGCACAGGTAGCCGGCGCGGCGCACGGGGTCCTTCAGGCGCTGGTAGGCCTCGTTCACGCGCAAGACCCACTGCATCGCAACGCGCTGCGCGCCCGCGTCCCCGCTGGCAAAGCGGTCGGGGTGGACCTCGGCCTGCAAAAGTCGCCAGCGAGCGTCGAGAGCGCTGCGATCCAGCGCCTGTTGCGCGGGCAGGGCAAAGAGGTCGAAATCGGTGTCGTCGAGCTTCACAGCGGCAAAGGGCCGCAGCGGCGGCACGGGAGAAGACGGCGTCAGACCCGGAAGGACTCGCCGCACCCGCAGCGGTCTTTCTCGCGCGGGTTGCGGAACTTGAAGCCCTCGTTCAGGCCTTCGCGCACGAAGTCGAGCTCGGTCCCGTCCAGGTATGGGAAGCTCTTGGGGTCGATCAACACCTTCACGCCATGGCCCTCGAAGACCATGTCCTCGGGCGCCAGTTCGTCGGCGTATTCCAGCTTGTAAGCCAGGCCCGAGCAGCCGGTGGTCTTCACGCCCAGGCGCACACCCACGCCCTTGCCGCGCCTGGAGATGTAACGCGACACGTGGCGGGCCGCCGCTTCTGTCAGGGTGACGGACATGGCTTCAGTGCGCTTCCACCTGGGGCGCAGCCGCACCGTGCTTTGCCTTGTAGTCCTGTACCGCCGCCTTGATGGCGTCTTCGGCCAGGATGGAGCAGTGGATCTTCACCGGCGGCAGGGCGAGCTCGTGGGCGATCTGGGTGTTCTTGATGGTCACCGCCTCGTCCAGCGTCTTGCCCTTGACCCACTCGGTGACGAGCGAACTGGACGCAATGGCCGAGCCGCAGCCGTATGTCTTGAAGCGCGCGTCCTCGATCAGCCCGGTCTCGGGGTTGACCTTGATCTGCAACTTCATCACATCACCGCAGGCCGGCGCGCCGACCATGCCGGTGCCCACGCTGTCGTCACCCTTGTCGAAAGAGCCGACGTTGCGGGGGTTTTCGTAGTGCTCGACGACCTTTTCGCTGTATGCCATGGTGGTACTCCTGGTTTGGGATGGGCCGCTGCGCTCAGTGCGCCGCCCACTGGATGGTGCTGATGTCGATGCCGTCCTTGAACATCTCCCACAGCGGCGAAAGCTCACGCAACTTGGCCACTCGGTCCTGCAGGGTGGCCACGGCGTAGTCGATCTCGGCAACGGTCGTGAAGCGGCCGATGGTCATGCGCAGGCTGGAGTGCGCCAATTCGTCGCTGCGGCCCAGGGCACGCAGCACATAGCTGGGTTCCAGGCTCGCCGAAGTGCAGGCCGAGCCGGACGACACCGCCAGCCCCTTGACGCCCATGATCAGCGACTCGCCTTCGACGTAGTTGAAGCTGATGTTCAAGTTGTGCGGCACGCGTCGCTCGAGGTCGCCATTGATGAACACCTGCTCCATCGACTGCAGGCCGTCGAGCAGCCGGCGCTGCAACATCCGGATGCGCTCATTCTCTGCGCCCATCTCGAGCCGGGCGATGCGGAAGGCTTCGCCCATGCCCACGCATTGGTGCGTGGCCAGGGTGCCCGAGCGCATGCCGCGCTCCTGGCCACCACCGTGGATCTGCGCTTCCAGGCGCACCCGGGGCTTGCGCCGCACGTACAGCGCACCGATGCCCTTGGGGCCGTAGGTCTTGTGCGAGGCCAGACTCATCAGGTCGACCGGCAGCGTTGCCATGTCGATGACCATCTTGCCCGTGGCCTGAGCAGCGTCCACGTGCAAAAGGATGCCGCGCTCGCG
>ENA-OFCE01001358-OFCE01001358.1-metagenomes-genome-assembly--contig:-NODE-1358-length-12727-cov-6.787879_pt1 | contig 12727 bp, 6 predicted proteins | sample MGYA00153388_OFCE01 | MGnify analysis MGYA00153388
GATGAGGTCCAGGAACTGCAGGCCGCGGTTGGTGTACTTCTTGGCGATCGAAATGACCAGACGCAGGTTGGCCTCGATCATTTCCTTCTTGGCGTCGCGCGAGGACTTCTCGCCCTCGTTCATCTTCTTGTTGATCTGCTTGAGGTCTTCCAGCGGCACGACGGCGCGGCTTTGCAGGTCGGCCAGCTTCTGCTGCATTTCCTGCACCGCGGGCAGGTTGCGCTGCAGGATGCTGCTGTAGCCCTTGCCGGTGGCGATCTCCTTCTCGGCCCACTTCTGGTTCATCACGTTGGGTGGGAAGGTCTTGATGAAGTGGTCCTGCGGCATGCCGCACTTGTCGACCACGATCTTGCGGATCTCGCGTTCGTAGCGGCGCACGTCGTCGACCTGCGAGCGCAGGATGTGACACAGCTTTTCGATGGTCTTGACGGTGAAGCGGATCGTCATCAGGTCGTCGCTGATGGCGTGCTGTGCCTTGTTGTAGGCCGGCGACTTGTAGCCTTCCTTCTCGTAGGACTTGCGCATCTTGTCGAAGTGCACACGCAGGTTGCCGAACTTCTCCAGCGCCTGCTTCTTCAACTCTTCGAGCTTTTTGGTCAGCGCCTTGCTGCCGCCCTGGCCGTCGTCGTCGTCTTCCTCGTCGAACTCGTCGAAGTCTTCCTCGGCCACGTAGTCGTCGGCCTCGTCGCTGCTGATGAAGCCGTCCACGGCTTCGCTGATTTGCATGGTGCCGGCGCCGATGCGGTCGGCCATCGACAGGATCTCGGCAATCGTCGTCGGGCTTGCGCTGATGGCCAGCATCATCGCCTGCAGCCCGCCTTCGATGCGCTTGGCGATCTCGATCTCGCCTTCGCGTGTCAGCAGCTCGACCGTGCCCATCTCGCGCATGTACATGCGCACCGGGTCGGTGGTGCGGCCGAACTCGCTGTCCACGGTGGACAGCGCAGCCTCGGCGGCCTCTTCGGCTTCTTCCTCGGTGGCCGTGGTGGTGCCACCGCCGGCGACCAGCAGCGTGGCCGCGTCGGGAGCCTGTTCGTACACCGCGATGCCCATGTCGTTGAGCATGGAGATGATCGCTTCGAGGATCTCCTCGTTGATCAGCTTCTCGGGCAGATGGTCGTTGATCTCCTGGTGCGTCAGGAAGCCGCGCGTCTTGCCCATCTTGATGAGCGTCTTCAGCTCATGCCGGCGCTTGGCGGCTTCTTCTTCGCTCAGCGTGGTTTCCTCCAGGCCGAACTCGCGCATCAACGCGCGTTCCTTGGCGCGGCTGACCTTCATCCGCAGCGGCTTGACCTTCTCGACCTTGTCGCCGTCGGCCACGGCATCAACCTCGGCTTCGACTTCAGGTTCGCCTTCGAGGTCGGCCTCGATGTCGGCCATGTCGACTTCTTCGGGCGGAGCAGACTCCTTGCCACCCGCCGACTTCTTGGCCGCGCCCTTGGCAGGCACGGTATCGGCTTCTGCTTTGGCCTTGCCTTTGACCGGCGCCGCCTTGGCAGTGGCCTTGACCGGTGCAGGCGTGGACTTGGCTGGTGCTGCCGTGGCCTTGACCGATGTGGCTGCGGGCTTGGCTGGCGCGGCTGGCGCGGCTTTGGCTGGCGCAGCCTTGGCTGCTTTGGCCGCAGCCGGCTTGTCGGCCGGGGCTGCCGAGCTGGTGGTCTGAGTGTCTTTGGCGGCGGGTGCTGCGGCGGTCTTTTTGGCGGTCATGCGGTTCCTCGGTAAACGGTGGCGACGGGAGTGCCCTGTCCACGCTGAATCCACATGGGGGCGATGTTGCCGTTCGGCAATGCCGCTGGCTCGGCATCGCTCAGGGCGGTGCGTGGGGTGCTACGTGTCGGGCGGGCAAGCTCGCGTGAACTCATCTGGATGTGCAGCCCTTGCGGGTGGGTTTGACCTTGGATGGACCCTTGTCGAGGGTGGTCGGGGCCCGGAGGTGCTGCTGTCACTCTTGCCGCGGCAAATAACTTTCAATTATAACGGTTTGCAAAAGTGCCGCCGCCGGCCCCGCCCCTGGCGATGCCGCGTCCGACGTTGCGCTCGACGTTGCTTTTGACGCCGTATGCGACGTTGTTCGGGACGCTGTGTGCGTCGCTGTGTGCGACGGGGCACGCGACGAATTTCACCGCCGTCGTCAGGTGGCGCTCTCGGCCGCGCGGTGGTGGGCGATCTGCTGGCGCAGCGCCTGAATGCGGACGAGGTGCTCCCGGTCGGTGTGGCCCTCGGCGATCAACGCCTTCACGGCCTCGTCCAGGCGTGCATTCCACAAGCGGTGCATCACCCGTTGCAAGTCGGCGAAGTCCTGTTCCTCGTCGGCTGCGGCAGCGGCCACCCAGGCGCGGGCTTCGGCCTGCCAAGGCGCGTCGGAAAGGGCCGTGTCCAGCGCGGCCCAGGTCAATGCACCGTGTTCCGTGAGCTGCTGTTCCAGCCATGCCACCGCCAGGCCGTGGGTGCCGCCCAGCTCGTGCAGCAGCTGCTGGTCGTCAGGGGCCAGGCGTTCCCACCAGTCGCTGTGGCGCAGCAGCAGGCGCAGTGCCAGGTCAATTGACGCCGCCGGTGCCCGCCGCCCGCCGCCGGAAAAGCGCCGGGGCATTGCCGGCCCACTGCCGCGCGGTCGCTGCACGGCGGCACCCAGCCCCCACAGGGCTGTCAGGTCGTCGGCGCCGAGTTGTCCGGCGCGTGCCAGTTCGGGCAGCAGCTGGCGCCTGAGCGCGCCATCGGGCAACGCGGCCCACAGCGGCCGGGCCTGCGCGAGCATCTTCGCGCGGCCCTCGGCGGACTGCAGGTCGGCGTCCACGGCGGCCTGTTCCAGCAGTTGGCGCGACAACGGCACGGCGCGCGCCACCTGTTCCTCGAAGGCCCGGGCGCCGAGCTCGCGAACATAGCTGTCGGGGTCGTGCTCGGCCGGCAGGAACAGGAACTTCACGCTGCGCAGATCGCTGGCGTAGGGCAGCGACGCTTCCAGGGCCCGCGCCGCCGCGCGACGCCCGGCGGCGTCGCCGTCGAAGCTGAAGACCACGGCGTCGGTGAAGCGAAAGAGCTTTTGCACATGTTCGGCCGTGCACGCCGTGCCCAGCGTGGCCACCGCATTGGCGAATCCCTTCTGCGCCAGCGCCACCACGTCCATGTAGCCCTCTACGACCAGCGCATAGCCCCGGTCGCGCAACGCCTGCCGGGCCTCGAACAGCCCGTACAGCTCGCGCCCTTTGCTGAACAGCGGGGTCTCCGGCGAGTTGATGTACTTGGGCTTGCTGTCGTCCAGCACGCGCCCGCCGAAGCCGATCACCTCGCCCGAGACCGAGCGGATCGGGAACATGATGCGCTCGCGAAACCAGTCGTAGCGGCCGCGGTCGCGAGCTTGTTCAACCTCGCGTGATGCCGTGGCCGTGCCGTCGGCGGCGTCGGCCGCGTCATCGGGCGCGCGCTGGCGCACGAGGCCGGCTTCTTCGAGCAGCGGCTCATCGTAGTTGGGGAAGACGCCCGCCAGCGTGCGCCATCCCGGCGGCGCGAAGCCGAGCGCGAAGCGCGCCGCCACCGCGCCGGTCAGGCCGCGGCGCTTCAGGTAGTCGATGGCCCGCGGGCTGGCGCTGAGCTGGCTGCGGTAGAAGTCCGCCGCGCGGCTGAGCACGGCGCCCAGCGACAGCCGCCGCTGCCGCAGGGTGTCGCGGCGTTCGCGCTCGTCGGCGCTGACCTGCTCTTCAGGCACCTGCATGCCGGCGCCCTGCGCCAGGTCGCGAACGGCCTCGACGAAGCTCAGGCCCAGGTGCTCGGTGAGGAAGCGGATGGCGTCGCCGCTGGCCCCGCAACCAAAGCAGTGATAAAACTGTTTGGACGGGCTGACCGAGAAACTGGGCGACTTCTCGGTATGGAAAGGGCACAGGCCCATCAGGTTCGCGCCGCCGCGCTTGAGCTCGACGTGGCGGCCGACGATCTCGACGATGTCGACGCGGGTCAGCAGGTCGTGCAGGAAGCCGGGCGGGATCACCCGCGGGAGTCTAGCGGCCGCGTGCGGGCACCACAGGCGCAGCTGGCCCCACAGACGCAGCGGGCCCCGCAGGCACAGCGGGCCCCACAGGCGCAGCGGGCCCAACCGGCAGCAGCGTCACCACGTCGGCCGCGGCCAGGGCGAACATGCCCCGGTACTCGCGCACCCATGAGGCCACCAGTTCCGACGGCATCGGTGCGGCCACTCCCGTGCCCTGGCCGATCTCGCAGCCCAGTTCCAGCAAGGTGCGGGCCTGTGCCGGCGACTCGACGCCTTCGGCCACCACCAGGCAGCCGAAGGTGCGCGCCAGGCCGATCACGCCTTCGACGATGGCCAGGTCCTGGGAGTCGTCGAGCATGTGGTGCACGAACGAGCGGTCGATCTTCAGCACGTCCACCGGCAGCCGCTTGAGGTAGGTCAGCGTGGAGTAGCCGGTGCCGAAGTCGTCCAGCGCAAAACGCACGCCCAATGCCTGGCAGCGCCCGACCAGCGCCGAGGTGGCCTCGATGTCGGCGTGGGCCGCGGTTTCCAGCATCTCGAGCTCCAGGTGGCTGGCGATGGGGTCGGCGTGCCGCGCCAGCAATTCCGACAGGCGCAGCGCGAAGTCCGGCTCCTGCAGATGGCGCGCCGTGATGTTGACGCTGACCGAGATGTCCAGCCCGTCGCGCCGCCACAGGGCCAGGTGGTCCAGCGCCTGCGACAGCACCCAGTCGCCCACGTGCGACGACAGCCCGGTGTTCTCGATCAGCGGCAGGAACTGCATCGGCGCGATCAAGCCCTGCTGCGGGTGTTCCCAGCGCAGCAGGGCCTCGAAACCGAGCACGCGACCGCTGCGCATGTCCACCTTGGGTTGGTAATGCAGCACGAACTCCTGCAGGTCCAGCGCCTCTTGCACGCGGCCAATGGCCATCACGCGTTCTTCAGCGCGCCGCCGGTGCTCGGCGTCGAAGAACAGGTAACCGTTGCGGCCGGCCTGCTTGGCGCCGTACATGGCGTGGTCGGCGTGGCGCAGCAAGGTGTCGGCGTCGCTGCGGTCCATCGGATAGACGGTGGCCCCCATGCTGGCAGTCACCTGCACCTGATCCTGACTGGGCTCGATCATGTAGGGCAGCGACACCACCCGCAGCACGCGCTCGACCGCCATGCGGGCTTCATCCAGCGTGCCCGCCCGCAGCAGCAGCACGAATTCGTCGCCACCCAGCCGCGCCGCAGAATCTTCCCAATGCTCGCGGCTGCGCAGCGCGCTGCGCAGCCGGCCTGCCAGTTCCGCCAGCAGACGGTCGCCGGCGGCGTGCCCGTAGTGGTCGTTGACCGGCTTGAATCGGTCCAGGTCCAGGCAGCAGACCACCAGCAGGTAGCCGTCCCGGTCTGCGGCCAGCAGGGCTTCGTCCAGCAAAATCGACAGCCGGGCGCGGTTGGGCAGGCGGGTCAGTTCGTCGACGTTCGCCTGACGCTCCAGCTGTTCGCGCTGCACCCGCTGTTCGGTGATGTCCGACAGCACCAGCACGTGGTAGCGCAGGTCGCCCGCGGGCCCAAGCACCGTGGAGATCGTGGCCTGCAAGGTGCACTGCTCGCCGCTGCGGCGCCGCTCGGAGAGCTCGCCGCGCCAGTGGCCGCTTTCGGCCACGCCGGCCCACATCAGGGCGCGCTGACGGCGGGCGGCGAGGTCGGACGGGTGGGGGCGCAGCAGTGCCGGCACGGTGCCCATGATCTCGTCGCGGCCGACGCCCAGCATCTGTGAAAACGCCTGGTTCACGTCGAGCACGCGCAACTCGGCGTCGGTGATCAGCAGGCCCTCGTGCAGGTGCTGAAAGAGGCTGGAGGACATGCGTTGGCGCTCCAGCGCCTCGCGGCGGTCGTGGATGTCGGCCAGCGTGGCCAGCAGCCGCGTCGGCCGGCCCTGGCTGTCACGTTCCATCACCAGCAACGTGGCTTCCAGCCAGCGCCAGCCCGGATCGGCCGGCATGCGCAATTCGATCTGCTGGCGCCCGGCCTCGCCGCGGGCCAGTGATGCGATGCCCCGCTCGAGGCCGGCGCGGTCTTCGGGGTGCACCTGTTTGAGCCAGGCCGCCGCTGTCCAGGCCTTCTCGGGGTGCCCTGTGAGCGTGCGCCAGGCGGTCGACGCGAACCCTTGCTGGTCGCTCAGGGACCAGTCGGCCACACCCAGGTGGGAGCCGTCGAGCGCCCATTCCCAGCGTTGCGAGCGGCCTTGCGTGTCGACGGTGGCCGCGTGGACGGCCAGCAGCAGCGCCAGGGCCGAGCCCGCCCAGGCCGCCAGCGGGGCCTTCACTGCGATGCCCGGGTCCCACAGCAGCAGGCCCTGCTGGGCCAGGCCGGCCACCAGCAGGGTCGCCAGCAACAGCGCCGAACTGGCCAGTGCCAGCCGCCGGCGCAACGCCAATGCCACCACCAGCAAGTGCGGCAGGTAGGCCGCAACGGATGCAAGCGCGGAACTGCTGCCCGCTGCCATCCACAACAACCACAGCATGAGCGCCACTGCAGCCGCGCCCAGCGCCGGTTCGAGCCAGGGCGACTCGGGCTGGACGGCTTGCAGCGCGCGCCGGTCCAGGGCCAGCACAGGCAATGCCGCCAGCAGCATGCCCAGGCACAGCACGGCCCAGCCCAGCGCCACCGCAGCCAGCGGCGTGCGCTGGGTCGTCGCCGTGACCCACACCGCCATCAGCAGGGCGCCCGGCAGCGCGGCGGCCACCGCCACGGCCACGACGAGCGCAGCCACGTCGCGGGCGCGGTCCAGCCGGGCATCGAAGCGGGCCCGCGTCAGGGCCACTTGCGCCAGGGTGCAACCTACCCACAGCACCGCCGCAGCACAGACAGCCCCCAGAGGCGCGTAGCCCAGGGTCAGCAGGGCGATCAGCAAGCCGGTGCCTGCACCCGCCAGCACCTTGCGCCCCCAGCGCAGCGACGCCGCCAAACCGACCCCCGTGCACAGGGCCAGTGCGCCCCACGGAGCCAACCCCTGCGAAAGCCCGCCGACCAGCCCGAGCACCAGGCAAGCCATGCCCACTAAAACGATGCGCAGGGCCGCAGCCAAGGCCGCGGAGGGAATGTCTGCGAAGCCGGTGCGCAGGTCTGGCAAGGTGCGTGCGGCGTTGGTCTTTTTCACTGCAGGGGAACCCGATGGTTGCCCCGCCATGCTAGCGACGCCACCGGCAGAGGCGCGTCGGTGCATGCCCTCTGACCCCGCGTTCGAGGGGCCTGCCAAGGACCCCTCGGGACGCTCCGCGGTCAGATCTTGAACTCGTCGATCGACCTGCCGTTGACCAGGGCTGCCTTCAGCCATTTCGGCTGCAGTCCGCGGCCTGACCAGGTGTCGCCCGTGGCAGCGTCGCGGTACTTGGCAGCCACTTTCTTCGCCGCAGTGCCCCTCGGCGCGGCAGCGCTGCGGGTGCCCAGGTCGGTCAGGGTCAAGCCATGCGCCGCCATCAACGCCTTGACTTCGGTGATGGCGCCAGCACGCTCGGCTTGTTTGGCCTGGGCAATCTGGCGGCCAAGGGACTCGCGCTGGGCGGCCAGTTGTTCTTCCTGCGCAAGCAGCTCTTTCAATGTCGCCAAGATTATCTCCGGTTAGGTGTTCGAGATATCGATAGTATCACCTGGTCCCGTTTCGGAAAAATATCACGCAGCCGGTGGCACATAACCCATGGGTTTATCGCCGCCGTCGCCGAAGAAAAATTGTTCCATCTGCCGGGCAAGATACTGGCGAGCGCGCGCGTCGGCCAGGTTCAGGCGATTTTCATTGACCAGCATCGTCTGGTGTTTTTTCCAGAGCTCGAAGGCTTCTTTGCTGACATTGTCGTAAATGCGCTTCCCTAAATCGCCCGGATAGGGCGAAAACCCGAGGCCCTCGGCCTCTTTCTTCAGATGTACACATTGAACCGTTCGTGCCATGAGAATCTCCGTGATCAGCTTAATTTCTTGACCAGTACCAGCGAGCGCCGGTCCCAGTTGTATTTTCTCTTGCGTGCCTCGGGCAGCCAGTCGGGGTCGACCTGCGTGAAACCGCGCTTGATGAACCAGTGCATGGTACGGGTGGTCAGCACGAACAGGCTGTCCAGCCCGGCCGCCTTGGCACGCTGCTCGATGCGCTTGAGGATGCGTTCGCCGTCGCCCTGGCCCTGCGCCAGGGGCGAGATCGTCAGCGCCGCCATCTCGGCAGCGCGGGCTTCCGGGTACGGCATCAGCGCGGCACAGCCGAAGATGATGCCGTCGTGTTCGATGACGGTGTAGGTGGCGATGTCGCGTTCGATCTCGGTACGGCCACGGCGGACCAGCGTCCCGTCGCGCTCGAAGGGTTCGATCAGTTGCAGGATGCCGCCGACATCGTCGGACGTGGCCTCGCGCAGGCTTTCGAGCTTCTCGTCGACGACCATGGTGCCGATGCCGTCGTGCGTGAAGACCTCCAGCAGCAGCGCGCCGTCTGCCGCGAAGGGCAGGATGTGCGAGCGCTCCACGCCGCCTTCGCAGGCCGTCACGCAGCGTTGCAGGTAGAAGGCCGCATCGGTCGGCTGCGTGGGCGTGGGCAAGCCAGCGAGCAGCCGCTTGGCGTCGGCCAGCGCAAGCTCGGTGTCGATGGCGCTGTCGGGGTCGTCCTGCTTCTCGCGGATGCCGGCGATCTCGGTCATGAAGACCAGTTTGTCGGCCTGCAGCGCGATGGCCGTGGAAGTGGCCACCTCTTCCATGGTCAGATTGAAGGCCTCGCCCGTGGGCGAAAAGCCAAAAGGGCTGAGCAGAACCAGCGCGCCGATGTCGATGGCGCGGCGGATGGCGGCCTGGTCGACCCGCCGCACCAGCCCGCTGTGCATGAAATCGACACCGTCCACGATGCCCACCGGCCGCGCGGTGAGGAAGTTGCCCGAGACCACGCGCACAGTGGCGTTGGCCATCGGCGTGTTGGGCAGGCCCTGCGAGAAAGCGGCCTCGATCTCGAAGCGCAATTGCCCGGCGGCCTCTTGCGCCGCGTCCAGCGCCACCGGGTCGGTGATGCGCGTGCCGTGGCTGAAGCGGCTGACATGGCCTTTCGCTGCGAGTTGCTCGTTCACCTGCGGCCGAAAGCCGTGCACCAACACCAGCTTGATGCCCATGGCGTGCAGGATCGACAGGTCCTGCACGAAGGTGTTGAGCTTGCCCGCAGCGATCATCTCGCCGGCCACCGCGACCACGAAGATCTTGCCCCGGTAGGCGTGGATGTAAGGCGCCACGGCGCGGAACCAGGGGACGAAGGTGTGCGGGAAAACGAGGCTCATGCTGCGGCTCATTGTGCCGCAGCATCCTGCCCCCTCACCTGCGTTGGAGACTTCTCATGGACGTGTACAAGACCCACGGTGCATTCAGCTGGAGCGAGCTGATGACCAGCGACCCGGCGGCCGCCACCGCCTTCTACAGCGCGCTGTTTGGCTGGACGGTGCAGACCTCCGACATGGGCACCGGCCCGTACCACATGGTCAAGCTGGGCGACACCGCTGTGGGTGGCGTGATGGGCATGCCGCCCGATGCACCGCCGATGCCGCCACACTGGGGCTGCTATGTCACGGTGGACAGCGTCGATGACACGCTGGCGAAGTGCGCCGCGCTGGGCGGCAAGACGCTGGTGCCGGCGATGGATGTGCCGGGCGTCGGCCGCATGGCCGTGATCCAGGACCCGCAGGGTGCGGTGCTGAACGTGATGGCCTACTCATCCTCCTGATTGCGGGGGGGCGGACATAATCCGCCCCCCGTGCTCCCGCCCCGACGCGCCGTTCCGGCGCAACCCATCCCGCCCATTCATTACCCCGAATCGCTGCCGGTCTCCGGCCGGCGAGAAGAGATCGCGCGCGCCATCCGCGACAACCCGGTGGTCATCGTCTGCGGCGAGACCGGCTCGGGCAAGACCACGCAGCTGCCCAAGATCCTGCTCGAGCTCGGCCGCGGGCTGGGCGCGGGCGGGACCGGGCTGATCGGCCACACCCAGCCGCGGCGCATCGCCGCCAGCAGCGTGGCCAAGCGCATCGCGCAGGAACTTAACTCGCCGCTGGGCGAGGTGGTGGGCTTCAAGGTGCGCTTCCAGGACCGCATCCAGCCCGGTGCGTCGGTCAAGCTGATGACCGACGGCATCCTGCTTGCCGAGACCGAACGCGACCCACTGCTGCGCGCCTACGACACGCTGGTCATCGACGAGGCGCACGAGCGCAGCCTGAACATCGACTTCCTGCTCGGCTACCTGCGCCAGCTGCTGCCGCGCCGGCCGGATCTGAAGATCGTCGTCACCTCGGCCACCATCGACGCCGACCGCTTTGCGCGGCACTTCGAATCGGTTCGGGGTCCGGCGCCCGTCATCATGGTGTCGGGGCGCTTGTTCCCGGTGGAACAGCGCTGGCGGCCGTTCGAAGAGCGGCGCGATTTCGGACTCGAAGACGCCATCGCCGATGCGGTGGACGAGCTCTGGCGCGCGGCGGCCGGTGACATCCTCATCTTCCTGCCCGGCGAGCGTGAGATCCGCGAGGCCGCCGACCACTTGCGCAAGCACCTCGCGCAGGCTCATTCGCAACATCAGCGCGGTGGCCCGCAGGCCGAGATCCTGCCGCTGTTCGCGCGCCTTTCGCAGGCCGAGCAAGACCGTGTCTTCGAAGCCGCGAGTTCGGCAAGTGCGGGCCGTCGCATCGTGCTGGCCACCAACGTGGCCGAAACCTCGCTCACGGTGCCAGGCATCCGCTACGTCATCGACACCGGCTTGGCGCGCGTCAAGCGCTACAGCTACCGCAGCAAGGTCGAGCAGCTGCAGGTCGAGCCCATCAGCCAAGCGGCGGCTAACCAGCGCGCCGGGCGCTGCGGGCGCGTGGCCGATGGCATCTGCATTCGTCTCTACGACGAGAAGGAATTTGCCGGCCGGCCGCGTTTCACCGACCCCGAGATCATGCGCTCGTCGCTGGCCGGCGTGATCCTGCGCATGAAGGCGCTGCACCTGGGCACGGTGGAGGACTTCCCCTTCTTGGAGGCGCCGCCCAAGAAGGCCATTGCCGACGGCTACGCGCTGCTCGACGAGCTGAACGCCATCGACGAGGCCAACGAGCTGACCGCGATGGGGCGCGAGTTGTCGAAGCTGCCGCTGGACCCGCGCGTCGGCCGCATGATCCTGGAAGCGCGCAACCGCGAGGCACTCAGCGAGGTGCTCGTCATCGCCGCGGCACTCAGCGGGCAGGACGTGCGCGACCGCCCGCAGGAGCAGGCGCAAACCGCCGACGAGAGGCACCGCAAGTTCGACGACGAGAAGAGCGAGTTCCTGGGCTACCTGAAGCTGTGGAACTGGATCGAGGAAGGCCGCGGCCACGCCGACGCCAGCGGCGCGGCAGTGCACAAGCTCTCCAACCGCCAGCAGGAACAGCGCTTGCGCGACAGCTTCGTCAGCGTGCGCCGCGTGCGCGAATGGCGCGACATCCATTCGCAACTGCACACCGTGGTGGCCGAACACGGCTGGCGCTTGAACACGCTGCCGGCCAGTTACGAACAGGTTCATTTGTCGATGCTGGCCGGGCTGCTGGGCAACTTGGGCTGCAAAAGCGACGACGAAGACTGGTATCTGGGCGCGCGCGGCGTGAAGTTCTGGCGCCACCCCGGCGCGCATCTCAGCAAGAAACCCGGGCGCTGGTTGGTGGCGGCTGAATTGGTCGAAACGACTCGTTTGTACGGCCGCGGCCTGGCGGCTATCGAGCCGCAGTGGATTGCGGGCATCGCCGGCCACCTGTTGAAGACCCAGCTGCTGGAACCGCACTGGGAGAAAAAGGCCGCCGAGGTGGTGGCCCTGGAACGCGCCACGCTGTACGGCCTGGTCATCTACAACAACAAGCGCGTCAACTTCGGCCGGCTCGACCCGCCCGCCGCGCGGGCCATCTTCATCCGCGAAGCTCTGGTGGGCGATGAGTGGGAAACGCGCCTGCCCTTTCTGGCCCACAACCGCAAGCTAATCAAGCAGGTGCAAGAGCTGGAGCACAAGGCGCGCCGGCAAGACGTACTGGTCGACGACGAGCTGATCTATGCGTTCTACGACCAGAAACTGCCCCCCGACGTGTGTTCGGGCGCCACCCTGGAACGCTGGTTCCGCGACGAAGCCAGAGTTCCTACACCGGGCCAGCCGCCGCTGCTGCAACTGACCCGCGACGAGCTGATGCGCCACGAGGCCGCGGGCATCACCACTGCGGCTTTCCCCAAGGTGCTGCGCCTGGGCGGCATCGACTGCGCCGCCACCTACCTGCACGAGCCGGGTGACGCGAAAGACGGCGTTACCGTGCAGGTGCCCATCTACGCGCTGAACCAGGTCAGCGAAGAGCGCTGTGAATGGCTGGTGCCGGGCATGCTGGCGGGCAAGGTGCTGGCGCTGGTGAAGAGCCTGCACCAGCGCCCGCGCACACGCCTGGTGCCGCTGCCCGACTACGCGGCCGAGTTCTGCCAGGGCACCCTCTTTGCCCAGGGCAGCCTGATGGACGCGCTGCTGAAGGCTGTGCGCGAACGCACCCAATTGACCGTGCAACGCAACGACTTCAAGCTGGACCAGTTGTTGCCGCACCTGTTCATGAACTTTCGCGTCGTCGATGAACATGGTCGGCAACTGGGCATGGGCCGTGACCTCGCCGGGCTGAAGGCTGAACTGGGCGGCCAGGCGCGCACCGCATTTCAGGCGCTGGCAGCGCTGAAGGTGGTGGCGCCGGCACCCTCACCTCAACCCTCTCCCGCTGACGGGAGAGGGGGCCAGGC
>ENA-OFCE01001359-OFCE01001359.1-metagenomes-genome-assembly--contig:-NODE-1359-length-12721-cov-3.808622_pt1 | contig 12721 bp, 15 predicted proteins | sample MGYA00153388_OFCE01 | MGnify analysis MGYA00153388
GCCGCCAGCGCGGCTTCACGCTGGCCGAGGCGGTGATCGTGATCGTGCTCACCGGCGTGGTGCTGGCGATGGTTGGCGTGTTCATCCGCCAGCCGGTCAATGCCTATGTCGACCAGGCCCGGCGCGCCGAACTCAGCGACGCCGCCGACACGGCGCTGCGCCGCATCGCGCGCGAATTGCCGACGGCGTTGCCGAACAGCGTGCGCGTCGACGGCACGGGCACGCTGCTCGAGTTTTTGCCGGTCAGCGCCGGCGGGCGCTACCGCGCGGCCACCAGTTCCAGCGGCACCGGCAATGCGTTCGATCCGGCCGACGCCGCGGCCACCCGCGTCGACGTGCTCGGTCCCGCGGTGCCGGTCGGGGCAGGCGATCAACTGGTGCTCTACAACCTTGGCGTACCGGGTGCCGACGCCTATACCGGCGAGACCCGGCGCGCGCTCACCAGCACCGGCAGCGCCGTCTCGACCCTGGTTTACGCGATCGGCGCCGGCCCGTTTCCGTACGCCTCGCCGGGCAGCCGGTTCCAGATCGTCTCGACGCCCATCACTTACGCCTGCGCCGCCGGTGCCGGCGGCAGCGGCACGTTGCGCCGCTATGCCGGCTACCCGATTCAGGGCGTGCAGCCGGCCAGCACCGCGGCGGCGCCGCTGGCAGCGCTCAGCGGCAGCGGCAGCGGCAACGCGCTGCTGGCCGACAACGTGGCCTCGTGCTCGTTCACGTACGGGCCCGGTGCGTCGGCCCGCATCGGCCTGGTGACGTTGACCCTGACGCTCAGCTCGGGCGGCGAGAGCATCACGTTGCTGCATCAGGTGGCACTGGGCAACACGCCATGAGCTTGCCGGGCCGTCCCAAAGGCGAATGCCGCAGTGCGCAGCACGCAGGTACGCCAGTCCGCCTGCCGGGCCGTCCCAAGGGCGAATGCCGCGGTTCGCAGCACGAAGGTGCGCCAGTCCGCCCGCCGGGCCACCCCAGAGGCGAATCCCGCAGTGCGCAGCACGGAGCATTCACGATCACGCCGCCGGGTCGCCCCTGCGGCGGATGTCGGCTTACCCGGCACGCAGGCACGCGAACGCACGGCGTAACGCAGTGCGGCTTCGCGCTCATGACGGCGATCTTTTTGATCGTCGTGCTGTCGCTGCTGGGCGCGATGATCGTGTCGCTGTCGACCGGGCAGCAGGTCGGGCAGGTGCGCGACTTGCTTGGCACGCGTGCCCTGCTGGCGGCGCGCGCCGGCGTCGAATGGGGCGTCTACCGCGCCTTGCAGTCGGGCAGCTGCGCCGCGTCGACCACCTTGCCCGCTTTGTCTGGGTCGGCATCGGGCTTCGCCGTGGTGGTCGGCTGCAGCGCATTCGGGCCGTACGACGAGGCCGCCAGCGTGGTCACGGTCTATCAGATCACGTCGACGGCGAGCATCGGTACGCCCGGCGCGCTGGACCGGGCCGAGCGCCAACTGCAGGCGTTGGTCAGCGTGCCGTGAACGGCGCCGGGGTGCCGGCTCAGGCGAACAGCGCCGCCACCGCCAGCGGTTGATCCCAGTGCACCATGTGGCCTGCGCCACGCACCAGGTGCAGCGCAGTGGCCGGCCCGATGTCTTGCACCTGATGCCAAGGGATCACGCGGTCCTGCAGCCCGACCACGACCCGCGCGCGCGCACCGAGCGCTGCCAGCGCCGGCTTGATGTCCACCTGCTGCATGCCGCTGCCGGCCAGCGACGCCGCCAGCCCGTGCAAGCGGCCGCGCGGACCGAGCTGCGCCACCATGTCGGCCAGCTGCGGCCGGGACAGGCTCGGCGGCTGCACGGCCAATTGTTGAAGCAGGTGACGCATGGCATCGACCTGATCGACGCTGGCGAGGGCGCGGATGAATGCGGCGTCGATGTCAAAGCCGAGGCCGGCCGGCGCGATCAGCGTGACCCGCGTGCAGCGCTCGGCCGCCGGGCCGGCGCTGGCCAGCCGCACCGCGGCGACCGCTCCCAACGAATGGCCGACCAGCTCGAACGGCCCGCCGCAGGTGGCTTGCAGCCACGATTGCAACGGCGCCTGCAGGTCGTCCAGGCTCGCCGCCTCGGCCAGACTGGCGCCGTGCGCCGGCAGGTCCGGGGCCAGCACCTCATGACCCTGGCGGCACAGCTGCGCAGCCAACACGGCCCAGGTCTGGTGGTCGCCGGCGTGGCCGTGCAGCAGCACCACGGTGCGGTGCCGGGTCGCTGCCGATGCGTCGGGCTGCCAGTGCCGCCAGGCCAGGCCGCCGGCAGCGGTGGATGCTGGGTGGAACGTGCCTGCCGAGCCGGCTGCCGCAGCCGCCGCCGGGAGCTCGGCGCGGGAATGCACGGCGTGCTGCACGTCGCTCGCCTCGATGCGGCCCCGCCGCCCGCCGCCGTGCACGTCGTCCAGTCGCACACCGAGAGCATCTGCCAAACGCCGCGCGACCGGCGTGACGCGGCGCATGCCGGCCGCTGCAGAACCGGCGGGCGATGGTGCGCCGCGCTCGGAAGTGCTCGCCTCGGCCGCTGCCGGAGAGCGGGCGTCCTGCGGTGAGGTCGGCGGCGCGTTCTCACCCGTTGGAACGCCCGGTGGAACGCCCGGTGGCACACCCGGTGGCACACCCGATGAAGCGCCCGGTGAAGCGCCCGGTGAAGCGTCGGCGCCAGCGACCGCCGCCGGCTCCACCTCGATCCGGCCGATCACGCTGCCGACATCGACCCGCGCGCCTTCGTGCACCACGATCTCCACCAGCCGCCCGCTCACCAGGCTCGGCAGTTCGACGACGGTCTTGTCGGTCTCCAGCTCGAGCAGCGGCTCACCGCGCTCGCACCAGTCGCCGGGTGCTTTCAGCCACTGCACCAGCTGGCCGCTGTCCATCGTCTCGCCCAGGCGCGGCAGCGTGATGTCGAGCAGCGCCATCAGAACATCCTCCGCACCGCGCTGGCGATGCTGGCGGGCGACGGGATGCTGTGGCTCTCCAGCAGGGGCGACACCGAGATCGGGATGTCTTCGCCGGCGATGCGCATCACCGGATCGCACAGGAAGTCGAAACATTCCTCGCCGATGCGCGCGGCCAGCTCGGCCGCCACGCCGGCCGTCAGGCAGCCTTCGCTGACGACCGCGGCGCGGCCGGTGAGCTGCACCGACGCCGCCACCGTCGCCATGTCGAGCGGGTTCAGCGTGCGCAGGTCGATCACGCTGGCTTCGATGCCGTCGCGCGCCAGCAGCTCGGCCGCCTCGAGTGCGTAATGCACCATGCGCGAATAGCTGACGAGCGTGACGTCCTTGCCGGCGCGGCGCTGCACCGCACGGCCCCACGGCGCGCCGGGTGTGCTCAGGTCGGCCTCCTCCTTGCGCGTGTAGAGGGCCTTGTGCTCGATGAACACCACCGGGTCGGGCAGTGTCAGCGCGTGGCGCAGCAGGTGGTAAGCGTCGGCCGCCGTGGCGGGCATCGCCAGGCGCAGGCCGGGCGTGTGCATGATCCAGGCCTCCAGGCTCTGCGAATGCTGCGCGCCCGCCGAGCGGCCGGTGCCGCCTTGCGTGCGCAACACCATCGGCACGCCGATCTGGCCACCGAACATGTAACGGATCTTGGCGGCCTGGTTGCCCAGCTGGTCCATCGTCATGCCGATGAAGTCGACATACATCAGCTCGGCCACCGGCCGCAGCCCGGTCATGGCGGCGCCGACGGCGGTGCCGACGATGCCGGCTTCCGAGATCGGCGTGTCGATCACGCGTTGCGCGCCGAACTTTTCCAGCAGGCCTTTGGTGACGCCGTAAGCGCCGCCGTAGCGGCCCACTTCCTCGCCGATCAGCACCACGCGGGGATCGGCCGCCATGCTTTCGTCCAGCGCCAGCCTGAGCGCGTCGCGGTAGGTGATTTCCATGTCGGGGCCTGCTTTCAGCGTTGCGCGTAGATGCGGTCGAGCCGCGCCGCCAGCGGCTCGGGCTCGGGTTCTCCGACGCCGTAGACGTCGCGAAACATCGAGGCGAGCGGCGGCTCGGTCGCGGCCTGCGCGTGGTCGAGCGTCAGGTCCATTTCGCGCCCGATTTCGGCGTCGAGCGCGTCGAGCTGCGCCACGCTGGCCTCGCCGTGATCCAGCAGCCGCTGGCGCGCCTTCAGCAGCGGATCGATGCGGCGGCCCTGCGCTTCTTCCTCGGCGCTGCGGTACGGGCTCTTGTCCATGCGCGCATGTCCGTAGAAGCGGTAGCACGACGCCGCCATGAAGGCCGGCCGGCCTTGGCGCGCGCCGTCGAGCAGGTCCTGCGCGACCTGCTGCACCGCCTGCACGTCCTCGCCGTCGACCAGCGCAGCACGCAGGCCGAAAGTGCGGGCGCGCTCGTCGAAGGCCTGCGACTTGACGGCCTGGTCGATGCGCGTGCCCATGCCGTACTGGTTGTTGATGCAGACGAACAGCACCGGCAGGTCCCACAGCGCCGCCATGTTCATGCTCTCGTACAGGATGCCCTGCTGCATCGCACCGTCGCCGAAGAAGGCGACCGAAACGGCATCGCGCTGCAGGTTGCGGTAGCTCAGGCCCGCGCCCACCACCGCCGGTATGCCGCCGCCGACGATGGCGTTGGCGCCGAGGTGGCCGAGCGCCATGTCGGCGATGTGCATCGAGCCACCCTTGCCGCGGCAGTAGCCGCTGTCCTTGCCGGCGATCTCGGCCATCATGCGCGCCGGGTCGGCGCCGCGCGCCAGAAAGATGCCGTGGCCGCGGTGGTGCGTGGTGAAGCTGTCCTGCGGCTGCATCGCAGCGCACACGCCCGCCGCCACGCCTTCCTCGCCGATCGACAGGTGCAGCATCGAGCCGGCGCTGCCACCGCGCACGAACAATTCGCCCACGCGTTCCTCGAAGGTGCGGATGCGCCGCATCGTGCGGTACAGCTGGTGCAGGGTGACGGTGGCGGTCATGGACTTCCTCGATGTTGGTGTGGTGCCGGCCGTGCCGGGCGGGGATGGATGCCGTTGCGGTGACGGGTGACGGAGCACCGACCGGCTGCTTTGGCGTGTTGTCCGGCTCGCCTAGAAAGACTCCAAGTCAGGATCGGGATCGGCGCAGTGACGAATGTCAGAACAGATGACAACTGTAACGCAGTGACCGCGGTGCGTCGATATCCCGGCTTCGCGAACATGAGCCCGGGCGCGCGCCGGCTGTCTCTATCATCACGCTCCAAACGCGGCGCCTGGGTCCGGGCTCGTGTCGAGCCCGCCGGCCCGCACGGAGACAGCCCATGCTCAAACTGATTCCTGCCTTCATCGACGCCGATCTGCTGTGGGTGCTGGCGGCGATGGGCCACGGCGACGAACTCGCCGTGGTCGACCGCAACTTTCCGGCGCGCTCGGTGGCGATGCAGACGCGCTCCGGCCGCCTGATTTCGCTTGGCGGCATGGACGCGCCGGGCGCCATCGAAGGCATCTTGCAACTGTTGCCGCTGGACGGCTTCGTCGACGCACCGCTGGCCTGGATGGACCCGGTCGACGAGCCCGGCAAGATGCTGCCGGTGCATGCCGACGTGCTGTCCGCGTGTCGCCGTGCCGAGGGCGTTGAGGTGGCGCACCGCGTGATCGAACGGCACGCCTTTTACGATGCGGCCAAGCGCTGCTTCGCGGTGGTGCAGAACTCCGAGAGCCGGCCCTACGGCTGCTTCATCCTGAAAAAAGGCGTGGTGTTCAAGCCGGGCTGAACGAACGCTCCGCCGGGGTGATCGGCGTCGCGCCGGGCAGAATGGGCGCATGCGCCAACCCGACCTGCTCACCCCCGAGTCGGGCTTCGAACCCGACGACGTGCTGCGTGTGCGCGCCGCTTGGCTGTACTACGTCGGCGAACTCAACCAGGCCGACACGGCCCAGCGGCTGGGCATCACCCGCGCGCGCGCCAACCGGTTGATCGCCGAGGCGCGCGAGTGCGGGTTGGTGACGATCACGGTCAACGACGATGCCGGATCGACACAAGCCGTGCAGGCCGCGCTGGCGTTGCGTTACGGTTTGTCGATGTGCATCGTGACGCCGCCGATCGGCTTTGCCGCAGCGCCGGTGAAGGACCTCGCCACGCGCACGGCGCAGGGCCAGATCGCCCGGCGCGCAGTCGGCATCGCGGCCGCGCAGTTCCTGAAAGGCAAGTTGCAGGGCGGCCACGCGATCACGGTCGGCATCGGCTGGGGCCGCACGCTCGAGCAGATGGCGCTGCATCTCGCCGGCGTGCGCAACCCGAAAGCCCGCTTCGTCTCGCTGCTCGGGTCGCTGACGCGCAACTCGGCATCGAATCCGTTCGAGGTGGTGCAGACGCTGGCGGCGCGCACCGGCGGCCAAGGCTATGTGCTGCCGGTGCCGTTCGTGGCCGACAGCGCGGCCGACCGCGACGTGTTGATGTCGCAGCGCGTCGTCGCCGAGACGTTGCGCGTGGCGCGCGGCGCTGACCTGAACATCGCCAGCCTGGGTGAGCTGGGCCCGCAATCGCTGGTGCGCCTGCAGGACATGCTGTCGGCGCAAGACATTCGCAGCGTGCAGGCGGCCGGCGGCATCGCCGACATGCTGGGCCATTTGTTCGACCGCAAAGGCGGCGTGATCGAGCACGAACTGAACCAGCGCACCGCCGCGCTCGACATCGCCGATGTGCGACATGTGCCGCTGGTGCTGCTGTGCGCGGGGCTCGAGAAGCTGGCGGCCGCCGACGCGGTGTTGCGCAGCGGCCTGGTCAACGGCCTGGTGATCGACGGCGACACGGCCCTGCGGCTGCAGGCGCTGGAGCCGCCCGCGCAGGCCGGTTCGGCCACGCGCAGGGCGCCGCGTCGCTGAACATTCGGCGCCGGCGCGTCACGGGTCGGGTGGCCATCGTGTGCCCGTGGTGCATTCGATTCGCCCTCTCGTCTTCAGGTGCGCCAGACCCGCGGCGGGCACGCCGGCAGTTGCCACGCCAGCACGCGCCAAAGCGCCCACACGCCCGCAAACAGGTTCATCAGCGGCTCGACGCGCGGCGCCAGTGCGCGCAGCACCACCACCTCGGCACACGGCGCGGTGCTGCCCGCGCTGGCGCGCAATGCATGCGTCTGCGCAGCGTCGCGCGCGGCGTCGAGCAAGGCGTCACGGCGCGGCGCGGACAGCGCCGATCCGGCGGCGAACCACAGCGTGCCCATCACGCGGTGGCCGGCCCAGCCGAGCTTCGAATCGAGCAGCCGGTGGTCGCTGGCGTCGAGCACGGCGCGTTCCAGCCAGCGGCCCGGCAGCTCGATCGATTGCGTGTAACGGCCGCGCTCGAACGCCATCTTCGATGCCGGCAGGCCGAGCGCGAGCAGGTCCCAGCCGATCATCTCGGCGCCGGGCGCCAACTCGAAGCGCTGGCGGTTCTCGGCCAGGCAGCCGCTGTAGGCCAGCGTCTCGAGCGGCAGCCACTCGAGGCGCGCGTCACTTTGCAACCGGGCCCGCAGCGACTGCACCGCGGGCTCGCCGGCGCTGCGGTAGAAACGCGTCGCGCCGGGCGTGGTGATGAGTGCGTGCGTGTGCGGCTGCAGGCTCAGCTGCACGTCGAGCACGTCGCCACCGACGATGCCGCCGGGCGGATGCACCAGCACGTTGTGGCAGACCTGCGGCGCCTCGGGGTACAGGCTCGCCAGGATGCGCAGTGGCCCTTCATGGCGGTCGTGCGCGACGGTGCGCGGTGCGCCCGCCAGCAGGTCGTGCCGGTAGTCCAGCGTCAGTGCGCCGCGCCAACCCATGGCGACCGATCAGCGCGCGTCGCGCCGCCAGAAGCCGGCGTGCAGCGCGGCGATCTCGGCTTCGACATCGGGCAGCGGGCCCCACACGCGGATTGCCTTCTGCCCGGCGGCAAAGACTTGTCGGCACGGCAAGTCCAGCGTCGGGTTGTGAGCGTCGTCGCCGGTCAGCTCGAGCAGGCGCTGCTCCGACATGCCGTACACCAGCCGTCCGATGTGCGCCCAATACTGCGTGCCTGCGCACATCGCGCACGGCTCGACCGTGGTGTAGAGCGTGCAGCCCCACAGCAGCTCGGCCGGATAATTCAGCGTCGCGTTGCGCGCCAGCGTTGCCTCGGCATGCTGCACCGTGTCGATGTTGCATTGCTCGGCCAGCACGGTCTCGTGGTCCGGCGCCACCAGCAGCGCGCCGAACGGATGGCGCCCCATCGACAGCGCACGCTGCGCGACGGCCTGCGCGCGCCGCAGGTGGCGGATCATCTGCTCGGTGGTCGGGTCGGTGCCCGGCGGCGCAGGCCGGTGCGGTCGACGTGGCGCTTCGATCGGGTCGTTCATGGGTGGGCCGGCCGGTGGGTCGTCCGGTAGGTCATCGGGTGTGTCGGCCGGTGTGTGCTTCGGTGCGTTGTCGAGTGTGTCATCGGTTGATTCATTGATGGTGCCTCATTGATGGTAGAAACCGCGGTGGGCCCAGAGCGGTGCGCCCACCGCGTGGTGCGTTGCTCGATCACCGCGAACAGTTCATACATCGCCATCGCCATCGCCATCGCGCCCACCACCACCAGGCCGGCAAACGCCAGGCCCATCTGCATCGGGCTGCCCGCCGAGATCGGCAGCTAGCCGATGCCTTCGTTGGTGGCGGTCATCTCGGACACCGTAATGCCGAAGAAGGCGAACGTGATCGCGCCCTTCAGCGAGCCGTAGAAGCAGGGCATCGAGCGCGGCAGGCCGACCTTGGTCAGCACGTTTCAGCGCCTGGCGCCGAGCACGCGCAGCACGTCATCGAGCTCGGGTTTGAGCGTGGCCAGGCCGGTGGCGATGTTGACCATGATGGGAAAGAACGCGATCAGGAACACCGGCCGCACCGCCGGGCCGACACCGATGCCGAACCGCACCACCAGGATCGGCACGAGAGCCGGCTTGGGCAGCGCGTTGAAGCCGATCATCAGCGGATACATCGCGCGGTACGCCAGCTGCGAGCTGCCCATCAGGAAGCCGAGCAGCACGCCCACCGCGATTGCGATGCCAAAGCCCACCAGCGTGACCCAGCAGGTGCGCCAGGCGTGCGCGGCAATGGTGCCAGCGTGCAGCAAGATCATCTCGGCGATGCGCACGGGGTTCGGGAAGGTGAAGTCGCTCGCATCGAACAGGCTGCCGATCGTTTGCCACAGCAGCAGCGCGCCGATCAGCAGCGGCGTCGGCGTCCAGCGTTCGATCGACCGGTTCATCGCGCGACCCCGCCCGCTGAGGCACCGCCTGCCGGATCGCGCCGATGCGGCCACGCAGCTCGTGCACGATGTCGGTGAACTGCGGCGTGCAGGTGAGCTCGAGGTCGCGCGGCCGCCTCAACTCGAACTCGCGCCGCACCAGAATGCGGCTGGGGCTGCGGCTCATCACGTCCAGCGTGTCGGCCAGGAACGCGCTCTCGAGCAGGTCGTGCGTCACCAGGATCACGTTGAAGCGCTGCGCCGCCTGCAGGTCGCGCAATGCGCACCGGAGTGCCTCGCGCGCGAAAGCGTCGTGCGCGCCGCATGGTCGTCGAGCAACAGCATCTGCAACTCGTGGATCAGCGCGCGGCAGAGACCGGCGCGCTGCTGCAGGCCGCCAGACCGCTGCCACGGGAATTTGTCTTCACAGCCGCCGGCGCCGACGCTTTGCAGCAGCTGGCGAGCCTTCTCGGTGTACCCGGCATTGCGCGAGCGGAACCGGCTGCGGTTGGGTTCGACGATCTCGAGCGGCAACAGCACGTTGTCGACGGTGGTGCGCCGCGGCAGCAGGCCCGGCGCCTGAAACGCCATGTCGCAGATCTTGAGCGGACGGGTCACCGGTTGCCGGTCGATGCGGATGCGGCCACGTCTGCGGCTGGGCATCTTCAGGCCGATGGCAAGTTTCATGAAGGTCGACCTGGCGCAGCCCGACGAACCGACGATGGCGATGAACTCGCCGGCTGCGCCTGCAACGAGATCGCCTCGACCGTGACCTGCTGACAGGCCCGCAGTTCGTCGCTTCAGGTTGGCCAAACGTCGTCGAATTCAACGAACGGCTGCGCGCCGGAAACGCTCAAGGAGGCAGTCACGGGGCGGCCTCGATGCGGCGCATCAGCTCGCGCAGTGCCTGCTGGTACGGCTCTGGTGCGTCGGTGTTCAGGCTGCTGTGCGAGCCGCCTTCGATCTCGACCCACTGCGTGCCCGGTGGTGCCGACCGGTACAAGCGCCGGCCGAGCACGATCGGCACGGTGCGGTCGGCCGTGCCGTGCAGCATCAGCACCGGCGCGTCGACCCGGCCGATCTTGGCCAGCGAGTCGAACTGCTGCGTGGCAAACCAGGCCGCGACCTGGCCAGCCATTCCGACGACGCGCGCCACGTCGGGCAGTGTGGTGAAGCTCGACTCCAGGATCAGTGCCGCGTAGTCGGTGCCAACGCGGCGGCGGCTGGCCAACTCGACCGCCACGCCGCTGCCCATCGAATGTCCGTAGATGACGCGCTTGCGCGGGTCGGCCTGGTACAGCACCAGTTGCTGCCAGGCGACGTTGGCGTCGGCGTAGATCGTGGCTTCCGACGGCACCAGCGGGGTGCTGTCGCCCCAGCCGCGGTAATCGACCGCCAGCACCGCGAAGCCAGCCAGGCGCAGCGATTCGATCTTCGGCAGGTTCTGATACAGGTTGCGGAACGTGCCGTGCAGGTACAGCAGCGTCGGCGCCTGCGGGTCGGGCTGCGGCAGCCACCACATCTGCAGCCGGTCGGTGCGGCCCGGTCGTTCGGCCGGCACCTCGACGCTGAACGAGACGTCGCCGGGGCGCAGCCCCGCGAAGTTGGCGGGCCGGCCGGGTGTGGGGCGATAGACGATTTCGCGCTGCCGCACGTCGAGCCAGGCGCACGAGGCCAGCAGCACCGCGAGCCCGCACAGACCGGCGCTGCGCCACGCTCGAGCGTGGGGCGCCGCGGCCCGCGCGCAGCGAGCCGCTGCGGCCACGAAACACATGACAATGCGGCCCATGAAAAACCTGACCGCTGTGCTGGCCTTCGCCTGTTTCACCCTGCAATGCGCCGCACAAGGCGCCCCAACCATCGGGCCGGAGACCGGTGCATCGACCGGCGCATCGACCGCGGCGGCGATGCCGTCGGCGCCTGCCGAGTCGACCGTGCTGGGCGCACCGACCGGCTCGCACTGGCGCTTCGTCGTGTCACCGTACACGCTGCACTACGGTCCGAGCCCGGAGCACCGCTCCGTTTACATGATCGGCCTCGAGAAGCAGCGCGACGACGGCTTCGTGGTGGGCGGCAGCTTCTTCCGCAACTCGTTCGGCCAGCCCAGCGCGTATGCCTATGGCGGCATGCGCTACAACAACCTGACGCCCTATGAGCCGCTGTTCGTGCAGGTCACCGGCGGCTTGCTGTACGGCTACAAACCGCCGTTCGACAAGAAGGTGCCGCTCAACTACAAAGGCTTCTCGCCCGGCGCGGTGCTCAGCGTGGGCTGGATGTACTCGCCGATGTACTCGGCGCAGCTGAACTTCCTCGGCAATTCGGCGCTGATGTTCCAGCTGTCGGCCGACTTTCGCTGAACGCCACGTCGGCGGCAGACTCATTTTCGAGCAACCGCGAAGATGTCGCGCTCGGCGGCGCCGCGCAGGAACGATGCGTTCCACACGGCGTCGGGGTGGCTGCACGCCTTGGTCGCTAAGGCCTCGGCCGCCTGACTGGCCATCAGCGCCAGCCTCGGGGCCAGTGCATTGACGATGCCTTCGGCCCCGGCGTCCGGCGTCAACACGGTGGCGTTGAGCGTGAGCGTATGGCGCTGCAGTTCGAGTTCGTCGTTGATGATGCCGTCGCGCGCCTCGACGGTGGCGATGGCGCCCTTCGGATCGGCGACGACGTCTTTCACGCCCTTTGCGAAGGCGCGCAGGAAGGCCTGCACCACTTCGGGGTTCTTGTTCAGTAATTGTTCCGACACGATGATCGCGTTGCCGTGCAGCTTCACGCCGTACTGCGGGTAGGGCAGCAGCACCACGTCGTCGACCTCGACGCCGAGCTCACCTTGCTGCTGCAGGACTAGCCACCGTCGCCCAGGGGACGGTCAGCTCGCCGAGCCGCCAACGGGACTTCGTTCCGGTGATGGGCCAGCCGAGCATCCGCATCGATGAGGCCACGGCAACCCACCGCTGCGACGGGCCGTAGACGCCGAGCGGCGCGTGCACGAGCCACTGCTGATCGAGCGCGGCGAGGCGCCGGGAGCGAAGAACCTCTCCGGTGGCGTGCTCTACTGCCGCGGGATGCAGGAGATCTTCCCCGACTTCCTCACCGAAGCCCCTGTCGAGCGCCGCATCACCCGCAACTACATCAACTTCCTCAACGCCGACAGCTCGATCGGGATCGACTACAAGGACACGCGCCTTGCCGACCCGGTCAACGCCGTGACGGTGCTGCGCGGCAAGCTCGACCCGTGGCTCCCCCACAGAGACGGACTCCGTGTTGGTGTACATGAAGCCGCCACCGCCGATCCCCAGCGTGCAGTCGCCGACGACGGCGAATGCGGCACCTTCGTCGCCCGTGACGCTGAACCGCGACTCGATGGTCTCGCGCGGCAGGTTGACGACACACTTGACGCCGATCGCGAGGTGGTTCAGGGGCTCCTTGGTGCGCAGCCCCACCTCCTGCGAGATGAACGAGTTCACGCCGTCAGCAGCCACGACCACATGGGCGCGCAGCTCGTCGTCGCCGGCCTTGACCCCGACGACGCGTTTGCTCCGAACGCCGTCCTTGTCCGGCAGGCCCTCCTCGGTGAGCACGTTGTCCACGCGGACC
>ENA-OFCE01001360-OFCE01001360.1-metagenomes-genome-assembly--contig:-NODE-1360-length-12679-cov-25.996831_pt1 | contig 12679 bp, 10 predicted proteins | sample MGYA00153388_OFCE01 | MGnify analysis MGYA00153388
ATTTGGATCTAGAATTGCTGGGGAGATGCCTGCAAATGTCGGAAGAAAAAGAAGCGTTGAAAGTGTTTCGGGACGCAGTTAGAGCTTCTTAACCTAGAATATCCACAAGTAGAATGTGGCAAAATTACAAAATGTTATTGCACCAACATTTTCAGCGCTTGTCTGACACCGAAAAACAAGTAATGTCCTGGTTGGAAAATCAAAACAAAGCAGTCGAAATCTCCAAAAAGCCAGCCCTTCTCGAATTATCGCCTTCAGAATTTCTCAAAGCCGTCGAATCGTTGAGACGGAGGTTGTTAATCGAAAAAGTCCAAAAGGTCGATCGCACCCTCTTCACACTCCAACGGGCGATCGCAGTATACACAAAAACAAACATCAAATAACTTCAAAAATATCCAAATTTATCAGCGTTAATCCGCGTTCATCAGCGGTTAAAAAATAAAAAATCTAACTTTTAGCAAAACATTAATCCAAACATCCCCGTTTAGCCCTAAAATGAAAAAGACTGACTAGCCAACAATGCCCTATGTTTGAAGCACTTGCCGATCGACTCGAATCCACCTGGAAAAAACTGCGCGGACAGAATAAAATCTCCGAGAGCAACATCCAAGACGCGCTCAAAGAAGTCCGCCGCGCCCTCCTGGAAGCCGATGTCAACCTCCAAGTCGTCAAAAACTTCATCGGAGAAGTCGCGGCCAAAGCACAAGGCGCAGAAGTCGTTTCAGGCGTCCGTCCCGACCAACAATTCATCAAAATCGTCCACGACGAACTCGTCCGCGTCATGGGGGAAACCAACGTACCCCTCGCCACCGCCGAATCCGGGCCCACAGTCATCCTGATGGCAGGTTTGCAAGGAACCGGGAAAACCACAGCCACCGCCAAACTAGCGCTGCACCTCCGCAAGCAAAATCGTACCGCACTGCTAGTGGCAACCGACATTTATCGACCAGCCGCGATCGACCAATTGCTCACCCTCGGCAAACAAATCGACGTACCAGTATTTGAACTGGGCACCGATACTGACCCCGTAGAAATTGCCCGCCAAGGCATCGAACACGGCAAACAACTAGGCGTCGATACAATCATCGTCGATACAGCAGGCCGCCTGCAAATCGACCAAGACATGATGGCAGAATTGGCGCGCATCAAACAAACAGTACAACCCCACGAAACGCTGTTAGTTGTTGATGCCATGACCGGCCAAGAAGCAGCAAATTTAACCCGCACCTTCCACGACCAAATCGGCATTACCGGCGCCATCTTAACCAAATTAGACGGTGACAGCCGTGGTGGTGCAGCCTTGTCAGTGCGGCAAATATCCGGCGCGCCGATTAAATTTGTCGGAGTCGGCGAAAAAGTGGAAGCCTTGCAGCCATTTTATCCCGATCGCATGGCATCGAGAATACTCGGCATGGGCGATGTCTTGACGCTAGTAGAAAAAGCGCAAGAAGAATTCGACATCGCTGATGCCGAGAAAATGCAAGAGAAAATGCTCACGGCAAAGTTCGACTTTACCGACTTTCTCAAGCAAACAAAACTGTTAAAAAATATGGGTTCCCTCGGCGGCATCATGAAAATGATTCCGGGGATGAACAAACTCTCAGACGAACAAATGCGGCAGGGAGAAGTGCAGTTAAAACGCACCGAAGCCATGATTAATTCGATGACAACTGAAGAACGTCGCAACCCCGAACTTTTAGCAAGTTCTCCATCCCGTCGTCGCCGCATCGGCAAAGGCGCAGGCTACGCAGAAAACGACGTAACCAAGCTAGTAAGCGATTTCCAGAAAATGCGTACCATGATGCAGCAAATGAGTCAAGGCAACTTTACGGGTATGGGAGGATTGCCGGGAATGCCCGGAATGCAGGGAATGGGCGGCCCCGGCGGAATGCAGCCTGGTCGTGGCTATATGGGCGCCGGACAGAAGAAGAAAAAGAAAAAAGATAAGCCTAAAAAAGGTTTTGGACAGTTGTAAAAAGCATCAAATATATTGCACAATTGTCAAAAATTTGTAGGGCGGGTTCACCCAAAATAATTGCCTAAAATCAATAATCTCGTAAACCCGCCCCCACTCAACTCAACGGTAAATCGGAATCTATGTTTTTCAAGATATCGTAGGGTGCGTCGCCACCGACAATCTACAACTAAACTCGAAAATCTCTGTGCGACGCACCCTACAAAATACTCACAATCAAATTCTATTGAATTGCTTGCCTAAATTCGCGCATTGCCTGAAGGTGATTTTCGATATTAATACACCGCGCCAATAGTACAATATCTAAATCTGGGAGCACAAAAGATCGATCGACCTCAGCATATCCATCATCCCCCAACGAATACAAACGCAGCCTACTATTTTCCCAAAACCAAACTTCAGCAATTTGCAGGCGTTTGTAAGCTTCCAACTTGTCAATACCGCCGCTAGTCACCACAACTTCCACCACCAAATCGGGACGTTCTCGGTTAGGTGTTAATTCGTAAGACAAATCCGCTTCTCGCTTCACCCTTCCAGTTTCGCTTTCCAGCGTCACCGAACCCGTTGGCGTAAAGTCAATCCCTGCATATTCCAAATACAAATCCACCAGCGTTGAAATCCGCTGTTTCGCAGTTTCATGCTTTCTTCCCGGCATACGTCTAATCTCCAATACCCCATCTAAAAACGACAATCTCACGCCCGGACGTGAGAGCAACTGTTCAACCACCTTAAACTCTCTCCAGCTCAGTCCGTCAATTAAGATAGGTTCATCCAGCTTTTCTAACTTTTCTAAAGTTACTGTCATCCCAACCCTCCTTACTCAATCTAATCTTAATTATATCTGCGTTCATCAGCGTCCATCTGCCTACATCTGCGGTTGCAATCCCATCTACTGCCCCAAAACGCCCTTATTCTCATCCGGCACAAACTCCGTCACAACTTGGCCGCCACCGCCGTCGCCTTTCACAATCACAGTTTGATTTTTCAACTCTCCTGCCGCCCTCGGCCCAGTCAAATTAAACACCGGATTTAGTTGCTTGTAAACCACATTTCCTTCGGCGTCGAAAGTCTGGTTAGTCAAATACCACGTTACGCGATCGGTATTTAATTGAGATTGACGTTTTTCTCCAATTCCTACCACATTTCCGGTCAAATAAAATATTTTTTTATCTAAATCTCCGCGCCCCGTATCGCCAGTCATCGTCACCTTCTCCACGCGGTGAAAAACCTTCACAGGCCCGGGCGAAACCACATTTTGCGCCGGAAAATTCCAACTCATCAAACTGCTTTCTATTTGCAGCGGCGGGTCTGATGGCATTAACTGAGCGTTTTGCATCAACGTCCCAATCTTGGTTTTTAAGTCTACATCTACTCGATCGGCAAAACCACTGTCTGTTAATTTTTTATCTTTGTATCTGTCAATTTGAGTCGGTTTGTCGCTGTTTACCTTTTGTTGTTCCACAAACCAGACTAAGTGCTCAGTTCGCAATTGTAGCACCGGATCTTTAACATTCGCCACCACAGATCCGAATAACTCCATCCTCTTAGCCCTACTGAAAACCCGCGCTTCCTTCGCTGCAATATTGACTTGTTTGTGGTCTCCCGTCAAATTATTGCGGATAACTAAAACATCTTCCTTTGGCCGCCACTCCAACTCATTCCCGCGCAATACCACTCCATTTTTCAAGTCTGTAGCGACTATGTTACCTTTGAGAAAAACCTGATTTCCTTCCTGAAATACCTGCCCAGTTTCTCCTTGAATGTCATAAATTTCTTTGCCATCCTGAAACAATTTGCCGACTGGTTTCTGAACGTTAACTATCTTGTTATCTCTGCTATAAACGGCATTTGTAGATTTTACTTTCCAAAACGTCTCGCCCTTTTCGTTTGCTTGTTCTAGGGTTACTTTGTTCAGAGTTAAAGTGCTGTTTGACTGCTGAGCAGTTTTGATATCATCGGCTAATTTGCTCTTTTGAGTCTCTTGCGGAGCCGCACAAGCACCAATCCCCAAGATTAATCCTGCTAAAAGTAGCAGCATTAACTTTGGGGACTGGAGACTGGAAATTTGGGATTTGAAATTAATCATTGGTAATCGATAATTGGGCATTAAGAATTGGGCATTGGGCATTGAGAATTGGTAATTGGCTAATTAAAAACACTAATCAAAAATATGTCATACTTGAGCTAAATTTTTAACTTCTAATTTTCAATTATTCAACCCATCAGCTATTACCCATCACCTATTACCGATTATCCAATTCTTATCTGTCGTCGTGTTCGTCCATCAAGCTCAGACCCGACAATGGGCGGTAAGCATAATTAGGGCGCGAGGTTTTTTGGATGTCATCCTTAATCATTTCCAAATCGATATAGCGATCGGCTACATTGATCAAACTATCGCTCGTCATCGATCGCAAACTCACCACTTCAACCCGCACGCCGCGATAGCTCACAGCATCCACAGCATAGGCCAAATCGCCATCACCGCTCACCAAAACCGCCGTGTCGTATGAACCGACCAAAGCCATCATATCCACAGCAATTTCTACATCTAAGTTCGCTTTCTTAGAACCGTCTGGTAACTGCACCAAATCCTTAGAAATCACGCGATAGCCGTTGCGGCGCATCCACAGCAAAAACCCCTGCTGTTTCTCGTTAGTGCGATCGACACCCGTGTAGAAAAAAGAGCGCAGCAGTCGCGAACCTGCCGTTAAGCGGCACAGCAGCTTAGTGTAATCAATCTCAATTCCCAACTGCAAAGCCGCGTAGAAAAGGTTAGACCCGTCAATAAAAATTGCCACTCGACCCCGATTTTCGAGAACCTGTTCCGGTGTAAAAAGGTCGTTGCTTTCTATTCTATTCAACATGATTGTTATGCCTCAATTTTTATGAAAGATTGGTAATGAAATAAGTGCTAATTCGTAATCTGTAGTAGCACCCCGATGGCTGGCTGCTAACTATGAAGGTACTGTTTCCAGCAGTTCGAGCCGCTTAAACACTGGTTGGGGTTCCCCCAGAGTTTGGTTGGCTGGCAAAGCGCCCCAGGCAGCATGAGCTGCAAAAGTCGCTAAACTGTTAACTGTCACCCGATCGTTAAAGTCAATTGAAAAACCTAACTGCTGATAGATAGCAGTGCTGATATTGGGAATAATCGGCGATAAAAGGTAAGATGCTAGTCTAACAGATTCCAGAACAGAATATAGCACTTGTTGGACACTTTCTAACTGTCCTTGCTTATACAAACTCCAAGGTGCTTGTACGTCAATAAACTTGTTCCCGGCTCGAACTAATGCAAGCACGGCTTCGCAAGCCTTACTAAAAGCCAACTCTTCGTAAAAATCAGCTACTCGATCGCCCAAATCCAGACTCATACCCTTGAGAAGGTTGTCGCCGGAAATGTTTTCGCCCGACACATTTGGAACGTAGCCGTCACAATATTTGCGAGCCATGTTTAACGTGCGGTTCAGCAAATTTCCCAAATCATTTGCCAGCTCAGCATTCAATGTATTGATAAACCGAGTTTCGTTAAAATCTCCGTCCTCTCCGAACTCAATTTCTTTGAGGAAATAGTAGCGCACTGCATCAGCGCCGTATTTATTAACCAATTCGACTGGGTTTAAAGTATTTCCCTCCGTTTTACCCATTTTTTTGCCATCTTTGGTCAAAAACCCGTGTGCGAAGACGCGCCCCGGCATCGGTAGACCCGCTGAGATCAGCATTGCCGGCCAATAAACGGCGTGGAAGCGGAGAATATCTTTGCCGATCAAGTGCAGATCGATCGGCCACCACTTAGATGTAGCATTCTCTAAGGTTGGGTCACTGTCCGGATCGAGCAGAGCCGTCACGTATCCCACCAAAGCGTCAAACCAGACGTAAATGGTGTGACTGGGGTCAACTGGTATTGGCAAGCCCCATTCGAGATTTACCCGAGAAATCGAAAAATCTTGCAGTCCCGAATTGACGAAGCTGAGGACTTCGTTGCGCCGACTTTCCGGCGCTATGAAGTCGGGACTTTCCGCGTACAAGGCCAGCAGTTTGTCTTGATACCGCGACAGGCGAAAAAAGTAGTTTTCCTCGTCGCGCCACTCAACTTCCTTGCTGGTATGGATGGAACATCGATTTCCCGGTAGCAAATCGCGTTCATCTTTGAATTCTTCGCAGGAGACGCAGTACCAGCCTTTTTGCTCGTTCAAGTAGATGTCGCCGGAGTTCCAGACACGCTGGAAAAATTCTTTGACAATATGCTCGTGACGCCGCGAAGTTGTGCGGATGAAGCGATCGTACTGGATGTCTAGTTGCTTCCAAAGCGCTTCAAATCCCGGAACAACGAGGTCACAGTGAGCTTGGGGCGATCGTCCCAAACTCTCAGCCGTGCGTTGAATTTTCTGCCCGTGCTCGTCCGTCCCCGTAATTAGCAAAACAGATTTGCCCCGCAGGCGCTCAAATCTGGCTAGGGCATCCGCAGCCATAGTTGTATAAGCGCTACCAACATGAGGTAAATCGTTTACATAGTACAGGGGGGTTGTAATCGCAAAGGTATTTTTAGTTTTATCGGTCGATTTCATTGAATGCTAAAAGAAAATTCCCTAAATTTAGTTTTGATCTTAACTCAGCGGTTACATTTTTTATGGAGTTGCAATCAAGCCAAATTTCCTGCAAGTTATTTGCAGTTGTCTAACCCGGGCTACTTTCCAAAGAAATATAGCTTTCATATCAAGATTAAGCTTTTTTATATTTTTTTGACGAACTCTCAAAAATGTCTTAATATTTGAACATTTTTCTGCCTTCGGATTCCGCGCGCCCTCTGTTAATTTCTGGGTGGCGTGAGGAGGGTTCGATCGCATCTGATATCAATAAGTACATGAACAAAAATATTTACACACATATAATTTTGTAAGGCTCACAGAAAGAGAATTTCAGATTCTATTTTGTGTAATTAATTCTGTCCAACTACTTAAGCGACATTGCTTTAGTTTATTGCCCCAGCCTGAGCCTAAAAGCGTTGGTTTTTTGTCAACCAACCAGGTTTCTTCATGTTGCGAGTGCGTTCATAGACAAGAAAACCCCAAACCAGTTAAGCTTGGGGCGATCGAATTGGGTACATCTAACAAGAGATTGTGCGATCGCCCTCGATCAGCCGCTGGGAAAATTAACTCGATTTCCGCCAATAGCTTCCGACAAATAATCCGCCGCAGCTTCCACCACCGCGATCGCATTTTCGTAAACCATCCGCGTCGGCCCCAAAACCCCAACACTACCCACAGGCACCGATCCCCGGCGGTAAATCGAAGAAATCAGAGTACAGCCACGAATTGGTTCTAAGGAATTTTCCGAGCCAATACGCACCGTTACCCGCTTCCCGGGCGTGTCCAACTCAGGCGATTCAAAAATCAAAGGCCAAAGCAATTCCTGCTCTTGTTCGAGCAGTTGCACCAGGGTTTGAACTTGCTGTAACTGCGAAAAATCTGGCAAGCGCAGCGCTTCTGCCAAACCGCAGATCAGAATCCGCGTATAGGTTGGATTGCTTTGGCGGCTGCTCAAAGCAGCCAGCATGGTTTCCATCCACTCAGTGTATAATTCAAAGTCCCGGTCTAACTCGCTCCAGTCTACAGTGGAGAGTTCCGAGAGCGATCGTCCCCGCAACTTGCTGTTCAAAAAATTCGATAAAATCTGCAATTCGCGATCGACTATTTCAACATCAGGCAAATTACCTTCTGCGCCCTTCGGCAACTGCACCAACACCGACTGAGTTTCGTAGGCATCCGTCACCACGATCAGCATCACCTTTCCCGGCTCTAGCTGCACCAGTTGCAAGTGTCGCAAACAAGCCATATTAGTTTGCGGTATCGTGATCATGGCAATGTAACCGCTGATTGTTGCCAGAATTTGAGCAGCGCCGCGAAGTGCCGCGTCCATGCGGCCATCTGACCAATCAAGCTGATCTAGTACCTGTTCTACCTTACGAGCCAGCGTATCAGAGGGCTGGATCAACTGGTCTACATAAATTCTGTAGCCGGAGTCAGAGGGAATTCGTCCGGCTGAAGTGTGGGGCTGATAAAGCAGTCCAGCTTTTTCAAGAGTCCCCATCGCATTGCGAATTGTCGCTGGGCTAACGCTGAGGTTGTATTCGTCCGCCAAAGCTTTTGAGCCAACGGGTTCCGCTGTAGCTATGTAGTGGCGAACCGTTGCCCAAAGGATGTGTTGTTGCCGATCGGTGAGGTTAACGCGCACAGATATTTAAGTAGAATTAGAATTTAGAGTTGAAAGCCACTATTTAATCGAAACGTCTGTCCCAAAAGGGCGATCGGGCAGACTTATCTATTAAACATAACAGATTTTAGGTTAAGGAAGAACTCAGTTGTTACTGGTTATAGGTTATTGGTTATAGGTTATTGGTAAGTTCTAATGCTCAATGCCCCATGCCCCATGCCCTCTAATCATCTTCTTTCAGAATATTTTGCAGGTAACTAGCCACGGCATCCGGCTGTTCCACCATTGCCAAATGCCCGCAATCAAGCTGAAGGACATTCTCCCCGCAACCTTGGAACATCCAGTGAAAGCTAGCCAAATGCAGCACGTATTTTGGTTCCATAATTTTGTCTTTAGTGCCGGCAATAAAATAAACAGGCTGCTTGAGTTGGGATACTATTTGTGGCAAAAGGTGAATCTCCGCTTCTGTGGTGGAGTCCAACAAAGCCCCCAAAGCTGCCTCTGAATCAGCCGCCACGAAATCTCTCAAGCGCTGCTTTCCCCACGATCGACCGATCGAGCTTGCCACAGAATCGCGGGCAAACACGAAATCTGCTAAGGGCAAATGAGGCAGCCAGCGGGGACGCATTTTCACTAGCTGCGTGCCGACGGCTCGAAACCGCTCGAATTCTTCCTTTAGATAGATGCCGCCGCCTGCATTGATGCAGACGACACCTTTAATGCGATCGGAGAATTGGCTGGCTCCCCAAAGAGCGATCGTACCGCCCAGAGAGTGTCCCACCAGCCAAGCACCAGAAATATCTAGTTTTTCGAGTAAAATTTCCAAATCGCGAGCGTAAGCTGCGGGAGTGTAGTAGGAATTTAGCGACTCCGAACACCCGCCACCGTCCGATTGAGAATCACCAAACCCTCGCAAATCGTAAGTCAGACACTGATAGCTTGGTACCAAGCGATCGACCAAAGGTTGCCAGTAGCGGCGGCTTAACAGCCAGCCGTGGACAAATACCAGAACCGGGGAAGTTGCAGTCGGAGCCGTCAAATCGTAAGCGTGCCGAAATCCTAGGATGTCGATGGTTGCCATATTTTTATCTCCCAAAATCAACAAGCAAGGCATTAGCATCAAAGATCATCGTGCGAGGAATTCCCGTCTGCCACTTCAGCTAAAATCGCTCGCCTAGCAATCTTTGTCTCACTCCCTCAGCGATTTTCTGCCCCAGATACTCAGGAATTAAACTTTCATTGGGGCCCAACAAATAGAGAATCAGGCGAGTTCTCCCCCGCCAAACCAGCAAATTAGCATTTACCACCAACAAATCCTCTTGCCAGATGGCATACATAACTTTGTAAAAAAGTCCAGGTTGATTATCTGCTTCAATCAGCAGAGCTGGCAAGTGGAAAACCGGATCGACGTAGAATTCAGTTGCCACATCCTCCAAACCCGCGTCTAAATTAAATTCCACCGCCAACATCTCTTCCACCTCAAAATGCCCCGCCAAGGCCTCTCGAATCGCCCTACAGACGTTTTCTGCTGTTTTATCTGCCAGTACCTTGCCACCGCGAGATACCACCAATTTGATAAATACCAGCATCGGCGGGTAAATTTGACCGTACAGACTCAGACTGTGAATCGTCAGCCCGTAAGCCGCGAGGACTCCAAAAATATCGCTCAGTAAAAAAGATTGGTTCCGGTAAGCAAAATGCAGGGCACTTTTGTTACCTTCGGCTCTGATTTCGATGACTGCTTGCCGAGTTTTGTAAAGTTGGTAAGCTAATTTGAGGTTTTGCAGTTGGATTTCGCTGCTGACAAATTGCTCATAAAACTGCGGAAACGCTCGGTTAAAGCGCTTGAGAAGTTCCAGTGTAGATGGTTTTAAACCCGAAGCCATAATTGAGGAGAAGGTGCGGGAGATATACTAGGTATTGAGTCTCCCATGCCTTATGGCAATGGGATTTTAGACTTGACGATTAGACTTTAAATTGTCCTGATCTCCTCACTAAAAGCAGTAGAAGTCAAATCTGTTTTGGAACATATCTCTGAATATACCTCTCCCATAATTATTGTGGAACAGGCATCCTGCCTGTTCTTCACAGGCTTTTTGGGAGATGTCTAATGTCACAGTTGCGTCATTGAGAGTAGTATTTCCCATCAACCGTCATAAAGTTCCGTCGATCGCGCCAGCACTCAAAAGAAGCAATTCCCAAAATGCCTCAACCCTGGTTCAGCAACAAACTTTACCTTGCCAGAGGGTTGTCCGGGTACAGCCGAGCAGAATAGTTCTACCAAAATAGAGGAGAACCAAAAAGCACAGACTGAATGTTGGACGACAAATGGCTATTTTCGGCGTAAGATGAGTGTACCGTAAACTGTTGCTCAAAAAGCTACCCTCAATTCATCCCACGCCGATCGGAGTGGGTTTATCTGTCGGGTTCTCTTTCATATCGTCCAACTTCTACTACCTTAACCGCGCCTGCATGGGTTTTTGGAAAAACTTATTTAGTAGTTCTGAGTCTGCCTCTGTACCCCAAACAGCGGAACTTGAGGAAGATGTGGCCGTTGGGTTAGGCGATCCGCTTTCCCCAACATTTCGCAAACCCGCCAGCGGCAACGCTCGCATCTTCTTCAGTTGCGATCGGGACATTGACCTCTACGAACTCGAAGAACTCTGTAATGCAGTGGGTTGGTCCCGCCGTCCCCTGCGTAAAGTCAAAAAAGCTATTCAGCACAGCTTCCTAGTCGTCTCTATGTGGGAGATGCGGGGCAGCCAGCGACGGCTGGTAGGTTTCGCTAGAGCGACTTCAGACCATGCTTTTAATGCCACGCTTTGGGATGTGGTAGTTCATCCTGACTATCAGGGTAAAGGCATGGGCAAGGCACTGATGAAATACATCATTAAAAAACTCCGCAGTGAAGACATCAGCAACATTACCTTATTTGCTGACCCTCAAGTAGTAGATTTTTACCGAAATCTGGGCTTTATGTCCGATCCAGAGGGAATTAAAGGTATGTTTTGGTATCCAGATTAGCCCAGAGGTGCAGATCGGCGTTGATTTGTTGAGAAAATGCAATATTGACGCTGCTAAACACCTCAGAAGGGCTGTATGCTGCGGTCACTTACTCTCTTGATGTATCCCCGCAGTGAAAGCAAGCACGATCGATCGAACCGCACAACCTGAAGACAACTTCGGCGTAGCTGCATCGAAAACTAAAATAAAAAAAAGCTTGACAAGTCGGCAGTTTTGTGGTTAGGTATTAAAGGATAGCCAACTATCATAACGGGATGTAGCGCAGCTTGGTAGCGCGCCTGCTTTGGGAGCAGGATGTCGCAGGTTCAAATCCTGTCATCCCGATCGCACAATTTGAAATAATAGACTGAAACAGAAACTGGCTCTGATGTTTACACTTGCTTAAAGTGAAAACCGATTGAGGCAGTTTTTGTCGATCGTGTGAAGGCGCCAGTCTTTGCGCTAATGTGTTTCAGGATCGCTCCTGGTGGAAAAACATGAAATCATTAGTTCGTTTAGGCGCAATATTGGGGATTGTCGGCAGCACTCTGCTCGGCCCCTCGCTAATTGGCAAGATGTCTGCACTGGCAATCCCCGAGCCGCAAATTTTGGAAAAATTGCGATCGGTACCAGTATTTACGATTACAGACGCGACTGGTGCGCCCCTGATCGCTTCCGTGCCCAAGCAGGGTCAGGGTCAAACCGGTAATGCTTCCGTGGCGGGAATTTTTATCAGTCAAAAAGATGCTCAAGCTTTTGTCGATCAACTGAAAACCAGAAATCCTCAGTTGGCGGCGTCGGTGCGCGTGATGCCCGTGTCGCTGGGGGAAATTTATCAGCTTACTCAAGCAAATAAAGGCAAGCCAGATCAGGTGCAGTTTGCATTCGTTCCAGCTCCGCAGCAGGTGCAGTCGGCTAAAACTGTACTTCAGCAAACTGGGCAACAAGTTAACGAGTTTAACGGTGTACCTCTGTTTTTGGCGAGAGGTGGCCCGGAAAATGGTTATTTGACGATTCAGCGCGGCCAGCAAGAGGTGATTCCGCTGTTTTTTAATAAGGAGGAATTGCAGGGAATGGTCGAACGTTTTAAGCAGCAGCAGCCGAACGTGACTGCCGCAATTAAGATCGAGGTGGTGAACTTGGAGAGTGTTTTGGAAGCTTTGCGTACTGAGAATGACCCGTTTTTGACCCAAATGATTTTGGTTCCGTCGCGGGAGTCGCTGGAATTTGTCCGATCGCTCCAACCTGCGGGTGCTGGCAACCAAAATCCACAGCTTGCTCCGGCTCCAGCTCGGACTGCTCCTGGCTCTGCGACTCCAGCTCCAGCTCGGCCAGCTCCAGCTCCAGCTCGGCCAGCTCCGGCTCGCTAATATTTAGTCAGTTGACAGTTGACTGTTAACCGTTGACAGTTGACTGTTAACCGTTGTCGTTAGTTGCCAATTCCCCATTCCCAATTCCCAATTCCCCATTCCCAATTCCCCATTCCCAATT
>ENA-OFCE01001364-OFCE01001364.1-metagenomes-genome-assembly--contig:-NODE-1364-length-12664-cov-3.247363_pt1 | contig 12664 bp, 7 predicted proteins | sample MGYA00153388_OFCE01 | MGnify analysis MGYA00153388
GTTGGCTGCTTATAAACTGTGTGGCAAGATTTTGCAAGCACAAGGAAATATAGAAGGGGCGATTGACTGCTATAAAAAAGCCCTCACAATTAAGTTTGATGATGCGGAAATACAAGTAAATCTTGGCAGTTTATATGCCATGACAAAACAGTGGTCGGCGGCAATTACTTCGTATCAACAAGCGATCGCCATTCAACCCACTTTAGCACCAGCTTACCGTAATTTAGCTAGGGTGTGGACGCAGGCAGGCAAGCTGGAAGAGGCGAATGAGTGTTGGTACGAAGCGTATTCTTTGGAACCGGACAAGGTATCGCCAGATCAGCATTTTAAATTGGGCAACCTTTTGTTTAAGCAACGTCAAATTACTTATGCGATCGCCTGTTACCGCCGCGCGATCGAGTTGAAACCTGACGATCCGTATATCCACAACAACTTAGCGGATATGCTGCGACATCAAGGAGATTTGGAGGATGCGATCGCTTGTTACCGCCGTGCCATAGAACTTAAGCCTGATTTCTCTTGGTTCCACTATAATTTGGGTGAAGTTTTGACTAAGAAAGGGCAAATTGATGAAGCGAGTTCTTGTTACCGTCACGCCTTAGAGTTAGAACCCAAGATTTTCTAATTTTCCGTGCAATTGAGCCTGTATTTGGTAATTTAATACAGGCTAATAGAGCCTACTTGCCTTAAAATAATATGAACGAGATTAGAGGAACTACCATGAACCCTGAAGCAACTAAACGCTTGGAAGAATCCATTCAAAAGACTTTATCCACTCATGCGAAAAACGACAAAAGTTATCTATGGATGGCTTATTGGGTAATCTTTGAGCGCGAAGCTGATCCTGATGGATTAGAAGGTTGGTTAAATGAACTAAAGTTAGGTTTGAGCCGAGCCACTGTTATAAAAAAGATGTTTGAGGCCCATGAATTTCAGCAGCGCCTTCCAGAGGAAGAGAGGGGCAGCAAATTAATGACAAGCTTCACAATGCCCAATAGGGAAATGGTGAAAGAATTTATTCCACCTGCTGATGATTTTCCTGTAATTCCCCTGAGCATAGATGAGTTGAAAGAACAAGTAGCAAGTAAACATTGGTTTCATCAGATCGATCTGGGGAACGGAATAATCACACATGGACAGGATGATAGCGCGGAGAAGCTACTTAGGATAAAAATGCCTGAAAAGCTAGATGGAAGGACTGTTCTTGACATAGGTACTTGGAATGGTTTTTTCTCATTTGAAGCAGAGCGTCGGGGTGCTAGTCGCGTTCTCGCAACGGATTCGTATGCGTGGCACACGTGGGATGGGAAGTCTGGATTCGATCTAGCACGGAGAGCTCTCAATTCAAAAGTACAAGCTCTGGAAATAGATATACTCGATCTTTCTCCAGATAAAATTGGGACTTTTGACTTAGTTCTGTGCCTGGGCGTACTTTACCATATGCGTCACCCCCTACTTTCTTTAGAAAAAGTTTTTAGCGTCACTGGAAATCAACTGATATTGGAAACAACGGTTGAACTCTTTTCAGAAGATAGACCGGCTATGGTGTTTTATCCCGGTACAGAATTTGCTAACGATCCAACTAATTGGTGTGGGGCAAATCCAGCAGCCGTCATAGCCATGCTGAAAGTTGCGGGATTTAGCAAAGTCGAATTAGTGAGCTTAGTAGATTTCCCTATTCCGCAAACGGGGCGAGCAACTTTTCATGCCTGGAGATAGTTTCACTTTAGGAAAGAAACTCTTAAAAACCATGTTTCCTTCCTAAGTGCGAGGGTACGGAACTGGAAATTTTGCTCGATCTAATTCTTGTTGAGCTTGCAACGCCGCTTGCTTCCAAGCTTGAGCTTGCGATTCAAACAACTTTTTCTCTTCTATTGTCCTCATAATATATTCCAGGCGATGTCTAATTTTTTGACCGATAACCTCAGGACTGAATAAAGAGCGAATCTCCTTAGCTCCTCTCGCTCCTACTTGCTGTGCTTGCGGATAATTTTCAAACACATACTGCATGAGCGAAGCTGTATGATCGATATCCGGCTCGGCCCAGATACTACCTTTTGGGTAAAGTCCGTAAGCTTCCGTAGTTGCAACTAAATCGTATTTCACCAGAAAACTATTACCCACATTCATAAAATCGGTATTCGATGAATAAGCGGTAGCGATGACTGGTTTGCCGTAATACATAGCCTCTGCCATAGTCAAACCAAAACCCTCAGCCCGATGCAGGGATACATAGCAGTTACAATTATCTACTAAGCCATGAACCTCTTCTTTGCTCAAATGCCCTTCGATGAGTTGAATAGACGGCCAGTCTTCTGCCAGTGCTTTTAGTTGAGCATACTGATTTTGATAAGCTGGATGAGGTCGAAACTTAATAATCAGTAAAACATCTTCATTAGATTTCCCAAAAGCTTTTTTAAACGCCTCAATTGTAGCAAAAGGATTTTTGCGCTCAAAACCGCTACCCATGTCGAACATGAACAGAAAAATAAATTTGTCTTTGGGCAATCCTAAAGCTTCTCGTCCCAATTCGTTGGGCGGTAAATAAATACTAGGGGGTAATTTGACAACCGGAAGAGGCGACACATCGGAAATGGTTTCAGCCGTGTAATTACTGTAAGTCCAAACTTCATCAAATCGATTAAAAGCTCCCATCCAAATATCAGGAAATACGGGAAGTTCCCAAATCCAAAAACCAATATTATAGCGATTTTGAAAAACTTCAGGATCGATACAATTCAACAACGACTCGTGAGGGTTGGTATGGACGATATTAATCGGATAAGAACGATCGCTGGAAAAATTGGTGTATGTAGAATCTAAGTTGCGTTGCGAATCTTCTTTCAAATCCTTGATTGTGAAAGGAATGTTAGCTGCCTCTATCGCTCTGATAGTCCCTCGCACACCCCCGCCCAAGCCAAACTCGCCACTCACATGACCGATAATATTTACTCCAAACTTAAAATTTGTGTTGTTGAACATGGCTTAACTCCTAATAACAAATATCTACAATAAATTAAACTTTTCAAGTCTTAGCAAAAATTTGATATTGCGTTAGTTCAGATTGAACTTGTTGTGTTGTTTGCCGCCAAACTTGGATTTGGGAATGAGCCAAAGCCGTATCTTTCTGAATCTGATGGATTCGCGTTGACCAGTTTGTAGATTGGTTCATCCTGTTTCTAATGATTTCCAATCGATTTTTGATTTTCGTGCCTAGAAATTGAGGATTAAGTAAAGACTTAATTTCTAGAGCTGCTTTTGATCCTACTTGCTGGGCTTCTTCGGGATTCTCAAAAACATACTGCATTAGAGATGCTGCATGATCGATACTCGGATCTGCCCAGTAATTTCCTTTAAAGTAAGGCCCATAATCTTCGGTCAGCGTCACTATGTCATATTTTACTGGAAAACTATTGCCGACATTCATAAATTCCATATTAGATGAATAGCCAGTCGCAATTACAGGTTTGCCGTAATACATCGCTTCCGCCATTGTCAAACCAAACCCTTCGGCTCGGTGCAGGGAAACATAGCAGTCGCAATTAGCAACTAAAGCATGAAGTTCTTCTCTCTTTAAATGCCCATCTATAAAATGAACTGGCCAGCCTGCTGCTTGCGCTTTGAGTTGGTCTCGCTCTTTGGGGAAAAAGTTGCCATTAGAAAACTTGAGTACCAGTAAGACATCTTCATTCGATTGAGCAAAAGCTCGTTTAAATGCCTCCAAAGTAGCAAAGGGATTTTTGCGACCTATCGTACTGTGGAAGTCGAACATGAACAGAAAAATAAATTTGTTTTTGGGTAATCCTAATGCTTCTCTATCAAATGATGGTTCGGGCAGATCGAGGCTTGACATCATCTTAATCACGGGTACAGGCGATACAGGGGCGATCGCTTCAGCACAGTAATTGCTATAAGTCCATATCTCGTCAAATAAAGAAAAAGCGTACAGCCACCCTGGAGGAAATATCGGCAGTTCCCAAGCCCAGAAACCAATATTGTATCGACCTTTGAAGCATTCGCGATCAACCATGTTGAAAACAACGGGTTCTGGCAGAGTGTGAATTAGGTTAATGGGATAGGGATTTTGCTCGGAAAAACTTGTGTAGCTGTTATCTAAATTTCGATGCCAATCTACCTTAATATCCTTGAGTGCATAGGGAACACCAGCAGCTTCGATCGCTCTGAGAGTGGCCCTCGAACCTTCTCCCAGACCATATTCACCGCTCAGGTGTCCGATAAAATTGATGCCGAAATTAGAATCTAGGGTTTGATTTGACATAGTAAGTCTTCTACGTAAAAAATATTGAGAATAAATGCTTGACAATTCAGCCCTATTGTAGTTGAACTTAAGAGTGTTTTGCTAATTCTTTCTGTACCTGCAATGCTGTCTGCCTCCAAGCTTGGGCTTGGCGAGCCAATAAATCTCTTTCTGCCTGAAGCTCGTGGAACCGATTTGACAACTGGGTATCATTGAGATGTGCCATGATAAATTCAAGGCGATTTCTAACTTTTATACCCACAGCTTGAGGATTTAATAAAGACCTAATTTCCTTAGCTGCTATTTTTCCTACTTTCTGAGCTTCCTGATAATTATCAAATACAGACTTCATCAGAGACGCAGCATGATCGATATCTGGTTCAGCCCAGACACTGCCTTTGGGGTAAGCTCCATAATCTTCAGTTGTTGTCACCAGTTCGTATTTAACCGGAAAACTATTGCCAACATTCATAAATTCCATATTAGATGAATAGGCTGTGGCAATAACTGGTTTCCCGTAGTACATCGCTTCCGACATTGTTAAACCGAATCCTTCAGCCCGATGCAGAGACACATAGCAGTCACAACTATTAACCAAAGCATGAATCTCTGCTTTTTGCAAATGTCCGTCTATAAAATGAAGGGATGACCAACCCTCAGCTAAATCAATTAGTTCCTGTCGCCGTTGCGGAAAAAGATGAGAATTTGCAAACTTGAGAACGAGCAAAACATCTGGATTAGATTTACCAAAAGCTCGTTTAAATGCCTCAACGGTGGCAAAGGGATTTTTCCGTTCAAAGGAACTCCCAAAATCAAACATGAATAGAAAAATAAACTTATCTTTGGGTAAGTTGAGGTTTTCTCTTGTTAATAATGGTTGCGGGAAGGCAAGACTAACCGGAATTTTGAGTACAGGAACTTGGGAGACAGCCGAAAATGCTTCTGCACAAAAATTACTGGTAGTCCAGATTTCATCAAATAAATCAAATGCCCATTGCCATTCACTCGGGAATACTGGCAATTCCCATAACCAGACACCTATATTATATTTGCCTTTGAAATATTCAGAACCAATACCGGGAAAGTATCCTGCTAAAATCTGCTCAACCCAATTGGGGTTGGTTTGGACTATATTGATTGGATATGGATTGTCATCGGAAAAGTTTTTGTAGCTCGTATCGGAGTTAGGTAGCCAATCTATTTTCAGATCCTTAACTGCAAAGGGAATTCTGGCTGCTTCTAGGGCTCGGAGATTTCCTCTAGCTGCTTCCGCCAGTCCAAAATCACCAGTTATATGACCGGCTAAATTTACACCCAAAGAATTATTTAGTTTATGATTTAACATTCGTCTTGCTTTTTGCTGAGTAAAAATGTCTGAATAGGATTGAAAAACGATTTAATCTATGAAGCCTTCTTAATGAGCAGCCCCAAGGATGTTGTGACATATTGTTCTAACTGAAGCTTTAAGTGTATCCCCGACCAGGGCGGTACGTCTATGTGACGATCGAATGGCCCGCTTCCGGCATTATAGTTGAGGACAATTTCGTGTCCCTGGCTTGCCAAATCTGCTGCGAGTCCGTCGATGTCCTGCCGTCGAAATAGTACAGTCTGTTGGTGGTCGATCGTCGCGTCATTAGAAAGAACGTTGAACTCGGTCGTGTGTACTGCGATTCCACCCGGGCGCAGGCACTTAATGCTGTTTTTGACAAATTGCAGCCCCAGCTCGATCGAGCCGACGTGTTCAAAAGCGCAAGACGAATAGACAAAATCGAAGCCCACCAAATCCGCATCTATCTTGTTCATGTCAGCCACGCGGTACTTTACCAGTGCCGCAAAGCGTTCCGGGGGGCAGATGCCGCGATCGTTAAGTGCCTCTAGAGTGGCTGCATATTGACCCGTACCCGCCCATCCCTGCTTCGTTGCCTCCTCTGAATCTAAGTCTGTGGCCACCACGGAGCAGCCTCGCGCAGCCATTACAGCTACTAGCGGTTCCTGGCCGACACCAAAACCCAGTCCGCGCCTGCCTGGTGACATCATCCCCGCCTGTGACAAACACTGAAGGATATAGGCGTACTCCCATAGCTTGCGATGAAAAATGGGCTCGTGCGGCAGACGAGTTTCCTGACACCAATAGTAGAAGGCGTCCGATCGGCATTGGGCCTCAGTAGCCATTTGCGAAACGGGATTGATTAAGCTTGGCTCGTCATTGACAATCAATGGCTGATGCTTAATGGTAGTTTTCTCAATACTGAAACCCGAGTTGGTAATCATAACTTACTTGCAATCTTTTACTAATGGATGGTCAGCGCCGTTTTGCCATTAATGCTGCGACGCATCAATTCTTTCCATTCGGCTGAGTTAACTAGGGTATTAGTATCGAGGATATCTCCTTTTTCTGACGAAAATCCAGCAAAATTTTCTAACCAGTTCAAGACTGTTTCTGTTGTTGAAAAAGGCGTACACTTCAAGGATTCTTTAAGAAAGTTAGCCATCCCCGCCCTATCGCCTTTGCAATAAGCGTACCACCCCTCCCACAATAAGAGTTTGTACTGTATCTGACTTTTGACCTCAGTTTCTCTAACCATAGCTTGCGAAAACTTTAATCTTTCCAATTCACTCTGAGTCTGATGGAGTTGTAACTGGGATTGTTCTAATTCACTCTGAGTCTGATGGAGTTGTAACTGGGATTGTTCCAATTCACTCTGAGTCTGGTGCTGGATTGCTTGAGATTGTTCCAATTCACTTTGAGTCTGGTGCTGGAGTGCTTGAGATTGTTCCAATTCACTTTGACTCTGGTGCTGGAGTGACTGAGATTGTTCCAATTCGCTCTGAGTCTGATGGAGTTGTAACTGGGATTGTTCCAATTCACTCTGAATCAGGTGCTGGATTGCTTGGGATTGTTCCAATTCACTCTGAGTCTGATGGAGTTGCAACTTAAATTCTGCCAATTCACTTTGAGTTTGCTGTAGGAGAGCCTTGTTTTGCTCGAATTCTGTCCGCGTCTCATAGGGCATATTGTATAACAGAGGACTCGGTTCGACATTTAATTTCAAGTGAAAGTCACTTGAAAGCTTGGAAAGCTCGATCACTGCGATCGCATTTGCTTGAGAAAAAGGCGAGCCGTATTCCATATAACTAAGTTCAAGAGCATCTAACTCTTCCCAAAGCACATTAAAACTACTGCCATTTGTTTCTCTGTCTATTAGCTTTAAACAATTAACTGAGACAGCCTCTTTAGGAATTCCATATTTTTTACCTAACAGATACAAATACTCTTTACTAAACTGAATATACCATTCCCCATCTATAAGTTTTCCAAAAGGAACGGTAATCAAGGCTTTGCCATTAGGAGCAAGTAGGTCGTATATCTTAGCAATTGCTTTTAATGGAGCTTCCAGATCGCGGTTTTCTTGCTGCTCTCCATATCCACCAGAAGGATCTCCTTTTTGTCCAATGTGTTCGACTGTAGAAAGTGAGACAATCGCGTCGTATTTTTCTTCAGACGGCAGGTTCATTAAGTCTTCATTGTCTACGCCTACTTCTAGTTCAAATTTATCGACAATTCGTCTTGATGTTATACCAAGCGTTTCACTCAAATGATTTTCATAATGAGATAGTACATTCCCAACTTCAAGTACGCTTGCTGGTTTGTTGAGGTCGGCAAGAAAGTTAAAAGCAATAGGTATTTCTACGGCTCTTTCGGTAGGATTGTTGAATTTAATTCTATTGTAATGAAACTCTTTTTTGTTGAAAACAAACGTTCTTTTCCATTCTTGCATTGTGGCTTCTCCTTTTTTTTCTAGATTAAATTTTGTCGGTTTTAATACTTGTGTGAATTGACGCAGTTGATACTGATAACGATTCCATTCTGCCATAATTGGCTGCCTTAAAATTGACTCTTTTCTCCGGTTTGCTCTGAGATTTAATGCCTCTTGATAAAGAGCAAAATCTTGTTGATTGTTCTTTACTAACTTATCGATAATTTTCTGATTAGCAAATACTTTTTGTATATCTTCGTGATATTTAGGATTGGGGTTAAGATTTTCATAGGAATTCCTAAAATTTGGCCAACCTAGCATAATTTTCAATTCCGCCAAGTCTTCGTGAAAAAACTCCTGTAAGCCTACAAAATAAAAATCACTTAGCTTTTTTCCACAAGTATTTTGGTATAATACATTCCTAACCTTTGGTTGTTCTGCAAGCTCATCTATTCCCATTCTCCCAGTTTGTATCTTCCCAACTATTGTGTGATTATCATTTACCAACGGAAGATGCAGCCAATAGAAATATAGAGAAACTAATAGATGTACCGGGTGTCTCAACCAGATTATCCTTTTGGCATCAGGGAAAAAATCATCATACTTGGCGATCGGAAAATGACCGTGAATCACTCTGAATTCTGATGGTATTTCGCCTAGTTGATATACTCTAGGTCTAGAACCCTCTAGATAGTCATAGTAAATATGTTCGCAACCATAAACTTGGTTTAAAATAACTTGAAATGTTGCTCCTGCTGTTTTGGGGACGTGAACACCAATTAGTTCAACCACGATAACACCTGCCTGCTTATCTAACAATCTTAACTTTACTTCAACAAATTTTACCAGATCGGAAATGAATTTCCTAGATCGCGATCGCCCTTAAGTCCATATCTTTCTGGTGCCACATTAAATATCTCACCTCCACCTAATCTGCAAGTCAACCCAATTTTCGCATAAATGCTGCCAAGCAGAGTAAAATTAGTGGCGATAAATCTGGGATTTTTCTATTCTTTTAAATTGCTTATAATTTATCCTGCTTTGCCTCCACCATCATCTTTACTACATCGTGCATCTTATATTTTGCTTGCCAACCTAATTTTTCCTCGGCCTTAGCAGGGTTGCCTTTGCCAAGTGCAATTTCTGTCGGTCTGTACAGATTCGTATCTATAACTGTATGTTCCTCCCAGTCTAATCCCAAAGTGGCAAACGCTTGGGCAACAAATTCTTTTAAGGCATGACTTTCGCCAGTAGCAATGACATAATCATCGGGTTCTGACTGCTGTAACATCAGATACATTGCTTCCACGTATTCGGGGGCCCAACCCCAGTCCCGCTGCACGGAAATATCTCCCAATTGCAATTTTTCTGGACTACCGGCCGCAATCCGACAAGCTACGGATACGATTTTTTGGGTTACGAAACGTTGTGGTCGTAGCGGCGACTCGTGATTAAATAGGATACCAGAACAAGCAAACAGATTGTAGGCTTCCCGATAGTTAGCTACTTCCCAAAACGCTGTTGCTTTGGCAACTGCATAGGGACTTCTGGGGTGAAATGAGGTGCTTTCGTCGGCTGCTTTGCCTCCTGTGTCCCCAAAGCATTCGCTAGAACTGGCATTATATAGTTTTATTTTTCCGCCTGTAAATCGAATTGCTTCTAGGAGATTCAGTGTCCCGGTGGCAATGCTTTCTAGGGTTTCCACTGGTTGCTCGAAGGACAGTCCCACGGAAGTCTGACCTGCTAAATTGTACACCTCATCTGGCTCGATTTTGGCAAGCACCTGTAAAACGCTGCGAAAGTCATTGAGGGACATGGATTCTAGCTTTACTAAGTCGCGAATGCCTAAGCGGGTGAGGTTCCCGAAGCTTGACATTTGGGCGTCTCGCGATGTGCCACAGACTGAGTAGCCTTGATCTAGGAGTAATTTGGCTAGATAAGCTCCGTCTTGGCCTGACATACCACAAATTAGTGCTTTTGTCATATAATTTCCTCTAAAAACTCTTTGATGACTATCGCCTGCTTGGTGCTTGCTCAGTTTAGTACATATGCAGGCACACTGAAGGCAGATTTTGCTAATTGACTTGACATTTGGATCAAGTGTTCCCTAGTATATTTGACGATGTGTAAATTTGTTTCAAATCAGGAACTTTGTAAAAGCGTCTATAGTCTGGTATGGTGTACAAAGTTTGAAGTTAGAAACGACCAGAGAGCTAGAGTTTATTGATTTGAAGATCAGAGTGTTGCATCTTTGTCAAGTCCATAAACTCCTATTGTGTGGCATGATTCCATTAAAATCAAAGGACAGCCCTGGTCAAACTTAGAATATAACTATATAAAAATTAAAGTGAAATGAATACAAACGAAACTGCGACGATCTATTTGAATAATGGGAATCAATTATTAGAGGAAGGAAATCTGGAGGAGGCGATCGCAGCCTACCGTCGTGCTATTGAGCTAAACCCTGACCTCTCTTGGTCTCACCACAATTTAGGGGAATCTCTAGCGAAACTCGGTCAATTCGATGAAGCGATCGCAGCTTACCGCCGCGCTATAGAACTCAACCCTGATTTTTCTTGGTCTTACCACCACTTGGGGGATGCTTTAGATCGACAGGAACAGTGGGAGGAAGCGGTTGTTGCTTTCCGCAGAGCCATTGAACTCAATGCCGAACATTTCGGGACTTACTGTGGGTTAGGGCATAGTTTAGAAAAATTGGGTCAGCTAGATGAGGCGATCGCGGCTTATCGCCGTGCCAGTGAGCTTGAACCAGAGGCGGATTGGATGCAGTATAAACTGGGGGAATTGCTGCAACAGCGAACTCAGTTAGATTTGGAGGGGGCGATCGCTTCCTACCGTCGAGCCATTGAGTTAAATCCAGATGATGTGGAAGCTTGTAGCAATCTCCTAGAGCTTCAAACTCATAACAGCGATCGCTTAGAAGAGAACAAAACTTTCAGAATTGATCCCGAACAGTTAACATTAATTTCAGCACAGCTTGTTCAAATAGGCAGTAGCTGGCAGTTAGTCAGTAGAGAAGGAAACCAGGGGCAAGTGTCTTTTGGCCCTTACATTAGTCTACCCGACGGCTTGTATCGAGTTCAAATAGACTTTGAATTCCCAAATCTAAGTTCCGAACACAAACTAGAACGTGATGAAACTATCGGCTTTAAAGTTGATGTGGCGATTGATAAAAAATTAGTTTTGTATGAAGGAAACATTTATACCCGAAAGGAAAGACAAGATTTTTTTATAGACCTCGTAAATGTTAAAGATTTAGAAGTTCGCTTTTGGGCGATGGGTCAATTATTTATTGTGAATTTCATAGAATTTACCTTGGTTTATCAGCCGGGTGAAGATGACAAGGCGGTTGACTATTATTTAAAACTAGGCAATAGTCTTAAAAAAACTAATATTGTCAAGGCCATATATTCCTTCCAACAGGTCTTGAAAATTAAAAAAGAAAGTGTAACAACCTCAAAAAATCAAGAAAAAATTGCGATTTATTCGCAACCTGTCATAAGGCAACCGCGTATATATGATTGTTTTTCTTTTTTTAATGAAATAGATATTCTTAAAATTAGAATAGAGGAATTAAAGGATGTAGTAGATAAATTTATTTTGGTTGAAGCGACGAAAACTCATAGTGGACAACCAAAGCCTTTATACTATAAAGAGTTTATCCATGAGTTTGCTGACTATCAAGATAAAATTATCCATTATATTGTGGATGATATGCCAGAAGTCCAAAACAATAATCGATGGCCTCTTGAAAATTATCAAAGGGACTGCATTGGCTTGGCTTTGATAGAACTTGAATGTCAAGACGAAGATATTATTTTAGTGAGTGATGCTGATGAGATACCGAGAAAAGACAAAATCAATGAGGCAATACAATTGCTCTCAAATAACGATTTTGTAATTTTCACCCATGATTTATATGCCCACAACTTAGATAATTTACAAAGCGAGTGGTGGTGTGGAACACTCGCTTGTCAATATAAAAATTTAAAGCAAAGAACTGCTACCCAAGTCAGACGTTCAGATGCAGGCAATTTTGCCAGCGACAGCAAGGCTGGGTACATTAATGAATCTGGGAATTTTGCACACTCCTACATAGCTAAAGGTGGTTGGTCATTTACCTGGTTTGGAACTCCCCTATCAAATAGCTACAAACTACAAAGTTTTGCTCATGCCGAAGTAGACGATTCGGATGCAAGGGGATTAGAAAAACTGAAGTATGATATTTGTAGACCTACTTTAGAGTTTGAAGCTTCAGGAGAGTATTACTTTGACCTAGCCGATATAGAAGGAAAGGATGTACCTGAATATTTGAAGAAAAATATCCAGAGATATAGGCATTTTCTCCCGGCAAGACCTACTAACCTGACGCAGGCTTATGCTGTGCTTGAACAAAAACAGGCAAAGCTACAGCAAGTTGTAGATAATTACAACCAAATGTGGGAAAAAATTGTCAATCACGGAGACGCGGTATCAGTAATTAATGAGTGGCGACGGTTATCTGACCTGAGAGACCAATTTCCCCATAATTTTTTTTTAATACTTTTGCTTACTACATCATCCCACCATACACCAGCATCAACATACACTTCTTTATCTTTGAATATAATTTCACCTCCGCGTGAAC
>ENA-OFCE01001366-OFCE01001366.1-metagenomes-genome-assembly--contig:-NODE-1366-length-12641-cov-22.224456_pt1 | contig 12641 bp, 7 predicted proteins | sample MGYA00153388_OFCE01 | MGnify analysis MGYA00153388
CCCGGCCCGATCGATCGCCCGCTACAACTGTCACTCCATCAGGGGCGATCGCACAACACTCAAATCCATACTCTCCGCTGAAGCTAGCAACCTCTTTGTAGCTAAGCAAATCCCAGACTTTGAGGGTGCAATCCGATGAACCGGAAACCGCTATGAGGCCGTTAGGGGCGATCGCCACTGCATTTACCAAGTCACTATGACCGGTGAGAGTTTTGAGTTCCGAGCCTGTCTCGGTGTCCCAGATTTTCAGGGTGTTATCCAAAGATGCGAAAATCGCTGTTTTGCCGTCTGGTGCGGTCGCGACTGCATTTACGCAGCTAGTATGACCGGTGAGAGTTTTCAATTCTCTGCCGCTGTCTGTGTCCCAGATTTTTAGGGTTTTATCCTCTGAAAAGGAAATTGCTCGTTTGCCGTCTGGTGCGATCGCGACTGCTGTTACCTCGCGAGTATGACCGGTCAGAGTTTTCAATTCTCTGCCACTGTCGATGTCCCAGATTTTCAGGGTGTTATCCCGTGAAGCTGAAATCGCGGTTTTGCCGTCTGGTGCGATCGCCACTGCATATACCCAGCTAGTATGACCAGTAAGGGTTATAAGTTCGGTGCCACTGTATGTGTCCCAGATTTTCAAGGTGTTATCGTATGAAGCGGAAATCGCTCGTTTCCCGTCTGGTGCGATCGCCACTGCTGCTAGCCAGCCAGTATGACCGGTGAGAGTTCTCAGTTCCCTGCCTGTCTCGGTGTCCCAGATTTTCAGGGTTTTATTCCCTGAAGCGGAAATCGCGGTTTTGCCGTCTGGTGCGATCGCCACTGCTGTTAGGCAGTCATACTCGCTTGTTAGCCAGTTATACTGGCTGGTGAGGGTTCTAAGTTCGGCGCCGATGTCTGTGTCCCAGATTTTCAGGGTGTCATCCCTTGAAGCAGAAATCGCGGTTTTGCCGTCTGGTGCGATCGCCACTGCTGTTAGCCAGTCAGCATGATTGGTGATAGTTCTGAGTTCCCTGCCTGTTTCGGTGTCCCAGATTTTCAGGGTTTTATCCGCTGAAGCCGAAATCGCTGTCTTGCCATCGGGTGCGATCGCCACTGCACCCACACAGCAAGTATGACCGGTGAGAGTTCTCAGTTCCCTACCTGTCTCGGTGTCCCAGATTTTCAGGGTTTTATCCCCTGAAGCGGAAATCGCGGTTTTGGCGTCGGGTGCGATCGCTACTGCATATACATAGCAAGTATGACCGGTGAGGATTCTCAATTCCCTACCTGTCTCGGTATCCCATATTTTCAGGGTTTTATACCCTGCTGAAATCGCCGTGAGGCCATCGGGTGCGATCGCCACTGCAAATAACCCGTCAGTATTACAGGTGAGAGTTCTCAGTTCCCTGGCGCTGTCTAAGTCCCAGATTTTAAGGGTGTTATCGTCTGAAGCAGAAATCGCCGTGAGACCATCGGGTGCGATCGCCACTGCATATACCAAGTCAGTATGACCGATGAGGGTTCTAAGTTCCATGCCGCTTTCTGTGTCCCAGATTTTCAGGGTGTTATCCCATGAAGCTGAAATCGCTGTTTTACCGTCAGGTGCGATCGCCACTGCTGTTACCCCGTCAGTATGACCAGTGAGAGTTCTGAGTTCGCTACCGCTGTCTATGTCCCAGATTTTCAGGGTTTTATCCCATGAAGCCGAAATCGCTTTTTTACCGTCGGGTGCGATCGCGACTGCTGTTACCTCGCGAGTATGACCGACAAGTGTTCGCAGCGCCCCTTCATTTGCCCGTTCTAAATTCCCTTTCAAAGGCCGCAACCAAACACTATCTTTCGACTGCTTAGCCTGTTCCAACATCCCCTGAATCTGGGGCATTTCAAAATCCATCAACCTCCCCAACAAATGCCCTGCCAGTTGCGTTTTATCCCTATCCAAAATGTGCGCCGACTTCCGAATTGCCCCTTGAATCAATTTCAGCGTTTCCGTTTGCCCCTCCGACAACAAAACATCAGAAACCCTCGCCAAATCGTAATCCTCAATTAACCCTTGAACCCTGATCGCATCCAACTTCGCCTCAATAAAATCAAAATCCGTCAACAACTGATGCAGCCGTTCCCCTTGAACACTCTCCGCCAAATGCCCCGGCAGAGTTTCCAAAGCATAAAGCCGTTTTTTCGGCGACAATTTCCCCAACCGTTCTTTAAACTTACTCATCGCCGTACAAATCCTCCCACAAATTATCAGAAATCGCCGTTTCAATATCCCGCAGCGACACCCCAGCTTTCTGCACTACATCTATACGATGCAGAAATCTTTGGAAACTCGCGTGATAGATACTGTAATCGGGAGGACTATCACCGCTACGCCGCAAAAACTGTTCCCAATCATCCAGAACTTCCTGCACATCCAAAGCATCTTCCTCAGCAAAATCCGCTAAAAGATCGCAGGAAACAGGCTTGCGAGTTTTCGTCAACAAATAAATCACCTTCAACTTGCGGCGGCGCAATTCTTTATCTTTAACCGCCATTTCCATCCGCGCCCAATGCTTCTCATAATATCCTTCCAATTCCCTCGGCAAATCTTGCAAATTCACATCGCTGTACTTGCCGCTATCGATATCATTCAGCACGTAGCGCAGGTACATAAAATTATTCTGGCTTTTTTCCGCCACCGCCGCCACAAACTGTTCGCGCTGCAAATTTTGACGGTTAATCCAATTCTGAATAGACGCGCTGTTCCCCGTGCGTTTATCAATATAAACCTTGACATCCGCCAAACTTTCTGCACTGTACTGCATCAAATCGAAAACCTGATGATTTGGCAAAGGCAGAGTTTTCGGCTGTTTCGAGACAATAAAATAAACATTATCCGGCAAAGCATCTGGCAAATACAAAACATTGCTACCGCGCCCCTGCAAACTGAGATCACTTCATCCAGGGCATCGACGACAATAATCAACTTTTTGCCGCCCAATTTAGCGCTGACTTCCCCCAACAATCGACTCAGAAAATTGCCATCTCTCGTCGCATTTTCCGGCAGTTGCGGGTAATTTAGTTGATAGCCTCGAATTAACTGAGTGCAGGCATTTTCCAGAAATTGTTCGGCGCGGACAATGCCTTGAGATTGCGAGTTAAAATGGGCAACGCAGCGGCGCTTCAGCAGCAGCACTAACTTCGCCATAATTGAACTTTTGCCGACACCCGGATCAGCTTCTAAAACAAAATAGCCTTTGCGATTGTTCTGCAAAAATTCGGCAATTGCTGCAAATACAAATCGCCGTCCGGTAAAATCTTGAGTCCGATCGGCAATAATCGTTTCGCACTCGTAGGGAAGCGGCAATCTCGGTGCGGAAGTATCGACAAATCGTTCCAGCAAATTCTGAATCTGCGCCAAATCGTCCCGGATGCCAATTTCGATCGCCTCCAATTTCACCATCACTTGACAAATCTGCTGCTGCGTCGCCACCGCCTCCAATTTTTGCAGAATTTCCCCATTTTGCAGCCCCAAATCTCTCAGTTCTGCCAAAGCAATTTGGTGCAGATTCAACAGCATCGCCGCAAACTTTTCGCCTCCCTTCGCCGCATCCAGTTTCAGCACTTCGCGGTACGCTTTCGGGAAAGTTACGTACAGTTTGTCCGCCACAAATTCCACAATTTCCCCATCGAAGGATTTGCCCTCGCTGGTGGCGAATTCCCGCAGGAAACTTGCCCAATCTGCTGGTGTCAATCCGGTAACTCGATCGAACTCTTCGACATCCGCAGAAAAAATCTGGGTTAACTGCTCTTCCGAAATCTGTAAACCCCTTGACAAATCGGCTGTACTCGTGTTAATGTCCAGCCAGTATTCGGGAGTTTTCTCGGCTAATTGAGCTAAAGCCTGTTCTGGATAAGGCAATTTTTTAGTTTCGGCGATCGCAATTAATCGATCGGACTTCGCAACCTCTCTCAAAATATAGCCGATCGCCTCACCAGCCGCCTTAATCAAATCGTGATTGTCGAGAATCCTCGGATTTTTGGCCAACCGTTCCGCCATCTTATTTCCGAGGTCATTCGCCGCCATATTCCCCGCGATACCAGTAGCAATCGCCGCTAAGATAGAAACTCCCCCAAGTGCGATCGGGCCGCCCATCATCCCCGCTGCTGCTTGAGTTCCCGGATTGGCGATCGCGCTTGAAATAATTTGCCCAACAGCCATCACCGCACTGCATCCAATTACCCGAATTTTAGTATTAGCTGAATCAACTAACGGCATAATTTAAATACTTCTCATACTTTGCAATAGTTTAGCGCGGTGAGATAATTAAATACAAGGTTAATTAATCCGCAAATCGACAACACGGCCAATTCGGACACGGCAGTGCCGTTTCCCTACATCAAAATCATCGATTGCTCGATTAATTATGGAGGACACGGCAATGCCGTTTCTTGCGCCCCAAAATCATCGGTAGGGACACGGCACTGCCGTCTCCTCTTATGGCTGGGCATCCCACCCAAAAAATACAATCCCGCCCGCCCAAAAAACACAATCTCCCCGCCACCCCACAAAATCCGATTTGTAAACTTTTTTATCAACCCGATCGCACAGCTTTCATTTGATAGATAATATGAGGTTATTTATTTTTCCCTCCCCCAGATCGCACCACAAAAAACTTTACCTTTCTTTACAAAACGCAGACAAAAAACAGGGTGTAAAACAAAAATTCCCTTGCAGACTTTAAAAGCGTCGCGCGATCGACTAAAGTAAAAAAAATGGCTTTATCCGTTTATTTATCGCAAAGGAAACAAAGCTCATGGTTCAACGCGGTTCTACAGTTCGGATTCTCCGCAAAGAATCCTATTGGTATCAAGAAGTGGGCACCGTTGCTACGGTAGACCAAAGCGGCATTAAATACCCAGTTATCGTTCGCTTTAACAACGTAAATTATGCCGGCGTCAACACCAACAACTTCGCCCAAAGCGAATTAGTGGAAGTGGCCGCACCCAAAGCCAAAGCCAAAGCATCGACTCCAGTAGCTTCCGGCGGCAAGCAAACCACCATCGAGGAGAAAACCCGCAAAACCGGTAGCGGTGGCGCCCCCCAGCAGCCCAAAACTTCGACCGACAGCAAACCGGGCGCCGAAGTTGCCGGCACCGTGGAAGGTTCGCCAAATCAAGGAACAGAACAGCGCTAATTGTGCCGGAACTGCCAGAAGTAGAAACTATTTGCCGGGGGCTGAATCATCTCACCCTCGATCGAGAAATATCGGGCGGAGACGTGCTGTTAGAGAGCTCGATCGCCCGCTCAATCTCTGCGACCGATTTTTTGACAAAACTCAAAGGAAGGTCGATCGAGCGGTGGTACAGACGCGGCAAATACCTCCTGGCAGAACTATCTCAATGTAGGGGCGGTGCCCCCGTGCCCGCCCTCCCATCCATCTTGCCTCCCAAAGCCGGCTGGTTGGGCGTCCACCTACGGATGACAGGCCAACTGCTGTGGGTGAATCGTGACGAACCCCTCCCCAAACACGCGCGAGTTAGGTTGTTCCTTGAGGGAAACCAAGAATTGCGGTTTGTAGACCAGCGCACCTTCGGGCAAATGTGGTACGTCCCCCCAGAAACCGAAGTTTCCAGCGTCATCACTGGCCTCAAAGTGTTAGGCCCGGAACCATTCTCAACAGATTTTTCGATCGCATATTTCGCCCAAAAGCTGCACCGGCGGGCGCGACCAATTAAAACAGCTTTACTAGACCAGTCTCTGGTGGCGGGTTTGGGCAATATCTATGCTGACGAAACTTTGTTTGTGGCGGGAGTTTTACCCACAACTCTGTGCGCCGATTTGACCTCCGTGCAAATTGGCCGCATCCATGCAGCCATTATTCAAGTGCTCGACAAGGCGATCGACTCCGGCGGCACCACTTTTAGCAATTTCCTCAACGTCCAAGGCGTAAACGGCAACTACGGCGGTGTGGCGTGGGTTTACAACCGCAAAGGTCAACCTTGTCGCACTTGCGATCGCGCGATCGAACGAATAAAATTAGCAGGGCGATCGACTCATTTCTGCCCCGTTTGTCAGACATAGGAAAAAGTCAATAGATTTTAGATTGACTTCAAATACTGATTTTATTCCTCAGTCTGCGCAGGCGGACTTCGTTTCACTCTTAAGCGATTTCAATCGCCGAGTAACTTTAAAGGCAAATCTAGATTAAAATTTGTATAGTTTTTTAAACTAGATAGAGCAAGTCATGGCAATCAAAAAAGGTAGCATAGTCCGCGCCGTGCGCGAAAAATTGGAAAATAGTTTGGAAGCCAAAGCCAGCGATCAACGCTTTTCCTCCTATTTATTTGAAACTAAGGGCGAAGTTCTGGATGTTCGCGGCGACTATGCTTTCGTCAAATTTGGCAAAGTACCTACCCCGAATATTTGGCTGCGGGTAGATCAACTCGAAGATTTTAACTAAGTTTAACTAATCTTCACTGGTTCCCAGGATCGGCCTGGGAACCAGTAATCTAAAATCTAAAATCCCCAATCTAAAATCGAATGACATCTATCAATTCCACTACCTTAAATTATCCATCAACTCGCGTCTCAATTATTGGTGCAGGCAAAGTTGGCAGTACCTTGGCCCAGCGGATAGCCGAGAAAAATCTTGCCGATGTGGTATTGCTAGATATTGTCGAAGGTTGGTCTGAAGGAATTGCTTTGGATTTGATGCAAGCCAGAGGAGTTGAACGACACGATCGCCAAATTGTCGGTACAAACAACTATGCTGATACTGCTAACTCAAATATTATCGTAATTGCCGCCGGAATACCACGCAAGCCCGGTATCAATCGCGAAGATTTAATTAAAATTAATGCTAAAATTGTCACGGAATCTGCACAGCAGGCGATCGCCCATTCCCCCGAAGCAATCTTAATCGTAGTCACAAATCCCCTCGATGTGATGACATATTTAGCCTGGGAAGCTACGGGTTTACCAAAACACCGAGTCATGGGTATGGCGGGCATTCTCGACTCATCCCGCTTTCAAACTTTTATTGCAATGGAATTGGGCATTTCGATTGCTGAAATTAATGCAACTGTCCTCGGTTCTCACGGCGATTTGATGGTTCCTTTGCCCCGATATTCCACTGTCAACGGTATTCCCATCAGTCAAATGATGGATGCAAAGACGATCGCACGTTTAGTCGATCGCACTCGCAATGGTGGCGCAGAAATTGTCAAATTGATGCAGACTTCTAGTGCATATTTTGCCCCAGCATCTTCTACCTGTTTGATGGTGGAATCAATTTTATTAAATCAGTCTCGAATATTGCCTTGCTCAGTTTATTTAGATGGTCAATATAGTGTGAAAGATATCTTTTTAGGTGTTCCATGTCGCTTGGGATATCAGGGAGTCGAACAGATTTTAGAACTCGAACTCAGCGATACCGAAAGAGCAGCTTTTGTGGATTCTGGAAAACTGGTTTTGCAAAGTATTGAGGAAGCCAGATCGATACTGAAGAATGCTGATTAAGCAAGTATAGCAGAAGTCCGACTTCCTTCTTGCTTCAGCCTTCTACATTCTGCTATACCTCAACTGTTTGACCTAAAACTCACCTCTGCTGTGGTGCATTTTAATAAGTTTAAGAAATAAAAGCAGTAGTATAAAATAATCCGAGTGCAAGGAAAGTTATCTAAAAGATACGATTGCCCCAAAGGCTGTAGAAAGTCAAAATTAGGATAGATAAATCGGCGTTGCTGAATTTAGATATGATTCACTCGCTATAGCAATCCCTGAAATTTAGAGTAGGGGCAATTCATACTCCTTTCTCAGCAACGCCCAAATTTTAATAGAGGCGCTCCCAACAGGATATTCGATCGCGAAGCCAACAAAACCATCAATCTAATTTGCAGTCATAATAAAAAGGTGACAATTGCAACCGCTCTCGATCGAAAAAAATGTCAAAATTAGTCAGGACGATCGGGCACGCTGCCGCCAGTAAACCGGGCTTCTCCTTTCCACTTTCGGATCTTCCCTGACTTAATTGCCTGGCTCGATCGGGTTTACAGGTAAGTTTTGTGATTATTATTTTTAATAATTGACAATTTATGCAGCAGCCGATCGCCCGATCGCCCGATTTATCAGTAAATATACGCAGTTGGGATACTCGATCGACCTTCCAAGCTAGAAAAAATACGGAAATGTAGCGTGAGTACCTGCTAAGTGCTAGCAGAATGAGAAGAATTTGTCCTTTCCTCAGCTCCTGTGATTTACCATACTCAACTTGCAGAGCGCTATTAGGATGTCATCTACCTCGATACCATACCGCAAAATAACTAAAAAAATAGCACTATGTTTCATCAATACTTGTATCACGAAGTAACAGACTTGCGTCAAAAGCTAGCTCACCTAGAAAGAGAAATGCAGTCTCAAACCTGGTTCAAAAAGCTACAAGCACTGATGGGAGTGATTGGCAAAATTCGCGAATCCCTAGACTTAGAAACAATATTCAAAACCACAGCCACCGAAGTCCGGCAACTCCTAAATGCCGATCGAGTCGCCGTCTATCGCTTCATCCCCGAGTCGGACTGGAACGACGGTGAAGTAGTCTCCGAAGACGTACTTTCCCAGTACAGCCCATCTCTGGGCGCAAAAGTCCACGATCACTGCTTCGGCGAACAATTTGCAGCCAGCTATGCCAAAGGATATGTTCAATCTGTCACGGACATCTACAAAGCTCGGTTGAGCCCTTGTCACCTCCGAATCCTCAAGCGATTTCAAATCCGAGCCAACTTAGTCGTACCGCTGCTGCAAGGGCAACATCTCTGGGGATTGCTGTGCATTCATCAATGCGGCCAACCCCGGGAATGGCAACCAGACGAAATTGAATTTGCCAAGCAAATAGGAGAACATTTAGCAATCGCTATCTACCAAGCCGAATTGCACTTGCAAACCCAAAGGCAATTAGTAGAAATCGATCGCACGCAGCAACAACTGCGCGAAAGCGAGAAAAGATATCACCAAATTCTTGACTCGATCGGCGATATGGTATTGGTCAAAGGCCCCCAATCAAAAATTCTCTGGGCTAATCAAGCATTCCGCGACTATTACGGCATGAGTGACGAGGAACTGCAAGGGATGGTAGACGCACCTTTCGCCAATCCCGACCATACTCTCCAGTACATCCAAGATGATACCTTCGTATTTGAAACCGGACAAACTCTGGAAATTTCCGAAGAACCCGTCGTGCGACATGACGGAGAAGTGCGACTTTTTAGTACAGTCAAAACACCCATCCGCAACGAAGATGGTCAAGTAACAATGACCGTCGGCATCTCCCGCGATATGACAGAACGCAAACTAGCAGAAGAAGCGGTTAAAGCTAGCGAAACAAAATACCGCAGCCTAGTAGAAACCTCCCAAGACATGATTTGGTCGGTCGATACTTTCGGACGTTACACCTTCGTCAACCCAGCAGTTAAATACATCTACGGTTACGAATCAGCAGAAATGCTCGATCGACCTTTCTCTGACTTTGTGACACCAGAACAACTTCAGAAAGATTTAGCAGTTTGCACCCGCCTAGAGGCCGGAGAATCAGTTTTCCAACACGAGAGTGCGCAAATTGCTAAAGACGGTAGCATCAAATATCTAATGTTCAATGCGATCGCCCTGTACGACGAAACCGGAAACTTTCTCGGCACCACAGGCACTGCTACCGACATTACCGATCGCAAACGGGCCGAAGCAGCCTTGCAACACGCTAACGCCGAACTAGAAGTTAGAGTAGAAGCACGCACCGCCGAACTGCGCCAGACTTTTGCCGCCCTCAGTGCCAGCGAAACCAAGTTTCGGACGATCGCGGCCACCATCCCGGGAGCTCTGTTCCAGTTTTGCAGCCGGGACGGAGTTTGGCAAATGGACTACATGAGCGATCGCATCTTCGATCTCACGGGTGTCACAGCAGCAGAAATGATGGGAGACATCAATATATTCATTTCCCGCCTCCACCCCGAAGACTTGGATGGCTTCCTCGCTTCGGTGAACGAAGCCGTAGAAAACCTTTCTCCTTGGCACTATGAGGGGCGATTAGTCAAGCCCGACGGTGAGACTCTCTGGTGGCAGGGCGACTCAATGCCTACCCACAGCGATAAGAGCGAAATCGTATTTTGTGGCGTCCTATTCGACATTACCGATCGCAAAGTTGCCGAAACCGCCATCGGCAACAGCCAGCGGCAGCTCAAAGAAGCCCAGAGACTCGCCCACGTCGGCAATTGGGAACTGGACGCAGCAACCGGAATCGTCACTTGGTCGGAAGAACTTTTCCGCATCTTCGGACTCCAACCAGCGGCTACTGCACCCACCACCGAAGAGCAAGCCACTCTGATCCATCCAGAAGATTTGGAATTGTGGCAGACTCAAGTGCAGCGGGGAATCGAAGCAGGCATCTCCTTTGATTTTGACTTGCGACTTTGCCGTCCCGACGGCATCCTGCGACATCTCAACGCCTTGGGCCGGGCTGAAACCGATGCCAGTGGCAAGGTGCTAAAATTGTTCGGCACGGTGATCGACATTACCGATCGCAAAGCCGCCGAAGCAGCGCTGCGGGAAGCAGCAGCCGAGTTGGAAGACAGAGTGAGCGATCGTACAGCAGAGTTGTCCCAAGCAGTCTCCCAGTTAGAACAAGAAATCGGCGATCGCAAAAACGCTGAAGCCGAACTGCAACGCGCTCAACAGTTTATGGAATCAGTCCTCAAAACCATACCCGTCGGAGTCTTTGCCAAGGATGCCCAAGAACTGCGATTTATACTGTGGAATCCGGCCGCCGAAGAGTTGCTCGGTTTCAGCGCAGCAGAAGTTATCGGCAAAAATGATTACGACTTTTTCCCGACAGAACAAGCTGATTTTTTCACCGCCAAAGACCGGCAAGTGCTCAACAGTGGACAAATTGTAGAAATCGCCGAAGAAGATGTTGAAACCAGCCAAGGAGAATCCCGGATATTTCACACTAAGAAAACATCCATACTCGGTGCTGATGGCAAACCGCAATATCTCTTAGCTGTCACCGAAGACATTACCGATCGCAAGCGGGGAGAAATTGCCTTGAGGCGATCGTCAGCCCAACTCAAGCAGCAAGCCGATCGAGAAAAATTGCTCAACAGTCTCACCGCTCAAATTCGCAATTCCCTCGACTTCGACAGCATCATTACAGTCGCAGTTAAGCAAATTCGCGCTTTCCTTTCAATCGATCGCTGCAATTTTGCCTGGTACCGCGACGACGGGAACGATCCTGTTTGGGAAATTATTCAAGAATCTCGCAGCCCCGAACTTCCAGATTTAATCGGTTCCTATCCAGCTTCTAACTTTGGCACTCTCGGAGAACAGCTATTTCATCTAGAAACCCTGCAAATTGATGATGTCCAAGCCCTAGCAGACCCTCTTTGGATCGAGTGTCTTAGTTCTATGGGCTACCAATCTATGTTGGCAATTCCGATGCAGGCACTTTCGGGAGTCGTGAGTGCTGTTAGCTGCTCCCACTCCGGTGCTGTGCGACCTTGGACTGAGGGCGAAGTAGAATTATTGCAAGCCATTTCAGTTCAATTGGCGATCGCCCTCAATCAAGCCGATCTTTATACCCAAACTCGCAACAAAGCTCGCGAATTAGAGCAAACCTTGCAGCAATTAACCAGCGCTCAATCGCAGTTAATTCAAAGCGAAAAAATGTCCTCTCTCGGTCAACTCGTCGCAGGAGTCGCTCACGAAATCAACAACCCAGTTAACTTTATTTACGGCAATCTCAGCCACGCTAACGATTACACTCAAGACTTGCTGCACCTGATCGAACTTTACCAAAACCACTATCCCGATCCAGTCCCAGAAATACTAGAGGAAGTAGAAACTATTGAACTCGACTTTCTGATGGATGACTTGCCGAAACTGCTTTCCTCGATGAAAGTCGGTGCAGACAGGATTCAGCAAATCGTTGCATCTCTGCGCACATTCTCCCGCATGGACGAAGCTGAAATGAAAGCAGTCAACATCCACGACGGCATAGATAGCACTTTGATGATATTGCAGCATCGCTTCAAAGCTAAACACAATCAGCAAGAGATTGCAGTGATTAAAACCTACGGCAATTTGCCTTTAGTTGAATGTTATGCCGGACAGTTAAATCAGGTATTTATGAATGTTCTAAGCAATGCTTTAGATGCTTTGGAAGAAAGAGATTTGCGGCGTTCTGCGGATGAAATGCGTCAAAATCCTAGTATCATTTCCATCACAACTGAAATGCCCAAACCCGATCGCATACTCGTTCGGATTGCTGATAACGGGGCGGGAATGCCAGAGAGTGTCCGCAATCGACTTTTCGATCCGTTTTTTACTACGAAACCCGTTGGTAAAGGTACTGGGATGGGTTTGTCAATTAGCTACCAAATTGTTACAGACAGACACAACGGCTCACTGCAATGCACCTCTTCGCCGGGAAATGGTGCAGAATTTGCGATCGAGATTCCGCTGAAAACTAAGGAATGAGAATTAAATAACTTACAATTTTTATTATTCTTGTGGGATGGGCGGGACGCCCATCCCACAAGAACGGGCGGGACGCCCATCCCACAAGAACGGGCGGGACGCCCATCCCACAAGAACGGGCGGGACGCCCATCCCACAAGAACGGGCGGGACGCCCATCCCACAAGAACGGG
>ENA-OFCE01001367-OFCE01001367.1-metagenomes-genome-assembly--contig:-NODE-1367-length-12635-cov-3.981558_pt1 | contig 12635 bp, 7 predicted proteins | sample MGYA00153388_OFCE01 | MGnify analysis MGYA00153388
CGGGCCGAGTGTGGTGAGCTGCCAGTCCATCCAGCGGTCTGCTGAGGCGCGAATTTTTGGGTCGGTGGGCCAGAACGGCACCTTGGGATGCTTCGCGCACAGATAGCGCACGATCGCGTTGGATTCCCACAAAATAAAGCCGTCGTCGTCAATGACGGGAATCATCCCGTTGGGATTTTTTTCGCGGAATTCGTCGCTGGTGGTGATGCCAAAATGCAGCCCCGCATCGATGCGTTCATAGGGCACGCCGAGCTCAGCGCACACCCACATCACCTTTTTGACGTTTGATGAATTTTTGCGGCCCCAGAGTTTCAGCATGACATTGGCTTTTTAATAATCGTTGGTCAGGCGGGCAACCGGCGGCACGCGCGACAATCGGGTTAAATATGCAGCAAGCTTAATCGCTAATCGTAACTCGTAACTCGTAACTCCCGCAGCCATGACTCGCGCCATTGTTCTGATCTTGTCCGTCGCTCTGACCTTGCTTGCTGCCTGCCGTCAGACCGATCTGGGCGGAAGGCGGCAGCAAAGTGTCCGGTTCTGCGGGTCCCGGAGGTGCGAAGAGCGCAGCCAGCGAGCTGGTGACGTGCGACACACCCATCGCAACCATTGCGCTCGCACCGAGCCCGAGTGGTTACACCGTGCTGTCTAGCAATCAACTGCCGCCGACGCCGCTGCCGCTGATTCGGGTGATGGCGCCGCAGAGCGATTGTTTTCGCATCGTGGATCGCTCGGCCGGTTTGCGCGGCACGTTGCAGGAGCAGCAGCTGAAAGACGCGGGGATTTTGAAGGCCGACACCGTGCCGAAAAAAGGCGAAGGCATCGGCGCGCGGATGACGCTGACCCCTAGCCTGACGTTCAGCGAAGACAACGCGATTCCGGTGTTGCGTGTTTTTGCGGGCGTGGCGGGTGGTGTGAAATTCAAGGATGCACAGGTGATGTTGTTGCTCACCGATAACGAAACCACCGAGCAACTGGCGGCGGCCACCGGCAGTGCGCGAGCCACGGATTTGGGCATGGGCGGACTGGTCGTCGGCAGGCTCGTCGGTGGTGCGGCGGGCTGGGGCATCACCAACGAAGGCAAGGTGATCGCGGCGGCGTTTCTGGACGCGCACAACAAACTTGTCGTGCAAGCACGCGCGCTCGGCGCAGCGCAAAAGCGATAGCGATAGCGTGTGGCCACAACCCATGGCAGCTTGATGCCGCGCAAAAACTCAACCCCCAGGCCGCAGCAGCGGAGCGTCGGCGCGCTCGTTGTCTGCGTGTGCTTTACGTGCTTTGCCTGTTTCGCGTGGCTCGGGTCTGCCGTTGCCCGCGCCGAAGACCGTCTCAGCGAGGCTGAACTCGCTACGCTGCGGCAGCTCTATGATCGGAGCAGCCCGACCTTAACCGCCGACCTGATCGCTGCCATTCAACGACTCCATCCCGACGATGCGCCGACGCTCATCACCGCGGTGATTTTTATGTTGGGCGAGCAGCGCTACGCCTACGGAGCGAGCGACTCGGCGCTGCCTGCGGTTGAGGCGGGTTGGACGCTGGCGCGGGTCACGGGTGCTACTTCGATGGCCGCTGCGCTCGACGGCCTCGCAGGGCAAATGCAATTTGCCTCGGATCGCGCGTCGGCCACTGCGCGTGATCGCATCATGCGCGCGATCACGGCGCAGCGCACGACGGGGCGAGCCTTGCCGTTGGCACGCCAACTCAGTGCCTACGCCACCCTGCTGCAAGACATTAACGAGTTTGCGCTCGCCGTGCGGATGAACAACGAAGCGGTTAGTTTGATCGAAGCCACTGGGGCGCCCGTCTCCTCGTTGTCGCTGGGCGTCTACTACGGGCATGCCGAGCTGCTACGGTCGCTCGGGGATGCGCCCGCAGCGATTGCAGCGGGCGAAAAACTGCTGAAATTGTCATTGCAATCGGACAATCAGGAATTTGCCGGTTATGCCGAGCTGGCGCTCGGTCGGGTGTATCAGCGAACCGGGGAGCTTGAACGGGCGGTGGCGTCGTTCGAAGCGAGTTTTGCGCGGTCAAAGCAATATGCCGATCCCTTGGGCCAGACTATCGCAGCGCTGGATCGAATCGACATTGCGATGACGCGCGCCCAGTTCACCGTCGCAAACGAATGGTCACAGAAAATCGCGCCGTTGATCCCGGCCCTGGACGACCCGGTGCTGCGCGCTCGCTTTGAATTGCACGCGACTCGATTGTTCGCTATCCAAAGGCAACCGCAGCCCGCGCGACAAGCCCTAGAGCGCGCGCGCACCGCGCTGCTTGGTAATCAGGAGCTTTGGATGAAAGCGCTGGTGCGTTTGGCCGAAGCCGAGGTGCTCGCCAGCGAGGGGCGCTTAGACGCTGCGTTGCAAGCGATGCGTGAGGGGGCACAGTTGAACACTGACAGCGAGCGATTGACGCTGCGTGATGTGGTGGCCGCGCAGGGCGACCTACACCGGCTCAACGAACGCGAACTGCGCGAAAAGCAGCTTGAGCAGGATTCGCGACTGCGCGCGGCGCAATTAGATGCGTCCGAGCAGCGCGTGTTGACGCAACGCTTGTTGGTGGCACTGGTGGCCATGGCGGGATTGTTCGCCGCGGCGGCGGCGTTCTGGCAGTTGCAACGCGCACGACGCTTTCGACGGCGCGCCGAGATCGACAGTCTGACCGGTGTGTGCTCGCGCTCAGGCATCGAGAGCCTCGCGATGGCTGCGTTTGCTCGGAGCCATCGCGACAAAAAAGCGGTGTCGCTACTGATCGCCGACGTCGATGGTTTGAAAACCGTCAATGACAGTCGAGGCCATGCCGATGGGGACGTTTTGCTACGAGAATTGTCCGCGCTCATCGCGTCCAGCCTGCGCCATCAGGACGTGCTCGGCCGCTGGGGCGGGGACGAGTTTGTTGCGGTGCTGCTCGATACCGACGCCAAAGTCGCCGCCGAAATCGCCGAGCGCGTGCGCGTGGCGGTGGCCAGCGGGTTGGCCGAAAAGTGGGCGGGGCTCGGCACGTGCAGCATGGGCTGCGCCACGCGCCGAGACGACGGAGAAACCTTTGAGATGACGCTCGCACGAGCTGATGCGGCGCTGTACCGGGCGAAAGAGGCGGGCAAAAATCGGGTGGAGTTTGCCGAAGTTTGAGGGTTCAGCGTTTGCGTGTGAGCGGTTAACGCTGCCTACAGCTTTTGCTTGTAAGCCATATTATGCTGGGGCTAAGACGTTATTTATCGTAAGTCGACTTAACGACGATATAGGCGCTAAGCCCATATATAACGGCGGTCTAGGCATAAAGGCTGATGATTAAATTTCTCGTGTGCCGACACGTTTCGGTGCCCTGCGGCTGGCTTCGCCGGAGTGATACAGTCATAAGCTGATTCCTCACAGTCGTTTTCGCCATGAATGCTCCTGTTTCGCCCTCACTATTGGCCCAAAAAGACATCGCCAATCACTTTCATCCGTACACCAATCTGCGCGCGATTGAAAAAGATGCGCCGCTGATGATTGTTGAGGGCGATGGCATCGAAGTCATTGACGACACAGGCAAGCGCTACATCGAAGGCATGGCGGGCTTGTGGTGCGCGTCCCTCGGCTTTAGCGAAAAGCGTTTGGGCGAAGCTGCCAAACGGCAGATGGATGTGCTGCCGTATTACCACTCGTTCTCGGGCAAAGCGCACAACGTCGTTGCTGAAGTCAGCGAAAAACTGATCTCACTCGCGCCGACGCAAGCGCTGCGCGACGGTCGAGTGATCTTCGCAAACTCAGGCTCTGAGGCGAACGACACAGCGTTTAAATTGGTGCGCTACTACCATAACGCCATCGGTAAACCGCTCAAGAAAAAGATCATCGCGCGGGTCAAGGGCTATCACGGCGTGACGCTCGCCACGGCGTCGTTGTCGGGCATTCCGACCATGCATCAGCACTTCGATTTGCCGATTCACGGTGTGCTTCGCGTCGGCTGTCCGCATCCGTATCAATTCGCGAAAGATGGCGAATCGACGGAGCAGTTTGCGACGCGATTGGCGGAAGAACTAGAAGCGCTGATTTTGAGCGAAGGGTCCGACACGATTGGTGGTTTTATCGCCGAGCCGGTGCAGGGTGCAGGCGGTGTGATCGTGCCGCCGCCAACATACTTTGAAAAGATTCAGGCGATCCTGAAAAAACACGAGATTTTGTTTATCGCCGATGAAGTGATCACCGGCTTTGGTCGCACTGGAAGTATGTTTGGCTCGCAGACGTATTCGCTGCAACCGGACATGTTGACCACGGCCAAAATGATTACCTCGGCGTACGTGCCGTTCTCCGCGCTGTACGTTAGCAACAAAATTTATCAGGCGTGCGCGGACGCCAGCGCAGCGGTGGGCGTGTTCGGTCATGGCTACACCTATTCAGGGCATCCACTGGGTTGTGCGGTTGCGCTGGAAACGTTAAAGATTTACGAAGAGCGCGACATCGTCGGCCACGTTGGCAGCGTGTCGTCCGCGTTTCAGGCGGGGTTGCAGAAGTTTGCTGGTCATCCGTTGGTCGGCGACGTGCGCAGCGTGGGGTTGATTGGTGCGGTGGAGCTGGCTGAGGCCAAGCACGCACGCAGGGCTTTCGACGCGAAGCGCGCAGTCGGAGCCTATCTAGTACGCCGCGCGCAAGAGCATGGCCTGATCCTGCGTGCAATGGGCGGCGACATCATCGCGTTCAGCCCGCCGCTCATCATCACCGAGGCACAAATTGCTGAGTTGATGCGCCGCTTTGCGAAGGCGCTGGATGACACGGCAGCGTGGATTAACCGAGGTGCGGATTGACGCCCTACCCACGAAGCGGTTGCTTGTGGGAGCGGTTCCGCAGAATTGCCCGCAGACACATAGATTTGCGGGCACCCTTCGGTCGAACGCGTCAAATTTAGTTGACTGAGTAATAACAGCGCAGAAAAGTATGGAACTCAAAATCACCCTCACGCCAACCGCGCAACGACTGATCCGCACCACGGAATTTACGTTTTCTACCAACGCGGAACCCGGCATGTCGATGCCGCAAGTGGGTGACATGCTGCGCATCACCATGGACGAGCCGCCCGTGTTCTTCAAGATTATTCAGCGCGCCTACGATTTCACGACGTCGCCCGTAACGGTCACGCTGGTGTTGGGTGCGCCCGATTAGTTACAGGGATTTTGGGTGCTGATCTGCTTTCGGGGTTCGCCGCCAACGCACGCTTAACGGCCTGTAACCATTGCTTACAACTTGCTGCGTTTTTGCCCTCTAAAAACGGCACGCATCAGCGCTCCGGCGCTGAACCCTGCCGTGTGCAGCGAGTCAAAAATCCATGATCACTAAAAAATCTCCCCGTCGGATCTCAACGCCATATCTATCTCGTGCCGTCGTGTTTGCGCTGTCCGCGTCCACACTGCTCGTGCAGCCCGTCCTCGGCCAAGATGTGCAACCCGCACCGAGCACCGCACCCGACGCGTCGCCCGCTGCCGCGAAACCCGCTGCCGCGCCACAGAAAGTTGAGCAAGTCGAAGTTACTGGCAAAAACACGGGCACCGACGAGCGCCGCAACTCAACTGCGGGAAAGATCATCATCACTCGCGAAGACATTGAGCAATACGGCGATAGCAATTTGGGCGATGTGATGCGGCGATTGCCCGGTGTCACCACTGGTGGTCGCCCTGGTCGTACCGGCGCGCCGCGCATGCGCGGCATGGGTGGTGGTTTCACCCAAATTTTGGTTGACGGACAACGTCTCGCCCCCGGCTTCAACATCGAAGAGATCACGCCCGACCAAGTGGAGCGCATCGAAATTTTGCGTGCGCCCACGGCTGAGACCGGCGCACGCGCCATTGCAGGCACCATCAACATCATTCTGCGTGAGCCACTGCGGCAAACCAACAATGACGTGAAGCTTGGGCCGCAAATCGAGCGCGATAAAGTGTCGGGCAATCTCTCAGTGTCGCGTAACGACGTGCTGAGCGAGACCGGCACGTACAACCTAACCGCCTCGGTCAACCACACCGACCAACTCAACGACTCGCGCAGCCACACCCTCTACAGCGATGTCGCCAGCGGTGCCACGACGTTAGAGCAAGCCAGTTTTTCGCAATCCCGAGAACGTCGTGACAGCATTTTTTTCACCGGCCGCGCGCAGTGGCGTCTGGGCATGGGCGAGCAGCTGGGGGTGCAAGCAGTGCTCGTGCATAACGAAGGCAACACGCGCAGCACGGGCAATCTTACGCAGCTTTTTGGTGTTGACCCAGCGCCGTATGCAACGCGTGCAGGTTACGCTGAGACCAAGGTTGATGTCGCACGGCTCAATCTCAATCTCAACAGGCGTTTTGATGCAGACACCCGCTACGAGCTGCGAGTAAGTGCGGGCAATTTTGGGCTCACCGCCCAAGGCCGCACCGAGCAATTTGCCGCCAACGGTACGCAAAACTTGCTGCAAACGACCGAAGGAAAAATCAGCGATAAATCGTGGAACAGCGCGGGTAAATTGATTCACAACATCGCGCGAGGCGGCCAAGCCATCACGGCGGGGTATGAAGTTGAAGGCCTGCGCCGCAGCGAAACATCCATCACCACCTTAAACGGTGCTCGGCAGCTGGCAGATCTTGGTACCGAGTTTGCCGTCTCTACGCAGCGCGCTGCGTTTTTTGTGCAAGACGAATGGGATCCGCATCCCGATTGGTCGGCTAACCTCGGGCTGCGCTACGAAGAAATCACCACCCAAAGCGCGGTGGCGAACGACACGTTCACCAACGTTAGCCGTGTGCTGACGCCAGTGGCGCACGCCGTGTGGCGCTTCGCCTCGCCCGGTCGCGATCAAGTGCGCCTGTCGCTCACACAAAGCTACAAAAGTCCCACCGTGCAACAGCTCAGCGCTCGGCCCACGCTGAACACGTTGTTCCCAGTCCCCGACCGCAACACGGCCGTCACGCCTGATCGCGCGGGCAATCCGAATCTGAAGCCCGAGTTGGCCAACGGGATAGATCTCGCCTACGAGCGTTATCTCAAGTCCGGTGGCGTTTTTTCGGTGAACCTTTTTCAGCGCAACATCCGACAATTTCAGCGTAATGTCGTGGGGTTGGAGACAGTGTCGTGGGCAAATCTCCCCCGCTACGTTAATCGCCCACAAAACCTCGGTAACGCAGTCACGCGCGGTATTGAATTCGACGCGAAGTTTCAATTGAAAGAGCTAATCGACAGCAAAGAGCCGCTGTCTCTGCGCGCCAATGTCAGTCTGTTCAACTCAAAGGTTGACGCCGTGCCCGGCCCGAATAATCGCATCGACCAGCAACCCAAAGCGACCGCGAATTTAGGCTTCGACTATCGTGTGTCCGGCGCACCGTTAACCATCGGCGGCAATTTGAATTGGGTTCCCGGTTATGACACTCAATTAACCGTCACTCAGGCGCAAACCCTGTCCACCAAGCGGGTGTTTGACGCGTACGCCGTGTGGACGGTCAACCCCTCGACCAGGCTGCGCTTATCCCTATCGAACCTCGCGCCGCAAGACAGCCCAAGCAGCGACACCGTGGTCGACGCTGGATTGCGCCAATTGGTGGCGAGCAACGGCCGCTCCGATATCTCGGTGGCGCTGCGCTTGGAGATGCGGCTTTAAGTTTCACGCTCGACACGTTCAGCACAACGCAACGGCTCAAATCCCCAGCACCGACACCGCACTCTGATGGCTGACATGGTCGACGCGATGTTGTGTGATGTGGCGCAAGACAACGTCGCCAAAAGCATCGAATCATTCGAAGCTGGCGCGCTGCGCGGCATGGATGCAATCCATGTGGGCTCTGCTTGTGTTCAGTGATTCGCGCCAATGCGAGGCGACCATTCGTGCCGGACTGGCGATAGAGTGGTTTTAGCGACTGCCACGGTCGCAGAGCGGGCCGTTGCTTTTGTGATCGGTCGAAGAAGCGCGTCGCATTGAACTACAGATCGGCGCGTCAAAAGTGCTCATTGCGACCCGATTCGCGACGTGGCGATTGCGGCCCAGAAGTAGCTTATGGATGAAACACTTAACGTATCAGGCCTGTGGTCGGAAATGGCACACAGCAGGCTACGGCGAAAACGACCGCTCAGCCCTTATTAAATAAGGCGATGAATAAGAAGCTGATTGCAAGCCAAAATATCAGGAAATGGCCGATTCGCTTACCGCTCCGCCACCGTCTTCGCTAATCGCTTCAAACTTGTTTGCAAGCACTCACTTTGTATTGTGTCTGCGGTGGTAGCCATTTGTCGTTTGTCGGCAGCGTTAGGCAACATGCGTGCCCGGCGCGTGGATGCAGTATTTGATTGCGTCCTCACTAAAATTTCGTTAAATTTCAGGCTCTTACGGTTCAGGTTAGTAAGCATTTCAGTGCTCATCAAGCGCGCAACGTGCGCGGCTTCTTGGGAATCCACCGTCAGACTAAGTGTTGTTCCCGAGGCCGATGCCATGATTACAAAGCGCTTTAGACGCTCCGGCACGACTTCAATCAACACGTCGAATTGACGCGAGCCTTCACGGGCGTGTAGCAACGCCGCATGCAGTGCGGGCATGCGATCCAAAAACTGGGCCAAGCCCAGGGGTCGGGGATACAGGGCTCGTCGAGAGCCAGCAGTTTTGAGGAATTTCACGTGCAAATTATCGTTGTTTCAAGCGACTTTAGAACCAAAAAAAACTTGACGGTCGGTGTGCCGCAGTTTGTGGGTTTGACGGTCGCGTTGATGGTCGCGCTGGGCCTCACCGCCACGCTCGCCAACTACTTGTCGCTCAAATATGCGGCCACCAGCGACAACCCGCTGATTCGTCGCGTGTTGCTTGCTGATCAACATGCCGAAGCGAAGCAGCGCCAGCAGCAGATTCAGGACAACATCAACAGTCTCGCGGTTAAGCTCGGCGAGGTGCAAGCGCACATGTTGCGGCTCGATGGTCTGGGCGAAAAACTAGCTAAAGTCGCCGGACTTAAGCCGCAAGAGCTGCCCAGCGCGACGGCCAACAGCGGTCGCGGCGGCGCGGCAACCGTTGGCGCACCGTTGTCGATTGATGATTTCGCCAAGCAATTGAGCGAGCTCTCCGGCGCGGTTGACGTCAAGGCCGACCAGTTGACCGTGCTTGAGGCGCTCTTAGTAGAAGGCAGCGCCCAGCGCAAATTCCTGCCGACACTGCCGCCAATTGAGAATATCAATTACACCTCGAACTTCGGCTACAGGATCGACCCTTTCAGCGGCCATTCAACGTTCCACGAAGGCGTAGACTTTGCCGCCGAATCCGGGACGCCCATTAATGCAGCCGCCAGCGGCAAAGTGATTTATGCAGATTTCCATCCCGCCTACGGTAAATGCGTCGAGATTGATCACGGCAACGGCCTCGTCACCCGCTATGCGCATGGCTCCGAGCTGCTCGTTAAAGAGGGCGATTTGGTGGTGCGCGGGCAGCGCATCGCGCGGGTGGGCTCGACCGGTCGCTCGACAGGGCCGCATCTGCATTTTGAAGTGCGCCTCAACGGCGTCGCGCAAAATCCTGGTCGATTCCTCGCGGTGCTCTAGCCCCACAACACCTCAGACACCGTCCGGCGATTTTCGCCCATTCCACCTTGACGGCCTCGTCGGCTTAAAATCTAGGGTTTCGCCCGCGCTGCTTCCTCATGTACTGATGCGGCTCGCGGGCACTGCCACATTCGCTGCGCACTAATTCCGCGCGACCACAGACCATGATCGATAAATTCCTCAAAACCATTTTTGGCAGTCGTAACGACCGCCTGCTTAAACAGTTCCGCGCCCAAGTTGTCAAAATCAATGCGCTGGAGCTCGGACTGAAGGCGCTGACTGATGACGAGTTGCGCGGCAAAACGGCGGAATTCAAACAGCGCATCGCGGCCGGTGAAACACTTGATGCGTTGCTGCCTGAAGCGTTCGCCGTGTGCCGCGAAGCCGGTTTCCGCGTGCTTGAAATGCGCCACTTTGACGAGCAGTTGCTCGGTGGCATGGCGCTGCATGCTGGCAAGATTCCCGAGATGCGCACTGGCGAGGGCAAAACGCTGACGGCGACGCTCGCGATTTATTTGAACGCGCTGTCCGGCAAGGGCGTGCATCTGGTCACGGTGAACGATTACCTCGTAGTGCGTGACGCCGACTGGATGGGGCGCATTTATCGCTTCCTCGGCATGAGTGTCGGTACGGTTACTTCTCAGCAGGATAACGCGTCGAAAATCGCTGCTTACGCTGCTGACATCACGTACGGCACCAATAACGAATTCGGCTTCGATTACCTGCGCGACAACATGGAATACGCGGTGGCGGATCGTCGCCAACGTGGCCTGAATTACGCCATCGTCGACGAGGTCGATTCGATTCTGATTGACGAGGCGCGCACGCCGCTGATCATCTCCGGTCAGGCCGAAGACAACGTTGAAATTTATTACAAGATCAACGCGCTGGCACCAAAGCTCATCAAGCAGGTGGATGAAGCGGCTACGGGCGATTATTGGGTCGACGAAAAAGGCCGTCAAGTACACCTGTCCGAGCAGGGCCACGAGCACGCCGAACAGTTGCTTGAGGAAATGGGCCTGCTGCCCGCTGGCGCGAGCCTTTACGACGCCACCAATATTTCGCTGATGCATCATGTGTACGCCACGCTGCGTGCATACGCCCTTTACAACCGCGACGAGCATTACGTCGTGCAAGAGGGTGAAGTCATCATCGTCGACGAATTCACCGGTCGTTTGATGTCCGGCCGCCGTTGGAGCGAAGGCCTGCATCAGGCCGTTGAGGCGAAAGAGGGCGTGCCAATTCAGCGCGAAAACCAGACACTGGCGTCGATCACCTTCCAGAACTATTTCCGCATGTACGGCAAGCTCGCTGGCATGACCGGAACGGCCGATACGGAAGCCTACGAATTCCAGCAGATATATAACCTCGAAACGGTCATTATTCCAACGCATCGCGACATGGTCCGTCGTGACGAAAACGATTTGTTCTTCAAGTCCACTGCGGAAAAATACGCCGCAGCGGTTCACGATATTCGTGACTGTTACACGCGCGGCCAGCCTGTGCTCGTGGGCACCACGTCCATCGAAAACTCCGAGCTGATCGCGGCGATGTTGACCAAAGAAAAGCTGCCGCATCAGGTGTTGAACGCTAAGCAGCATGAACGCGAGGCGAGCATCGTGGCGCAGGCGGGTTTGCCCAACATCATCACCATCGCCACCAACATGGCTGGGCGCGGAACGGACATCGTGCTCGGCGGCGCCATTGAGCCGGAAATTCGCGCTATTCGTGAAGACGAATCGCTGACGCTGGATGAGCGCAAAGAAAAAATTGCAGCGCTGCAAACCGAATGGCAGCAGCGTCACGACGCCGTGCTCGCTGCGGGCGGGCTGCGAATCGTCGGCACCGAGCGCCACGAGTCACGCCGTATCGACAATCAGTTGCGTGGTCGTGCCGGTCGTCAGGGCGACGCCGGTTCTAGCCGCTTCTTTTTGTCAGCGGAAGACCCACTGATTCGCATCTTCGGCGGTGACCGCATGAAGAACATCATGACGCGATTGCGCATCCCCGATGGCGAGCCGATCGAGGCGGGCATCATGACGCGCCAGATCGAAAAAGCGCAGTTGAAAGTCGAGTCACGCAACTTCGATATTCGCAAGCAACTGCTCGAATTCGACGACGTGGCCAACGATCAGCGCAAAGCGATTTACGAACAGCGCAATCACCTGCTCGAACATAGCAATGTCAGCGACACGGTGCGCGACATGGTCGGCGGTTGGGTGGAAGACACGGTCAACTCGCACGTGCCGTCAGAGAGTGTGGAAGAGCAGTGGGACTTGCCCGCGCTTGAGGCTGCGTTGCGCGAAATTCATATCGAAGCACCGGTGGACGAATGGCTGAAAAAAGAGCCTGATCTTGACGACACCGACATTCGCGAACGGTGCAAAAAAGCCGCGCTCGACACGTACAACGAGAAGCGCCAGATCGCGGGCGACGACGTATTCAGCCAGTTCGAGCGCAACATTTTGTTGCAGATCATGGACACGCAGTGGCGTGAGCATCTGTCGAATCTTGACCTGCTGCGGCAGGGCATTCATCTGCGCGGCTATGCGCAGAAAAACCCGAAGCAAGAATACAAGCGCGAATCGTTTGAGATGTTTGGCGGCATGCTGGATCGATTCCGTGCCGAAGTCGTGCGCATTTTGATGACGGTGCAGGTGCGCACTGAAGCCGATGCGCAAGCTGTTGAGCCTGCGCCCGCGATGCAAAATGTGTCGTACAAACACGCCGATGTTGATGGATTGACGGGCGAGGAAGCGGTGACCATGGCGTCCGACAACCGTGGCAATCAGCCCATCGTCAATGAAGGGCCGAAGCTGGGCCGCAATGATCCGTGCTGGTGTGGCTCGGGCAAGAAATATAAGCATTGCCACGGGCGGTTGGATTAGTCGTCAATTTGCCTGATCGCGCGCGACACCGCCCTGTGTGGGGGTGGTTTCTGTGGGCGCGGTTCCACCGCGAATGCAGGTTCGCGCACCCCCTATCGCGGTAAAACCGCTCCCACAAGTCGTAAGACACCAAGAGCCTCATCATGCCAGTTTCCTACGCCCCTCTAAACCCCGCTCTCGCCCATCCAGTCGCAGGCGTGCGCTTTGCCGCCGTGCAGGCGGGCGCACGGATGTG
>ENA-OFCE01001368-OFCE01001368.1-metagenomes-genome-assembly--contig:-NODE-1368-length-12634-cov-5.959456_pt1 | contig 12634 bp, 5 predicted proteins | sample MGYA00153388_OFCE01 | MGnify analysis MGYA00153388
TGGTTGTTATCATCATCATCGGTATCTTGTCTGCGATCGCTTTGCCTTCCTTCCTCAGCCAAGCTAACAAAGCCAAGCAGACAGAAGCTAAGCAGTATGTTAGTTCCATAAACAAGGGAGTACAAGCTTACTACGCAGAAAACACCAAGTTTACACAAGATATCGCTTTGTTGGGTCTTGGCCTCAAAACTCAGACTACTAACTATACATACACTATTGGCGCTACAGGTGCGGGGGGAGTAACTTCAGCAGCAGCTCCCAATGCTGCTACTGCAGCTTCACTAAAGTCATATGCAGGAGCCGTAGCAATTACTGCGCCTGATGCTTCAGGCGCTTCAGGCACACAGACCATCCTTTGTGAAACAACCAGCCCTATACCTCCTGTCGCTATTACTCTTGCTGGTAGCGGTACTGTTTGTAACGGTATGACGCTAGTTACTAAGTAACAGTCCAGCACACAAGCAATGCTTGTGGAAAAAAACAGAAAAGCGGGTTAGCGCTATGTGCTGCTGCCCGCTTTAGTGTAGATAGAAAATTCTTTTTATTGGCTGAGTCTAATGAGTTATGACAATTTCTTGGCGCTGGCGACCGATTGGCAGGAGAAAGCCGATCAATTCTTTCTTAAAGAAAATTACGCTCAGGCAGCAATCCTCTACGAACAGGCAATTGCGGAGCAACCAAGCCAGAAGTCTTACTACTGGCACTTAGGATTGATATTATTGTTGCAAGAACAAGAAGCAGAAGCTCAAACAACTTGGCTCCTGGCAATGGCTGAGGGTGAATCTGAAGAAGTTGAACTTTGGACAGCAGAACTGTTGGCAGTGCTGGAAACTGAGGCTGAACGACAACGGTTGGATTTGAAAAATTATGAAGTAGGTTGGGCGATTCGGCAGCACATCCGAGAAATCAATCCTAGGGATATTAATAACCTGTTGCATTCGGTGGGACTTTCCATCCTGCGGACAACTTACAGAGGTGAAGAATCAGACGCTCTGGGGGTGATTATCGAGCTTCTGAAGTCAGAGCCTCCTATAGCAGTGGACTCAGACCTGCTGCTGTCAGTCTGGAAGAGCGTTTTAGATGTTGCTCCATTCCACCCTTCATCATTTGAATTTACAGAAGCTTGTTTTAAATACGTTAAAGAACCTCTACCTGTTATTGAAGCTTTAATTTTATTTGCCTATGATATAGCGTACTCAGGAAAGCAATTTCACTTAGCGACCCGCTATGTAGAACTCGCCTTGCAGCTAGAAGCTAAGCACCCAGAAATTTTGCGTGCTCTGGCTGGTTTTTACCAAGATATCGGGGATTTTTCTAAGGGGATAGAAATTGCTAAAATTTGCTATTCTGTGATGGAACGCTTGGTAGATAAAATTTTTGCTAATCACTTGCTGCTACGCGGGCTGATGCTGGCTGGCGGTCATTGGGAAGATGCTTGGTCAGTCTTTGAGGAACAAAAATTAATGATGGAGACCCTTATTGAGGAATGTCCAACCAATCTCGATTCAACTGCTGCGCTTCGCTTGATGAGTGCGTTATTTTTCTTTCCTTACTTTGAAGATCGGCCTCAAGAAGCCGGGAGAATTCGCATCCAAATTGGCAGTCTTTTTCAAAAAAATGTTGAAAATTATGCCAAGCCAGTAGTAGAGAAGTGCCGCCAGCGCTCGTTGCCCCTGCTTCAGGGAGGCAATCAAAAAAGACGTTATAAAGTTGGTTATTTATCTTATTGCTTACGCAGCCATTCTGTGGGATGGCTGGCGCGGTGGCTGTTTGAACATCACGATCGCGATCGCTTTGAAATATGTACTTATTTACTAGGATCGAAACTGACAAACGATCCCATGCAGCAATGGTATATTGGCAAATCTGATAAAGCTTATAAACTAGGTACCTCTGGTATTGAAGCTGCTGAAAAAATTTACGAAGATGAAATAGATATATTGATCGATCTCGATAGCATTACGATGAATTGTAGCTGTGAGGTAATGGCAATTAAGCCCGCCCCTGTACAAGTTAGTTGGCTGGGGTGGGATGCTTCGGGCGTACCAAATGCCGATTACTATATTGCAGATAATTACGTTTTACCGGAATCTGCACAGGATTACTACGCAGAAAAAATATGGCGATTGCCTGAAACTTATGTAGCAGTAGATGGTTTTGAAGTAGGAGTGCCGACGGTTAGACGCGATTCGCTGGATATTCCTAGCGATGCCGTCATATACTACTGTAGCCAGATGGGATACAAATACAATCCCAATACAGCTCGGCTGCAAATGCAAATTATTAAAACAGTCCCGAATAGCTACTTTGTAACTAAATGGTTTGCTGAGCAAGAATCGCTAAAAAACTTTTTTATTCAGATTGCGGAATCAGAGGGGCTGAGTGCGGATCGCTTGCGATTTTTGCCTTACGCTTCTTCAGGGGCAGTTCACCGAGCAAATTTAGAGATTGCTGATGTTGTACTCGATACTTATCCCTACAATGGAGCGACTACTACTCTAGAAACTCTCTGGATGTGCATTCCTATCGTGACACGGGTGGGTGAGCAGTTTTCAGCTCGCAACAGTTACGGGATGATGATGAATGCAGGTATAAGTGAGGGGATTTCATGGACTGATGAAGAGTATGTAGAGTGGGGAATTCGTTTAGGAAAAGATCCAGTTTTGCGGCAACAAATATCTTGGAAACTGCGACAGTCTCGACAAACTGCTCCGCTATGGAATGGCAAGCAATTTACGCGAGAGATGGAAAAAGCTTACGAGCAGATGTGGCAGATATATGTTGAAAACTATCAGCAGTAGTAAGGAGCTTTTGTAGAGTAATTATCGTACAACTCTGAGTATCCAAATTCAAAATCAACGCTGTACAATCCACGTTCAAATTTCAATGGCGCTGTTGCTTCAAGGGAATATCTTGAAGTAACAGCAGATTGTTCAACTCTTGTCGGGAAGCAATAAATACTGACCGAGATGATTTTTCTGGTGAACAGAAATTCCAATCAATAGGAAACTGTTCGTGGTTAGGTTGGGTTATAGGCATATAAACAAACTCGAAGTATTGCTTTAGTTGATTGTACACCCACTTTCTAGTAGGTCGGCATCCATTACCTGATATAGCTTGCGATGGAAAATCTGCTACTTCTTTGCACAAATTGATAGCTTCTTCTTCCCCAAACGAGACGCACGTCTCCAGCAACAGCATCTTTTTGCAACTGCGAGCCATAAACTCGATAGCTTGAGTGGGTTTTTGCAAGTGATACAGCAACCCGTAGCAGTAAACAATGTCAAACTGCTGATTGATTTTTAAATCTGAAGTCTCTAAGTCTAGTTGTATTGCCTCAATATCTGGATAACGCGATCTAAGTATTTCCAAGTTTTGCTGTCTACCTTCAGTGACAATTACTTCACAGCTTCTATCCAGAAAAAAACTTGTATGATCGCCAATTCCTGCTCCAAGTTCTAGTACAGTTTTGCCTGCAATATCTAATCCTAAGCTTGCTAAATGTTCTAATCTTCTCTGGTTATGTCGCAGATATTCATCGCAGTGGAACACTTTAATAGGATCGATTGGTGGTTCCTGCTGGTCTTGAGTGGTAACATCAGCTTTACTGGGGATGAGAGACTCGATATCATAACCATCAATGTAATCCAAAATTCGGGAAACCGCAGGCAGAGAAGTTATTCCTTTTTTGACTAGCTCTGGAAATTGAGCCAAACTCTCAACGATATTGTTGGCAAAATTATAGTCAGGGTTGTTGCCATAGTGTAAAGTTAAATACTCTAATAATTCGAGAGTATAGTCAGGGAAATTGAGAATATCAGCAATGCAGGCTAATTTGAAAATTTTATCGGGTGTTTTTAGATTGTTTTCCAAGCCGTCTTCTATCAGATCCCGCAAGTAAAAAGCATCTCCGTATAATAACTGTCCAGCGCGAACTGTAGAACGAATAGGAGATATGCTCCGCAAACGATAAGCTTTATCTAAATCGAACAAAGTAAATTCTTGTTCCCTGAGATAAATATCAACGTCCGCAAATAAAGGCTGATTTTGATAGAGGTGTGAAAACTCGACTTCAGCCTGTATAGCAAGAATAGACTGTCCCAAAATTTTAGAAGCACCTTGTAACACTTGTAATTCTGCGCCCTGAACGTCAATTTGCAAAAAGTCGATTTCCTTAATCCCTTCACTTTGGCAAAACTCATCTAATGTAGTTGTTTCTATGCCAAGATAAAAATCTAAGTTGACTAATTCTGACAAGCCTGAAAACCGCTCAAGATAAGGTTCATTAGGTGGGTACAGAGAGCTGCACATGGGATGCTTAGTTACATAAAGTGTAGATTCGCCAACAGAATTTGCTAGCGCTAGAGGAATATGTTTTTCTGTCCAATTTATTTGTTGAGCTTCCAGAGCAGTATTGCTAGCCTCACAAGCATCAGCATCAGCATCAAATCCATAAATAGTCAGATTTGGTGCAAATATTTCCCAGCCTTTCTGGCCATACTCATCTTCACTGCTAATTTTGCGGGAGCCAACGTTACAAACTGTCATGTGAATCCGATCTAAATGACCGCTTCTCTTTAAACTGGGTAGAAATACTGACATATCCTGAATTTTCCTTTGGTTTATTAATTGAAATGTACTTTTAAGATTGAGAAATGAAATCTATTTTGCTATCAGGAACAGCGATCACATTTAGGTTTCCCTCCAACTCATCTGATGAGTTTATAGGAATTAGTTCCTGGGCATAAGGTTGATAACGAAAGAGCTTATACCCTTTGCTTTTAAGATAATCCGCAACAGGTAAATTACTGCCTTTGCTCATAGCGATATTTTCATAGAGAATGATAGGACAAAATTCCGATAATATTTTTTTGCTACCTATTAAAACTGACATTTCGTGTCCTTCTGCATCTATTTTAAGGTAATCAACTCGGTTGATGTTTTCCTGTTCAACTAAACTGTCCAAAGTAAAACACGGGACTTCTTCAAAGGAACCAATTTGCATTGATTGTGCCGCATCGCCAGTAACAATTTCGTTCAATTCGGTAGCTGCGTAAAGCTGCAATCGTGCTGTACCAATCCGATCGCTAGCAGCTCCAGCGCATATTGTTACCCAATCGAACTCGTTGATTTTACAGGTTTCTTCTAAGCAGCGCAAGCAACCTGAAAAAGGTTCAACTGCTAATACACGACCTGTAGCACCCACCCGTCGCGCAGCAGTAAAGGTATAAACCCCGACATTTGCACCAACATCTATAACTGTCATGCCCGCTTTAACAGAGTTCCGCCAAAATTCCATTTCATGTTCAAACCAATCTCCCTCTGCCAGCAGAACACCTGTTACAATACTCCGAAAACTCGTATCAACGGCTAATAATAAATCTTTTTCCACAGGTAGGTAAGTGACAGAAGAATTTGCTGGTAATTTTGCCCATTTCCAATCAGAATCAGCAGGATCTTTCTTGTGAAATTCACGAGCCTCATTTAGCCAGTAGCTAGCTGAATTTCCATCCTGTATATCTCGATAAGCGAGGTAGAGAGCTTGAAAAATTTGTGGCGAATTTGGTGCTATCTGATTGGCTTGGTGCAGGTATAAAAGTCCTTCCCTTAAATTGTTAGCCATGCACGAGACTCCTAGTTTAAACTTGATGAAACTCGAATCTGGCAAAACCTTCTCTGCTAGATTCAGTAGCCGGAGTCCACCTACTCCATAAAATACAATATGAGTTCGACATAGCACTTCGCTTAAAAGGAAAAATGCCTGAGTATAAGCATCTCTTGCTTGAAGTAAATGTGTCAATTGCTCAGCTAGAGTATTAGACAAACTGTTGCGCGGTGAAGGCAAGTAAACGAGTGCAGATGGAGGTTTCTCTATATTGCTGTAAACATTAGGGACTGTGTTGATAAAAGTAGGAAAAGCAAGTTCTATAGCTTGCGACATTTCTCCAGTCATCGTCAAGATGAGAGCTAGATGAGCTATACAGAGAGGACAGCTATCTTGCTCTATTCCTTGGTTTAAGGCTTCTAAAGCCATATTCAGGTACAGTTGGCGATCTAATAAGTCCTCAGACTGTTCTGCTAAGATCAAAGCTAATACTGCAACGTTATTTAAGTCGGTGCTAGAGGTAGGTTCTTCCCAGGAGGTGCTTTCAAGAATTGTCGCTATACGAGCTAGAGAATTTGCATCCAGACTAGGACAATTATGATAAATATAGTCGATATATTTATCTCTCAAGTCGCGAGAAGAATCCATTGATTTAGCCTCTAATTTCCCACAGCTTATCTCAGAATTTTCTTGAGGACAGAGGGGAAGGGCAAGTAATAAAGCATCACTAACTTCTTTGCTCATTTTTGACCAAGAAAACTTTTTCGCTTGCTCAATTCCGGCAGCTATCAAAGCTTCGCGCACTTCGGGCTGTTGAATGTTAATAAGTGCGATCGCCATTGCTTCAACATCATCATCCTTAACGTATAAAGCTGCCTCTCCAGCCACTTCAGGTATAGAAGCATTGGGACAAGTTATAACTGGACACCCACAGGCCATTGCCTCTAAAATCGGCAAGCCAAAGCCTTCGTACTGGGACGGATAAACCAGCGCAACAGCATCAGAAAAAGCAGCTTTTAACTCTTCATCGGTGAGGGGAAGCTTATGCACTGTACTCCCTGAAGTGTAAGGTTCAAACTCATCCTTTGTTAAAGCGCTGTGAGCTGTGCAGACAATATCAAATTCTGGTTGGTTTGGCAGTTGCGCGAAAGCTTGCAAGAATAAGGCTGCATTTTTATGACCGCCTGCCGCACCCACCATCATAAAGTATGGCTTTGAGAGATTGTATTTAATCTTAAAATTCTCTATTTCCTCTGGGCTAGCTGGCGATAAATTTTGGGAAACTCCGCAATGAGCAACTGTTACTAACTCTGGGGCAATATCAGGAAAAAACTTTAATAAGTCTGATGCTGTATTGTGGGAAATAGTAATGTATGCAGATGCGTGGCGGATGCCGTAATGTTTCTCGCGCCACATGGGTTGATCGAGATTTGTCTCAAAGACTTCAGGAGTCATGTCATAGGCAATAAAGACGGAAGGTGTTGATAGCGGCGTTGTGTAGTAAGTCGAGATAAATAAGTCAGCTTCCAGTTCATCGCAAACTTGCTGTAGCATTGCGCGATCAGCGTCCGTCTTCTCGTAGTCGTAAGCAGGCACGGGACAATACGCAATACCCGGTATTTTTGGTGCTGTTCCGGCGCGATCGAGGACAATAATATGCTTGGCAAAATCCTGATGCACCCACTCTTCTAAGAGCGATCGCCACACGCGAGCTATTCCCGTATTGTAAAGCTGGAAAAACACGCCGTCCACAATAATCCTGGGAGGCTGTTCGGCAAGCGCAGTTTGCCTCTGCACCTTTTCGGGCTGCACAAAATGCCACTGATTACTATTGTTTTCTCGCCGCGCGATCGGTGCTATTCCCAATGCCTCTGCGGTATTAACCATCGTCCCATCTGACACCCAGGAAAAATAATCGCCTAGGCGTACGGGAAAACTCGTTGCAGCTTGCAGAGACATCCATTCTGCCAGTGCATTTTTGTAACCGTAATACCGTTCTTTAAAGCGCAGTTGTTCAGGAGTCGCATAAGCAAAGTGTTGAAACACCAAACCCAGTTTTTCTGTTTCTTCGTGAAGGAAAGGATTGACAGTAGCAATATCCCTAACTTCACCGTCTGCCAAAGGCTCAACTAAGGTGGGGGGCGAATGTCTTTTCCACCTCGCTCTCGGTTGATACCTCCAAGTCCGCAACCATTCCTGCTGGGGATGCTGAGAATAACAGTTGCGCGTGCTGACAGCCAGGTTTTCTCCGACAAAAAACCAGCACCAGTAGTAAGCTGCTGTTTTTTCTGGATAATCTGCAAACATCTGCCGGACTGTACAAATCTGCTCAACAGTCCACAATTCATCTACATCTACTTGCCACAGCAAACACTCTTGATTAATCCTTTCCAAGGGTGCATTGACCATTTCTAGTTTTCCATCCCAGAAAACTCCCGCTCCTTTCCGATAAATTGTTACATTCTCTGGATAGAGCTGCGCTAGTTCATCTAAGTATTCTGTTGTCCCGTCCTTGCTGCGGCCGCTGTCGTGAAGCTCATCGGTAATCTGCCCGCCGAATTTAAGCATCCAAGCACTATCGTGTTTTTGCTCGGCTACGCCCTCAACAATATGCCAGTGCCATTTAAAAGGTAGTTGTTTAAATACTTCTATGTGGTAGCGGATAAAAGGCTGGCCGTTGAGGACGATTGTCAAAAAGTTAATTGGCATAGATTCTCGAAAAATTGGTTCGCTATTCCAGGGGTCAAAAGGTATGAGTTTTTTGGTATGCCGCTGCGGCCGAAAGAAAAATTTGCCTTTTTCGTTAAGCATACAAGCTGCAAAGGAAAATGAGCTATTTGAAATTGCGACAATATCGCACTGGCTCAATAAATAAAAATCTGGATAAAACTCTGCTTCCGGTAACTCCAAACCTAAGTTTTTGGTTGTGACGGGATTATACTCCTCAAAATCACTTAAAACTTTTTCCGGTTCATCGCTGGCAATAAATAGTATCGGTTCATCCAGAGTTTCCCACAAACCTTTTAGCCATTCTCTGTACCATTCGCTCGGCGCGATGAAGAAATCGCTGTAGCCGTAGTCTCCCCGCCGCAAATGCAAACCGACGATTGTTTTGCCGCGCGATGATCGCAAACAATCCAAGGCCTCCTTCATTTTAGTTTCTATTGCCGGCACAGGTTTGAACAGAGACCGAAAATACTCCTTGTGCGCTGCATAATACTTTGTATGGTACTGAAAGAAGCCCCAAAAATCCACATTTTTGAAGGTTTCTTTTGCATGAGGTATGCGAGCTTCTGAAAGGTTATTAGTTTCTTCGCTAACTACAGGTAACTGCTGAGATATGGGCGAATCGTTGCATCCAAACAGATACTGGCCAATCCAGGCTGGTGTCTCTACTATCAAGCTATGTTCTTTGGCGTATATTGCCAAGAAGGCATACTGAAATATTTGATTGGCAAACCGCCCGTTTCTGCCAAGCGTGGACATTGCAATTACTGGTTTTTTCACATAAAACGCATCGCCCCAAGATGGATGGTAAGGTGTTGTAGTTGCAGCGCGATCGAAGCCGCACGTCTCTAAAAAATCATCAATGTCGTCAATTAAAGCACATCCTTCATACAGCTCTTCATAATTAACTTCCGTGTTAATTGCTTCAATATGTTTGAGGAGGTTAGTTGCTCCCTGCAAAGCCAACAGCTCTGCGCCTTGAATGTCAATGTTTAAAATATTAAAATCGGCGGGATTAACTTGAAGTTCTTCTAAAAGCGTATCCAGAGTTCTCGACTCCACAACTACACGCTCAACTTCCTTGATTTGCGGATAAATCTTTTGATGCTCCTTCAATGGTAAAATCGAACTGCTTTGATCCATAGAAGTTACGTGCAATGTGCTTGTGCCGTTGATATTACTAATTGCACAATTCACCGCTAGCACGTTCGGAAAACCAGCCATATTCGTTTGCAAACGTTCAAAAACAGCAGGGTTGGCTTCAACAAACAGTACCCTTTCCACCCCCATCATTTGATATGTTGCAATTTCCTTACCTTCGTGTGCCCCAATGTGAATAACGCCGCGCCCTGCAACAGAATGTTTTACGCAAAGCTGCTGCAAATCGAGCAGTTTTGGTGCTTCACTAAACATCAAAGCTGTGAACCTCTCGTTCACTGCTAAAAAGTTGCTATACTCGTAACTCTCATATTCGGGTGAAAACTGGGGTAAGGGTTGTAAAGCATTGGGCAGTATTTTAAAGATGGTGTAACGAAATTTTTCTAAATGCTCGAATACTTGTTTTAATGTGATGTTGGCATCGACAAATGTTCCGCCATACTCAAACTGAATATAATCTACTTTGCCTTTTTGCAAGAGGTTAGTTGCTCCGCGAAGAACTTCTAGTTCCCCGCCTTCTGTATCAATTTTTAAGAAATTAATTCGCTTTATGCCCCTTGTTTGGACATAATCATCAAGGGTAGCTGTTAAAACTTGAAATGGCTGAGGCGACTGAATATTATACTGTTTTTCGATTTCAAATCGTCGGTGAAATGTACTCCACCCTGAAGATTTTTCGTAATAATAAAATTCCCTGATTTCCGGTTGGTGCGCTATAGCCAAGTTATTTAACACGAGTTGACCGGTTTTAATCGGTTCAGCCAGGTTTTGTATAAGTGTTTGATATATTGGCGGTGCTGGCTCAAATAAATGGATTTGAACGTCGGGGCAGATGTTTAATACTTGATTTGTCCAGCTACCTATGTTTGCGCCAATATCGAAAACCACATTACCGGAAGCAATAAAATTTTCGATAATTTTCAATTCATAGTTATTGATCGACTCTCCGTTATTAAGATTGTTAACAGACACGCCAGCGGTTTGATGATTTTCTTCCTGTTTACCGCTGGCTGTATTGCCTAAAGTTGCGATCGCATCTTGGCAATACCGAACAATTAGTTCTTTTGCTGGCACCGGAACAGCAATAATAACATCATCAACAATTACAATATGCCTGCTGTTTTTTGCTGAGTTTAATAAATTTAATATAGCGCTAATATCGGGCCATTGTTGAGGTGAATGGGGCGGCGGTGGCGGAGATAAAAACAATCGGGCATCATCAATTAAAATAAAGTGTTCGCAATCGGAGCGGTTGATTATTTCGATTTCTGTGAGCAACGGACATTCGTCGCTTTCCCCATAAGTTGGCCCTCCGCTCCAGTGAGCGTCAAGCCAGAATAAACTTGGACTTTCAAGCTTTGATAGTGTATTTTGAAGAAGGTTTCTGGTATCGCCGTACAGAAAGTCTATGTTTTTGATATGACCGTATTTTTCGGTAACTTTTTGATAAATGTCTTGAGAATACTCTATTGTAAAAACTTGTTCAAATAGTTGGCTGGCCCAGTATGCTGTATGGCCTTGATAAGTTCCGGTTTCAATAAAATTATTAATCCCGTAAACTTCTTTCAGTTTATATATAATTTCGGTCGGCGGCCCCATGCGTACTATGCCCATATTCCATCCTTTTATGAAAGTAAGTCAGCCATTTGAATTATGAATAACCATTTAATTTAAAAGTTATCAATCTAGTGTAATAACAACGAGTTACCGATCGCCCTTTCCCTACTTCTTCCCCTTCGCCTGCCCCAACAATACCTTATAATCAGCTCTGTCAGGATTCAGCTTCACCAACTTCTCCAAAGGCTCGATCGCCCCCACATTATCCTTCATCTCCAACCGCACATTTGCCAACCCCTCCAGAGCCGTCTGATTCAGCGGTTCCCGCTGCAAAACTCCCACGTAACCCCGTTCCTGCGCCGCCAGCAAAGACTCCTGAGAAACAGCTACCGGAGCCTGCTTTTGCTGGTGCTGGCCGCTCAAACCGCTGCTGAACAGACTTACCATACCAAAAATTGTCGAACCCGCAAAGCCAGCCATTGATACAAACGCAAAAATCTGCTTAATTCGATCGCCCTTACGAACCGGAATATTACTAGATTTTTTCTGTGTACTTTCCATCGTCAATCCTTTGCCTAGAAGGTTTCCAGGCACTCACAAAGTACCTATGTCTAGAATGCCCAAGTTCGATCGCAAAACGATCAATTGTAAAATCCGAGATTTTACTAACACAAAAATTTAGACTTGTCAACACTATTTAACCGAGAATTTAGAAGTGCGATCTCAGTGAAGGGCGATCGCACCCCTGTATCTTTAGGCGTTATCCTGTGGTAATTCTCCAAACTGCGATCGATAACGCTCTAACAAAGCTTCGAGTTCAGCAGCCCGTTGCCGTTCAGCTTGCAAAGCTGAAGCTAATTCATCGGGAATCAATAATTTCTCTCCATTATCTTCCCGATAAAACCCAATCAGTTTTCCTTCTATTTCTAACCGCAGTTGCAGTACATTGCTGCGACTATCTCTAATTAATTCATACCCATCTTCCCCCAATCGATACCCGCGCAATTGTTCAGAAATCCATTCACCTCTCGGGTCAAACAACCAATATTCCTCAACTTCTATCCCCTCGTACAAGTCTTTTTTATTAATTATATCTTCCGATTTTGTGCCTGGTGATGTCATTTCAAAAATCACTTTCGGCACTTGACCTTCTTCCCAGATTTTGTAATTATCTCTGCCACCCGGTTCTACATCAAAAATCACCATTACATCAGGTGCTACCCGCAGTTTTGGGAAACCTTGAGCGTAGTACAAATATTGGTTTGCTAAAACAGTAGCTCGACGGTCTGTGAGGTATTGTTTTAAGACTTCTAAAGTGGTGATAATTGCGTAAAGATGGTCGTAAGTTTCTGCCACTGGTTCTCCATCAGCGCTAGGGTATATGATTTCAGAAGTTTTGAGGGTGGTAACGACTGTTGTCATGGTCGTGCTTCCTGTGAGTTGTAGATTTATTATAAACTTTTTTGCTGTAACTAAGATGATTTTATTTTCAACCAATAGCTCATATCAATTCCGGTTGCACTCAGACATGATAAGGATCGCGAATTAAATAATTTACACATATTTGTGGGATGGGCGTCCCGCCCG
>ENA-OFCE01001369-OFCE01001369.1-metagenomes-genome-assembly--contig:-NODE-1369-length-12633-cov-2.536651_pt1 | contig 12633 bp, 15 predicted proteins | sample MGYA00153388_OFCE01 | MGnify analysis MGYA00153388
CCCTCTTAGTTTTCAAATGAACAAAACATAATAGGACTCAGGGACAGGCTTGCCTCAATTAAAAACGATAGTTCTAAATTGACTTTATTTTATCGGCATGTCAACTAAAAGAGAAGTTGCCCATAAACTTAGTAACTAAGTTATTATGGGTGGCTTCTCTTTATAAACGCTAAATCCTGCTATATGTTACATTATAATCATTATTTTACCAAAGCAAGGCTCTGTTTCAGGTTTCTGAACCCCATGCGAGGGATACGGTCGTCATAAGAAGCTCTGCTTTTTTACTATTCATTTGAATTTACAAACCATCCCTTGCACACATCTATCCAGCCTGCAGATGCGGAATGGGTTTCAAGCTCTTCTAAAGACAATTTTACTGTGCTGTTTAAGCTGCCTCCAGCCGTATATATAATGTCGAAGCGTTTGAGCGATACATCCAGAAATACACGTACACCGACCTTGACAGCAAAAGGGCAAACCGCACCCGGGAAATGACCTATATAGGTTTCTACCAGTTCACCAGGTATCATTTTTGCTTTTTGCTGAAAGCAGACTTTATATTTTGTGTTATCTATTTTGGCGTCACCTGCCATTACAATCAGAGCAGCTTTCATCGAGAAAAACAGACATTGTTTTAGCAATCCGTGCTGGCTCACAACCAATCGACACCGCCGCCTGTTCCACTGTGGCGCCAATCTGTTCCCGTTCCACGACACGCTGACCTAAACCAACTCCGTCAAAATATTTTTTAACTTTTTCAAAAGACATATTTCATCACCTTTTCTTGTGCTTTGTTGTTATGTAGTATATACTGCTCTATAATATAAGTAAAACAAATATCTCTTATTTAAACATTAGAAAAGGTGATTTGTAAAACTATGAACCGATATATTGCCCTTCAAAAGATTATCGAAATTGGGAGCTTTACTAAGGCAGCGGAAGCCCTTGGCTACACGCAATCCGCTATGAGCCAGATGATCTCATCGTTAGAAGACGAATTGTCCATTAAATTGCTATATCGTTCCCGTGTGGGAGTAAAGCTGACATTAGAGGGAGCAGATTTATACCCATTTATTGAGAGGACCATTCTTCAATACCAAGCCATGCAGCAAAAAGCAAACGAGATAAAAGGGCTGGAAACGGGAGTAATCCGCATAGGTACGCTTGCAAGTATTTCCTGCCACTGGATGCCACAGCTAATAAAAGAGTTTCAAGCACTTTATCCCAATGTGCAATTTATTCTTCATCAGGGAGATTACAGTTCTATACAGGAGTGGATAAAAGTTGGGGCTGTAGATTTCGGCTTTATCACTCCACCTGCCGTAACTGGTTTCCATACAATTACTCTAAAAGAAGGAAGCATGTTAGCGGTTCTGCCAGCAAATCATAGATTGGCTTCCCATAGTACTGTTAATTTGCATGAAATAGTGAACGAGCCATTTATTTTGTTAGAGGAAGGTCATTTTAGCGAACCAATGGAAGCGTTCCATGCTTGCAATTTAGAACCAAACATAAAATTTTGTATCCATGACGATTATGCTATTATGACAATGGTAGAAGCAGGATTGGGTATCAGCATTTTAGCAGAGCTTGTGCTGCGTCGCACGAATTATGATATTGTCATGCTGCCGGTTGATCCTCCTATTATCAGAACAATTGCTATCGGATTCAAAGATAAAACTAGTTTGCCGATTGCGAGTAAATATTTTATTGAGTATTTGATCTCGAATATCAAAAAGCTACCTTAAATTTGGGGCAACCCTACATGAGTCAGGTGGCGGTTCTTTGACTCGCCATGCTAATACCTTAGATGCTAAATTTAAATTGTCCACATTTCACCGCTACGCCAAAGAGAAGCTACCCATAAATCTACTAGCAAGGTAGATCATGGGTAGCTTCTCTTTTTTACCAAAACAATGTTCTGTTTCAGGTTGCTTGTCCATTGACAGTTTCTTTAATCCAAATAAGAATCGTAGCTTAAGATTATCTTCACTATTATATTGCCTCTTCCATCTTCGGACAAACAACCTGTCCCTGTATCCCATTATGACTGCAGAACGGTATTGCGTGAGCACTGACAACTCGATGCAATGCCACGTTGACTTATTCCTGGCTGTTTAGCCGAAGGATTTCAATTTCAGTAAGAATGTTATTCGCGTAAGGGTTTTGAATACGTCAAATAATTTTTATATTTCTTTAATCTTTCTGGTAATTCATGAATCAGAGGATTAGGCTTTAATGAGACCTTCATCAATTCATCGGCATGTCCAAATTTTCCTGACATCAGTACATGTGAATGTGCTTTATCTTCCTCCACAACTTCAAATCTCACTTTACTGTTTTCGACTTTCAAAGTTCCTTTTACACCGCAGGTACCACAGATAGCAGGGTAATTATGATCGTCATTTCTGATTTCGATAAGTTTAGAATGGCACATTGGGCAAATACCCTGTTCACCTATATATTTAGCTTGCTCGATCGGTTTCTTCAACGTTTCCGCCACATGACGTCCAGAATTTCTCGCTCTTTGAAGCGTATCTTCTTTAAAAACGACTGCTCCCGGCAAACCTACCCAATTGACCAAGATCTTATCTACCACTTCCATTTGAAAAGGTAATGCAAAAAGGTGCAGCATAGGCAATGCTAGGTTATCCCATTCGCTGCCACCAACAGCAATTAATGAGGCGGCTCTCGGTTTAAAAGCTCTTTCATCCGGCCCCTTTCCTGCTGTAATGCCCTTTTCTTCCCGCATTTTTTTTTGCAACTGAGCGAAAAGCCAAGTCATGGGAAGGTCCCATTCTGTCATTTAGTACTTTTAATAAACCACTAGGACTTTTTTCATAAATAGGCGAACCTAGAATAAGGCCATCACATTCCATTATTTTTTCGTCAATAAAAGCAAAGTCATCATTCTTAATGACACAATCTCCCGGGCCATGCTTTTCAAACAGATTTACCACACAAGCATTGCAGCCTGTACAAGGTTTTATATGCAGATCATGAAGACGTACAAGTTCTACCTCTGCTCCGGTTTCTTCCGCACCCATCAGCGCCTCTTTTACAAGAATTTCCGTATTGCTCATTTTTCTTCCACAGCTAATTCCTAAAATCTTCATAGCTTCTCCTCCATTTATTCATTAATATTAGAAATAGAATATCAATTAACCTTAATTATCCGTATAGTACGTTGTGCCTTGTCTTAGAAAATCCCGTTCCGGGCTTTCTTCCAAAAAAATGCTGACCATATCTTTATATGGAGTTAAATAGGGCGCTTTCTGACCCCCTTTTGCCCATACCGGTGCAGGAACATCCGGCATGCTGTCTACCCATTTTTTTTCCCAGGCTTTAGAATCTCTATACCAAAATTCAACAATTCTAGTGAACGGGCCCACATGCGGAGCAATTGCCTTATAGGAAAAACAACGTAACAAATCATTTTGCTTAGTAATCGTCGGAATAAAAGAACGATAGAACCACTCGTCACCTTCTTTTTCCGAAACACCATCTGGATATTTCATGGCTACAACAAATCTGAAAAAAGGCCCGTCATTTGAGGTAACACCAGCACCTTTAAAATCATCATCAATTCTGCGGTTAACAAAGACAAAAGCTGCTGCATGAGCATTTATGTTCTCTTGATCTGACCAATCGGCACGTTTTTCTGAATTTGCTGGATTTCCAATCATTTCATTATACCCTTCAACCCAGACTTCTTTAAAAGCTGTGCCCTGATTTAGCTCATTTCCCGGTGGAAACGGATCTTCCCGCCAAAAATGTTCGGTCATGCGCCAATTATAGGCTCCATACAATTGGCCTCCTTCAGGAATAGGTAAAGCTCTATATGTAGAATAACCAGACAATATCGGCCCATTGATGCTGACGGTATCATTTGCATGATCCTTAAAAAGCCATCTATCAGCTTTAGGTAAATCATTTAAATCCGTCAAATTAAGTATTAAGTAGCTTTTTTTCAACAACGATATTCCGTTTTTCTCTTTTGCGTATGCCAAACCACTAAAGCAAATTATTACACATAGACAACACAAGATTTTTAGTAATGTCGTTACCTTCATTTTTACTCCTCCTCACAATAGTAAAATAGCTACTAAGAAATTTGTACTTCCTCCTTTTAAAGTCGTAATCGAACTATGTGTTTATGCACATATTGCTTGAAAAATTATTCTTTTAAGTTTTCCATAACTCTATCTATAACATTCAAACATGTTTTTATATCACTTGAATCTATTCCATTAAACGCCTGCTGCAAGTGATCCTCGGCCAGCTTAGCAACCTCTAATTGTAACATTTTCCCTGCTTTAGTTAAATGAATCAAGTTTATACGACGGTCTTGTATATCAGGCCTACGCTCAACCAGGTCTTTTTTTATTAAATTATCAATTAACCTTGAAACACAAGTATGATCCTTGTTAGTCTTTTGTGCTAACTGGTTTTGCGTAAGTCCATCTTGTTGCAGAAGAAAATTGATAATTCCCCACTGTTCTGCTGTTATCGGGCAATGATGCTGTTTTAATTTTTGATTTAGCCGATTAGTCAGTGACCTAGAACATACTTCTATTTTAAAACCTATAGATTGTGTAAAAACATATTTTTTCATCTGCATCTCCCTGCTTATAATAAAATCAAAAATTGTGAGCTAATACTAAATCAATATTATTAAAAACTATATGTTTATGCAACTTTTATCTTCCCTTTATTAATAACTTTTGTTCTTAACACTATTGAGTATATTATCGCAATAAGAACAACTATTATAGCCAAAACACAATAAATATTACTATACTTTGCGCCCGCAAATTGAAAAAATAAAAAATTAAAATAAACAGTAGTATTGTTTTTACTAAGCGCTGCCCCCATTAGAGCGGTGGCAGTAGAACTTGCGACAAAGTTTACTAACATAAACAACCCCATCCCTACGCCCGTCTGATTGCGTGCCAATGTTTGCGAAATAGTATTAGCCATGGCAAGCTGAAAAAAAGTCTGCCCTACATAGCCAAATATTAAGAAACACGTAATAAAATAAGCCGGAGCCCCTATCATCAAAGCCAGACTACAAAAACATATAAAAAAACAGGAAGTTGCTAAGAAAGCAAGAAATGAATTGCCCCTAATATCTGCAATCTTTCCACCTGTTCTTGCTAGTAAAGCAGCTGCTACTGCACCAGGGAACATATAAAGACCACTTTGAAAGGCTGTTAGGTGATTTAATTCAATTAACACCAAAGGAGTCAGGTATGGTAAGGCAAACCCAATACCAGCGCCTAAAGCATAAATAAACAGCGCCATAGAATAGCCACTATTTCTAAACAGCGCAGGCTGAATAAACGGATTAGTAATGCGAGTAATTCTGATAATAAAGACGACCAAACATACAATGCCCCCCAATAAATAAATTAAATTTGCAGTTGAAATGGCAAACAGCAAAACAGCAATGGACAACGCCAGCAGAAAAGCGCCCAAAAAATCGTTTTTGCTTGGCGTACCTACTTCATCATCAAGATATTGCCGATAAAAGGGAATTGTTGTTATCGTTAATAATGATATACCAAATAGATACTTCCAATGCAAACAAGTTGTAAGAAAGCCTGCCACAATAGGTCCAATAGCTACTCCAAACGCTAAACCGGCTGAGGTCATTCCTAACGCACGTCCGCGAGTCTCCGCACTAAAATAGCGAGTAGGAATTATCATTGATGAGGCAGGTAGCACGGCTGCTCCCATTGCTTGCAAAACTCTTCCGATAATAATAAACCAATAATTCGCTGCAAAAAATCCAACAATTGACCCTACAGCAAAAAAAATAAGACCGATTGTTAATATATTTTTCAGTTTAAACTGATCTGCCAATTTTCCATAAATAACCGCCCCAATTGCATAAACAATCATATAACTTGTTATAATCCAACTTGCCTGCGACGCATGAAGTGAAAACTCTGTACTAATAGCTGGTAATGCTACATTAAACATAGTAGCATTCATCGAAGAAAAAATTAACGTAAAGGATAAAACTAACATAAGTTTATCTTTCTTATCTTTCGTTAATTGATCCGCAACATCCATTGAACCGTCTCCTTATACTACAAATTTATCTGCATATGCAACTATTATATCATTGCATTATGTGCATATGCAACTATTTTAAAAAAATATGGATGAGGCACGGGGACAAGTTCCTTGTCCCAATTAAAGTCGTATCAATAGGAATAAAAGTAACTCTTATTGAGTCAGGAGCGTTCCGTACAGACTGGGTCGGCCGATCAGCAAACCGAACCCAAACTGCTATTTCAGAGTATAAAGAAACAGTCGGGAAACGAATTGAACGCCCAAGCGGTCAATAACCAAGAGATCCAGCGAAATTAGCAGAAGCGGTAATCAAAGTAACTGAATCCGAAAACCCTCCATTGCATTTATTACTAGGTGGAGCTGCATATGAAGTAGCTACTGAGAAATTTACTAACCTGCTCAATGATATGGAGATTTGGAAAGAAACAACGATGAATACGGATTTTAAAGAATAAAAATCAAGTACCTTTTGGAAAATGAGTCAGGTGACGGTTCGAAACCACTAAAAAAGGGGTTCAAGGCAATATCGCAATCCCCCAGAACCCCCTTAAAAGATGCTGTTTTTTTCCCTAGTACACAATCCCAATGCACAGAAGTGCACTTTATGCGTGAGAAAGAAAACACCGATAAATTAATTAAGGCACTTATACGGACAAATGGCCAAACCGCCGGGGCCGGAGACATCGGCTACTGTTCCTAAAAGGGTACCGAAAGTAGTAAATACAGCCACTTGCCCCGTAGCGGAAATAAATAGCCTGGTTTCACTGGGGTCAAGGGCTATTTGGTCAACGCCAAAAAAGGATGTAATCTGAAGGCCGTGGGCAAAGGAACGCGCTAAGGCCAAGCTTCCCGAAACCGGGTCGAAGGTAAAAATGTCAACGTTGCTTGATCCCAGCACGAATAAATGCCTGCCATCCCTGGAAATAACCATGCTTTGCGGCTGGATGGATGCCGGTATAGTACTGATCAAGCTGATTTGGTCCGGAATAACGGTACTCAGCACACTGACAGCGCCAGCGAAATCGACTACAAAGGCAAAATTTCCGTTGGGGCTAAAGTTAATGTTAATAGGGTTCGTCCCAGCAGGGAATTGCTGTCCGGTGTCCTTGAGGTCGCCGCAGCAGTTAATCATAAACCGTCGGACGCTGTTAGCACTCGATACAGCGGTTAATACCAATCTGTCACACGTAGGAGATATAGCAACAGCTTGAGCACTAGTTTCCAGTGTGGAGACAAAAGCATTTTTTTTCAGTGAATAGGACACGATGTTTTGATTTGCAGCAGAACCATCCACACTCAACGCAAACATGTCATCGGGGGTGATCTGAACGTCTTCAAGGAAAGTAGCGGTAGTTGCACTGCCAACCACTTTGGCCGGACTCTCGCTCAAGTCGACTTGAAATATAGTTTTGCTAGTGAAAGAAGTTACAACCGCCCGTCGGCAATCGCTCGTCAGCGCTACATCTATAACATCAGCTTCTAACGGGATGTGCTGCAGGAGGGTCAAAGTGTCGGTGTCAAAAATACTGACTCTTCTGGCCGAAAAATCTGCAATGACACCTAAATGACTTTTAAAATGTGACATTGTCAATTCCTCCATTGATAAAGATAGACGCGGGACTAATCAATATATATTATGTGAATTAAGTGCAATGGGTTCTTGTTCAACGCAAGGGAATGTCAATACCGGCGTAAAAATCCTCAAAAATGCAGGTTGAAAATTCCCCACCTAAAATGAGTCAGGTGACGGTTCCTTTAAGGGACACGGGGACAGGTTCCTTTTATATCTTTACATTATTTGCCAGCAAGTTTCTGTTTTAGGTTTCTTGTTAATCTGCAGTTGCTTTTATCCCAATAAGAAATGTAGTTTAGGACTCTTAATTCTTCCATCTCTCGAGACAAACAACCTGTCCTTGTGTCCCACTCCTAATAAAAATCTAGGTGAAGCATATACTAACACAAACGTACGATAAAGAAGTTAAGTTTTTTAAAGGAGGATTTACTACCTTGAGCAACCAAACGATTCTATCAGCCATATTTATCCTCTCGTGGCTCACTCTTCTTTTTATGAAAAAAGCGGATATCAAGCGCTTAATGCCTGTTGGCCTATTTGCCACGGTTACGAGTGCAATGATTCTTGAAGTGGGTATCACGTTTGGATGGTGGGTATATCCAGTAAAGCTTTATCCTCTCCAGAACGTCCCATATCTGTATGGTCCCATTCCAGTAGCTACAATGTGGCTTTTAAAATTTACGTATGGGCGATTTTGGTTGTACGTAGGTGCCGATTTTTTATTGAATTTGTTCTATACTCTAGTATTTGAAAATTATTTTCTAGGTAATAGAGATGTAATTCAATTTCAAAGTGTTAGCCCTATGCTAGACGTTTTTATGACCTCCGCACTAGGAGTTATAATATACGCATATCAGATATGGCAGGAAGGTATTTTCGTTCGGTCTGAGACAATGCTCCCCTCCAGATCATTAAATTTACAACCAGCTATGAAACCATTTAATAATAACAAAGATGATGCCGAGAAATAAAGAGCATTTTTTAACTTCTGGTGCTATATGCAAGAATGGGACACGGGAACAGGTTCCTTGTCCCAATTAAAACGATAGTTCCATTTTTTTCTACCTCTTCAATTACTATTTGCTTAAAATCTCCTGAATAGGCTTTTGCCCTTTGGCATAAAAATACACCCCTTTTATCAGTTGCAGTATATCATACTGTCTAACATTTGGGGTGCAATTCACTAGAATGCGGTTATTTTTTATATTTTAGCTCCAACTGCTCCGGCCTCTCATCCGGTCATTTTGAGTTGCCTGTAGCAATTTGCTTGACAAATAATTCACCTGGTGTACAATATAATCATAGAACATCAAAACATGACATATTACTAACGATATGAGGTTAAAACAATGGTGGAACAAAGAAAAGAAATGCTGGAATCTTTTTTCAGATTGTCAAGGAAATCGTTTGAGGCAATGAAACAGCCAAAAAAATTCGGCACAGACAGACTCTTATACTCATCAGAAATTCATACCCTCGACATGATTGGCAAACATCCAGGCATAACCGTGACCGAACTGGCAGACCGACAAGGTATTTTCAAAAGCGCCCTGCCAAAGGTCATCCATAAACTCATCCAAAAAGATCTGGTCTACCGTTATCAGGAAACCGGCAATAAAAAAAATATTCTTTTGGAGTTGACGGACAAAGGCCGGATTGCCGTTCAACATCACTTCGAATTTCACGAAACCTTTGACAACGGCATTATGAAAAAAATTAATTCATTAACGCCGGAAGAATATTTGTTTCTCAGCGATATCCTGCAAGAGCTGGAGCAGTATATTGACCACATGGAGCAGCAGGAATAAAAAATTCGCTTTATAGTTTACCCTGTTAGCCATATTGAAATTTAAATAACGAGATCTTTCGCAACAAATGCCGGCAAAATAAGCATTCTCCACCGGCATTCTTATTATTCTTTTATCGTTCACCTGGTTAACTTTATTAGAAAAATAAAATATTTCGCATTTAAAGCCCTTCCTATCCGACTTTCCCAACGACTGATTATCGAAACCAATCATACACTTCACTATTTCTCTAATGCCGAACTGCAACATCTATTTCCCTTTTAGCAAAAAAACAATCTCGAGAAAGGAAGATTTACTAGTGAATACTTCTGAATTACGGGAAAAACTCGATGGTAGATATAAATTGACCCGGCAGAGGGAGCTTATTTTTCACATTCTCAACAGTTACGCAAGCCACCATCTTAGTGCCAAAGATATCTATGAAATTGTCCATGAGCAATATCCGGAAATCGGCCTGCCTACTGTCTACCGAACCTTGGAATTGTTCAGTACCCTGGCTGTTGTGCAAAAGCTCAATATGGGCGATGGATGCCAGCGTTATGAACTGTACTCACTCCACCATCATCACCTGATTTGCACTGCCTGCGGCAAGATTATTGAAATAAAAGGAAGCCTGGCGGATACATTGGATACCGCTATGAATGCTATGACGGATTTTTCAATTCTAGACTTTCGGCTGTATATATATGGATACTGTAAGGATTGTCAATCAAAACGAAACCACTCAAGTCTTCCCCGCTCCCCTGATCAGAATACGACGTCACGCAGCAATGTGGTCTGATTGGCTCTTTGCCTATTCATTTATTTTATTGCCTGTAGTAAAATCAATCATTCACCTGGTGCACATCACCATATAATTAAATTGAGTTTATCTGGATACAGCTAAAATACAATGCTTCAGCAACAAGGATATCCTTTGCGAAAGTGCGATCGATAATCCTTATCTTTTCAAACTATCGTTCACCTGGTTAACTTTTTTTAATAAATGTCTGCTGCTTCAACCAGGCTTCTCTGCCAACGATTTGTCTTATATTTTGTTTCAGATCAGTTGAGGATGGTTAGTATGTTTTTTGATATGTCTGGCCTGCAATCAATCTTATTCTACTTATTTTACTAAAGGAGGAAGCTTCCTGTGTCACAGCATGCACCCATGCGTCAGCAAATCTTAACGATAGCCCTGACTGCATTTAATCAGTATGGAAATGCCCTGACGCTAGATCAGTTGACAGCTCGCCTGTCTGCCTCTCCCAGTAGCCTGCATCCCTATTTCAACAGCAAACCAGAATTGATCCGGCAGCTTGTCAGTTTCATACTGACAAGAATCAGACAACTGCTCTCCCATTCTCTCATCGTTCACTTACCGACGAGCTCCAGGATTTACTCGCTACATACCGTGAATTATTCACCGCTTTCAGCCAGAACGCTCTGTTTGATTTAAAACGGCATTACCCGGAGGAATGGGGCAGCATCATGGAGCTGCGCGAGAGCCAGTGGCAGAGAATTGCAGCCGCCATTAATTCGGGCATTGCCAGCGGCCAGCTGCGCCCTGTCGATACCAAGCTAGTGCAAATAATGGCTGACGGAGTTATTGACATTCTGCTGTTTGGCATCGCCCGGCGCGCACCGTAAATTCTCTTCCGAAAAAACAGATTATATACGATAAGGAGTGTTTCTATGTTCAACATGCGACTGAATCTCAGCCGAAAAAAACGTTACTATGCCCTGGCCGCCTTAGCGGTAGGATGCTTACTGGCCGGAGTCATGGCAAAAACACATTTTGCAAAAACAACCAGTAAACCAGAAAACCTTCCAGTGGTCCGTACCCAGGTAGTCCAGCCAGTAACTGCAGGGCAGGGTTATAGCTATGCCGGTGAAGTACGCGGCCGCTTGGAAAGCCAGCTGGCCTTCCAAGTCACCGGTAAGATCATCAAACGCAATGTGCAGCTAGGCAGCGTAGTCAATGCCGGCGATGTGCTGATGCAGATTGATGCTAAAGACATTCAGCAGACGGTAAGCAGTAATTCTGCTCAGGTATATTCCGCCCAATCACAACTTAGACTGGCGGAAAGCAATTTGAGCCGCTACCGACAATTACTGGACAGCGGCGCGATCAGCCGCGCTCAGTATGACCAGTATGTCAATGCCTATGATGCAGCGGCGGCTGCTGTGCAGCAGGCAGGGGCCCAGTATACGCAAGGCGCTAATCAGCTGGATTACACCTTATTGAAAGCCGATCAAGCAGGGGTTGTCTCCGCAATCACCGCCGAGGCCGGCCAGGTTGTCAGCGCCGGCCAGACGGTTGTCACCGTTATCCAAGACGGAGAGCAGGAAATCGAAATCAATGTTCCTGAAAACCGGCTGGAAGAACTAAAAGCCGCCGAACAGCTCCACATTACCTTCTGGGCCTTGCCTAACATGACATTGGACGGCAAGGTGCGAGAAATCGCGCCCATGGCTGACCCGACGACTCGTACCTTCAAAGTGCGCGTCAGCCTGCTCAATCCGCCGCCATCTGTCAAACTGGGTATGACGGCCACCGTTTCCTTAGCCGGCGGCGCTGCCCATACTGCATTTTCCATTCCACTGTCTGACTGGCGATACGCCCGCCGTCTGGGTTGTGAACGACAATATTCTGACACTGCGCCCCATCCAAACCGGACCCTTCGGTAATGGCACTATCCAGGTACTGGCTGGACTGCAGCCAGGCGACCTGATTGTCAGCGCCGGCGTTCATAAATTGAAAGAAGGACAGAGGGTAAAAACAACCGGTGATGCCCTATGAGCCATTTTAACCTTACCGCCTGGTCATTAAACCACAAACAATTCATTTATTTCTTTATCATCCTCTTTTTTGTGGCCGGCCTCTTCTCCTATCAGAATGTGGGACGCATGGAAGACCCGGATTTTGCCATTAAACAAATGATTGTCAGCGTTGCCTGGTCAGGAGCCACCGCCAGCCAGATGGAAGAGCAGGTTACGGATAAAATTGAAAAGAAACTGCAGGACTTGCCTGGGCTTGACTATCTGAAAAGTTACTCTACACCGGGATATACGGTGATTTACGTCAATCTCAAAGATCAGGTGCCCGCCAAGGAGCTTCGGGCCAGATGGGTGGAAGCCCGCAATATGGTGAATGATATCAAAGGAACCTTCCCGGAAGGCGTTTCACAA
>ENA-OFCE01001371-OFCE01001371.1-metagenomes-genome-assembly--contig:-NODE-1371-length-12611-cov-2.571360_pt1 | contig 12611 bp, 13 predicted proteins | sample MGYA00153388_OFCE01 | MGnify analysis MGYA00153388
TTATTTAGTGGCGACAATTTTATTGAATTATTGAAAACTAAAAACTTGTATAATCGTGCTCTATTGACACGAGTTAATGTTTTTGGAAAAAATTATATTTTTGGAAATTATTATCTTGAAAAAAGTGGTATTTCCATCCATAGTGAGTACTGGCTTGCCCAATGTGCCGATCCGATTATGGGTGCCTGGGTGTTCAACTGGCGAGGAGGCCTATTCACTAGCCATAGCTTTACTGGAATTTTTGGAGGACAACAACGTCGACCAGCAAATTCAGATTTTCGCCACGGATATTAATGAAAAGGTCATCGAAAAGGCGCGTGCAGGAATCTATCCTAAGACGATCGTAAGCGATGTTTCTCCGGCACAGATCAGCCGCTTCTTTGTCGAGGTGGAACAGGGCTATCAGGTTAGCAAGAAGATTCGGGACATATGTGTATTCGCAAGGCAGGACATCGGACAGGATCCGCCTATTTCCAGAGTGGATCTCATCAGTTGCCGCAATGTAATGATTTATTTTGGTCCGGCATTGCATAAACGAATTTTTCCGATTTTTCATTATGCCCTAAATCCCAATCGTTTTCTGATGTTAGGCTCGTCGGAATCCATAGGTGTATTTGCAGATTTGTTTGGTTTGGTGGATAAAAAACATAGGGTTTACACGAAAAAATCGGTAACCACCCCGATGGTATTTGATTTTTCTGCCGCTGAGCATGCGGCATCCATCCAAAATCGTCGCAAGGCTGATGCAGACGGATTTAGCGGCGATTCCTGGATGGAGGTACATAAAGAGGCTGATCGGATCGTTCTCGGAAAATATGCTCCATCTGGTGTCATAATTGACAGCAAGCTGGATATTATCCAGTTTCGGGGTCGTACTGGTGTGTATCTTGAACCTGCACCGGGAATGCCCAGCGTAAATTTACTGAAGATGGCTCGGGATGGATTATTTGCCGGATTGCGGGCAGCCGTTAACCAAGCCAAAAAAGAAAATGCAATAGTCAAAAAAGAAGGACTGCACCTTTTTAAAAATGGGTATTCATTCTCGATTAATGTTGATGTTGTTCCGATTAATGGTCCATTTCAAAGAGGCGAATACTTTCTGGTATTGTTTCAGGATGTTGCATCCCATACCGAGCTTTATAGTGCAGTTGAGAGTGGCACTTCACAGGAAATTCTTCAATCAGGAGCTGCAGAGGAGGCACGGCGTTTAAAACAAGAAGTTGCTGCCACAAAAGAATATTTGCAGTCGATTATTGATCAGCATGAAGTAGTCAATGAGGATCTCCGGTACGCCAATGAGGAAGTACAATCGAGCAACGAAGAGCTGCAGAGTATAAATGAAGAGATGGAGACGGCAAAAGAAGAACTCCAGTCGACAAATGAAGAGTTGATGACCCTAAACGAAGAACTAAGAACCCGTAATATGGAATTGAATCATGTTAACAATGATATGATCAATCTTCTTCGGAGCATCAACCTCCCTGTTCTTATACTCAGCAGCGATTTACGCATTAGACGTTTCAACTCACTTGCCGAAAAGGTATTCAATTTGATCGGGGCTGATGTAGGACGACCGATCGGTAATATTAAACCAAACATCGATGTTCCTGATTTGGAGCAAGCGAGTTTACAGGTAATTGATACTCTAAACAGCACGGAGCAAGAAGTCCAAGACCGAACAGGTCACTGGTATTCCATGCAGATACGTCCCTATTGCACTACGGATAACAAGATCGACGGCGTTATCATCACCTTTGCTGATATTGACGCTATCAAGCGAAGCATTAGAGTTATCCAGGAGGCTCGGGAATATGCTGAAGCCATTGTAGAAACTGTAAGGCATCCTATGGTGGTTCTTGACACCGATCTGTGCCTGAAAACGGCCAATAAAGCTTTTTATCAAACTTTTCAGATGACGCCTGAAGAGTTGACTGGTCAATCCATTTTTCAAATAAAGGACAGTCAGTGGAACCTTCTTGAATTGTGCACTTTGTTGACTGATCTTTTGGATCATGACACGACATTCGAGGATTTTGTGATCACTGGTGATTTGCCCGATAACGGGAATTTAACTATGGTGATTAATGCCCGCCAGATTATAAACTTGCACGATCATGCAAAACTGATTCTAATGTCTTTTGAAACGATTACCTTGTAGGCAGCATCATGTTAAGAGGATGTGCTCAGCAGAATCAGATGGAATAATGCGCTCGGTCAATAGGAGGAGAATATGGACTTAGAAATTCAGTGCAGGACAATGCAAGAAGCTCTAGGGGAGTTGGAGGAGTCGCGTAATCGCTATGCTGATCTTTATGATTTTGCGCCAGCGGGTTATGTGACTTTCGATAAAAAGGGCTGTATCAGTGAGATTAACCTTGCTGGCGCAGCCCTATTAGGTATGGAACGACCCCAACTACTCGGAATGCCAATGTCTGTTTTTCTTGCGAAGGGAAGTTATAAACTTTTTTTTGACCATCTGCGAACATGCCGGATAACTGGTAAAAAAGTCATTACTGAATTAGGAGTTGTACCTCGAAACGCTGGGATGATCCATGCTCAAATTATTAGTATGCCGCTGCCGGGTGCTGGCGATTATGGATCAAAATACAGGTCAATTATAGCTGATATTACTGAACGTAAGCTGATGGAAAAAGAGATGTCTCGGATGGAAAGGTTAAACTTAATTGGGGAAATGGCTGCTGGTATTGCCCATGAGATCAGGAATCCTTTGACGACGGTAAGAGGTTTCTTGCAGTCCTTTATGCGGAGGACGGAATTTGCACATTTTAATTCCCAGCTCAATTTGATGGTCACCGAACTAGATCGAGCCAATTCCATTATTACGGAATATCTTTCCCTGGCTAAGAATAAGCCCCTTGATCAATCACCTCAGAGCTTGAATAAGATCATTGAAGATCTGTTGCCATTAATGGAATCGGATGCACTGCTCAATGAAAAATGGATTGTTACAGAATTAGCTGATATTCCTACCTTGTTTCTGGATACTCAAGAGATGCGTCAGCTCATCCTCAATTTTGTCAGGAATGGCTTGGAAGCCATGTTGCCGGGAGGACAATTGACGATTGGTACGTTTGTGGAAGGCAAGCAGGTGGTTTTATCCATTCAAGACCAAGGTACGGGAATTCCGATGGAAATAAAACAGAAATTAGGTACCCCTTTTTTGACGACGAAAGAAAATGGTACTGGACTGGGATTGCCAATTTGCTTCAGCATAGCGAATCGGCATAATGCAAAAATCGATATTAAGACGGGAGACGCTGGGACCACTTTTATGGTGAATTTTTCGCGGTCGTAATATGCATTTCTGAATTAGGAGATCAATAAAAAAGAGGATAAATGCTTGAAGTCGTGATAGAATTGTCATAATGCCAGATTTATTATGAATAAGAAAGTAGGAAATCATACAATGCAATTTGCGATAGCAGAGAAATTCCACGAAAAGTATCTTGAAGAGGTGGCGATGGAAATTAGCCAAGACAGTCTATGGAGAAAGAGGCTTTTTGAAGGGCAATATCATGAGCAGTTTTTGGCATCATATAAGGAATTAGAAGAACTTCCTTGCCAGCTATGGACTATCTTTTCCCAATATGGCTTAGAATTTTTAGTTTCAAAAGTTCAATCATGTCCTGAAACATTTGATGAAGACTTAATCATCTTCAAATTTGAGGCAAAAGGATTTTCACATCTAGTGCGTTATTCAGGCAATGTCCAAAATATTTTTTGAATGAATTAATAAAATAAGATTTAATCCATAAATGGTGCAATGTTTTTTCATTGATCCAAAGGAATGGGGTATTCTTATAGTAGTAAAGCCGCTAATTATCTACCTTTTAAGGAAGAATTAGCGGCTTTTATATCTCGTTTGTTATCTTACAATCTGGTTTCATTTTATGTGCAGTAGGTGAATTCCCATTTTTTCATTCATACAGATTTTTAGTAATCAAGAGGTCAAGATAATGATCTAGGATGGTTAAACTTTGGAGGGTGCTCGGTTTTGGATATTTGTGAGTGAGCTTGTAACAAATGATGTCTGGTGGAGGATCAGATAAGTGATAATAGGAAAATCTCCCTTCTTTTAAAGCTGATTTTGCGATCCACATTGGTACGATCGCCCATTGGAGAGGATGCTGTAAAAGTGTAAATAATAGTTGAGCGCTTTCTAATTTAATTCTTGATAGGCAAAGGGGATTCCACCAGCGATCATGCCAAATCTGAAAAAGTGGTCCCCAAGGAACATATAGTTCATAGTTTGGATCCAGCTCATTGGGATTGATTATCTTTGCGTTGCCATCAAGTGGTTTTCCCAGGCGTAGAACTACCATTGGTGCGGTCAGGAAGCGCTCAACCTTTACTCCAGGAAGGGTCTGTTCTCTAAGCGCAAAACCGACATGTATTTGTCCCTTTTCGACTTCTTCGTAAAGGGGGATAGAATGTAGTGTATGAATCTCTAAGATCACTGGTGGTTGATGTTGGGTCATTGCGCTGAATACTGGCGGAAAAACAAAAGTATTGAGACTATTTACGGTACCGAAGGATAAGGAAAGTTTCGGACCTTGTGATTTTAAAATTTGAGTTTCCAGCCAGAGGGAATTCCATCTTTCAGCCAACTGTAAGAATTCTGCTCCCATAGGTGTTAAGCTAATTTCTTTGATACCTTTGCCGCGCTCAATTAATGTTGCCCCCATCATTTCTTCTAGTGTTTTAAGTCTGTGACTAACGCTAGATTGTGCAAGGTGTAGTTTCTCGGCTGCCCGACTCAAACTTTGGGTACGTACGATGGCTAAGAAGGCTTCAATTCCAAGTGTATACACGGCTGCACCTCTTAAATATAGAATATATAGATATTTAATAGAAAATCAATTCATTTTACTATGATTCATCTATAAATTAAAATTATAATAGTTAAAAGATTTTGTCAATAGATATACTATTCGATTTAGTCGGCTGACAAGAAAAGATCGCTTCAAAATATTAGAGAGGGAGGAATAGACATGAAAAATGTGGGATTTCGAATTTATAGCAACATAATGAGACCCCCAAAGGAACTAGTAGAAGGATTTACCGGAATTCCAGTGGCAAATATTGCAGATAATATGAACCGGATGTCCTGTATCGATTCTAGAATTCGGAATATGAATGAAACTCCACTGCTAGGGACTGCTTTCACGGTAAAATCCAGACCGGGAGATAATCTAATGCTAAATAAAGCAATTGATATGGCTGCGCCTGGCGATGTAATTATCGTAGATGCTGCGGGTGAAACGAGCAATTCAGTTACTGGTGAGATGATGATTACTTGGGCACAACAAAGGGGAATTGCTGGTTTCATTATTGACGGCGCCGTCCGCGATGCAGCAATCATAAGAAAAATGAACTTTCCTGTTTATGCAGCAGGCGTAACGCCGAAAGGACCATATAAAGATGGACCTGGTGAAATTAACGTTTCCATTTCATGCGGTGGCGTTGCGATAAATCCAGGAGACATTATAGTAGGTGATGGGGATGGGGTAGTTGTAATTGATCCTAAAGATGCTCCAGAACTTTTGGAAAAGGCCAAAGCAACGGTAGTGAAAGAAATGGATATGATGAAAGCCATTAAAAACAAGACATGGGATAGAACATGGGTTGACAAAGTGCTTCATGATAAAGAATGTGACTATATTGATTCAGACGAAATGTAAATCCGTATAATTACATGGGAATAGTGGTAAATTAATATATTTCTATAACAAGGAGGAAAAAATGTCTCAAAACGTAGCAAATGTCATAACAGAAAAACCAACTAAGTTTCGATGGGTTGTTGCAGGACTTATTTTTTTAGTATATACAGTGGCGGCTGCTGATCGTGCAAACATCGGAATTGCCCTGCCATTTATCCGCAAAGAGTTTCATATGAGCAATACAGAAGCGGGAGGCCTTGTTAGTATCTTTTTGCTGGCATACGCGATTGCGCAGATGCCTTCTGGTTTTGCATATAGTAAATTTGGAGTACGGAGAATATTTTCTTTTGCAATGATTGCCACATCTATTTTCACCGGCTTAATAGGAAGTTCAAGTTCACCTTTGATGATGAAAATATATCGCTTTGGTCTTGGATTAGCAGAAGGTCCGCTGCCTATTGGGATTACATCCACTATTAATAATTGGTTTCCACCGAGGGAAAAGGGATTTGCAACCGGCATATTCCTTTCCGCTGCTAAGTTTGGACCGGTAGTGGTTCCGCCCTTATGCGCTCTAATTATTCAGCAATCCAGCTGGCATTATATTTTTTATTGGTTTGCTTTGCCAGGTATATTCCTTTCCATCATTTGGTATATTTTAGTAAAGAATCATCCGTCGGAAAGTCCTCATTGCTCTTTGACCGAAGTGAAGTATATTGAATCTGAACAGTTGAGTCAAAAAGCAATGGTACAAAAAAGGCCATACTCTCTTAAATGGCTGGATCAATTAATTCGAGCACGGAAAGCCGACCCTTTAGATACGAATGCTAGAGTATTCCGTTCTTGGGATATATGGGGAAGTACCCTTGCATACTTTTTTGTTCTCGGTATTGTCAATGTACTATTGGCTTGGATTCCTACCTATTTAATTAATGTTAAACATTTTACCATCATGAAAATGGGTTTTGTCGCTTCAGCACCTTGGGTGGGAGCGGTAATCGGTAATTTGGTAGGGGGATGGTTTTCTGATAAGGTGTTAAATAAACGGCGCAAGCCGCTCATGATGATGACTTCATTATCTACCACCTTTATGATGTATGCATTAACAAATGCACCTAATGATCCTATTTTCCTCGGTTCACTTTTGTTTTTAACGGGTATTTTACTCAATGTTGGCTTCTCAGCCTATATGGTATATCCTATGGGGCTGACGACTAAAAAAACATTTCCGATTGCTTCCTCCATCATTAATACTGGCGGACAGCTTGGCGGCGCTTGTGCTCCACTGATTACGGGCATGATTCTCGACGCATATAGCTGGGATGCAGTATTCATGTTTTTAGCTGCTAGTTCCTTTATTAGCCTATTAGTTGTCTTAACCATAACAGAACCTGTCGAGGAGCCTTTGAATATATAAGCTGAAATAGGGCAGACTGCTGCATATTAAAAATGTTATAAATCGTTATGGAGTAAAAGCAATAGCATCTTTGCCTAACATAATAAGAAACATTAAGTCAGAAACCTAAAGAAGTCAAGAATTGATGGCTTTTTTAGGTTTTTTATTGTATTAAATTTAGGAACGTGTTAGTTTGCTGTTATTGTTTTCGGTATTCTACAATATTATAATTAGGGACAATAGTAGAAAATTAAGAGGTGGTAATAGTGAAAAAACAAAGTATCGTGATGTTAATAATGCTCTTTTTTATGGTAGGTTCAGTTGCAGCTTCTTGTGCTAATAAAATACAACCGGCTGAGGCGTTGGATGTTGCTGCTATCAGCGTAGATGAATTTTTCACCAAGAGTGAAGGAACATTCGTCCTCAAAGATTTAGAATCAGGAAAAATATTTAGTTATAACAACGAGAGAGCCAAAGAGCAAAGGACCCCCAACTCTACATTTAAGATTATGAATTCATTAATTGGTTTGCAGGTAAAAGCAGTTAAAGATGAATATGAGATTAAACATTGGGATGGAACTAAACGCACATTAGATAACTGGAATCAAGATCATACTCTTGGTTCTGGCATGAGAAATTCTGTTGTCTGGTATTATCAAGAAATGGCTCGTGACATTGGTGAAGGGCGTATGCAGGAATGGCTGGACCGGTGTTCCTACGGTAATCGTGACATCAGCGGGGGCATTGATCGGTTCTGGCTCAGTAGCTCATTGAAGATTTCTCCATTTGAGCAGATTGATTTTCTTGAAGGGTTATATCGGGAAACTCTTCCCTTTGATAAAGGCGTAATGAAAACCGTTAAACGGATCATGATTCAACAAGAAGGTGATGAGTACATACTATATGGAAAGACAGGAAGCTCAGGACTTGAAGATGGCTTGTCAACAGGGTGGTTCGTAGGTTTTGTTGTTATAAAGGGACACCCTTATGTATTTGCCACTAATCTTGATAGCCAGGAAGAAATTGCAGGTCCAGTCGCTAAAAAGGTCACGATAGGGATTCTCCAGAAATATAATTTGGTTACACGATAGCAAGCGGTATTTGCCAGACCCGGTAAGATGCAATCGTAGTCAGTTATAGCAAAAAGAGTCATTTTTTAGTATTGAAAGAGCAGGACTAAAAGAGTATAGTAAAATAAATGACTGTGACTATGGAGGGGTGGTTTTGCAATCACGTGCTTGTCTTATAGTGGAAAGAGGAGAACCTTACGAAGCAGGTACTCGCATCGAACTTCTTAATGGCGAAGTGTACCTTGGTCGTTCCAGTCTTGATCAGCAAGTAGATGTGAGCTTTTCCAATCAGCTGATATCTCGTAAGCATTGCTATATTGTACATAATGAAGATGATGTAATACTGTGCGATTTAGGGAGTAAGCATGGCACAATGATAAATGGAAAAGCAATCACTCCTTATGAAAAGTATATTCTTCATACAGGAGATACAATCAGCTTGTCTATGGGTATCGCGGCAATCCGAATTGTCAGCGCTTCCAAGAATGAAGAAACAATGGATTTAAGTCAAACCCAATCCATGTCTTTGAGAAAGAATACTTCAATTGCTGTGGAGTGTGCTAAGTGGGAATGCCATATTGACGGGCAGTTGGTTAGCTTGACGGAAAAAGAATGGCGCTTCTTTAAGCTGCTATATGATCATGCCAATACAGTAGTGACCTACGATGAAATTAGGGCGGCAGTATGGCCGGAAAGAATTCTTGGCAAAAGTACACTTCCTGATGCAGGAATCGATGAAATCAACGTGTTGATTTATCGTGTGCGCAAAAAACTGGGAAAACGGGCCGAAATGTTAAAGGCAATGCGAGCTCGTGGATATGTGCTGAAATTATAAAATTATATTAGAGAAAAAAGAAATTTGTAACAATTAAGGACCCGCGAATATTGCGGGTTCTTTTGTACGTAGAGAAGGTATAATTTTCTGGAGGATGAAGCAGCAGTTCGTCATTGCTTCACTCTGTTCGCAATGACGAAAGAACGTAGAACATTTTCGTATAGTAGAAAGAACATAAAGTTTTACTGATAAAATTAATAAAATGTTAACTTGAAAATAATAGTTAATGTTATTTTTTGTGTTATCTTTTAATTACCGATACAAAATTGTTTTAGTTCGAGGGTTGCATAAGTGAATTCGGTCAGTCATAGGTAAGAAGTTTGTGTTAGGAGGAGAATTCTTTGAGTTATGTACATCTTTCAGAAATCAAGTTTGGAATGACTCTTAATCAAGTACTGGTAAGTCCAGATGGCAATATGGTTCTTGGTCAGGGGACGGTGATGAATGAGTATTTACTATCGTGCTTAAAAGATTGGAACGTGGAGGGCGTCGATGTGATCGAAGAAGCTGCGGCTGAATTTAATCTTGCTGAGATTGAAAGAATGATTTCTGATATCGTCGTATCCTTAACTGATAGCGCATCAATCGAAACCCATTTGCAAAGCGCTGCCCGGGTGCATTCTGAAATCGAAAAACCAGTTGAATGAAATTTTTTTCACGTGCTAGATAGCAGAGAAGCACAAGTGGATTGCTATCATACAAAGAGAGCTGTGATACAAAACCTTTGTGTCCTTCGCGTCTTCGCGGTTCAAAAGGTTTTATTTTTTTAGTACGCGTCAGAGTTTTTCTTATAAGGAGAGGATTTTTTTGCAGAAGCCATTAAAGATTCTAATTAGTGATGATTCCTTATTATTACGAAAAAAGCTAAGAGAAGAGTTAGAAAAACTAGGCTGTCAAGTATTTGAAGCTAAAGATGGACAAGAAGTGGTAGAAGCATACTGCCAATTTTGTCCTGATGGAGTATTTATGGATATTGTGATGCCAAAAGTCAGCGGAATTGATGCTTTGAAAAAGATTAAAGAAATACATCATGAGGCAAGGATAATTATGCTTTCCTCAACAGGTACTGCTGCCAATTTACTAGAGGCTCTTAAATTAGGTGCAATTGATTTTATTCAGAAACCGTACAATAGTAGTCAAATCGTGAAAGCGGTAAATGACATCATTCGAAAGGAGAGCTAAATGTTTAGTCAATTTTTTGCTCAATATATATTAAATCAAGGGTTGTTAACACCAAGTCAAGTGCAGGAAGCTCTTGAAAATAGACGTGCAGTACAAGTGAAATTAGGCGTATTGGCCATCAACCAAGGCTTTCTAACTGCTGAGCAAGTAGAGGAAATTCACAGGTTGCAACAGCGGATTGATAAACGATTTGGTGAGATAGCCTTAGATGAAGGCTATTTGTCAGAAGAGCAATTGATCACTTTGCTAGATACCCAAGAAAATGATCATCTCAACTTTGGCCAGACATTGGTCGATAAAGGCTACATGACGTTAGCGCAGCTGGAGAATGTTTTAGAAGAGTACAAAGCAGAAGGCAGCTTAGATCAACAGTACGATGTATCCTATCTTAAAGAACAAATTCGGACTCAATTAAAAATTCCTCAAGATGATGAGAATGTAGAATTGTATTATGATTACATATCACTTTTTCTTCGAGCTATGGTTCGCTTTTTGGATACCAGTCCTCTGCTGGCAGCAATCACTTATGAACATGATTCGAATCAATGGTTTGTGTCACAAAGCATGACTGGAGACATCACTTTGCATAGCAGTTTTACTGCCGAAGATAGCGTATTGCTGGAAGTGGCATGCCGATATAGTGGGGAAAAAATTTGTGAAATAGATGAGCTGGCCATTGATAGTGCAGGAGAATTTTTGAATGTTACCAATGGTCTTTTTTGCATTAATCTTTCCAACATGGGACTCGATCTTGATTTACATCCTCAACGAGTTACGAGAGGTGCTGCTTTTAGGGGGAAATCGAATTATGCAGTGGCGATTGATACAGACTTTGGCAGAATCAATCTAGTGATGGCCGGAGCGTAATCATTTTTCTTATAGAGGAAAATATACGATCAGTGCGAATACCTTTCTATAGCAGAGAGGAGTGACAAGATGGAGAAAAATAGTGAAGTTTTAAAGCATAAGGTGAAAGCGGTTATTTTTGATTTAGATGGAACGTTAGTGGACAGTGAGCCTAATTACTCCAAAGCAGATGATGTGTTATTGGGGGAATATGGGATACAAGCATTGAGTGAGGAAATGAAAAAGAAATATGTTGGCATTGGAACACGAGAAATGATGGAAGATGTCAAAGGGATATATGGGATTAATGAGTCGATCGATATTTTAGTAGCCAAAAAGAATAAATATTACCTTGAGATTGCCAAAGAAAATACGATTGTTTTTCCTGAGATGTATCGGTTTTTACAATTTCTAAAAGAAAATAACTATCCTTTAGCCATTGCTTCCGGTTCATCTCCAGAAATCATTGACATGATTTTAGCCATTACGAGTTTGACAGAATATTTTAATGTAATTCTATCGGCAGACGAGGTGGCAAAAGGAAAACCTGCGCCGGATGTATTTTGGGAAGCCGCCAAACGACTGGGCGTACCCTTTGAAAATTGTTTGGTAATGGAGGATTCAGTACATGGGGTGGAGGCAGCGAAAAGTGCTTCTATGTATTGTATGGCATTACCTTACATGATGGAGGAGCCTTTTGACGACAGCTTTCTCATGGCAGATGTGTTATTTAAGCAGGGAATTATTGGATTCCGGGCAGAAGAAGCAATTGATTGGCTGCGAAAAAACAGCTAGAGATCGAGTTTTCCTGTTTTGTAATATGTATTTCATATAGATAGGCGGATAAAAATGTTACATTTTTATCCGCCTATTTTTTAAAGCATAGAAAAGTCCTTTAAGGAGAACGTAAACACGGAGGACACAGAGAGCACAGAGGGGAAAGGACAAGTCGTAGTATTATAGATATTTTAGCCTTCGTACTCTTTATACCCTTCGTATCTTCGCGGTTCAAAAGCTTTTAATTTTGTATAAATTCTTTTTATCGTGGCAATAATAGGCTCATTACGTTTGTACCTAACGAGGTAAAGATGGCTTATGTAATTGGTTGTCTCATGGCGGCACTGAGCTTTTTATTAAATAAGATATTATTAAAATATGTGGGAATGAAAGCGGTTATTAGCTATAGTCCAGTAGTAGAAGAAGTAACGAAGAGCCTTTGTTCCTATTATCTAGCTGCAGATATTTTAGTGACTCACGTGGTATTTGGAATGTTAGAAGCAGGTTATGACTGGTATAATACCGCCGATGGACAACGAGGTATTATCGGCCATAGTCTATTTGGATGTTTGACTCTTTTGGGACTATACATAAGCAGCAGCATTTGGATTGCCATACTCGTGGCAAGTTGTGTACATGTAATGTGGAATGTTACCTTAATCCGTTTATCGTCTTAAAGATGAATACCACCTCTTCTCAATGCAGGATTCATTATCGAAAAGGAGGAAGCCCTTTTATGAAAATATTTTATAATTGTGCCCATTGCGGGGCGGCGATTGATGTAATTGAAGTAGATCAAGTTGATGAAGTTAAGTTTGGTTTTG
>ENA-OFCE01001372-OFCE01001372.1-metagenomes-genome-assembly--contig:-NODE-1372-length-12610-cov-2.803903_pt1 | contig 12610 bp, 10 predicted proteins | sample MGYA00153388_OFCE01 | MGnify analysis MGYA00153388
ATCGCGATCTCCTCGCCATTCTCAAAGATCCGGCGAATGGCGTCGGTTACTAATGGGCGATCCCGTTCGCCGATAAAGTCAAGTGCCTGCATGCTGCCGACATCGTCAGGTGTGTACCCGGTATTAGCTGCAAAACGCGCATTCCAGCGCACCATTCTGCCGTCATTGGCGAACATAAAAAAAGCGCCCGGCAAGCTTTCGATAGCCGCATCCGAAAAATCTTTCTCATAGCGAACCTTCGCCTCCGCTGCTTTGCGGGTGGCAATTTCGTCTTCGAGCAGTTGTTCGAGTTGAACAAACTCCCGGGTAAGTAACGCCATGCGCTGTTCCGCAGTTCCCACGCTGTCGTCGTCGGCAGACATTGCCTCCGCCACCGCGCGACGCTCACTTCGGGCCTCACAGCGGGCCTCAAGACGGGCCTCCAGCCGCGCTCGGGCAAGCTCGGCGAGGTTCTTCAGTGCCTCCAATTGATCTGCGACGAGCTCTCGCGATACCGTATCAAATACCGATAAAACGCCAAGCAATTCGCCCCGGTCAGAGAAAATCCCGCTGCCGGCATAAAAGCATATGTACGGCGGGCCGACGACGAGGGGATGACCACAAAAACGCTTGTCCGCGAGCGCGTCAGCGATCACAAATGCCGTTGGTCGCTTGGGCGCATTGCTCAGGGCCGGCAAATAAAAACACTGCTCTCGCACCAGCGCGGCAAATGGCACTCCGATACGGGCCTTGAACCATTCCCGCACAATCGGCAGCTGATTGTCTTCAAGGCCAGTCGCATGGATGGCTTCACCACGATCAAAAAACGAAATTGCCGCCATTTTTGTACCCAGGGCGTCAGCAGCGCGACGTGCCAGATCATCGAAAGCAGGTTCGGGTGGCGTATCGAGAATATCGTAGCGCGCAATGCCGCTGGCGGCAGAATTAGCGGCGTGATGCAGAGCGTTCATCGGCAGAGAGGTCGCTGGTTAAACTGCTTTGTTTCCGCCGCATTGGCAACACGGCATAGGCAAAACGCGAAATTGTAGCGCTACCTTTAGCGAATGTCGGCAACTACCGGTGCGTGATCCGACGGACGGTCTAGTTTGCGGGGTTCAACGTCAATCACGCTACCGGTACAGCGCCTGGCGAGGTCGGAAGTTAACAGGATGTGATCGATGCGTAAGCCCAAATTTCGCTTGAAACCGTTCATCCGGTAGTCCCACCAACTGAAGCTTTTTTCAGGATGCTCAAAAAGCCGAAAACTATCAGTGAGCCCCAGTGCGACGAGCGCGCGAAAGGCGTCGCGCTCTGGGACAGAACAGAGCACCTGGCCTTCCCACGCTTTCGGGTCGTGGACATCGCGGTCTTCGGGCGCGATGTTGTAGTCCCCCAGAAGTGCGACGTCTCCATAGGCGCTGATCGTGTCACGCATATACGATTGCAGGGCAGCGAGCCAGTTCAATTTGTACTGGTATTTCTCGGATTCCACCGTCTGACCGTTTGGAATGTACGCACAAACCACGCGGACGCCATTGACGGTGGCTGCGATCACACGCTTTTGGTGATCGTCATACCCATCCATATCCTTGGTCACATCTTCAGGCCGTGCGCGCGAAATAATGGCCACACCGTTGTAGGTCTTTTGCCCGCTGAAGACCGCCTGATAGCCGATCTCGTCAAAGGCTGCGAGCGGGAATTTCGCGTCCTCCATTTTCAGCTCCTGCAAGCACAAGACGTCAGGCTGATGTGTTTTAAGCCACTCGATCACATGCGACAGGCGCACGTTCAGAGAGTTGACGTTCCAGGCTGCGAGCTTCAATTGCCGGCCAAACTATTTGGCTGGTGCTGCCGGTACTGCCGGTGGTGCGGGGACTGCTTTCGGACCTGCTTTCGCAGCACCTTGCCGCAGATTCGGATTGTTGCGCGGATACCCAGCTGCGTTGAGTGCAGAATGCCAGCCCTCTTCATCAAATCCCGTCAAGCTTTTGGCACCAATGACAATGGTCGGCACTTGAAGCGCACCGACTTTCTCCTTTAATGCGGCCGCCGCTGCGGGGTCGGATTCCGGGTTTTTTTCGGAGAAAGGGATACCGCGCCTGGCCAGCAGGGCCTTCGCGTTGGTACAGGATTCGCCGCAGCTATTGGCATACAGAATGACCGGATTATTTTTCATCGCGGTCGCTACTGCAAACGGAACATCATCCTGTTCGATCACACTATCGGAGAGTTTTTTCGTTTGGACATTCTTGACCTCGGCGGGAGGTGGCGGGATATCGCCGTAATGTACTTTCCCCGCTTTATCCACCCAGCGAAAAACTTCCTGCGCGTTTGCACCTGTCACCATCGCTAATAACAGAAGTCCGCCTGTCAGGCCTGAGACAAGACACATCGTGGATTTGGATCTTGCAAGCACGTTCAGGATCACTTTCATCACGCTTCTCCGTATCGCGCCGTGCGCATGATCGCATCGCACATGCGCTTGTTCACGCCGCCAATTTCATTCCATTATGCCGTAACAGCGCTTCCATCTCAGGCTTACGCCCGCGGAATGCGATGAAAGACGCCAACGCCGAGCGACTGCCTCCTCGACCGAGCACTTCACGACGGAAACGCGCCCCGGTTTCGGGATTGAGAACGCCCGTTTCCTCGAAAGCGGCATAGGCGTCGGCCGACAAGACCTCGGCCCACTTGTAGCTGTAATAGCCCGCCGCATAGCCGCCGCCAAAAATATGCCCGAAGGCATGCGCCATCCGGTTGAATTCCGCGCTTTTCACGACAGCCACCTGCGCACGGATGCTCTTCATGAGGGTCAGCAAGTTATCTGTTTCGGCATTGAATCCCGAATGCAGGCGCATATCGAGCAAGCTGAATTCGAGTTGCCGCACGAATGCCATTCCCGCCTGGAAATTCTTGGCGGCGATCATTTTGTCGAACAGTTCGCGAGGCAGTGTTTGTCCGCTATCAACATGCTGGGTCATGTGCGAGAGAACCTCCCATTCCCAGCAAAAGTTTTCCATGAACTGGCTCGGCAACTCGACCGCGTCCCACTCCACGCCGTTGATACCGGACACGGAAAGTTCATCGACTTCAGTCAGCAATTGATGCAAACCGTGACCAAATTCGTGGAACAACGTGATGACATCGTCGTGCGTGAACAACGCCGGTTTGCTTCCCACAGGTGCTGCAAAATTGCAGGTAAGAAAAGCGACCGGATGTTGAACGCCGCCAGCACCTTCGTGTTTACGTCGGCGATTGATCGCGTCGTCCATCCAGGCGCCACCACGCTTGGCGTCGCGCGCGTAGAGGTCCAGATAAAACTGACCGACCAACTCTCCGGACTGATCGACAAGATTGAAGAACCGCACGTCTTTGTGCCAGGTCTCGGCGGTCGATGGCGTTACCCTCAATCCATAAAGCGTTTCGATGACCCGGAACAATCCTTCCAGCACTTTTTGCTCCGGAAAATACTGCTTCACTTCGTTGTCCGAAAATGCGTAACGCTGCTCGCGCAATTTTTCCGAAACGAAGGACACGTCCCAAGCCTCGACCTCGTTCATGTTTAGCGATGCCTGCGCGTAATCAGCCAGTTCGCGCCAATCACGTTCGGCAAAGGGCCTGGCCTTGTTGACCATATCTTCGATGAAAGCGACGACTTCTGCCGGCGTTTCAGCCATCTTGGTGGCGAGCGACACTTCGGCGTAATTCCGGTACCCCAATAGCAAGGCCGTCTCAGCGCGCAATTGCAGGATGCGGGTGATAACCGCGCTGTTATTCCATTTCTGGTCGGCACCGAGCTCGGATGCTCGCGTCACGTAGGCGCGATAGAGATGCTCGCGCAGTGGCCGAAAATCGGCGTATTGCATGACCGGGCCGTAACAGGGTTGGTGAAGCGTCAGCTTCCAGCTTGTCTTGCCGTCTTTGACGGCCGCTTCGTGCGCGACCGTTTTTACATCGTCCGGCAGCCCGGCCAGCTCGGATTCATTTTCAACGAAAAACGCGAAGGCGTTGGTCGCATCGAGCACGTTGTCGTTAAACGTAGACGTCAGCGTAGAGAGTTCTTCCTGTACCGCTTTGAAACGCGCTTTCCTGTCAGCGTCCAACTCGGCGCCTCCAAGCACAAAATCACGCAATTCATTATCAATCGCCTTATTCTGCGCGGCATTCAAGGCTAAAGTGCCTGAAGAAGCGCGTATTTGCTTGTATTTGGAAAAAAGTCGCTCGTCCTGCGAAAGCGTCGACCAAAATTCGGTCACGGCAGGCAACATGCCGTTATACGCGTCTCGCAATTCGGGCGAATTCACCACCGCATTCAAATGGCCAACCACGCCCCAAGCGCGCGACAGGCGTTCGGTCACGTCGTCGAGCGGCGTAACAAAGTTTTGCCAGGTCGGGTGCGCGCTATCGGTGGCGATGGCCTCCACGGTCGCATGCGCATCCTTGATCAGTTGTTCGATGGCAGGTTTTACGTCGACAGGCGTAATACTGGAAAAGCGTGGCAGAGCGGAAAAATCGAGGAGTGGGTTCATCGCATCACAATAAAAAGGTTCGGCAATCGCTACAGGAGGCTGATTATTTAGCCACTATCGGTCGCAACCCACAACTCTTTGACGCACGGTAGGAATACGGCGGCCAAGACGGATGGGTGGTCTGACAATATAGGGTGAAACCATTACGTTGGCGGACACATTTCAACCAAAATATCTTTCCTGATGAGCTGGTATTTCGACGAAACAGCCAACTAGGCAACGGGCAACAAAACGTAAAACGTTGCGCCCGCCCCGGCTGGCGACGTGTAACCGATCTCGCCGTTCATGGCCTCGATCAGTGCTTTTGAAATCGCCAGCCCGAGACCCGTCCCGCCTTTTTTTGCAGAGTCGGGGGTATCGGCCTGCGCGAATTTGCGGAAAATGCGCGATTTAAACTCCTCAGGGATGCCTGGTCCACGATCCACCACCGAAATTTTGACGCGATTGCCAAGATGTTCCGCACTCAAGGAGACCACTTCACCCGGGGGCGAATATTTAGCTGCGTTGGAGAGCAGGTTTGTGACCACCTGAAGCAGCCTGCTGCGATCGGCCTTGATGTCGATATCCGGTAACGGCAAGGCCAATTGATAACGGGTACTGTGTTGCTCGGCGTAGCCTTGATTCAACGCCACTGCTTCCTCGAGGAAAGGTGTGAGCGCCACCTGCGTCAAGTTGAGTTCCACCATGCCAGCCTCGATTTTCTCGATTTCAAGGATGTCATTTACCAGCGCGACAAGTCGGTCCGCATTCCTGTTGGCCATTTCAAGAAACGTTTCCGCTGTAGGGGGCAGGGTGCCACTTTCCTCCTTCAACAGCGCAAGCGCACCGACGAGCGCGGTCAGCGGCGTACGTAGCTCGTGGTTTACGGTCGCGATAAATTCGTCTTTCATGCGCTGAATCTGCTTCCGCTCGGTGATATCGGAGTTCGTCCCCGTCAGGCGCAAGGCTTGACCGTCGTTTCCGCGTTCCACCACCCGCGCCCTGCTCCTCACCCACACCCAATAGCCTTCGCGATGACGTACGCGGTGCTCTACGTCATAGAAAACAGCATTGCCATGCAACACGTCGATCAGCGCACGCTTTAAGTGGGTCAGATCATCGGGATGCACCAGCGCTGCCAGTGCGCGCAGCGTGGTGTCGGTAGCTTGTGCAGGATGGCCAAGAAACACACTCCACCGCTCCGAAAGGTGCACCGTGCCCGTCTGCAAGTTGCAGTCGAACAGAGCGAGGTTAGATCCATCCAGCGCGAGGCCCAACACTTCGCGGCTTTCGCGAAGTTCCGTCGTCACTCGCCGGGTAATTCGTATGGCGCGTGTGCGCTGTGTTAATAGCGCCCCGACGAACGCCATCAGCATGAGGCTGACGAGGAGGCCAACGGTCAGCGTAAGATTTGCCCGGCTACGGTCTATGGCGGCTTCGAACGCGGGCAGTGTGGAGGCACGGATCGTCCACACACGGTCAACAACAGGAATGCGCGATTCTGCGCTATAAACGAAACCCGACGTTTGCCCAATCTGGCCGATTTCGGGCGAGTTGTCATCGAAAACGCGTGTGCGGCTGGCGTCGGCGCCATCGAAGATTTGCAGGTGCATGTCATTAACGACGCCGAGGATACCGCGCATCAGTTTGTTTGCGCGAAAAACAGCGAAGACATAGCCCTTCACGGCAAGGCGACGCTGTGAAACGTCGTTAACCGCCATGCCTTTTTGATACACCGGCAGGAACATGAGGAAGTCTGCCGCCAACGTCGTGTCCTGCGCAGACGACAGCCGCGGCGAAAGCGCTATGGCCCCGGAATCCCGCGCGCGTTCGAGTGTGCTGCGCGTCGCGGCATCAAACACGAGCCCTCGCCCGGGCGACGTGCGAATAGCGCCATAAAGCACCTCGTCGAAGACCAGAGGTGCATCGGCGGCGGGTATCACCTCTACATAGCCAAGTCCTTGCAAGCCTGGATAACTTTCATCGAGGTATAGCTTGGAAACGTATGCACGCCACTGGTCACGGCTCACAGCCTTTGAGGCCGCAAAGAGTCCTGTGCCACCGCGAAGGAGCTGCGCATAATCGAGCATGCGTCCACGGATCGCTTCATGCATTTGCGCCACGCGGAATTCGAAGTGGCGGTGCGCCTCGAGCTCCACAGCCTTGGTGGCGTAGCGCCATGCAGCAAGCGTAATGCCCAGCGTAAGGCCAAGCGCGATCAGAAGCGTGACCAAAATCGCGAGACGGTCTGCATGCCGGTAGAAGAGCGGGAGGAATCCAAGTACCTTCATTCCAGGTTACTCCGCTGCCAACTGGCGGTCCGCGTCATCGTCCCCCAACCCCCCTTTTTGCCAATCATCCAACGCACAAGTCCCCACAGCCGCCACACCGAATTGAGCTGACGATAACCGAAATTCTCGAGGATGACGACCGCAAACAGCGTTAGCAATTGACGCGGTCGGGTATAAATGTGAAATGAGAGTTCCTCCAGCAGTAGCGCGCTCACGGACAACGCCATGCCGAATGCGATGGCCACGATGAGGAATACGACGAACGCGTCTGCCGACACCACACCGAGCAGGAAGCCACCTATCATAAAAACGTATCCGGCCACTTCGATCAACGGACCGAGGCACTCGAACAACATCATGAATGGATAGGCGATCCAGCCAGCAGCGCCACCGCGCTGATGGCATAGTAAATCGGCGTTCATGGTGAGACTTTCGCATAAACCCTGCTGCCAGCGTACGCGCTGGTTTTTCAGCACGCGCAGCGATTCGGGCGCTTCGGTCCAGCAGATCGGGTCCGGCACGAAGTGTATGCGGTAGGGAATGCCCTCGGTGCGGTGCCAGCGGTGCAGGCGGACGACCAGCTCCATGTCTTCGCCGACCGTGTCGTGTCGATAACCGCCAACCGCGACAACGCTTTCCTTGCGGAACACCCCGAACGCGCCTGAGATGATGAGTACGGCGTTGATGGGCGTCCAGCCGAGGCGCCCGAACAGGAAGGCGCGCAGGTATTCGACGATTTGCAGCAGCGCGAGCGGATTGGTCGGCAGTCCGACGCGCACCAGAAAACCATCCTCAACAGTGCATCCGTTGGCCACCCGCACGGTGCCACCCGTGGCGATGGTAAGTGGATCCTCAAGAAAAGGCTCGACCACACGCCGCAGGCTATCGCGCTGAAGGATGGAGTCGGCGTCGACACCGCAAAAGTATGGGTAGCGGGCGGCATTAATACCCGCGTTCAATGCATCGGCCTTGCCGCCATTCTCTTTGTCGATCACGAGGAGGTTGGGATGCACACGCGAACGGTAAATCCCTCGAATCGGTTTTGAATCGAGACGTCGCCAATACGATCCGGGGAAACGGACGAGTTCGAACTCGCGTTTGAGGACTTCAAGCGTGCCGTCTTTCGCACCGTCGTTAACCACAATCACTTCAAACTCCAGGTATTCCAGCTGCAGTATCGAGCGCACTGAAGCTGCGATCGTCGCCTCTTCGTTGTACGCGGGCACGAGGATCGAGACCGGCGGCTCAAATCCCGACTGGCCGCGCGGCAGATCATCCATGCTATGCGCATCGAGGTAGCGCTTGAGGCTGGGGAACGACAGCACGTTGAGGGCCAGGTAGCCGGTATTGATGCCGATGAAATACAGGAGAAAAAATATCTGTATCCCGGCGATGAAGTCGATGAGCGGCATTACACGGCTTGCTCCGCGATCGCGTCGGCTAACATGTCGGCGGCATAGCGGTCCGGGAGGATGCGCTGGATTTTTTTCAGGTCAGGGATGGTGACGAAGGGCAACGCAAGCAGCGTGTCTGCGGCACTGCGACGCACCCACCAGTGCACATCGGACAACATGTCTACCAGCAAACTGCGGTCCTCCGGGGCGGCGAATCGACGCAGCGCGATAGCGACGGTCACGCGTACCTGCCATGCAGGGTGATTGGCAAAAGAGCAAGCCAGCTCGCGGTCGCGCGGGTCAGTGAGCGCACGCACGCACGCAGCGATCACAGCGACATTCTCGCCCGCAGCCCCCAATGCGCCGCGAACCGCCGGTGCCGCGACCGACGGGTGCGCGAGTTCGAGGAGCTTGATCAAGCGAGGCACCTGCACCGTTGCGTCGGGGTCCCCGGAGGCGGCCAACAGCGCTTCGGCGAGCGGGACACTGACAATGTCTGGTCCGAGTTCACGCAGCATGATCGACAGCCGCGTGATCGGCCAGTCCTGACGCCGCCCCATGCGAATCAGCAGCCACGGTAAGGACGCCTCTGCAGCAATTTGTAGCAGCGCCTGCGCTGCGGCGAGTGAAATAAACGGCGATGCCTCGTCGGAGAGCAGTCGGAACTCGTTTAAAACGTTTTCTTCACGCAGGTTGCCGAGCGTCACAATCGCGAGCAGCCGCTGGCGCGTGCTGCCTTGCTTCAACATGCGCCGTGCCGTGTCGGCGAGGCCAGTACGATTTATCAGGCCATTGAGATGCTCTGTCACCTGTCCGCGCATGAGCGCGTGATGGACGTTCCAAAGACGCAAGATAAAGTATTGGTCGCGGCGGGCGATGTGAGGAATCTTTACCGGCTCGCTATCGACGCACTGGGCGAGTACCGGTCGCCAACGCGCCGTGAGCCGCGCCTCGTACGCGCGACGCAGCAGCAGGCTGATACGCAAAAACACGACCAAGATGAGCATGCCACTCGCGCAGGCGGCCGCCGCGAGACCCGCCCACAGGGCGAGTCTTAGCACTGGGTCAGAAGGAATGTCGAACACCGACCCGCAAACCTTGTCGGCGGTAGAGCGTCCCTTGCTCATGCGAAACAAGGTCGTAGGTAAGTGCCCACGCACGCGAAAACCAATGACGACCGGTAATCGACCAGCCATTTACATCGGACGAGCGCACCCCTGTCGGCGGACCGACGTTCTCCACCTCGCGGCCGGTCGTGTAATTGACGCCGATAAAATCATGGTCGCCGTAGTAATGCGTAAGCTGGAAACGATGCGCAGATGCCCAAGAGGCGCCCTCGGGTCTGCCGGCATAAACGGTGTAAGCACCCCGCCAATTGCCCCAATACCGCTCTGCAGTGGCAGAGAGAATGTCGACTGCCGAGCGTTCGTATTCGCTATGCCGCAGTCCGACGCTAGTGCCCCAACCGCTAGCGTGTGCCTTGTGCAGTTGACCAAACAGCGTGTACTTCGGTAGAAATTGAGAGGACCGACTTACGCTCGCTTCCACGACCGCGGTCCAGGCCGCACCCAGTGGCGTGTAAAAACCCGCCGTGGCTTCGGTGTCCGCCAGTCCGAACCGCCGAACGTCACGTAAACCGCCGTAGATCGTCTGGCGATCCGCGATTTGGCGGCTCAAATCGAGGTGCGTGACGCGCCAGTCCAAACCATTGTTGGTCAGCGTTTCGTGACCGTAGCCCACCTCTATTTCCGTACGGGGATACTTCAATTCCTCAGCGCAACAAACGGACACAACGAAGAAGGCGGCGATTGCCACGACGGGTCGTAACCAATAGTGGTTCATCCATTTCCCTTTGCAAGGCGGCGCACGCGGGCGCGTAGTTCATCAGGTTTAAACGGCTTGACGATATAGTCACTGGCGCCGTTTTCCAGCGCGTACACGATGTCTTTCTCCTGCGCCTTGGCGGTTAACATGAGCACTGGCACGCCCTTCCAATCATCCCTGGCGCGAATCGCTGCCAGAAGTTCGAGGCCACTGACGTGCGGGAGCATCACGTCCAGTGTGACCAGGGCGGGTGCCGGGGCGGTGTTGACGAATTCACGGGCAACGTGCCCATCTGTGGCAAGGTGAACCGCGTACCCTTCACGCTCAAGAATGAACTTAAGCAGGTAGCCGATCTGATCATCATCTTCTACTACCAAAGCGATCTGAGATACGCCAGTGTTCTCGCTCATTGCATACCACGCTTCGTGCCATCATTTATTTGCGACAGTTTACCACGGCTGCAACAGCCACTTTTTGCAGCTCGGGCCAACTGCGTTGAGGCAGCGCGCGCACCCTGGTGGGAATTTTCTACGACTGGAAAACCAGCTTTCCGTTCACCAGCGTATGGGTCACGCGGCCTTCGAGTTCGCGCCGCAGATATGGCGAGTTCTTGCCCTGGCTGCGCAACGTCTGTGAAGTCACGGCCCAAAACGCTTTGGGATCGAACACGCAAATATCGGCCGGTTGTCCCGCGGCTAGCGAGCCGGCAGTCAAACCAAGCAAACGCGCGGGATTGCCGCTGATCTTTTCCAGTGCCAGCGAAGTGGCGACACCTGCCCGCTCTGCCCATTTCAGCGTCAACGGCAGTAATAGCTCGAGGCCGGTTGAACCGGGCAAGGCCTCACCAAATGGTACGTTCTTGGCATCGTCATCATGCGGCGTGTGGTCCGAGCAGATGGCATCGATGGTGCCGTCGATGACACCGCGAGACAGCGCATCGCGATCGGTCGGGCTGCGCAACGGCGGCGCAAAGCGATACTGCGAATCAAAGTAGCCGATGTCCCGATCCGTGAGCAGCAGATGATGAACGCCGACATCGCAAGTTAGCCGCAGCCCATCCGCCTTGGCAGCACGCACAAGATCGACGCCAAGGCGGCTCGACAGCCTTGCCAGATGCACTTTCGCACCCGTTTCACGCATGAGTGTGGTGATGGTCGCGATCATGACCGTCTCGGCGCTGACCGGGATGCCCGCAAGACCAAGCCTTGTGGCCACTTCACCGTCGTGTGCGACGCCGTTATTGGCCAGATGTGATTCTTCCGCGCGCAACCATACGGTGTAACCGTAAGTCGCTGCGTATTGCATCGCGCGATAAAGCGTGTTGGTATTGGTGATGGGCTCATTGGCATTAAAAAATCCCACGCAGCCCGCTTCGGTCAGCTCGACCATTTCGCTCAAGCGTTCACCTTTAAGCCCAACCGTGAGCGCACCCAACGGGTAGACGCGGGTTTGATGCAAGGCATCCGCGCGGCGCTTTAACATTTCAACCAGCCCCGGCTCATCGAGCACCGGGTCGGTATCGGGCGGACACACCAGCGAGGTCACGCCACCCGCCACCGCTGCCAGCATTTCGCTCTCGAGCGTGGCCTTGTGTTCAAAGCCGGGCTCGCGCAAACGCGCGGCCAGATCCACGAGACCCGCACAGACGATCTTGCCCGCAGCGTCGATGATCTTTGCGGCTTTGAAGCCTTCTGGCGCCGTGCCGATGGCAGCGATTCTGCCGTCCACGACAAACAGCGATTGCACCGCATCGAGTTTTTGCCCGATATCGATCAAGCGGCCATTGTTGATTTGAATATTCATGCGCCCACCACCGTCGCCATCACTGCCATGCGCACCGCAATCCCGAAAGTCACCTGCGGCAGTATCACGCTCTGCCGCCCATCGGCGACCGGGGAATCGATCTCAACGCCGCGATTCATCGGCCCCGGATGCATGACGATGGCGTCCGGTTTTGCACGTGCGAGTTTCGCCGCCGTCAGCCCATAGCTTTTGAAAAACTCGTGCGCACTGGGCAGCAGTGCGCCGTTCATGCGCTCATGTTGCAAACGCAGCATGATGACCACATCACAGCCTTCGAGGCCGCGCGCCATATCGTGAAACACCGAAACCCCCATGCGCTCGACCTCGGTGGGAACAAGTGTTTTTGGCCCGATTACACGCACATCGGGGCAGCCGAGCGTGGTCAGTGCGTGAATGTCCGAGCGCGCAACGCGCGAATGCAGGACATCGCCGACAATCGCGACGGTCAGGTTATGAAACGATTTCTTGTAATGGCGAATCGTGTACATATCCAGCAGGCCCTGCGTGGGATGCTGGTCAATGTCCTCGCGGCGCCGATCGTCGGCGGGAACGTCTCGCTGTACAACCAGGGCGTCGACGGCCCGATCTACCCCACGCCCGTCGTCGGGATGGTCGGCGAGCTGCCCAGTGCGGCGGCGGCGGGGCGGCTCGGCTTCGCGCGTGCGGGGGACCTCGTCGCGCTGGCGGGCTGGAACGAGACCCCGGCGCTGGCGGGCTCAGAGCTCGCCAAGCTCCACGGCGACGCACTGCCCGACGGCCTGCCCGGCTACGACCTCGCCCACGAGGTCCACGTGCTCGAGGCCATCCGCGA
>ENA-OFCE01001376-OFCE01001376.1-metagenomes-genome-assembly--contig:-NODE-1376-length-12552-cov-25.978555_pt1 | contig 12552 bp, 10 predicted proteins | sample MGYA00153388_OFCE01 | MGnify analysis MGYA00153388
GAAACGGCACTGCCGTGTCCTCTATATCATTCCGGCGCAGCCGGAATTGATATTATGTAAAATTTTGTAAAAAATCTGCGGCATTTGCATAAAAAAGAACAAGTTACGCCGATAGCTGCAATAGAGAAGTCAAATCCTATTGGCGATAGAGTCTACCAACTTGTATCTCAACTCCCAATATGACTAACCATACAAGCCAACTAAAAAAAACATTAGTCCCCATTTGGCTGTAGGATTGGCAATCTCACGAAAAATCTCGCTCCTTGTCCCTTCCCGGCCGATTCAACTTGCACCGTCCCCCCGTGCATTTCCACAAAATGGCGGACTAGGGCTAAACCCAAGCCCAATCCGTTGTACGATCGCGTTGTAGAGCTGTCAGCTTGGCTGAAACGCTCGAAAACGTGCGGCAAAAACTCTGTTGCAATCCCTTGTCCCGTGTCACTCACCTCAATTTCCACACTAGGCGACAAATGTTCACAGCAGGCGGATTCGGAAGCAAGAGTTCCCTCCAGTTTCCGCAGGATCACCCTCACCTGTCCGCCATCTGGAGTAAACTTAACCGCATTCGACAGCAAATTCCACGCCACCTGCTGCAATCGGCCCGAATCACCAAAAATCTGCCCCGCAGTTTGGTCGAAATCTGTCACAATTTCAATACTTTTGGCCGCAATCGCAGGCGCAAGAGTATCTATTGCAGCTTCAACAGTCGAAATCAAATCCATTGAGCGCAGATTCAGCGACAGTTTGCCCGTAATAATTTGCGACACGTCCAACAAATCCTCGATCAGAGTTGCCAGGGATCGAGTATTGCGATCGATCGTTTCCAGAGCCCGAACAGTCGTTTTTTCGTCAAACTTCCGGTGGCGAAGCAGTTGCGCCCATCCCAGCATCGCATTTAGTGGCGTCCGCAATTCGTGGGACAAAGTTCCCAGAAACTCGTCTTTAATCCGGTTCGCCCGCGCCAATTCTTCGGCTCGATCGTGCTGTTCTATTTCTAACCGCTTGCGAATAGTCAAATCGAGAATAAAAGCCACGGATTCTTCCCGCTTTTCCCCCAACAAAATATACCCCACCAGCACTGGAATCCGGCTACCGTCTGGTCCAATGTATTGCTTTTCGTAGGGAGTACAAACGCCCTTTGCCTTTGCTTCTGCGATGCCGATACTGTCCAGCGGCAGGTACTCCGGCGGTGTCATGTCAATCCAGCGAAGTTCCCCGCGCTGCAACTGTTCCCGCCTGTAGCCTACTATCCGCAAAAATTCGTCGTTAGCCTCACTGATGCCGCAGTTAACATCGCCGAAGAGAATTCCGATCAAGTTAGATTCTGCTAACATTCTCAGCTTTTCTTCGCTAGCTTTGAGTGAAACTTCTGTTTGCTTGCGATCGCTAATGTCTTGGATGTAAGCCGACAAACCAGAATCACAAGGATAAAAACGTATCTTTAACCACTTATTCTATAACGGCACAAATTCTTCATATTCGACTATCGCCTTTTCTGCTAATGCTTTAGTCGCCATTTTGTAAGACTGTAAATCGACAGCCCAAGGAAATATTTTCCAAATATTTTTACCGATCAATCAGTTCCGGTTCTGACTTACCTAAAAGCTCAATAGTTTTGTGGTTGACATAGGTGAAGTTCCACTTTGTATCGACAGCGATAAAAGCGTCGGTAATGCTTTCGAGAATGTTAGTAATCCGAGCATTTGCCGATTGCAGCAATGCGGCTGTTTCTTCTGCTTGCAACCTCGCGGCTTGTTCGCGCGACAAAGCGGCAGTGCGTTCTTGTTCTGCCAGTTTTCGATCGCTAATATCGATGCAAGAACCGATGTAACCTGCAAAAGTGCGTCTGGCCTGTACCGGGGTACGCCCGTACCCAAAACCCAGCGGTATTCCCCGTCAGAGCGTCTTAGGCGGCATTCCATGCGATACTCGCTGCGAGACTCGAAGGCTTTTTGGTAAATATTTATACATTCTGGCAAGTCATCGGGGTGCAAGCTTTCCATCCAACCCGTGCCCATTTCTTGCGCCAAAGTTCTACCCGTAAACTCCAGCCAAACTTTGTTAAAGTAATCGCCAAGTTGGTCAGTGTCCGACATCCAAATCATCACCGGCGCGGTATCTGCCATAATCCGAAATCGAGCTTCGCTCTCCTGGCGCTGCGTTTGAGCAAAAGAGCGATCGAGTCTTCCTTGAACTTCGCGCAGCGCCCGCTCGATCGACGGCACTAGGCGCATCAAACGGCGTTTGAGAACGTAATCAGTAGCGCCGCTTTTGAGAGTTTCGATCGCTACTTCCTCGCCCAAAGTAGCCGACACAAAAATAAACGGCACTCCCGGACAAGTAGCGCGGGCGATTTCCAGTGCTGCTATCCCGTTAAAACATGGCAGGATATAATCTGCCAAAATAATGTCATAACAGTATGTTTCCAGGGCGGCGACAAAATCTTCCCGAGTTTCGACGCACAGCAGAGAAAATTCTAGCCCCCCATCCATTAGATATGCCTCAATCAGTTCGGCATCCAGCGGACTGTCTTCTACTAAAAGAATATTCAGGGTTTTCACAAAAATTCCTTTTACTTAAATGTTAGTTTTAGGATACAAAACCTGTTCTAACAGCGGCAGACTAGGTGCTACCCAAATTATGGCGTTTTGAATTGCCTTTAAAAAAATGTAAAAATCAATTGGTTTCAATAGTTCAGGATTTTATTCTCAATCTTAACTTCTAATCAATTCTTTTGTGGGTTGCCCGAAGTGTGAATCGCAAGTCTAACTCGATCGGCTAGAGTCTGCGGCTTTCCATCAACTTTCGGTCGGCTACTTCCACTTTTGCTTCCCCGCTGTTTAATCATACCCTACCCAACAAGTAGTCTAGTGCTTCTATAAATGATTGACCGTTTAGCATTGCTCTCCCTTGCCACAAATTAGCGCTACTTCGTTTTGCTGATTATTTTTTAGTAGCACTGTCCGAGTAAATCCTATATTGTTTTACTACCTCTCTCAAGCTCAAATTCGCTTTGATTATGCCCTGGTTTCCCCAATTTTGATCGCTCTGGAATCACAAAGTCAAAGTTGCTGGTTTGTCTGCTTTACTTGTGCCGAATTTGCCTACCGTCTTGCAACGGTTGAAACCGAGAAAATATTTGGCTTTTAGATCGCCATCGCGTATCAAAAACTATTTCTTAGTGAGTAATAGTTGCAGCCAAACTGCATCTATCTAAAGATATATTTTTGTATCGACCCTGAACTTACCCCGCACAGACAAAGGCCCGATTCGGTAGAACGAAGTACGATCGACCGAAAATCTGAGAAAGCTCGATCGACCTGCTACACTTCCACCCGCAGCAGCCTTAGCTCTGCCCGCTTATCCGTTGAGTCAGAGCCAAAATGTCTTAAAATATACAACATGGGGAGCTGTTTCACAGCCCGCACACATCAAAAGCAAGCAGCAACTTGCAATAATTCTTTACAATATTAAGTACAGCACTGCCGATGCCAACTCTTCCCCGTCGCAAGATGGCAGCGTTTAGCAGAATAGAAGACGATCGCAAAATGGTCAATTCCAGTAAAGCCCGTGCAGTTGCTTTATTCTCAGGTTTATTCAGGTGATTGCAACCAGTTACGAGGAGATTTGAACCGCCGTGCTCCAACGCATCAAACAAGACTTAAAAAACGACCTGATCGCAGGTCTGCTGGTAGTGATACCCTTAGCTACCACCATCTGGCTGACAATCACCGTCGCCAGTTGGGTGATCAATTTTCTCACCAAAATTCCTAAGCAAATTAATCCTTTTGACGGACTCAACCCGATTTTGGTGAATCTGCTGAATCTCTTGGTAGGGCTGGCTGTACCTCTGTTGAGCATTACCGTCATCGGTTTGATGGCTCGCAATATCTTCGGGAGGTGGTTGCTAGACTTTGGCGAACGCCTGTTGCAGGCAATTCCGCTGGCGGGTTCGGTTTACAAAACCCTTAAACAACTGCTGGGAACTATCCTCAAGTCCAATGACAAATTTCGGCGGGTGGTTTTGGTAGAGTATCCGCGCCGGGGAATTTGGACTTTAGCATTTGTGACAGGTACGATCGAGAGTAACGATATTCCGCCTCATCTTTCCAGCGAAAGCCCGATCGGCATTTTCATCCCCACGACTCCCAACCCCACCACCGGATGGTACGCTATAGTCCCGGAGGCAGATGTGGTTAATCTGTCAATGTCGATCGAAGATGCGTTTAAAGTGATCATCTCCGGTGGCATTGTCAACCCCAGCAACTCAGTTGCAGTCACCGCCGACAAGTCCCCGGGTAAAACACTAGAATCCTTGGTATCCGAATCAAGATACCAACCTGTCCCCGTCGAAGAAGACTAGGCATCTCCAAAAAAGCAAGCTTTGAACAGGCAGGATGCCTGTTCTACAATTATTGGAAATGTCTTTTGAATCAAGAGATTAATCTTTAGAGTCAGGTTGAGTCGGTTTGAAACTCTAAACTTTCCCAATTACGAATCATAATTTATCCAAAACCTGCCCAGAAACAATCGTCACTGAGGGCGGGTTTTTCTGCTAAAGTCCAAGTCTATGCTTGAAAAGAACGCCTAGCAATCTCAACAATTCCTAAATTCCTAAATTCCCAATTTCTATCTAAAAACTATGAAAAAAGCCCGCGAAACAGCACGCGAACTCGCACTCCTCGGCATCAGCCAACTACCATCTAATCCAGAACTCTTAGAAGCCAAGAAACTGCAAGATGTCATCCTCGCAGCCATCCGCACTCTGACTGCTGAAGTTCAAGAAGCCCTAGAAACAGCAGCCTCCGAAGTACAGCGGGGTAGCGACAAATTGCTTTCTAGCGAAATCCGCGCCCCTGATATCCAAAGTGCTAGAACAATGCTGCTGGAAGCAGTTGAACTCACCCAAACCGCCATCAACCGTCTCGGTTCGGCAATGGAGTTTCCAGAACTGATCCAGCTAGCCAACCAGCAAGATGTCCGCACCTACGCTTTGCAAATCCTGACGAAAGTCAGCGCCAATCGGGTTCAAATTGACGAATTGCTCTCGGAATCGCTGGTAGACTGGCAAATAGAACGGTTGCCCAGGATCGATCGAGATATCATGAGAATTGCGATCGCCGAAATCCTCTATCTCGGCTTAGCCGAACAAGTCAGCGTCAGCGAAGCCGTCCAACTCGCCAAACGTTACAGCGGCGACGAAGGACATCGCTTCATCAACGGAGTCCTCCGTCGAGTAGTCGATAAAATCAATGCTGAAGTTGTAAGTCAGTAGTCATTAGTCAGCAGTCATTAGTCAATAGTGATTAGCAATCCACAATCCGCTCTACACTAGGGACTGAGGACTAATGACTAATAACTATTCTCTATTCCCAATTTCCTATGGTATTTAATTGGTTTCGTCGCCAGTACAGCGAAAGCGAATCTGCTGAAAAAGAGACACCCGAACAGCCCAAAGATGAGTCGGCAAAATCCGCACCGGTTGAGCCTCAAACAGATGCAGCGGTAGAGGAAAACTCTCCCGCTGTAGCCGAAGATTATCTCAATTGGGCTAAAGCTGCTTACAAAAATATTCAAAAACAGCAAAAACCTGAAGCAGACGTTGCGGAGACAGCAGAAGCCGAGGTTCCAGAAGTTGCAGAATCAGTCGCTATTGAAGGAACCAGCGAACTCGAACTTGAACCAGCACCGACAGCGCCAACTGTTGCAGAAGTTCCAGAAGTTGCAGAAGCTCCAGTGCTTGAAACTTCGGATGTGGTAGAGCTTGATTCAGCCAGCACAGTAGAAATTCCCGAACCTATACAACCGATAGCTGGGGCGATCGACATTGCACCGATCGATCAACCACTAGAAGTTACAGCAGAAAATATAGAAATTGCCGAACCTGCAACAGAGGTTGTAGAGACCGCTGCGATCGCCTCTGAGGGTCAAGCAGCCGAAGTCCTGCCGTTTTGGGCCAGAGCTCAGGCCGATCGCCTGGAGCGCATCGAACGCCTCAAAGAAACGGCAATTGAAGAACCAGACGTAATTGCAGCAGCCGCCGAAAGAGCAGCAATTATTGAAGAAATTCCTGGTTTCGCCTTTGATGAAGGCTTCCTGTGGTCATCAGAAATCTTAGCCAGTCAAGGCCGCCGCCCAGATCAAGTATCCGTCGAAGAAATCACTTGGCTGCAAAAACTGCGGAAAGGCTTAGAAAGAACGCGCCGCAGCTTAATTAACCGGCTCAAGGCGATCGTTGGTCAAGGCCCGCTGAATCAAGACGCGGTAGCCGAAATTGAGACTTTGCTGTTACAAGCCGATGTCGGAGTCGCAGCCACCGACATCATTATCAACCGCCTCCAAGAAAGACTCAAACAAGAAGTCTTGCCGCCAGAACAGGCTCTAGCCTACCTCAAAAGCATCCTGCGCGACGTTCTCGACGCTCCGACAGCCGCCACCGCCGCCGGCAATCCCGCCTACAGCCTGACCTTTGCCCCAGAAAAAGACACCTTTAACATCTGGTTAATTGTCGGAGTCAACGGTGCGGGCAAAACTACGACGATCGGCAAACTGGCCCACATAGCCCAAAAATCCGGCTACAAAACCCTAATTGCCGCCGCCGACACTTTCCGCGCCGCCGCCGTCGAACAAGTGAAAGTTTGGGGTTCCCGCAGCGGCGTGGAAATTATTGCCAATCCAGGGAAAAATACCGATCCGGCTGCTGTCGTGTTTGATGCGATCGTCGCCGCGAGCGCCCGAGGTACAGAATTGCTGATCGTAGACACCGCAGGCCGCCTGCAAAACAAAAAAAATCTGATGGACGAACTAAGTAAAATCCGTCGCATTGTAGATAAGAAAGCCCCCGGCGCTACCGTAGAATCTCTACTGGTCTTGGACGCAACACTCGGTCAAAATGGTTTGCGACAGGCAGAAGTGTTCGCAGAATCTGCAAAATTAAGCGGAGTAGTATTGACAAAACTCGACGGTTCTGCTAAAGGTGGTGTTGCCCTAGCAGTAGTGCAGCAGCTCGGCCTCCCAATCCGGTTTATTGGAGTCGGGGAAAGCATCGAAGATTTGCGCCCGTTTTCTAGTTATGAATTTGTGGAAGCTCTGCTCGATTTTAGATTTTAGATTTTAGATTTTAGATGGATGAGGTATCTGTAGTCGTCCCGATTTTTCGAGGCGGATACAGAGCTTCAAAGTCTCAAATCCTTAACCTCAAACTAGCATCGCACTCCTCTACTAAACAGAAAAAAACCAGTTTCCTGCTCAGTGGTGTGTAATATCGTTTCCGCTTCCATTGCTATTGTTCAAACAGTCAACAGTTAGCAGTCAACAGTTAGCAGTCAACAGTTAGCAGTCAACAGTTAACAGTCAACAATCTTCTTCCTTATTAAGATCGAAAATCACAAATCTAAAATGACTGCTGTGCCTTTGCCTCGCCCCTCACCTCAACCTGCCGATCGCCCTCCCGGTCGCAATTCCAACGACGCGACGCCAGTATTTGCCCTCAAAGAACTGGTGGCGCGCTTGCACCGATACCAGCACAACGTTCAAGATATGTTGGGCTCCCTGGGATTTGCCCTACGCAGTTTTAATAATCTCAACCAATTTTTGGAGTTGGTACCTCTGGTGGCGACTCGCATTACTGACGCCGACGGGGGAGCTTTAGTGCTGTTCAAACCCAACGGTCAAGTCAGGTTCCAGCAGTTGCACTGTCAGGAAGGACGACAGTGCCAAGATATGCGAAAAGCCTTGGAAATAGCCACCAGGCAAGCGACAGCAGGTGCGGGTTCCGCTGCTGGTGAATCTGTTACTGGAACTTCTAGTCTTGACTTGCAAGTGAGCCGTTATTTGGGCCCGGATGTTCATTTGTTTGGAGCGCCAATTTTAGTCAAAAATTTGGAACGCGGACGGCTTTATGTTTTTAGCAGTGACCCGAATCTGTGGACTCCCAGCAGACAGAAATTAGTTCGGTTGGTGGCGGATCAAACGGCTGTAGCGATTTGCAAAGATGAACTTACTGTTAAGTTGGCTGAAAAGGAACGCTTAGACAGAGAGTTAGAAATCGGGGCGGAAATTCAATTGCGGCTACAACCCCGTAGTTGTCCGAAAATTCCCGGTCTTGATGTGGCCGCCCGCAGCCAAACTGCTAGCAGAGTCGGCGGAGACTATTATGATTTCATTCCCGCTGACTATGACCCGATCGGCAAGGACGATGAGGGGGAAAACCCCCCATCCCTGATCAAAAATCTCAAGTCCAAAATCGACAAGGGTCGCTGGAGTATTGTGATCGGCGATGTGATGGGCAAAGGAGTACCGGCTGGCCTGTTGATGACGATGACACGGGGGATGCTGCGGGCGGAGGTTTTGAACCGTCACTCGCCTGCGAGAATTTTGCAACATTTAAACCGGGTAATGCACGCGGATTTGGAAAATTCCCACCGTTTTGTAACTCTGTTTTATTCGGAGTATGACCCGAAAACTCGCGTTTTATCTTACAGCAATGCTGCTCACCACCCGCCTTTGCTATGGCAAGCTGCAACTAATTCGATTCTGCAACTGGATACTTTGGAGGGAATGTTAATTGGGTTGGATGCTGATTCGCACTATCAAGAAGCACAAGTGCAATTGCAGCCAGGAGATACTATTATTTATTACACAGACGGCTTTACCGATGCTGCTAATCAAAGGGGCGATCGGTTTGATGAGGATAATTTGATCTCGGCTTTTCAGTGGGCCTGTCAAAATTATCAGCAGTCTGAAGAAATTTTGGATTATTTGTTCGATCGCGTTTACCAGTTTATCGGCATCGGCAATCGTAATGAAGATGACATGACACTGGTTGTACTTAGAGTAGCACCGACATCACGAGAAAATCACCATGATACTTAATTTAATCCCGGAAATTACCGCTGGATTGACCAACTCAATTAATTGGCACGATGTTACTCACGTGTTAGTTTTGAAATCTCATTTGAGTTCAACGGTGGTTTTGGGTCAAACCTACGATATTCTTACAAATTTCCAGAAATCATGGAACCATTTTGTTTCGACTGGTCAAATAGGAGCTTTTTTTATTGGTATAATGGTCGGCTGGTTCATTAAAGGGATTATGCCTTAGATTTATTGCTAAAGGGTCATCAGGAAAGGATTTTAAAAGTTCGCAGTCAGGACTTCGGTTTTTTCTGATGCAGCATAAGTTTTAAAGTTTTGTAGTCAGGACTTCAGTTTTTAATTGTCAATACAGGTATAAAAAGTTTGTAGTCAGGAATGCCAGTTTTTGATTGCCGTATTTTGGATGAAGAACTTGGATTCCTGACTATAAACTGGAGGAAGGACTAAAGTCATTACTACAAATGGGTTTTTAGAGACTTCTGGAAAAGACATATAATCTAGTTTTAGCTTCAGTAATGACAACACAACAAAAAACTTGGAGTCAAAGATTTGAATCGGCGCTGCACCCAGCGATCGCCCAATTCAATGCTAGTATTGGCTTCGACATGGAACTGATTGAGTACGACTTGACTGGTTCTGTCGCTCACGCTAAAATGCTCGCAAAAACCGGGATTATTTCCGCAGCAGAAGGCGAACAGTTAGTCAATGGTTTGGAACAGATCCGCAGCGAGTATCGCCAAGGACTTTTTGTTCCGGGAGTTGATGCAGAAGATGTTCACTTTGCGGTAGAGAAGCGGTTGACGGATATCGTGGGGGATGCGGGCAAAAAGCTGCATACTGCCCGATCGCGCAACGACCAAGCCGGCACTGATACTCGCTTGTATTTGCGCGATCGCATCTGTGAAATTCGCGAGCAATTGCGGGATTTTCAAGAGGTTTTGCTGGAGATTGCTGAGTGTAATGTAGAAACTTTAATCCCTGGTTACACGCACTTGCAGCGCGCTCAGCCGATTAGTTTGGCTCATTACCTATTAGCTTATTTTGAAATGACCGATCGCGATTGGGAACGCCTAGGCGATATCTCCAAACGGGTGAATATTTCACCTTTGGGTTGCGGCGCGCTGGCGGGAACGACTTTCCCGATCGATCGACATTATACGGCAGAACTGTTGGAGTTTGACAAGGTTTATGCTAATAGCTTAGATGGAGTCAGCGATCGAGATTTTGCGATCGAATTTCTGGCAGCCAGCAGCTTGATTATGGTACACCTGAGCCGGTTGTCAGAAGAAATGATTTTGTGGTCTTCTCACGAATTTGGATTTATTACGCTCAAAGATAGCTGCGCCACAGGTTCTAGCATCATGCCCCAGAAAAAAAATCCCGACGTGCCGGAGTTGGTGCGGGGCAAGGCGGGGCGGGTGTTCGGCCACTTGCAAGCTTTGCTCGTAGTCATGAAGGGACTGCCTTTGGCCTACAACAAGGATTTGCAAGAAGATAAAGAAGCTTTGTTTGATACCGTCAAAACTGTACAAGGTTGCTTGGAAGCAATGACGATTTTGCTGCGGGAAGGAATCGCGTTTAACGGCGATCGCCTTGCAGCAGCGGTTGCAGAAGACTTTTCTAACGCTACAGACGTAGCAGACTATTTGGCTGCCAAGGGCGTTCCCTTCCGGGAAGCTTACAACCTTGTAGGCAAAGTCGTCAAAACCTGCATTTCGGGGGGCAAACTCCTCAAAGATTTGACACTCTTGGAGTGGAAAGAATTGCATCCAGCCTTTGAGACAGATATTTACAGCGCGATCGCACCTCAGCAAGTGGTAGCGGCTCGCAATAGTTACGGGGGTACCGGGTTTGAACAAGTGAGAAAATCACTTGTCGCTGCGCGCGATCGAATCGCCTAAATATCGATCAATTCTGGGGAAAATTCAAGCTGGCTATCTCTGGGAAAGAACGATCGAGTTGTTCACTCTCTCTCGTTCTAAGTTCGGCAGATAGCCATACTCAATTAATCTTCAGCAGCAGCCATGTCTTTATCCCTGCCACCACCACCGGTCATGGCGCCCATGCCGCCGCCGTTGCCGCCGTCAAATCGCCTTCTCTTGTTGGAGAACATATCTTGATTTCTCCGCTTGCGAAACTTGCGGGCATATGCCTGATTTCGTTGTGCCTTCTCTTTCTTGAGATTTCGGCGCTTAGCCATTATGACCTCACTAATAAACTTGGACACTCCCCGGGCGTGAAAGCCCAGGGATTTTCAATATTAACAGTCTGAACACTTTTCGTTACTGATATTCTTACTTGGGCGAAGTCACTTGCTTGCGACAGAATTTCTGAGCGCCAAAGTAGAGGTGTCTTCTCCCCAAACGTGCATTCCGGTATGTCCTACCGTACTCGCTCAGTTCTCTTGTAGCTAGGTTTTCTTCAAATTTAGCTTGGCTAAACCGCAACACCTGTTGGTGTGACTACGTACTCAACCATCAAGTTAAGTTGTTACGTTGTCTAGTTATACTCAATTTTAGACCGTTGACGATTATACCACACCCGGCACAAGACAGATCAAAAAGAACACGGGCGATCGAGTGCCTGAAGGTGGTTGAAATCCGGGTTCGATCGGGACGGCGTGTTTTTATCTTCCAGAATATGAGCTGTTCCGCATTTAAACTACACAGTCAAAATCTGATAAAGTTCTTGTGGGGTGGGCGTCTCGCCCGCACAAAAAATATAATTTAGATGTAGAACAGCTTATTTCCATACTTTAATTTATAATTTGTGAACCTTAAATTAATAATCTTTTTATTCCTGAATATTTAACCGGATGTACTCACTGTTACGAAATTCTCGGGTCAAACTCCCTGTAGGGCACATCTTCTGGCGCGAAATCGGTCAAGGCCCAACTTTAGTATTTTTGCACGGCTCTTGGGACGATAGCAGTCAGTGGTTGCGGACGATCGAGCATTTGAGTCCCTACTACCAATGCTTCGCACCGGATTTGCTAGGGTTTGGCGACTCGGAACGCCCCAATGTTCATTATTCGATCGACCTGGAAGTAGAATGTCTCGCGCAATACCTCGATACTTTGAAGCTACAACAGGTTTATTTAATCGCTCACTCTGTGGGCGGCTGGGTGGCCGCCAGCTATGCGATTAAATATCCCGATCGAGTTCAGGGTTTAGTGTTGTTGGCCCCAGAAGGCGTCCAGGTTGGGCATCGACGGGCGCGGTGGCAGACGGCTAGGTGGCTAATCGGTCAACCTCCACTGGCTTTCTGGTTGTTGCGATCGATCTATCCAATTGCTAAGTTACTCGGCTACCAAAACAAGATTGACCGACTACTAAAGTTCAGACAGCAATTGATGCAGTCCCCAGTTGCCGTGCAGTTGCTATTTCGGCGGCGGCGGGCTGAAATTACAGCAGAGTTAGTTGATGACAATTTGCCTTCGCTGAAAGTGCCTGTTTTGGTTTTGCAAGGTTCTGAAGATAGCATCGCAGTTTCATCTCTGTGTCAATCCTATGCTGCTCTGGTTCCTAATGCCGAACTGCAATTTGTCAGTCTCGGGGAAAGCAATTTGCCGCAAGAAGTCCCGGATCTTGTTGCTAAGTATATTCGCGAATTTGCTAAATGAATTGGGAATTGGGAATTGGGAATTGGGAATTGGGAATTGGGAATTGGGAATTG
>ENA-OFCE01001377-OFCE01001377.1-metagenomes-genome-assembly--contig:-NODE-1377-length-12550-cov-7.426971_pt1 | contig 12550 bp, 9 predicted proteins | sample MGYA00153388_OFCE01 | MGnify analysis MGYA00153388
CGAAGGGGACCTAGGGTCCCATAGCGAAGAACAAAGTGCGGTAGCATTTTGTTCTAAAGGTTTGTTAATAAATAAACAGGGGGTAGTTTTCAAAAGAATAAAAGTGGTATATAATTTATAGGAACGTGTAAATTAACAGGTGAATGGAATTTTGGACGGAAATGCATGGACTCCCAGTCACCAATTATAACGGAATGGAGTGTAGTTATGAAAGATAAATTGGTAGCATTGATCATTTTAGACGGTTACGGATGTAACCCTCGTGAAGATGGAAACGCAGTAAAGGCTGCAAAAACTCCTTACCTCGACAAACTTTTTGCTAACAGCCCCAATACCATCGTACATACCAGCGGTATGGATGTAGGTCTTCCCAGAGGCCAGATGGGTAACTCCGAGGTAGGACATACAAACATCGGTGCCGGTAGGATTGTTTATCAGGAACTTACAAGAATTACAAAATCCGTAGAAGACGGAGACTTCTTTTCCAAGAAGGAATTCCTGGATGCAATAGAAAACTGCAAAAAGAACAACAGCAAGCTTCACTTGTTCGGGTTGCTCTCCGACGGTGGCGTCCACAGCCACAACACACACCTGTATGCTTTGGTGCAGCTGGCCAAAAACCAGGGATTGGAAGAGGTATATGTTCACTGCTTCTTTGACGGCAGGGATGTGCCTCCCGACAGTGCGAAGGGATATGTAGAAGAACTGGAAGCCAGACTGAAGGAAATCGGCGCAGGAAAAATCGCTTCTGTCATGGGCCGTTATTATGCAATGGATCGGGATAACCGTTGGGAGCGGGTGAAGCTGGCTTATGATGCCATGGTGCTGGGAGAAGGCTTAAATGCCGAAAGCGCGGGCCAGGCAGTTGCAGAATCCTATGCAAGGGAAGAACTGGACGAATTTGTTAAACCGACGGTCATCGTGGAAAGCGGTAAGCCTCTGGCAACTATTGCGGCAAACGATTCCATCATTTTCTTCAACTTCAGACCCGACAGGGCGAGAGAGATCACAAGGACTTTCGTAGATCCTGCATTCGAAGGTTTTGAAAGGGCAAAGGGCTTTTTCCCGCTGCACTACGTGTGCATGACCCAGTACGACAAGACCATGCCGAACGTACAGGTCGCTTTCAAACCGGAAGGCCTGACCAATACATTTGGTGAATACGTCAGCCAGCTTGGCTATACACAGCTTCGAATTGCAGAGACGGAGAAATATGCTCACGTTACCTTCTTCTTCAACGGTGGCGTTGAAACTGTATACGAAGGTGAAGACAGAGCGCTGATTCCTTCACCGAAGGTGGCAACCTACGATTTGAAGCCGGAAATGAGCGCTTTTGAAGTGGCAGAAGAGGCCGTAAAGAGAATCGAGTCGAAAAAGTATGATGTTATCATTCTGAACTTTGCAAACTGTGACATGGTAGGCCATACCGGTATATTTGATGCGGCGAAAACAGCGGTGGAAGCTGTGGACGCTTGCCTGGGCAAAGTTGTGGATGCCATTCTGGCGCAAGGCGGGGTTGCCTTCATCACTGCGGACCATGGAAATGCAGAGCAGATGATTGACTACGAAACAGGGGGAGTCTTCACGGCGCATACTACCAATGTGGTACCTCTGATCGCGGCCGGATTGCCGGAAGGAGTAACAATTAAGGAAGGTAGGCTGGCAGACCTGGCTCCGACCATGTTGGAGGTTATGGGAATCAATAAGCCTTCGGAAATGAGCGGAAGTTCTTTGTTGGTTAAGTAAATTCAGTATTGTGAATATTAGAAGGGCAATCAATGTTAGGTCGCAATATACCTGAATTGATTGCCCTTTTTGCCGGATAGGCAGATATATATAAAATCAACATCAGTATGATTTTATATAGTTTCAGCATATAGGAAAGCCAGGATAATCGAAAGCTAGCCATTTGTTTTACCAGTACTATTTTTACATGTTGCCAAGGAAAATGTGAGTGCAATGGTTGCTATGAGGGTTAGAACTCTTTGACCTTTACGGCTACATTTTATTCTAATCTATTCTTTACTCCGTTCCAGGTTTTGGCTTGCAGGAAGCAATCTTTTGCGTTTTCTTCCATTTTCAAATATGCTTCGTAGGGTACGGTGAAAGCAAAAATATCAGCCCCTAAAATAGGTCTGGCCCATATATCAATAAGACCTATGACCGCTCGGGGGTTTTCCTTCCTAAGCTCATCTAAGGGTAATCGTATCAGAGAACTGCAGCCTGAAGTCATTGGGGCAATTACATTATCTAAAATACTGGTTTCATAGGAGAAAAGCGTAATTAGAGCGGAAAGCTGATCAGGGTTTGCGAGGAATACAACCAGCTTTGGTAGATCTCCGTTTAATTGTTCAACCGGTTTTAAAACGATGTACTTTGAATCCATTACCTTTTTTGGAAGGCTATCAAAGTATTGCTTGGCAATTTCAGGTGTCTTTTTGAGTTTTTCTCCTTCCGGGTACCCTTCCCCTTTCCCGCAGGACAAAAAGTATTCAATTCCTCCAGGCATTTTAGTTTCATCTTCAAAGCCAAGACCTGATTTTAAACCGGGACATCCACGGGAGGCTCTGCTAAAATACACTGTTTTTCCTTGCAAGACTTCTTTTATAGCGGCTAAGGCACAGGGTCCTTTCATTATCGATGGGTCGAATTCCAATGCGTTTTCAGGTGTTTCATCAGTAATCAGGATTGAGATCGGAGTATTCTTTAATTTTAGTTCCTTGATAAGAATGCTTTCTTGCATTTTATATCCCCCCTTTCATGAGATTAATTACATTTATATTATATATTGTATAAATTGGAAAGTACATAACGAGTGCGTGGGTTTTTGGGCACCGGAATCCGGCTGCTACTGCGGGACTATAGGCATGGTAAAGCAACCAGGACCGGCAAGGAGGTAAGGCGGAAAGGGTAAAAAGATGCACAGGAGGCTGGAAATGGTAGTGCGTTTGGAGTATAATAGGCTTAAAAATACGTTGTGATGAGGAAATAGTGCAACGATCGAAGCTGAGGGGGATAAAAGATGCATTTATTTAGATATGAAACCCACGCACACACGTGTGAAACCAGCCCGTGCGGCAAAGTGAATGCCTGCGATTTAGTCCGGCAGTATAAGGAAATCGGATACCACGGCATTGTTATTACAGATCATTATTATAATGAATATTTTGAAAAGCTGGGAGACATAAGTTGGGAAGATAAGATACAGGAGTATTTGAAGGGATACCGGGCAGCTCTGGCGGAGGGGCGGAAGATCGGCGTTGTGGTTTTTTTGGGAATGGAACTGCGTTTTGAGTCGAACTGGAATGATTATCTGGTATATGGGCTGAACGAGGAAATCCTTCTTAGGAATCCGGAATTATACAGGATGACCCTGGAGGAATTCCGGGAGTTGGCGGATAGGGAGCAGCTTTTGATCTATCAGGCCCACCCCTTCCGGAAGGGCATGACGGTTACCAGGACAGACTGTCTGGATGGTATCGAGGCCTTCAATGGAAATCCAAGACATAATTCGAATAACACTCTGGCCTACCTTTTTGCCAGAGAGAATAACCTCAAAATACTATCGGGTTCAGACTACCACCAGCCTCAGGATGCTGCCAGAGGGGGGATCGAGGTGGAGGAAGAACTGAAGACTTCGGAAGAACTTGTGGCCTATCTTAAAGAAAAGAAGGAAACGCGATTGATGGCCATATTTTAGTCATTCATTCAGTTAGTAAGGATTATAGGAAGAATTACAGGGGGCGATGAAATGAAGGTCGTACATCTGGAGTCCAATCGGCTGCAAGAGTTTATAAATTACTGCAGGGACAATCGATACGAACATGATGAATCTTTTCTGTCAGAGAAGGAACTTGAAGAATTTGAAATCAAGGACAATCCGACAGTTTTGCTCACGGATGATAAGGATACCATTATTGGAGCAGCCTCTCTTATATTGTCACAGCAGTTTCGGGACAATCGCAAAGGACGGATTCGAATTTTACATTCATCCATAGCTTCCGTAGAAGTGTATCAGTCCATGCTGGAGCCTTTGGTAAAAGACATAAAAAATATCGATTATATCTATGGGTTTCTCCCGGAAACCAGGGAGAACAGCAGGGAAATATTTGAGAAGCTGGGCTTTGACGTTGAAAGATATGCCTGGGAGCTCAAAATACCCAGTGATGCGGGGAAACTACCTGCTTTTCCTGATGGCTTCAGGGCAGAATCCTTTGTGGAAGGCCGGGACGAAATTGCATGGTGTACCATCATCAACGAAGCATTTAAAAACCTGGCAGGGCATATGCCTATGACCCCGGATAAGATAAAAATAGACAGGGACGGTGAAGAATACCTTGAGAATGGAAAGATTCTCTTATGGGATCAAGATAAGGCCGTAGGCCTTATAAATATAGCAAAGGAAGCGGCGGAAGAAGGCGAAATCGCCTTTATAGGGCCTATTGGGGTTTTACCGGAATACCAGGGAAAAGGATTGGGGAGAAACCTCCTTAGAATGGGCATTGAATTGGCTAAGAGGTCGGGCATCGACAATACTGTATTGACGGTAAACGCGGAAAACAGCAAAGCCGCGGACTTATATTTAAGTGAAGGCTTTAAAAAAGTAGCAGTTTTTGTATGCTATAGGAAATGGCTGTAATTCGTTGCTTTACCTTCGGTAAGCAGCATGTGTGGGTCCTTCTGCGTGTTTGAGTCAGATACATAAAAAAGCGAGCTCTTTGGCTCGCTTTTTATACTATGAATATCACAGTTGCTTTTCACCGGGCTTCCAATCAATGGGGCAAAGACCTCCGGATTGCAATGCCTGAAGTACCCGTAGTGTCTCGTCTACACTTCTGCCTACATTCAGGTCGTGAACGACGGAATACCGGACCTTGCTGTCCGGGTCAATAATAAACAGACCGCGCAGTGCAATCCCTTCTTCTTCAATAAGTACTCCGTAATTGCGCGAAACTTCCTTAGTGATGTCGGATGCCAATGGATAAGCGATCTGTCCAAGACCGCCAAATTCCTGTGAGGCATTAATCCAGGCCTTATGGGAATGAACGCTGTCGATGCTCACGCCCAGTATCTCCGCATTGAGCTTTTTAAAATCTTCCACTCTCTTACTGATGCCCGAAATCTCCGTAGGGCAAACGAAAGTAAAATCCAAAGGATAAAAGAACAATACCAGCCACTTGCCGTTGTAATCCGCCAAGCTTACATGCTTGAAATCCTTACCGTTTTCAGACACCGCTTCCATCCGGAAGTCCGGTGCATAGGTACCAACAAATCTTTGCATCAGAATAAACCTCCTTCGACGCAGTTGTGCGCTTTTCTCAACTATATTTCCCAATAAGTTTTTATTTTATGAACGCTTGTCTCTACAGATAACCAACTTTGCACCTTATAACAACGGAAGCAAATGCACAGCATTTGCAACACACCCAGGTAGCATGGGCGAGCAGTAAGCTTTGCTTACGACCAGTCCGTTTCAACGAGGCGGGAGATATGCTCGCCGCCGATTCAATTGAATCGGTACCCGCCACCTATAGAGGTGGGGGACATCTTATGCCTCGTTATAACCTGAGTAAGAGACTACGCGGCAAGTATGTCTATCCATATCTGCTGAGAGGTAAAACTATTGACCATCCAAATCAGGTCTGATCTGTAGATGTCATGTACTGTCGGATACAATGTGGTTTCATGTATATGGTTGCCATCATTGACTGGTATTCTCGCTATATCGTTGGGTACACCTTATCGAACACTCTTGAGCGGACATTCATTATCGAAGCTATCAAAAAAGCTATTAAAAACCATGGGACTCCAGAAATTATCAACAGCGGTCAAGGCTCACAGTTCACAAGTGATGATTATATCAATTTATTGAAGATTAATAATAGAAGAAGGGAAAATCTAACTTAAGGCAGTAAAAAAACTGTCTTGACAAAAGGGGGCATTCTATCCAGTTATGCACAGAAATGAATGTATTGCCCGGATGGTTTATTTTGAAAAATGTGAAATTCTAAGATTAACCGAGACATAGTAAGAAAATTTAAGATTATGGAGGGAGGTGAAAAAGCATGTTTTGAGGCATAACCTATAAGTGTTTAGTGGTCAGTACGGTTCAGTGTACGAAGTGTATTAAGGAATCTAATTTTAGGAGGTAGAGGTATGAAAATTAAAAAAAGTAGTTTGCTCTTAGGGATGATTATGATACTAAATTTGCTTGTTTTCAACCTGGATATCGAAATAGTGAGAGCTGCTTCGACGTATTATGTTTCTACTACAGGAGATGACACCACTGGAACAGGGACTATTTCAAGCCCATGGAAGACAATACAAAAAGCAGCGGATACTATGGTGGCTGGCGATACCTGTATAATACGGGGAGGTACATACAGAGAAACAGTTACTCTTTCAAAGTCAGGAACATCCACCAGTCCTATAACATTTCAGGCTTATGCCGGAGAGACAGTAACTGTAAGCGGTGCTGATCCGGTTACTGGATGGACAAATTACTCTGGATCCATATACTATGCGACCATGACCGGGTCATTAGGAACAAGAGACCAGATTTTTGTAAATGGGCAAATGCAATTCCAGGCAAGATGGCCAAATTCAACGGCTCTTGATCCGTTAAACCCGACATTTAGCACAGTTGATTCAGGTTCAACCACAAGCATCAGTGATGCAGATCTCACTCAGGCAGCAGGGTATTGGGTTGGGAAAACCCTTTGGTGTGTGCCGGGAACAGGTTATAAATCCTATACCAGTACCATTACCAGTTCTAATGTAGGTTCTATAACTTTTAATGCAATAGGTATAGCACCGGCAGCCGGAAACAATTACTATATTACCGGAGATTTGCAGGATTTGGACAGCCCAGGGGAATGGTACTATGATAGTAGTACAAGCAGGCTCTATTTATGGGCACCTGGCGGAGTAAATCCCAATACCGTAACCGTTGAAGCTAAGAAGCGAACCTATGCATTTGATGTAAGCTCACGTTCTTACATTAATATAACCGGAATCAATATTTTTGCATCTTCCATCAAAATGTCTGCCTCAAATTACTGTAAGGTATCCAATATGAATGCCCAGTATATAAGCCACGATACAGATGTTACCAGCCAATACAGTACAGGAATCTTTATGTCAGGCACTTACAATGAACTTAGAAATAGTACATTAATTTATAGTTCCGGTAATCTGGTAAGCATACAAGGGACAGGCAATAAAGTTATTAATAATCTTATTCACGAAGCAGATTATTCCGCAGCAGATATTCCAGCCATATACCTGCTAGGCTCAAATCATCTTATAAGCCATAACACGGTTTACAACGCAGGGCGGTATCTTATATTTATGCCTACCCAAAACAGCCGAATCCAATATAATAACCTTTATTATTCAGGAAAGCTTACAAAAGATTGCGGAAGTCTCTATGATTTTGCCTGGGATGGACAGGGTACAGTCATTCATCATAATTATGTACATGATAATCTAGCTAAAAATTACTCCGGCAGCGGTATCTATTTGGATAATGGAAGTAAGGGGTATATTGTACATCACAATGTTGTATGGGGCAACTACACAGGAATAAGATTAAATACACCCAGCAATTTCAATTTGGTTTATAATAATACAACCTATAGTAATGGAAATGTTGGATATTGGGGAAGCAGTTTTGCTACCGATATGTACGGTGATCGAATTTTCAACAATATATTTACTACTGCTTTTACACTGCCGGGAACCCAAACGGAGGGAAATAATATAAAGTCAGGAACAGATCCTTTGTTTGTGAGTCCATCTTCCTATAATTTCAGATTACAATCTACTTCACCGGCTATTGATGCTGGAGTAGTAATACCAAGAATAACTGACGGTTACGTGGGTTCAGCACCTGACATCGGTGCTTATGAGTATGGCGGAACGGATTGGACGCCGGGGCATAACTTTACAACACCTCCAAACCCGACCTTTGACAGTATCAGTATCCTTTATGATAATAATGTTAAACAAGCGGGATTTGAAAACGGAATAGTTTCGCCTTGGACTAAAACATATTCAGCAACTGCTGCAAGTGTGTCGGTTCCAAGGAGTTGTTCTAAGAGTGTGAGGCTTGGAACCGGTGAAGATGGTATTCAGCAGGTGCTGTCCGGATTAAGTCCCAATACAAGTTACGTTTGTACAGCATGGGTGAAGGTTGATTCCGGAGAACAGATTAAAATCGGTGTAACTAACTTTGGTGGAACAGACACCTATGTAACATCAGCAAGCACGTCATGGACAATGGTAAGCATTCCATTTACTACAGGATCAAGCACTACCAGTGCAACAATATATGCATACAAGCCGTCGGGTACTGCATATGCTTACGTGGATGATTTCGGAGTAGTCGAGCAATAAGAGGCTGCTAAGAATTGGATGTAGAGTATGAGAGAAATTTGACTCTACTGCTGCAAAATTAAAAGCTAATTTACTAACAGGAACAAGGGAACGGTTCGAGACTGCTGAAAGAGTCGCTCTTTTCAGTAGTCCCGGACCGCCCCCTCGACACCTGTTGGTAGTACTTAGAAATAAATAAGGTTTAGCTCCTACGGTTTCTCCGCAAAGCTAAACCTTATATTAAAAAATAATTTACACTAAATTCCTTATAGCCCCTAGTTTGATATCACTCAATGGAGATATCCGTTTGTATTATTTGTGTTTTATAATCTATCTTGCCACCAAAAACTTCAGTTGTAAATTTTGCCGGTACATATAGCTTCCCAGCAAACACGGGGGTTATAACTCCCATACTATTTTCTACGCCGTTAACTACAGCAATGTCGCTGTCGGGTTTGAAAACGACAGTAATATCTCCTTTTGCTGCTGTACAGGAATTTGTTGATTCATCCCAAGTAACTTCAATTCCTGCTAAATCTCCTAATGAGCGAATAGGAATAAGCTGAACATCTCCTTTTTTAATCACACGCACATCAACTGAATATGGAATTCTTTTCCCATTTATTAAAATGGAGCTGTAATCTTCTAAGAAACCTTTCTTTCGTATTTCATTATTAATTTTATATCGCTCATCATTGTAAGCCTTTTCCTCTTCTCTTTCCTTCCTAATCTCTTCAATGCTCTGCTTTAAGTTTTCTGCCATGTCAATGGAATTAGACTTATCCACTGACGGAAATTCAATGTTTAAAGGAGTGTTGATACCGTTTATATGTGTGCCGAAGTTTATGCATATTCTTAGTACTACTGTATCATTTTCTTCAGTTCCAGCATCGATTTGATCCTTTTCTGGTCTAAAAGCTTCTTCCACTGCTTTCTCAAACCTATTAGTATCTAAAACAATGTTAATTTCCCCTTTTTTATCTACTATATATCCATCTTTATTAATAAAATAGGATATTTTCATTCCTTCTTCACCAAGTATTTGCACATTATCAAATGCATCAAGGAGTGAATTAATATTGTTAACTAACATTCCTGAATCAAAGTAATTATCTATATCTTTAAGAGGATCCTGGTCAAACTCATCTCTATCCATTAATGATACATTTGCATAAAAACTTTTAACGGCTTTTTTCAAACTTTCAGTAAATTCTTTGTCTTTTCCAAGTTCATTGACCATTAACCTAAGTAAAGACTTAAATTGCTTATCATTGATTTTCAATGTATATTCCGATGTATCTTTAACTTTACTATTGTTATTCTGAATAAAACTAAAACTGCCGTCAAATAACTTTGGGTGCCTTTGTATTGCTTGTGTTATAGCATTTTTAACAGCATGGAACGACTCAGAGAAAATCTTTTTATCAAGATTTTGATTGGAGTTATCATTTATTATCTTAGCCAAGTCATTTTGATTATAAACTAAATTGCGCTTCCATGAAAAATCATTTCTATAAAAAGACATTGGAAATATAGAAGGAATTTTATATATGTAAGTATTATTTGCTGTGAGGCTGTCAGGATCTTCCTTGGACCACGCATATAAATGGTATGTTACTCCCGACAGGTCTAAGTTTGCATTCGTATATGTTTTAACCTCTGTACTATTCTTGGGCTTTTCTATCTTTTCCGTTATACTCATTAACGTATCATTAAGAAATGATACATACGTTTCAACATCCTTTCTATCGCGTTCATTAACTTTGTCAATTTTGCAGTTCACTGAAATCTGAGTTTCAGTTTCTAACGAAGATGCATCAAACTGTTTATTAAGCGCATTATAGACAACTAATTCGTTGCTGCTGCAGCCAGTAAATAAAAATGATAGAACGATTGTCAAAGCTGCAATTATCAACCTCTTTTTCATATTCTTACCCCCAATAATAGATAAATAGATTACACCCTATGTTTACTTAATGTTAAAATTTAGTTTTGTATACAAATTGTACTATAGATAGACAGCTAGTCACTATGGGACTGAAGCCCTATCTTTTTGAACAAGTAAGGAAAATATCTTATCCTCGCCACAAACCAAGAGTACAGGCGGCTATGGTATAAGAAATATAAATGAAAGAATAAAATTATACTAGGGTGGGCAGTTTTGACTATCCTTTCAAAGCACTTTTGGACAGGGTACTGCGGTAACTGTCCTCATACCCGCCTCTCATTAAAAAAGGGTTCCCATACTCTATTTTGTGAGAACCCTTTATTCGTATTACAATATTTGCTTAATTTTTCCTGCCACTATCTCCGCTTGAGCTTTTTCACCCATTTCATTATAATGATATCCGTCTTTTACCCTGTATTCACTCTTCCCATACATAGGATTATAAAGGTCATCAACTAAAAGATTATATTTTTCAGCTATACGCTCCATAGCCTTATTTCTTGCCAAAACCTTTGACGTAGTCTCCCAGTCAATTTCCTCAACAATTCCATCTCTAGTTACAGGTGTCGATAACGCCAATACGATTTTTGCATCTTTGACATTCTTAATTATATGATTAACTACTTCATCCAAGCATTTTTCATACTCTTCTTCGGATAAATGCCAGCCATGTAAGCCATTATTAAAATGTATAACTTTATATCTAAAATTTTCATGGTTAAGAATATAATTAATTTCAAGTTTTAAAGAAGGATTGTCAAGTGCTTTGGATGTTGCAAGCATATCAACATAAGCCTTTTCTTTAATCAGTTCATTTACTATTGGCCTGTATGCCCTTGTAATAGAATCGCCAATCAGTAAAACCCTGGGCTTATTATTCTTTTCTGCTTCTTCCCACCAAAAATCACACCATTCATACCTTTCCAGTTTTACCATACGCTCACTTCCCTTCAATAAATAATCCGGTGATACCCCCGGACCTGCAGTATTCATAATCTCCCTTGCCTCCTGTGGCCAATTCCTATCAGGTAAACTTCTGTTGTCGGAAACATAATTTGAGCCGGCAATGAAGCCCAAATTACAGCTGTAATAGTTGTTTTTAAGCTTATTATCATGATTCGGAGGATTACTGACATTAAAAGCATGGGGAGCATTATCTATTACATTGGACTCAACTATCTTGTAGCAGCTTCCGTTGTCCAAGTATATTCCCATTAAATAATAAGATGCAGCATACGTCGACTGGGTTAAATTATAGATATAATTATTGTAAAATTTTGAGTTGCCTTCCATCCTTCCAAGTGAATAAATACCTGCTCCATCCTGTAAAAGCTTCAATACGTCATGAATACGGTTATTATATACTTGGTTGTCGGTCATTCCATGATCACGGTCAGTCCAGTTCCAGCCTATTGATATTCCGGTGTACGGAAGATTTTTAACTTCATTCCCGGAAATGGCCATATGTTGAGGGAGCATAGCTCCAATACCAACCATGTCTTTATAATCCAGGGCTACCATGTCAACCGTATTGTCTGTAATTGTATCGTATTGACTCTGTCCATCCGGCAGGTCATAAGCCGGATCGTCCTCTTCGTCCCAGTGGTCACCTACAATTCCCATGGCTACTCCTCCACCGGCATTCTTATAAAATTTGTTCCATGATATGGAAGTACGATCCGTTCCCTCATACCCCATAATTCCCCAACTTCCTGAATATTGGAAGGTATTATATTCAAGGGTTATGTTACCGGAGTATTTTATTTGTACCATTGAATTTGGAGCAATATACCTGGCTGTGTTTCTAATTTCAGAGTTGCTTCCTCCGCTGACGGTTTGATAACGGAAACCTGCCTGGATATCTACATATCCATAACTGCTGGGGGCCAACCAGTTGCTATGCTTAAAGGTTATGCCGGAAAATTTTATATTCTGCACTTTATTATAGGGATCCATACCTTCTATTTTCAAAAGAGTTTCCAATTTAGGTGCTATAATCTGTGTTTTGTTCATTATCTCTCCGCTACGCGGCTTGTAGTACAAGGTTTCTTTTTTCGTATCAAGAAACCACTCTCCTTCTGCATCCAGCAGTGCCAGATCATTTTCGAAAAAATATGGTGCAGGGTTTTGATCATGATGATTGAATGCGAAGCCATTTTCCGGGGGGTGCATAAATTAAAAGTGAAGAAAATACTTCCAGGCAACCCTCACCCCAACCCCTCTCCC
>ENA-OFCE01001379-OFCE01001379.1-metagenomes-genome-assembly--contig:-NODE-1379-length-12531-cov-4.269077_pt1 | contig 12531 bp, 8 predicted proteins | sample MGYA00153388_OFCE01 | MGnify analysis MGYA00153388
AATCCTGCATGACGCTTGGTGAAACATTCGGCGGCACCCAGCCTACAGTGCGCAGCCATGCGGTGTCGGCTGGGCGCGGTGTGCCCACAAGGCGTGCCGCCTGTGCTGGCGCAGCCACCGACACCCAAGGCATCACAAGGAAGAACCGCCCCATGAGTACCCGCGTCAACAACCCCCTGTCCTTCGTCCACCCCACGGCCGAAAGCCCCTGGGGCACCTACATCAGCCAGGTTGACCGCGTGGTGCCCTACCTGGGCCACCTGGCACGCTGGGCCGAAACCCTGAAGCGCCCCAAGCGCGCGCTGATCGTGGACGTGCCCATCGAACTGGACAACGGCGAGGTGGCTCATTTCGAGGGCTATCGCGTGCAGCACAACCTGAGCCGCGGCCCGGGCAAGGGCGGCGTGCGCTACCACCCCGACGTGACGCTGGAAGAGGTGATGGCCTTGAGCGCCTGGATGACGGTGAAGTGCGCCGCGGTGAACCTGCCCTATGGCGGCGCGAAAGGCGGCATCCGCGTCGACCCCAAGACGCTGAGCCTGAAGGAGCTGGAGCGCATGACGCGCCGCTACACCAGCGAGATCGGCATCATCATCGGGCCGCAGCGCGACATCCCCGCGCCCGATGTCAACACCAACGGCCAGATCATGGCCTGGATGATGGACACCTACTCGATGAACACCGGCACCACGGCCACCGGTGTCGTCACGGGCAAACCCATTCACCTGGGCGGCAGCCTGGGGCGCGTGAAGGCCACTGGCCGGGGCGTGTTCGTCACCGGCCGTGAAGCCGCACGACGTCTGGGTTTGAACCTCGATGGCGCGCGCGTGGCGGTGCAGGGCTTCGGCAATGTCGGTTCGTCGGCCGCCGAGTTGTTTGCCCAGGCCGGCGGCAAGATCGTGGCTGCGCAAGACCACACCGGCAGCATCTGCAACCCGCACGGCTTCGACATGGCCGACATCACGGCCCACGTGAGGGCCACCGGCGGCGTTGGCGGCTTCATGGGGGCCGAACCCATGGACGGCGAGGCCTTCTGGGACGTGGCCTGCGAGATCCTCATCCCGGCCGCTCTTGAAGGCCAGATCACCGCCGACCGCGCCCAGCGCATCAAGGCCAAGCTGGTGCTGGAAGGCGCGCGCGACCACAACCTGCAGGACGTGACGGTCGAGTTTCCGCTGCGCCACCTGGTGTGCATCACCGGCGTGTCGGGGTCGGGCAAGAGCACGCTGATCCAGGACGTGCTGTACCCGGCGCTGGCGCGCCACTTCGGCAAGGCGACCGAGGCGCCGGGCGCCTTCGATGCGCTGCTCGGCGCCGACCACTTGGGCGACGCGCTGTTCGTCGACCAGTCGCCGATCGGCCGGACCGCGCGCTCGAACCCGGCCAGCTATGTGGGCGCGTTCGACGAGATCCGCGCGCTGTTCGCGCAGGCGCCGCTGGCGTTGCAGCGCGGCTACGGCGCCGGCATGTTCAGCTTCAACGCCGGCAACGGCCGCTGCCCGACCTGCGGCGGCTCGGGTTTCGAGCACGTCGAGATGCAGTTCCTCAGCGACGTCTACCTGCGCTGCCCCGACTGCGACGGCCGCCGCTACCGCGCCGAGCTGCTCGACGTGAAGATCGAGCGGCGCTTGCCGGTGCCGGACCCGGCGGCGGCGCTGGCGGCGCATGCGGGGGCGAGCGTGGACGGTGCCGGCCCGGCGGCGGCGCTTCCGCCGCCGATCCGCGAGCTGTCGATCGCCGACGTGCTCGACCTCACGGTCAGCGAAGCGGTGCAGCTGTTCCGGCACGACCGCGAGGTGCTGCGCGTGCTGCAGCCGATCGTCGACGTCGGCCTCGATTACGTGAAGCTCGGCCAGCCGGTGCCCACCCTCAGCGGCGGCGAGGCGCAGCGCCTGAAGCTGGCCGGCTTCCTGGCCGAGGCGGTGCAGAGCAGCAGCGTCAGCCGGCAGCTGACCGCCCGTCGCGGCACGCTGTACCTGTTCGACGAGCCGACCACCGGGCTGCATTTCGACGACATCGCCAAGCTGATGCGCGCCTTCCGCAAGCTGCTCGAGGCGGGCCATTCCATCATCGTGATCGAGCACAACCTGGACGTGATCCGCGCGTCCGACTGGCTGATCGACCTCGGCCCCGAGGGCGGCGACGCCGGCGGCCGGGTGGTGGCGGTCGGCACACCCGAGGACGTCAAACAGGCGCCCGCTTCACACACCGGCCGGGCGCTGGCCGACTACGACCGCGCGATGGGGCTGGACGGGCACCGGGTCGAGGAAGGCCGGCCGCTGCAAAGCGTGGTGAAGCTGGCGCGCGACGAGCGGCGTGCGGCCGAGGATTCGATCCGCATCGAAGGCAGGGATGCCGATTCGATCCGCATCGAAGGCAGGGATGCCGATTCGATCCGAATCGTCAATGCCCGCGAACACAACCTGAAGTCGATGAACGTCGACATCCCGCGCGGCAAGTTCACGGTGGTGACCGGCGTGTCGGGTTCGGGCAAGAGCACGCTGGCATTCGACATCCTGTTCAACGAAGGGCAGCGGCGCTACCTCGAGAGCCTGAACGCTTACGCGCGCAGCATCGTGCAGCCGGCCGGACGGCCCGAGGTCGATGCGGTGTACGGCATTCCGCCGACCGTCGCGATCGAGCAGCGCCTGAGCCGCGGCGGGCGCAAGAGCACGGTGGCGACGACCACCGAGGTCTGGCACTTCCTGCGCCTGCTCTACGTCAAGCTCGGCCTGCAGCATTGCACCCGGGACGGCTCGCCGGTGCGCCCGCAAAGCGCCGAGAGCATCGCCGCACAACTGCTGCGCGATCACCGCGGCGAGCACGTCGGCCTGCTGGCGCCGCTGGTGGTCAACCGCAAGGGCGTCTACACCGACCTGGCCAAGTGGGCCAAGGCGCGTGGCCACACGCACCTGCGGGTCGACGGCGAATTCCTCAAGGTCGACCCGTGGCCGCGGCTCGACCGCTTCAAGGAACACACGCTGGAGTTGCCGGTGGGCGACATCGTCGTCGCGCCGGGCCGCGAGGCCGAACTGCGCGAGCTGCTGGCGCGCACGCTCGATCTCGGCAAGGGCGTGATGCACCTGCTGGCGCCGCTCGACGGTTTGCGCGAGGCGATGGCCGACGCCGCTTCGACCGCGCACGTCGGCAGCGTCAAGGTGTTCAGCACCAAGCGCGCCTGCCCGACCTGCGGCACCAGCTACGCCGAGCTCGACCCGCGCATGTTCAGCTACAACAGCAAGCACGGCTGGTGCACCACCTGCGTCGGCACCGGCCTGGCGCTGACGCGCGAGCAGCGCAAGGCCTTCGATGATTCGGTGCGCGACGACGACCAACGCGGCAAGGAACAGAGCTTCCCGTCCGAGGAGCTCGAGGTCGAGGGCGTGGTCGACGAACCGTGCCCCGACTGCGCCGGCACGCGGCTGAACCCGGCCTCGCGCGGCGTCACGTTCGACGGCCATTCGATCGCCTGGATCGCGCAGTGGTCGGTGAGCGACGCGCGCGCCTGGGTCGAATCGCTCGCACTCGGCGGGCGCGACGCGCTGATCGCGCGCGACGTCATCAGCGAGATTCGCAGCCGGCTCGAATTTCTGGAGGAAGTCGGCCTCGGCTACCTGACGTTGGACCGGGCTGCGCCCACGCTCAGCGGCGGCGAGGCGCAGCGCATCCGGCTGGCGGCACAGCTCGGCAGCAATCTGCAGGGCGTGTGCTACGTGCTCGACGAGCCGACCATCGGGCTGCACCCGCGCGACAACCGCATCCTGCTGAACGCGCTGCAGACCCTGAGCGACAAGGGCAACACGCTGGTGGTGGTCGAGCACGACGAGGACACGATCCGCCGCGCCGACCACCTGATCGACATCGGCCCCGGCGCCGGCAAGCGTGGCGGCCACCTGGTGGCACAGGGTACGGCGGCCGACCTGTCGGCGGTGCCGGCGTCGGTCACCGGGCGCTTTTTGGCGCACCCGCTGCGCCATCCGCTGCAGCCGCGTCGCGCGGTGCCGGACGACCAGCCCCACCTGATGCTCCATGACACCTCGCTGCACAACCTGCAGCAGGTCAGCGTGCGCGTGCCGCTGCACCGGCTGGTGGCGGTGACGGGTGTCAGCGGCTCAGGCAAGAGCACCTTGGCGCGCGACGTGCTGCTGGCCAACCTGCAGTTCATCAACGTGCGCGGACAAAAGCCGCACTGGCTCAGCTGCGCAGAGATCGTCGGCTGGAAGCAGATCGACCGCGTGCTCGAGGTCGACCAGACGCCGATCGGCAAGACGCCGCGCTCGTGCCCGGCCACCTACATCGGCTTCTGGGACACGATCCGCAAGCTGTACGCCGACACGCTCGAGGCGCGTGCGCGCGGGTACGCACCGGCGCGCTTTTCCTTCAACACCGGCGAAGGCCGTTGCCCCGGCTGCGAAGGGCAGGGCATGCGCACCATCGCGATGAGCTTCCTGCCCGACGTGAAGGTGGCGTGCGACATCTGCCACGGCGCGCGCTTCAACGCCGAGACACTGGCCGTCACGTGGCGCGGCAAGAGCATCGGCGACGTGCTGACGATGGAGGTCGACGAGGCGGTCGACTTCTTTGCCGCGATGACCAGCATCGCGCACCCGCTGCAACTGCTGAAGGACGTCGGCCTGGGCTACCTCACGCTCGGCCAGCCCTCGCCCACGCTCAGCGGCGGCGAGGCGCAGCGCATCAAGCTCGTGACGGAACTGAGCAAGGTGCGCGACGACATCACACGGCGTGGCCAGAAGCCGCCGCACACGCTGTATGTGCTCGACGAGCCCACTGTCGGCCTGCACATGGCCGACGTCGAGAACCTGATTCGCGTGCTGCACCGGCTGGTCGGTGGCGGCCACAGCGTGGTCGTGATCGAGCACGACCTCGACGTCATCGCCGAAGCCGACTGGGTCATCGACCTCGGCCCCGAAGGCGGTGTGAAGGGCGGCAGCGTGGTGGCCGAATGCACGCCCGAGCAGTTGGTGAACGTGGCTGCGAGTCACACCGGCGCGGCGCTGGCGGCGGTGCTGCGGCGGTGAGCGGCTGGCGTGAACGGAATCGCCGGGTCGTCCAGCCTCTGCGCCGACGAGGTTCTCGTCCGGTAGACCGCCGAGTGAATCATGAAGGCCGCCATTTGCGTCGTGTCGGGACCGTTTCAATGCCGCTCGCCATCGGCTGAGTTTTGGCGCGGTGCCCCAGCTAGGGCGAGGCATCGCCAGGCACCCTGTCGGCTATTCTCGACGGCATGGCGATCCCGGACTACCAAACGTGCATGCTGCCGCTGCTCAGGTATCTCGCGGACGGCGCCGAACACACTCTCCGTGATGCGGAGGAAAGTCTCGCCGGGCACTTCGGGCTGACCCCTGCGGAGCGCGCTGAACTGCTGCCTTCCGGGCAGCAAGGTATCTTCAAGAATCGGATCGGCTGGGCGCGGACGTATCTGAAGAAGGCAGCGCTCGTCGATTCACCGAAGCGCGCTGTCTTCAAAATCACGGAGCGCGGCCTCAAAACCTTGGCGTCGAACCCGAGCAGGGTGGACATCAGATTCTTGGGACAGTTTCCCGAATTTGTCGAGTTTCGAGATGGTTCCAGGCGCGAGAACAACGCGGCGCCATCCGTCGAGCTGACGCCAACAGCCACCACGCCCGAAGAAGCCATCGAGCTTGCGCATCAAAGTCTGCGCGAACAGCTCGCCGCTGAACTGCTCGGCCGCATTCTTGGCTGTTCGCCGACCTTCTTCGAGCAACTGGTGGTGGAACTGCTGGTCAAAATGGGCTACGGTGGTTCCCGCCGCGACGCAGGCGAACGAATTGGTCAAACCGGCGATGGCGGCATCGACGGAATCATCAAGGAAGACCGTCTCGGTCTCGACACGATCTTCATTCAGGCAAAACGGTGGCAGAGCTCCGTCGGCAGGCCCGAGATTCAAAAGTTCGTGGGTGCTTTGCAAGGTCAGCGCGCCAGGAAAGGCGTGTTCATCACGACTTCGACCTATACCGCCGAGGCCGCTGACTACGCGACTCGCATCGACACCAAAGTCGTGCTCATCGATGGCAAGCAACTCGCGGGACTCATGATCGATTTCGACGTTGGTGTGGCGGTGGCCGCGACCTACCTGGTGAAGCGAATCGACTCTGATTATTTTGAAGAGTCGTGAGTCGTCGAGTCGTCAGTCGATGTCAATCCAGCGGCTTTTCGTGGATGTGAATCGGTGCCGCTTCATCGGGCGTTTTGGCGATGTCTGACGCGTGACGTCTCGTGCGCAACTCCTTTCCCGGCCCGTGCGCCTTGTCAGCACCTGGCGCGACCTTTATGTTTTGATGGTTCTTGGCTTGATGCACGTTCTTGTCGTGCAATCGACGAACCGAATGCACGACCCGAGCCGTTTCGGCAGCGCCGACTCAGAAGCGCGCACGCTCTTGCGATGTCGACTCTTGATGGGTCAGGCGCTGGCGTCTTGAACGTACCGTTTCGTCAAGAGCGCGCATGGCATCATTTCAGACATGATCGATGACGCCCTGCTGGAAGACTTTTCCTCCGCCACCTTGAATCCGCGGCTCTTATGGATGGCCGAGCCGGCGCATTGGAAGCTCGATCCTGCGGCCCGCTGCCTGCGCATCCGACCCGACGCGGGCACCGATTTCTGGCAGCGCACGCACTACGGGTTCGAGGTCGACAACGGCCACTTCCTGCATTTGCAGGCCGAAGGTGACTTCGTGCTGACCACCCGTGTCACCTCGCACCCGGTGCACCAGTACGACCAGGCCGGCCTGATGTTGCGGCTGTCGGCCACCTGCTGGCTCAAGACCTCGGTCGAGTTTGAGCCGGACCGCCCCAGCCGCCTCGGCGTGGTGGTGACCAACGGGCAGTATTCCGACTGGTCGACGCAGGCCTGGCCGCAGGAAAAGCGCACCGTCTGGCTGCGCATTCGCGCCGAGGGCACCGATTGCATCGTCGACGCGTCGCCCGACGGCCAAGACTGGCAGCAGATTCGCATGGCGCATCTGCACGAGCGGGCGGCGGCCGGCTCGGTGTCGTGCGGTCTGTATGCGTGCAGCCCGAAGGGCGCGGGCTGCCAGGTCGAATTCGGCTTTCTGAGCTTCCTGCCGGGGCGTGTCTGAGCCGATCGATCGACGGTCGTCGCGGCAGCCTCACTCTTGGGTGAGGTTCGCTGCGGGGCCTTGCGGCGGCCCGCTGAAAGCGCACCGCGTCGAGCCCACCACCCTCACCGGAGCATTCCTCATGAGCCTGATCGTCGACACCCTGCTCAACGTCGGCAAGACGTTGTTCGGCCTGCGCGTTGAACTGGCCAAGGCCCGCAAAGATCGCAAGGTCGATGTGGCCGGCTTCATCGAACAGATCGCGACCACCATCGATGCCACCGCGGCACAACTGCGCGATGAAATCTACCCGGGCGGCAAGTGCGCAGAACTGTTCGGCCATTCCCAGCATCTCGAAGCGGCGATCGGCGACTTGATCGGCCCGCTCAAGGCACGCGAATTGGCCGACCAACTGAAGGAAGTCAACGAGATCGAACGCCTGTACGGCGAGTTGAGGTCCGACACGGCGCCCGAGCGACAGCGCAAGCTGACGCTGCTCGACGAGGCGGCGGGGCAATTTCGCGCCACCGCCGCTTTCGTGCGCGTGGCGCCGTGATGGCGCGCCTCCGCGCGGCAGACCTTCACGCGTGATGGCGCAACCCCGCGCGGCAGACCAGTGCGTGATGGCACGCGTGAGCACGCGCTCGGCCGCGCTGTCGTGCGCCCGGCAGCGGGCGGACACACCGGTCGATGGATTCCGGCGCGTGGCGCAACCATTGACCGTCACGATGTGTGTCACGCCGTCGGGCAGATCTTTGCGCGCAATCGCCCGCAAAATCGAAACATGGATGCGAACGCGCTGGCAGCCTGGATCGGGCCCGAACGGAAGGTGCTGATCGAGCGTTGGCGGCAGCGGCTGCAAGCGCGCGACCCGTCGGGCCTGCTGGCCACGGCAGCTGGCGAGCACGACATGCATGGCGTGCTCGACGAACTGGCGGACGAACTGGCCGATGAACTGGCCGATGAACTGGCGCCGGGTCTGTCCCCGGGCAGCCGCACCGCGTCGGTCGCGTCGGAGAAGTCCGCATCCACGGCCGAAAGCGATCCGCACGATTCAGATTCCGCGGCCGTGGTCTTGCCTTACCACGTGATGCGCGACTGCCTTCATGAACTCGCGGACGCACGGGTCGACCCGCCGCCAGGCCCCACGCATCAAGTTGTCGACCGTGTGTTCGACCGCGCCGTCGGGCGGGCGCTGCAGCGCCTGGAAGCCCGACGCGCAGCTGAAATCGAGGAACGACAGGCTGAATACATGGGCTTCGTCGCGCACGAACTGCGCACACCGTTGTTCGCGATTTCGCTCGCCGGCCGGGTGCTGGAAAATTCGTTGCCGAAGCGCGGTTACGGTCCGGATTCAGCCCAAATGCTGAGCGCGTTGCGGCGCAGTGTCCAGCAGCTCGAGGAGTCGATCCGCAGGCTGCTCGACGATCACCCGGCGCGCCGCGCCGCGTTGGCACTGCGGCGGCGGGAAGTCGCGCTGGCGCCGCTGCTCGATGCGCTGATCGACGAGCTGCAGCCGATCGGCAGCAGCGTTGGAACGCAGTGCCTGCACACCGTGCCGATCGATCTGATCGCGTACACCGACGCGACGGCGTTGCGGCAGGCATTGCAGCAGTGCCTTGCCGATGCGATGCGACAGCTGCCGCCGTCGACGCTGACGGTGGCAGCCGCGCAGGCCGATCAAAGCGGGCCCGTCGAGTGCCGGATCGAGGTGGCGGCCGCTCGTCGGGGCGCGGCTGGCGCACTGCCCAGCACGGCAGCAGCCGATGGGGTCGGTGCCGATGTTCGCGAACCGACCTGGGTCGGCCTGCAAGAACTGGCCGAAGCGCATGGCGGCGGATTCAGCATCGAGCGGGATGCGGGAGCGGAGGCGTCGGGCGCGCTGTCGGTGGTCCGTTTCTGGCTGCCTGCCAAGCGCCACGTCTGAACCAACCGCCGGAGCGACGACGCCGAGTCACCCGCCACCGGCGCCAGCGCCTGCGCGCGTTGGACGGCAGGCCGCAACAGCCGGCACTGCGGCCTGCCGCTCAGCCCTGTCGGGGAACCGGGACGACCGCGGCGCCGGGCGCTCTGGTCACGCGCGTCTTGCCGCCCGTCGTGACCAGCACCACCGCATCGCCCGGGCGGAGGATTTGTTCGCCCTTGGCTTGCACGATGGACCGGCGCTGGCCGTTCGTCATCTGCACGATGATTTCGACCGCGTCTTCTCGCGTGCCCATGCGCTCGAACGTGTTGCCGATCACGCTGCCGGCGACAGCGCCCAGCACGCCGACCACGATCGACTCGCGGCTGCCGCCGACCGACGACCCGGCGACGCCGCCGATCACGCCACCGGCGGTCGCGCCGATGCCGGTCTGCGTGCCGTCGACGGTCACCGGGCGCACCGACAACACGGTGGCGTCTTGCACCTGCGCCAGGCGCTGCGCGTCGGCGCGTTGCACGACGTCGGGGCTGGTGGTGCTGCAGCCCAACAACACCGCGCTGATGCAGGCGGCAAGGAGGGTGTGTTTCATGGGGAGTCCTTTGGTGGGTTCCGATGCGGCCCGCCGCGTCGGCGATTTGGTCGAGATCGCAGTGTCAGCCGTACAGCCGGCTGTGGCGCGGCACGCTGGCGAGTAAAAAATCCATCTGATCGGCCAGGATGCGCCGGCCGCGCAAGATCATGTCCTCGTGCAGGCTCGGCACGTAGGGAAGGTACAGCAGGCCCATGCGGGCTTCTTCGGGCAGGCGGTTGCCCTTGTGGCCGTTGCAGGGGCGGCATGCGGTGATGCAGTTCATCCAACTGTCGAGCCCGCGGCGCGAGGTCGGCACGATGTGCTCGCGCGTCAGATCGTCCAGGTGAAAGTGCTTGCCGCAGTAGGCGCAGACCTGGCGGTCGCGTGCGAACAGCTTCAGGTTGCTCAGCGCGGGCGTCTGGCGCCAGGCGCGGCTCGGGATCGAGCCGCGCACCGCGATGATCGGGTGCAACTCGATGCGCGACTGCAGGCCGGTGCGGCGCTGCACGCCACCGCGCAGCACGTAGAACGTATCGCCGAGCGTCCAGGCGACGTTGTCGCCGGCGTAGATGATGGCGGCCTCTTTGGCGGAAACCCAGGCCTGCGGGCGGCCCGACATGTCGAGTTGCAAGACTTCCATCATGCTCCGGCGTGACAAATGTTCGATTCCTTGGATCATGCGCCATCGGAGGCAAAAGCGCGTTACACCGGTGTGACTCCGGCCCGATTCAGTCGGGATACTGCTGGCGCTGACGCAACAGTCGGCGCATCAACTTCGCCAGCGCGGCGCGTTGTTCAGCAACGGCATCGGCAATCATGGGCATCGAGCGAGGGCTGGCATGGAGCATCACCCCGGGTGTTACAGCCATGGTGAGCAAATCAGGGTTAACCCGCTGCCTGTCGACTCTATTCGCAATCGATGCAGATGTTCTAGGCGCGCGGGTCTAGAAAAACCATGTGATTTGGGGGCTGTTGCCGTGTCGGATTGATTGCAATCTCTGCAAAATAGAACGACCGTTCGTTTTCTTCTCTGCGGACCGAGCCCTCGCCTTCCATGCCCATGTTGTTCCGAACTTCGTCGATGCCGACGCCGACGCCGACGCCGAAGCGCGAACTCGCCATCCCGTCGCGTCCGCTCTTGAAGGGGCAGCACACCCGCGCCGTGATCCTGGACGCCGCCCTCGGCCTGGCCGCCCGCGCGGGACTCGAGGGCCTGTCGATCGGCGCCATCGCCGACATCACGAAGATGAGCAAGTCGGGCGTGTTCGCGCATTTCGGCTCGCGCGAGGAGTTGCAGATTTCGGTGGTGCGCGAGTACCACGCGCGGTTCGAGGAGGAGGTGTTCTATCCCGCGATGCAGCAACCGCGCGGGCTGCCGCGGCTGCGCGCGCTGTTCGACCTGTGGGTGCGGCGCGTTTCGGTGGAAATCGATTCGGGTTGCATCTACATCAGCGGCGCGGTCGAGTTCGACGACCGCCCGGGGCCGGTGCGCGACGCGCTGGTCGGCATGGTGCAGGCTTGGCAGCAGGCGCTCGGACGCGCGGTCGAGATCGCCCTGCAGGAAGGCCATCTGCGTGCCGACACGCAGGTGCAGCAGATGCTGTTCGAGGTGCACGGGCTGATTTTGGCGCTGCACCACGACGCGCGCTTCCTGCGCAACCCGGGCGTTGTCGAACGTGCGCGCTCCGCCTTCGAACGACTCATTTCGCATTGCATCGTGCCCGCCGGCCCGGCCGCCATTGCGGCCGCGAATTCGCCCCGCAAGACGCTTCGCAAGACGCTTCGCAAGTCGCCCCGCAAGGCGCCCCGCAAGCTGCCCCGCAAGCCACGGTCGACCGCGTCGACCTGAACCAACTTCTGGAGAAATTCCATGGCCCTGTACACCCCACCCCTGCGCGACATGCAGTTCGTGCTGCACGAATTGCTCGACGTCACCGCGGCGCTCAAGACGTTGCGGGCGCACGCCGACATCGACGCCGACACCATCAACGCCGTGCTCGAAGAGGGCGGCAAGTTCGCGGCCGAGGTGGTGTTTCCGCTGAATCAAAGCGGCGACTCTGAGGGCTGCACGCTCGACCGCGACAGCCACGAAGTGACGGCGCCGAAAGGCTTCAAGGCCGCCTATGCGCAGTACGTCGAAGGCGGCTGGCCGTCGCTCAGCTGCGATCCGGCGCATGGCGGCCAGGGATTGCCACACGTCGTCAACCAGTGCCTGTACGAGATGCTGAATTCGGCGAATCAGGCCTGGACGATGTACCCCGGTCTGTCGCACGGCGCCTACGAAACCCTGCACGCGCACGGCTCCGACGAGCAAAAGGCGCTGTACCTGCCCAAGCTCACCAGCGGCCAATGGACCGGCACGATGTGCCTGACCGAGGCGCACTGCGGCACCGACCTCGGCATGCTGCGCACCAAGGCCGAGCCGCAGCCCGACGGCAGCTACCTGCTGACCGGCTCGAAGATCTTCATCTCGGCCGGCGAGCACGACCTGACCGAAAACATCCTGCACCTGGTGCTGGCCCGCCTGCCCGATGCACCGGCCGGCTCGAAGGGCATCTCGCTGTTCATCGTGCCGAAGGTCAACGTCAATGCCGACGGCAGCCTGGGCGAGCGCAACGGCATTTTCTGCGCCGGCCTCGAGCACAAGATGGGCATCCACGGCAACGCCACCGCGCAGATCGTGCTCGAGGGCGCCCGCGGCTCGCTGGTGGGCCAGCCGCACAAGGGGCTGGCGGCGATGTTCGTGATGATGAACACCGCCCGGCTGGGCGTGGGCATGCAGTCGCTCGGGCTGACCGAGGTGGCCTACCAGAACGCCGCGGCCTATGCGAAGGACCGGTTGCAGATGCGCTCGCTGTCGGGGGCGAAAGCGCCCGCCAAACCGGCCGACCCGATCATCGTGCACCCCGACGTGCGCAAGATGCTGCTGACCGCGC
>ENA-OFCE01001381-OFCE01001381.1-metagenomes-genome-assembly--contig:-NODE-1381-length-12526-cov-2.306792_pt1 | contig 12526 bp, 13 predicted proteins | sample MGYA00153388_OFCE01 | MGnify analysis MGYA00153388
TCATAGCTGTAATTTGCAACGAACAGCGCCCATGCCAGCGTCGCGACCAAAGTCGTCCAGCCGACGATGCGCCACGGACGAAACTCGTGTGGCGCGCTCTCGGCTTGCCCCGGCACCTTTGGCACGCCCGCCTCGTCGTGCGTGCGCACGCCGAACGGCATCACGACGAACGCGGCGAGCACCCAGAACAGCACGTAGATCGCGAGCGCCGACTGCCACCGCATGGCGCGTCAGCCCCGGACCAGCAGCACGTCGACCACCGGCTTCTTACCCGTCCAGTCGGTCGCGACGCGACGCACGGCAAGACGCACCTTCTCCTTCAGCTTGGTCTCGTCACGCTCCTTGCCGACCGCCGCTGCGGCTTCCTCGCGCGCTTCGGCGAGGAAATCCTCGCGGTCTTCCTCGACGGGAACACCCTGTGTGGTCACCACTGGCTGGCCGAGCAACCGACCGCCCTTGTCGATCGCAACCGCGACCGACATCTGACCGAACTGCGCCACGCGCCGCCGCTCGCCGATCGTACCGCCGTCGGCAGGCAGGATGACGTCGCCGTCGAGCACCAGGCGCCCGACCGTGTGCCCATCGCGCGCGGCGGCGATATGCTGCGCCGACACATCGGCCTCGGTACAGTGCGTCGCGACCCGCACCGACTCGACGCCAAGGTCGCGCGCACGTTTCAGGTCGTGCACCGTGCCGATGCCGGGGAGCAGCAGCGTCGTCACGCGCGCGCGTCGGCAAGCCTTGGCAACGGTTTCGATCCACTGCCAGTCGGTCTGGCGACCGAACCCATAGTTGAACGACGAGCCGGACAACCCGTCGCCATGGGCGATCTCGATGGCATCGACGCCGGCCTGGTCGAGCGCTTCGGCGATTTCGCGGACCATGCCGAGATCGTAGCGGTGGCGGATGGCGTGCATCCCATCGCGCAGCGTCACGTCCTGGATATAGAGGCGTCTCGGCTGATCCATCGTCTATCCCGCAACCGTTTCGACCGCGGCAAGCTGCTCGCCGACCCGCAGTGCCGCCGATGTCATGATGTCGAGGTTGCCCGCATAGGGCGGCAAATAATGTCCGGCTCCCTCGACTTCGAGAAACACCGATACTTTGAGGCCGGTCAGCGGACGCTCCATGCCGGGTATCTCGAGCGGTGCATTGTTGCCGATCGATTCGAACTGCACCTTCTGCTTCAGTCGGTACCCCGGCACATAGCCTTGCACGGTTTGCACCATTGCCTCGACCGACGCAGCGATCGCGACGGTATCGGCATCGTCGCACAGGCAGAAGATGGTATCGCGCATGATCATCGGCGGCTCCGCCGGGTTGAGAATGATGATCGCCTTCCCGCGCGTCGCGCCGCCGACCTGCTCAATCGCAGTCGCCGTGGTCTCGGTGAACTCGTCGATGTTGGCGCGGGTGCCGGGTCCGGCCGAACGCGAGGCGATCGACGCGATGATTTCGGCGTAATGGACCTTGGCCACGGCATTGATCGCGGCGACGATTGGAATGGTCGCCTGCCCGCCGCACGTCACCATGTTGAGATTGCGCGCGTGTGCGACCGTCGCGAGATTGACCGGCGGCACCACGAACGGCCCAAGCGCTGCCGGGGTCAAGTCGACGACGCGCTTGCCGTACGACGCCAGCACGGCGTCGTTGCGGACATGCGCGGCTGCGCTGGTAGCATCAAACACGACATCGATCGCGCTGAACTCGTCGAGCGCAACCAGCCCTTCGACGCCGTTGCTCGTGATCGCCTTGCCGAGCGCGCGCGCGCGAGTCAGTCCCTCCGACGACGCATCGACGCCCGCCATTGCGATCAGTTCGAGCGTCGATGACGTTCGCTCGATCTTGAACATCAGGTCCGTGCCGATATTGCCCGGTCCGATGATGGCCGCCCCACGCTTGCGCATCTTCGAAATCCTCACGACGCCAACGGTTCGCTAAAGCTTAAAAATGGAATGGGCAAATGTGAACAGTCACGTGTTTACGATTGTGCGTTCCGCGCAATGCTTCTAAGGTCTGTGAAAGGATGCGGCATGGCGTTGGGCGATAGCAATTCCCGGCTGACCGATATTTTCCGGCGTAATCGCGATGGTGCCATGGTCGGGGTCTATGCGGTGTGCAGCGCGCATCCGCTGGTGATCCGCGCCGCGCTCGAACTCGCGTGTGACCGTGGGCAGGTCGCGGTCGTCGAAGCGACCTGTAATCAGGTCAACCAGGACGGCGGCTATACCGGCATGACCCCCGCTGCGTTCGCCGGAATGGTCGCGAACATGGCGGCCGAAGTCGGCCTGCCGACCGACGATCTCGTGCTCGGGGGCGATCATCTGGGCCCGCAACCGTGGCGCAGCCTGCCCGCCGCCGAAGCGATGGATCGCGCAATCACAATGGTCGAGGCCTATGCTGCCGCCGGTTTCGGCAAATTGCATCTCGACTGTTCGATGGCATGCGCGGACGATCCGGTCGCGCTGACCGATGTGGTCATCGCCGAACGCGCTGCCCGCTTGGCGTTTGCGGCAGAGGCAGCGGCACCGGCGGCGCCAGTCTATATCGTCGGTACCGAAGTCCCGGCACCGGGCGGCATGGGCGAAGGGCATGAGATCGAGCCGACCCTTCCCGCCGCCGTGCACAAAACGTGGGGGGCGCACCGTGTTGCGTTCGAACGGCACGGCCTTCGCGAAGCCTTCTCGCGTGTCGTCGGGGTCGTCGTCCAGCCCGGTCTAGATTTCGGCAACGACGCCGTCGTGCATTTCGCGCCTGATGCCGCCGTCGGGCTTGCCGAATGTGTCCTGACGCTCGGTGATGCCGTTTTCGAAGCGCATTCAACCGATTATCAGACGCCTGCCAGCTATGCGCGGCTGATCGAGCAGCATTTCGCGATCCTCAAGGTCGGACCGGCGGCAACCTTCGCCCTGCGCGAAGCGATCTATGCACTCGATGCGCTCGCGCGTGAGCTGCCCGGCTGGCAACCGACCTTTGCGGTGCGTGCAACGCTCGAGGGTGCAATGATGCGCAACCCCGCACACTGGGTCAGTCATTATGGCGGCAATACGCAACAACAGGCGTATCTGCGCCATTTCAGCTTTTCCGACCGCGTACGTTATTATTGGACCGATCCGGCGGTCGCGCAGGCGATTGCCTGTCTGTTCGACTTCCTCGACGCGACCGCCCTACCGCTGCCGCTTGTCAGCCAGCATTTCCCGCAGCACTGGCTCGCGATTGCGGATGGTCGGGTTGCGCCGAAGGCGACCGACCTGTGCATCGCGACGGTGCAAAAGGCGTTTGCGCCCTACGCCGACGCCTGCGGCGATCATACTGTGGCCCAGCGGAAGCGATAATCGATGGCAACCGTCAGCCTGCGCAACCTGACCAAGAACTTCGCTGCCGTCGAAGTTATAAGAGGCATTTCGATCGAAATCGCACATGGCGAGTTCGTCGCGCTGGTTGGCCCCTCGGGTTGCGGCAAATCGACCTTGATCCGGCTTATCGCCGGCCTCGAAGAGGTGTCAGGCGGGGAGATCGAGATCGGCGGACGCCGCGTTAACGAGGTTCCCGCCAAGTCGCGCGACATCGCGATGGTGTTCCAGAATTACGCGCTCTACCCGCATATGACTGTCGCCGAAAATATGGGCTTTTCGCTCAGGATGCAGAAGCTCGACAAGGCCGAGATCGAGCGGCGCGTTGCCGAAACCGCAGCGTCGCTCAACCTCACCGAGTTGCTCGGGCGTTATCCACGTCAGCTGTCGGGCGGCCAGCGCCAGCGCGTCGCGACCGGACGAGCGATCGTGCGGTCGCCGCAAGTTTTCTTGTTCGACGAGCCGCTGTCGAACCTCGATGCAAAGCTGCGCGTCCAGGTCCGCGCCGAGCTGCGCCAGCTCCACCGCCAGCAGGGCGTCACGTCGATTTATGTCACGCACGACCAGATCGAAGCGATGACGATGGCCGACCGCATCATCGTGCTGCGCGACGGCAGGATCGAACAGGTTGGCACCCCGCTCGAACTCTACGACCGGCCTGCGAACATCTTCGTTGCAACCTTCATCGGTTCACCGGCAATGAACCTGATCGACGGAATCGTTCGCGACGGTCGGTTCGTACTGGCCGATGGCTCGACGCTAAACCTGCCGCCAGCGATCGGCGCGAGCATAAGCGGGCCGCTGACCCTTGGCATTCGGCCCGATCATATCGATATCGTCGAGGTGCCGACCGAGGGGGTCGAAGCACGGCTGATCGGCTTTGAGCCGACCGGGCCCGAAACAATGGTGGCCGCCGAACTTGCCGGCCGTCCGATTACGATCGCAACCCGGGCACGTTTGTCGGCACGACCGGGGTCGGCGATCCGCGTCGCCCCAATCACCGCACAACAGCATTATTTCGATGCGCGCGGCGTCAGGGTCGAGGTCGGATGACATCGATTGCCGGGAACGCCGATCACCCCCCTGCGTCGGTCGGGCGGCGGAAGATTCTTGTTGTATCCGACAGCCTACACGACCTGACCCCGGCTGTGACGGCGCTGACCGCGTCGGGTCATGCGGTCGAATTCGTCGAGGGGTTGATTGAGTTTCCCGACATCGTCAGCCGCAACCTTGGCGACCTTGCGGGGGCCGACGCGATCGTCATGGGGCGGGTCATGGACGTCGGCGACGATGCGCTGGCGCTCGCCCCGCGAACGAGGGTGATCGCGCTCCACACCTCGGGCTCGGACAACGTCGATCTCGCGGCGGCAACTCAGCGCGGCATCGTCGTGACCAGCGTCAAGGGGGTCAACGCCGAGCAATGCGCCGAGTTTTCGATCGGACTGATGCTGGCTGTGACCCGGCAAATCCGCACTGGCGACATTGCGATCCGGCAGGGACGCTGGGCCGCGGACACGCAATCGAGCCTTGATCTCTATGGCGCGACGCTCGCGGTGTTCGGGCTTGGCATGATCGGCAAGGCGGCGGTGCGCCGGGCGGCGGCGTTTGGCGCGCGGATCCTGGTCCACACGCGTACCCCCGATGCCGACTTCGGACGCGAACATGGCATCGAGTATGTCGGCAAGGACGAGGCGCTAAGACGCGCCGATGTCGTCAGCCTGTACACTTCGCTGAGCACTGAACCCCGCCACATGATCGGCGCACGCGAGCTGTCATTGATGCAGCCCCACGCCTATCTCGTTAACATCGCGCGTGGCGAGCTGATCGACGAAGCCGCGCTGTTCGAGGCGCTGGCGCGCGGCACCATTGCCGGGGCCGGTCTCGACGTGTTCGAAACGGAACCGCTTCACGCCAGCCCGTTGTTCGCGCTGCCCAATGTGGTGCTGACGCCGCATCAGGCCGGGCTGGCGGCATCATCGAAGGTGAATGCCGCCGTCCGCGCGGTTAATAACGCGCTGGCGGTGCTTGCCGGACGGCTGCCCGCCGACGCGATCAATCCTATTGCCATGACTTCAGGGGCCGACACATGACTGGTGCGACGACGTGGAGCGAACTGATTTCCCAACCCGACGCCTGGCAGGCATTGCTGGCGCGACTCGACCGGCCTGCGCAACTGCCGGCAGTGGCGCTGGCCGACTTCGACGAGGTCGTCATGCTCGGCTCGGGCAGCTCCTATTATCTGGCACTGGCAGCGGTCGACTGGGTCCGGCGTCGGCATCCGATCGCGGCGCGCGCGGTCCCATCGTGCGAAGTGATCCTCGACCGGCACGAGCGTGAGGCCGCGCCGGGGGTGCGGCGGCTGGTGATCGCTTTCTCGCGCTCGGGCGAGTCGACCGAGCTGCTGTGGGCAGTCGAGGCGATGCAGGAAGTCGGCGGCACCGTCCTCGGCGTCAGCTGCACCGCCGGGTCGCGGCTGCTCGAGCTCGCCGATATCGGTTTTCACATCCGCGAGGGACATGAAGAAGGGCTGGTCATGCTGCGGTCGTTCACGTCAATGCTGATCGCGGTGCAATATCTGTTCGGCACGACCGAGGACCGCGCCAGGCTGCAGACGCTGCCGCAGGCGGGGCAGGCGGTCATCGAAGCCAGCGACGACGATCTTCACCAGCTAGTCAACCGGCGCTCGTTCAACCGGTTCGTCGTGCTGGCCTCGTCGTCGAGCTATCCGGCTGCGCTCGAGGCCAGCCTCAAGGTTCAGGAAATGTCGCTGTCGACGAGCGAGGCCTATCATACGCTCGAGTATCGCCACGGCCCCAAGGCGACCGCCGACGACCGGACGCTGGTGACGCTTTTCGCGCTGCCCGATGCCAGCCATGGCCTCGCGCTGGCGCACGACCTGAAGGCGCTCGGCGTCACCTTGCTCGTCGTTGGCCCCGGAGCCGAAGGCTATAACGGAGTGGCCGATCTGGCGATCCCGGCGGCGGCCGGGTTGACCGAAAGCGCAGCGACGGTGGTTACGCTGCTGCCAACGCAACTGGTCGCGTATCACACCGCGCTGCGACTCGGTCAGGACCCCGACGCGCCGACGAATCTGAGCAAGGTCGTGAGGCTGGCAGTCCCGGCGTGAAGCGGTTCGATGTCCTTGCGGTCGGCGAACTCAACCCCGATTTCATCCTGGCCGGGATCACGGCCGACGCACCGCACTTGGGAGTCGAGCAAGAGTTTGAGCGTCATCACCTGACGCTCGGCAGTTCAACCGCGATCACCTGCGTGCTTATGCAGCGGCTGGGCCTGAACACCGCGATGAGCGCCTGCGTGGGCGACGACGACCATGGCAGGTTCTGCCGCGCCGCGCTCGACGAGGCGGGGGTCGACACCGCTATGGTCACGGTCGTGCCCGACGTCCCGACCGGCCTGACGGTGTGCCTGCCCTATCCGCACGACCGGCTTCTGCTCACCGCCAAGGGTACGATGACGTTGAACCCGGCGCTGGCAATTACGCCCGACATCCTCCGCGCGTCACGCCATCTGCACGTCGGATCGTATTTCCTTCAGACCGGCCTCAGGCTCGTGCTCGCCGACCTGTTCGCGACGGCGCGGCGGCTCGGGCTGTCGACCTCGCTCGATACCGGCTGGGACCCCGACGAACGCTGGCTGAGCGAGGATCTGCGCGCGGTGCTGGCGCGGACCAGCTGCTTTTTCCCCAACGAGGTCGAATTTGAGAAGTTGACGGGAACGGCCGACCCGGCCGTTGGCGGTGCTGCGCTGCGCGCATTAGGCGTCGAAACGGTGGTGCTCAAGCGAGGTGCCCGCGGCGCGGTCGCGATCGGCGCGGAGGGGCTGGCCGAACACGTCGGCTATTCGGTGAAGCCGATTGACACCACCGGGGCCGGCGATGCCTTTAACGCTGGCTATCTGGCGGCAATGTTCGGCGGCGAGCCGGTCGCAGGAAGGCTGGCGTTCGGCAATGCCTGCGGTGCGCTGACGGTATCGGCAATCGGCGGCACCGGCGGTGTCGCGAGCCGTGATCAGGTCCTCGCGTTCGGGGCCTGAACGCGTCTCAAGTCAAACACACACTACCTCTGTACCCTTTTGCCGGATGGCATTGACCTGCTCGGGCGACGCGCTGCTGTCGGTGATCAATAGGCTGGCGACCGCGATGTCGTGAATGATTGCCGGCCTCACTTGGCCAAGCTTGGAATGATCGGCAACGATCCATACCTCATGGGCGCGGTCGATCAGCACGCGGTTTGTATAGGCTTCCTCGCCATCATAGGTGGTGAAACCAAGCTCGCTGTGGATGCCGTCGGCGCCGATGATGGCGAGATCGAGGTTGATGTCGCGCAGCGTGCGCTCGCAGACATGCCCGACCGTTTCGGCGGTACGCGCCCGCATCAGCCCGCCCGTTAGCATCACGCTAATATCGGGCGCGTCGCGCAATTCGAGCGCCACGTTGACGGCGGTCGTCACGACATGCAGCTGCAGCCGCTTGATCGAGGCGATCATCTGCATGACCGTCGTGCCGCCGCCGCAGCCGACGGTTGTGCCCGGCCTGATCCGCGTCGCCGCATAGGCACCGATCCGGCGCTTTTCGGGCAGATACGCCATGATCTTGGCGTCGTAAGGCACTTCCTGATGCCGGTCGCGCAATGCGGCGCCGCCGTGCGTGCGCAACAGTGCGGCGATGGCATCGAGTTCGACGATGTCGCGGCGGATCGTCGCCGACGACGTGCCGAGCATCGTCGCCAGTTCCTGAACGCTGATCGCACCGCGTCGCGCCAGTTCGGCGAGGATGCAGTCGTGCCGCGCTGCCTTGATCATCAGCAAATCGGGTTCATCATGCCGCCAGTGCTACACGGGTCGCGCGAGCGAATCAAAATTCGCCGGAATCAATTGTCTCGACCTAGTTTTTTCCTATTGCCGCAAAGCTGCGCAAGCAGCCGCTCGTAGTTCACCGGCTCCAGCGAAGAGCCGACCAGCAGGTGATGCTCGCCCAAGGTCCAAAGATCACTTTCGCGCTGACCGGCATGGCCGGAGGCTTGGGTATATCATCATTGAACGTAGACAGGATTTGCCATCAATTTAAGTACTTACGCGGCATTCACGTCAATCAGGCGGGCTGAAATCAAACTCAATCCCGTCTTTCAGTCCAGAAACGGGAATTCGTATTTCGATAACGGGTTTGGAGTAGCATAGTCAGAATCGGCTTCCGCAACTACGCAGTGGCGATCGTAAGTGGAACATCGTCGGATTTGCAAAAGGTACTGGCCGCCTGGGCGCGAGAATGTGGCCAGGAAAATGTCACTGGCCCGCTGCCGATCGCAATTCCGTATGCTGACCAGAGAACCGTTCCTCCTGCCGCAAGGGCTACCGCCATCAAAGACAGATCACGAGTTTGGCGGGTTCGAAGGGCACGCACGTCCTGCGGCAGAAAGGCGCCACCTGACGCTACCGACGCTGCGTAGCCCAGTGTATCAATCGCTGGCATCAGTCCGCCTCCGTTCATTATCCGATGGCAACTTCGAGCAACGATGACGCCGGCGCAATCGGTGAGAAAGTTGTGGGGAGCCGTCCGTCCTCACCTCGTGCCGCGTTCCTCAGGCAGTTCGCCGTGGCGGGTAAGCCCACCTAGCTTGAGCCAAACGCTGTTGCTGGTGCAGAAACCGGGTTTGCGAGTTGAACGCTGATACTTGGCGACGCGACCGATCTCGGAGCCACCCGCATCGCCGGCATCTACGAAATCCATTTTGATGAAGCTGGATTGGTTGTGCGCCGGGGCAGACCAAGGTCACCTTTGGAAGCAGCTTTAAGCCTCCACCCCCGCTTAGCGAGCGGGAGCAGAAGTTTCCTGCTGCGCCTGAACGAACGTCTGTAGCCGGGCCGCGGTCGGCCCACTTCGAAAATCTGACTCTGGGTCGCACTCTCGCATCAAGCGTCGCGAGTGATGCCAGTAGCGCTGTCGATCATGCCAAATAGGCTAACGAGCACTAAATCCCTTCCTATCGGCAGAAAGCGGGCCTGTACCTCAGTTTGCAAACACATCTAGCTCAGCGGTGCACCAAACGCCTCGACCGCCCTCGCCACGCCGTCCTCGGTCTTGATTTGAGCACCGAGATCGCGGGCGGCGAGACGAAGGTCGTCCTTGGTGAACGCCCGGCGCAGCAACGCCGCCAGTCGGCTCGCCGACAGCGCGCGCCGCGGGATGAACCCAGGACTGACGCCCAGCGACACGGTGCGACGCGCCCAGAACGGCTGATCGACGGCAAACGGAACGACGATCTGCGGTCGTCCCGCACGGAACGCGGAACCTGTCGTCCCCGCTCCGCCGTGGTGGACCACGCAGTTCACCAGGGGAAAGAGCCAGCGGTGCGGGACGGGAGGAATGAGCAGCAGCCGTTCCGACGCCGGTACGGGACACGCATCGGACGAGATCCCGCTGACCACGGCCCTCGCGCCGACGAGCGACATCGCCTCGTCCAGAAGGCCGAGTGTGGCGGCCACGTCGCTGGTCGTCATGCTGCCGAAGCCGATCGCTACTGTGCGCTCGCCCGCGTCCAGCCAGGATTCGACTTCGTCGGCGAACGGCGGGGGGTCTTCTTCCTCCAGTTCCCAGTAGCCGGTGACCAGCGAGGGGCGGGAGGGCGATACGGGTACGTCGAGCACTGACTTGCTGAAGCCGTACAGGGTCTGTGTGCTGCCGAAGCGTCTCGCAGGACCGTGCAGCTTCAGGACACCGCGGCGGGCGTGTCGGATCGACTGCCGGAACGGCAGACTCATCATGGCGTCGGAGACCAAGTGACTGGCGCGACGCACGGTCGGGCCGAGCCACCGGGGCAGCCAGGGCAGCAGCACGCCAGGAAACTCCGCCGTCCTCACGTAAATCGGCTGCAGATGGGCTTCCGTGAATGGGATCCCCAGAACCTCCGCAACCGACATGCCGACGATCATTCCGCCTACGCCCCCCGTGAGCACGTCGGCGCCCTCGCTTGCCGCCAGGATCTGGCGCGTCCATTCGCTGAGCCTGTCCGGAAGGTCTCGCGCCATGAAGCGCATCGCCGCGAGCGTCCCCTGCTCGCCGATCGTCGCGGCTGCTGTCAGCTCGGCCGCCGTGGTTCCGGCGAGCGCCTCGACGGGTATGCCAGCCGCGGCGAAGAGGTTGGCGTGAGCCTCGGGCGCGACGGCGGTTACCTGGTGACCAGCCCGTCGCAGTCCGATCGCCAAAGCCGCATAGGGCCGCACGCCGCCCAAGGTGTCGTTGCAGACGATGACGATCCTCACGCTTGGCCTCTCGCTATTCGGACGCGGCCAGCGCGAGGCACCGGGCAGCAACCTTGGCGACTTTTGGCGCGACGCGCATGGGGAGCCGACCTTCGCGCACCAGAGCGATAGCGGCCGCTTGCACGGCGCTCTTCGGGGCCGCTCCGGCCCGAAGCTTTGCCGAGGCTGCGTCGTGGACGAGCCGCTCGTCGGAGCCGAGGCGGCTTACGCACTCGGAGTTGGGCGTGTCGGTGGCCGCGTTCGCTGCAGACGCGAGCATGAGCAGCGGTGAGAGCAAGTGATATGCAAAGCGCATCGCGTGACCTTTCCGATCGTTCTCCGTCTTGGCTAGGTCGCGCCCGATGCAATCGCTACTCGGGTTTCGCGGCTTTTCGCTTGAAGGCTTTCGGGTTACGCAAGTCACATGCGCCGTCGGCCCCTTCAGCGTCGCTCCCGAGCCACGGTCGAGGCGATCAAGGAAGCGGCGGCGTTGATCCTCGAGAGCGGTGATGAATCGTGGCTCACGACCAATCACATTGCGGAGCGTGCCGGCGTCGGCATCGGGTCGCTCTACGAATACTACGCCGACAAGGACGACATACTCCAGTCTTGCGGCGAGGCGGAGGCCGAGCTGCTGTGCATCGAGCTTTGCGCGAAGGTGCGCGCGGACGCGACCAGTGACGAGCCGCGTCTGACCCTGCTCGCGATCCTGGAGGCGCCGTTCGCGCCATTTCGCGCGCGACCTCTCCTCGCTGCGGCGATGCTGCGGCGGTACGGTCGATCGCGCTGGGCGCTGGAGCTGGCGCGCCGGCAGCTTGCGGCGCTTTTAGATGTCACCGGAAATCGAAGGAACAAGGAGCTCTTTGGCAAAAGCCCTAAGCAGGTCATCGCTCTTCTGCCTAGGGTCGTTGGGGCCATCGCGGATGCATCCGTTAAAAACAGTTCAGCGTAGCACGTTGGGGCAGAGCAATTGACGAGCGCTGCACGCCGACTGGCCATCTGCCTTTTGTCATCGAAACCAAGTCGATCTTTCAATTATGGCCGAATGTCCGCTTTGGAGAAGCAGCTCCGACCCTCTAAGCATCCACTTGTGGGTCCGAACTGCTGAGGAGCGACCGCCATGTCGACCGCGGCAGTGGTCGCGGCTACCCTGGTCAACATGCTCGCGAGAACCTACCAATTCGTTGACCTCAATCTTGATCAGGATGGGGCCCAGCTTTTCGCGCAAGCGCTGGACGAGGCTGCTTGCGTCCGCCTTAAGGTGGCCTTGGCCGAGCTGCTGAACGTCGACACCGAGGTATCAAACGGTGCTCTCAATCTTGGCGTGGCCGAGGAGGATCTGGACTGCTCGCAAATTGCCGGTCGCCTTGTAGATGATCGACGCCTTGGTTCGGCGCAGCGAATGCGTGCCGTATTCCTCGGCATGCAGTCCAATGCCGATGACCCACTCGCACACGAGCCGTGCGTACTGCCGCGTGCTCATATGCGCCATTTAATCGTTCCTGCTCGGGCCGCGTCTGCTTGAGTGCTCGCTTGGAGCCCTCTCGGCGACGTCGAGCGGTGGGTACGAGCGTTTGCGGAGAGTGGGTTCGAGGCGTCGGACGAGGACATCTATACGGCTTGGCAAAAGCACTCTGAAAAATACGGCGCGGGTTGGCTGGCCTCTTACGGCAATGATGAGCGCGATGGCAGCGCGCTCTTAGCGCAGCTCGAGCCCGAGTAGTTAAGTTCAGCGAGGTAAGACTGTCGCATACCACTTACGTAACTAACTACCGGCCTCTGTTCCTTTGCTGAGGATTGCGAGGTAACGGCGATAGGCAAATACCCGTCCACGGCGTCTACCAGTTACCTCGGCAACAACACCAAGGCGCGCGAGATTTGCAAGCGCAGCATTGACCGTCGGCATGGCGAGTCCC
>ENA-OFCE01001382-OFCE01001382.1-metagenomes-genome-assembly--contig:-NODE-1382-length-12510-cov-25.783460_pt1 | contig 12510 bp, 13 predicted proteins | sample MGYA00153388_OFCE01 | MGnify analysis MGYA00153388
CGGCGAGAAATGTTTATTTACGACCAACAAGGAGCTATAATTAAAGCTGTGAAAGAAGCCGTTGAAGACGCTGTTCAAGAAGCTCTACAACAAAAAGAACTAGCGATCGCACGGCAGTTACTCGATCGCCTAGATGACGCAACCATAGCCCAAATAACGGGACTTAGCGTTCAGGATGTGCAGAATTTGCGATCGGAAGTTTGATGCGTCGAAAACCAGACATGACATTGTTCGCGTCCATTTTCTTAGCCCGCGCAGGCGGACGAAAGTTTGTGTAGGGGCAATCCCCCCGTGGTTGCCCTGGTTTCAACCGCCGAGTCATAAAACCTACCTCAAAAACAGCTTATAAGCCGGATTCTGACTCTCATCCCCATACTGATAGCCCAGCGTATCCAAAAAAGCCTGCCACTCCTGCATCTCATCCGGCGGCACCTGAATTCCCACCACAATTCGTCCGTAATCAGCCCCATTATTCCGATAGTGAAAAACGCTGATATTCCAGTTAGGACTCATCGAACCAACAAACTTCATCAACGCACCCGGACGTTCGGGAAATTCAAAGCGATAAAACAACTCATTATCTGCTAGCATCGAACGCCCACCCACCATATGCCGCAAGTGCAATTTCGTTAATTCATCATCAGTTAAATCCAAATTTTTGAAGCCACAATCTTCAAAACTTGCTGCTATTTTCACCGCATCCGCACGATTTTGAATTTGGACACCGATAAAAATATGCGCTGCTTTTTCATCTGCAATTCGATAGCTGAATTCAGTTAGATTACGCTTTCCCAGACATTCGCAAAATCTGCGGAGACTTCCCGGTTGTTCGGGAATTGTGACTGCAAAAATAGCTTCGCGCCGTTCCCCAAACTCCGCTCTTTCTGCGACAAACCGCAGGCGATCGAAATTCATGTTCGCACCGCAAGCAACGGCAATTAACGTTTGTGCTTCGATTTGTTCCCGTTCCACGTAAGCTTTCGCACCTGCGATCGCCAATGCGCCGGCCGGTTCTAAGATCGATCGCGTATCCTCAAAAACATCCTTAATCGCCGCACAAATATCATCCGTATCGACCAAAATAATCTCATCCACATACTGCTGACAAAGCCGAAAAGTTTCCTCCCCCACTTCCCGTACCGCCACGCCATCGGCAAATAAACCAACCTGCGATAAACGCACCCGTTTCCCCGCTTTCAGCGATTGATTCATCGCATCGGAATCGACAGGTTCAACACCAATAATTTTAATTTCTGGCCGCAATCGTTTCACATAAGCACCAATTCCCGAAATCAATCCACCGCCGCCAATTGCCACAAAAATCGCATGAATTGGTTTTTGATGTTGTCGCAGAATTTCCATGCCGATCGTACCCTGTCCCGCAATCACATGGGGGTCATCAAAAGGGTGAACAAAAGTCATGCCTTTTTCGGCCTCTAATTGGCGCGCAAAGGCATAGGCATCGTCGTAGGTATCCCCATGTAAAACCACCTCTCCACCACGGGCTATCACCGCATTTACCTTGACCTGCGGCGTAGTTTCGGGCATGACGATAATCGCGCGAGTTCCCAGGTGGCGGGCGGCGAGGGCGACTCCTTGGGCGTGATTTCCGGCGGAAGCTGCGATGACGCCTTGTGCTAGCAACTCCGGCGAAAGTTGCGCCATTTTGTTATACGCACCCCGCAGTTTGAAGGAAAACACAGACTGCATATCTTCTCGCTTCAGCAGCAGTTGATTGTGGAGTCGCGTTGATAGATTGGGGGCGACTTCTAGGGGCGATTCTTGGGCTACATCGTAGACGCGGGCGGTGAGGATTTGTACTAGGTAGTCGCAGAGCATGGGGTTAGGAGTTGGTAGATGCGGGAGGCTGGGATAATTGTACGGTATTTGTGCGATCGAACTGCGAGTAAAACTTTATCTTGCTATTTACTCTACGATGAATAGCTGAGATATTTAAATCCCCGACTTCTTCAAAAAATCGGGGATTTAGACCCACAAAACCCGCCGTTTCCAACTCTCCACATATCTAATCTGGTCGTGCAAATCCAGTTCGAGGATCGCTAATAAATAACCCTAAAACCAACGTTTCTATCACCGTATCCCAGACAGGAGTCAAACGCTCAGCATCATCAACCCAGTAGTCAAAAGTAATCAAACACTGAACGTTTGAACCCAATCCCACACAGATTCGCGAATAAGCTTCCCGCTGCTCTGGAGGGTCGATAAACTTGAATTCTGTCCAAACAATCCGGGCAGTTTGCCGCTTTAATTGGATGATTTCTCCCATGTCGAACGGATTCCGGCTGTCCTTTTCCGCCACCTGCTTCAATAGCGGAGCCAACGGAAAATCTGCCCAATTTCCGGGGGGAAGTAAATTAAACGAAACTTCTAAACCACAATCATCATCCGGGGGTTTTTTGTCCGTAAACCGGAACGACTTTGTATCAGGTTCAAAATGCCAATCATCGGGGACATCAAAGCGGACTGCACCTCTTCCTGCGACAAAGATGCGAGTTCCAGGCTTTGATTTCCAATTGTGGTCTTCTTTAAGCTCTAAGGTTTCCTTGAGCCATTCCTGCTTTTTGCGCTTAGACATAAACAAACCACTAAATTACTGCTAATGTGTAGTTTTAGACTTGGTAAATACATTTTAATCCTATTTGGCTCGCCGTTTGCTCAAATATAACAATCCTTACAAAAATTATAAATCCCTCTCTTCTGCATTCCTCTGTGTTCTCTCCACCTCTGCGGTAAAAATGCTCTTTCACAATTTGCTAACTTTTATTTTTCACTTTTTGGAATCACATATCTAATCCCACCTTTATTTCCAGTCACATCACCTCGGTAGCGTGGGATAATATGAATAGCAGCATGACTTCGACTTTGACCCGCATCTTTATTAATATTTATCCCGACATTAAAACCATCAGGCTGAAACTCTTTACTTAATATCTCTTGCACCTTATTCGCCATAAACCAACAAGCTGATTGTTCCCGAAACGGTAGGTCAAAATAATTAGCAGTGTGACGCTTGGGGACAATTAAAACATGACCTTTGCTGGTAGGATAACCGTCAAACATCGCATAGGCTGTTGCTGACTCAGTTAGCAACGTGAGATGTTTGTGCGGATTGCAAAATATGCAGTTATTAGTTGAATTTCTTTGATGGTTGTAATGCACATATTCATAAATTTCGCAAGACTCATTTAAGTAAGCTGACTTAAATGGAAGTTTGATAATGCACTGATATGTAGGTTTTTTGTGGACATAATGTTCTCGAAAGCCTTCTTTTTTGATATCCCTTCTCACGGCAAAATATGCTTTCCCTCCCGGTTTCAATAGGTGTGACACTTCCATGAGGACATCAGCTTGTTCTTCGGGAAACAAAACATTCAAAACATAAAAGCAAATGATTGTATCGAATTTATGTTCGGGTAATTCCGGGAAATAATAAGAGTCGTAACCGATGATATCAAAGCCTTTTTGCTGTAACAATCTAACATCACTGCCGAAGCCACACCCAAAGTCTAAGATTTTACCTTGTAGCAAGTTTTGAGCTAATAAATATTTTGCCGGAAAAGATAGGTAAATTCTTTCGATTGCCGTCAGGTGGCTGAATTTATTTTGTTGTTTCTTCATGGCGGCATCAATTTTATTTCAATCGCTGTTTTTTAGTGTTTGCGCAAAGGTTTTGTTAAAATTCCGAGAATTTTGTCAACTTCGTTAATATAATAATCATTCAAGTCAATAAAAGCTGTTTGATTTACCAACGTGAGAAACTTCCAAGTATTTCCCGTGGTAACACAACCGTAAATAGCGTCAATTTCATCATTTTGCTGTTGATTGAATCGCTGAGCTCCCAGCATTTCAGCAATACACTGTCCCAATCCGTTTTTGATGTTTTCATTTTTGGCTTCTACTAAGGTGACAACTGGTGTTCGGATTTCATACAAATCGCTGGATGCGGTGAGGATATAATCGCAGTACCCGTTAAGTCCATTTTCGGGATCGGCATTAAATTCAGTGCCGGAAAAAAAGCCTATTTGAAAGTTTAAGATGCGCCGTACTTCTAATAATACGGGAGCAATAATTAACTCCGATCGCGCTTTTTTCGTATTGATAGCGCTGGCAAGGGGGATGTATTCTGTTAAAGTTGTTTTGAGATAGTCGCTAGGTGCGATCGATTCTACATCTGCGAACAAAACAGTTTTTTCATTAACGGTGAGGTTAAATGCTGCGCGCACTTTTGCGATCGTAGTAAATTCACTATATGACATTTTTAAAGTCCTTAAATTAACTAAAAATTACCGACGATACTTGACATTTTACCATTATTGCAGTTTGGCGATCGCACTTCTGTCCACCAAAACCCGATCCGTCACCAAATCCCGCACCGTCGCCAACAAAACCCGCCTCTGATCCACCTCAAAACTCACCGAAACCCGATCGACCCCCAACACGCCGGGCGGACTCAAATGCGCCACACAAACCTCCTGATGGTGGCTTTCCAAAGAGCGAAAATCCGTCTGTTTGTTGAGCAAGCTGCTCGTCATTTGCCCTTTTTCATTAAAAGTCACCTCCGCTTGCGATACCTCGGCAACTTCCCCAATATCTAATCGAATTTCTCTTTGCCCTTCCATAGCCACTTGCAACGTCAACTCTTCGGAACTTTGACAGGGATACTTCATTTCCTTACTAAATATTGGCGAATAAGCATAAGCTTTAGCGTAAGGTTCCCAGAGACGAATTGCATAGGTATGCCGCAAATAATCGTCAATACTCGCCAATTGTGTTAAGGCTAAAGCACCATGCGCTACAGCTTCAAAGGGCTTATCAGTTTTGACTTTTTGACGACCAAAATACGAAACAACTAAATTAGAAACAGCCGGAATTAGAGAAGTTCCTCCCACCAGCAAAACCTGTTCGATATCTGCTTTGCCGATACCTTTTCCCAGTGCAATGCTCAGCACTTCATCTAAAGCTTCCCGCAACTGTTCTAGCAACTGCCGATATTCCAAAATTTCCTCAAGCTTTTCTCGATTTAAATCCAAGTCGTAAGACATAAAATTTTCATCATCGAACCAACTTTCCTTCGCCTCACTAACATGAGAAAGTTGAATCTTGAGTTTTTCTGCTATTTCTAATAAATTTTGCCAGCCAACTGGGCTGACTTCTGCCCGCGACGAACCAATTTGGCGCAAATAATCTTCGACAATCCAAATGTCAATATCTTCGCCACCGACATAAGCATCAGACTTTGCTAATACTTCCGCCCGCATTAAATTGGGAGTTTTCGATTGGCTATTTTTGACTAAGGAAGGAGGGGCTGTGCGGACTAAACTTAAATCTAAAGTGCCACCACCAAAATCAACTACTAAAACAAGGGAACCGGGACGTTTTACTGCATATCCCAAGGCGGCGGCTGTGGATTCATCAATTAGCTGAACTTCGGCAACTCCCAGAGTTTCTGCTAAGTCACGAAACCAATCTAAATATCTTTCAAATGCTCCGACAGGTACTGTAAAAATTAGTTTATCTGGCTGTATATTTTGCTGATATAAGTGTTTCCAAATAGTTTCAATAAACTGTTCGGCTATTGATTCTGGCGTGTAAATTTCGCCGTCGAGATTTCTGGCTGGAGGCTGAAAATCGGTAGCTAAGTCGCGTTTGAAAGCTTTGAAAAAACGGTCGGGCTGGGATTGTCCTAAGCGTTGCGATCGCACTTTTTCGCCTAATACCAAATCTCCGGCATTTTTGACAAATACTAGAGTCGGTACTACAGGTATTTCTTGGCTATCTCCGCTCGATTTTTTAGTCTTAAAAATCCGGGACATTTCGCCCAATCTCAAAGTTTCTGGTGTTTGCGTATCTGGGTTGAGAATGCAGACAACCGTATTGCTTGTACCGAAATCAATTGCGACTGTAGTCATGTTGCTTTTGGATTTTAAATTTAATTTGTGATTCCCGCTGGAAGGGTGCGGCTAACTTTAGCAGGAGCAAGAATTCGTTCTCCATCTCGATAGCCGACAAATCTAACGTAAACTAAGTCTCCTTCTATTATATCTTCAACATCCGGCTGGTGCAACTGCGGATTGTAAGTCACTTGTTCCCAAGCTGAACCGATTGTTTCAAAACCCCAACTTGACAAAAGATTTTCTAAGGGTGTAAAAAGAGCCGAAAGATTTTTGGCTGGCATCTCCGGCTTAGCTTCTGCCATTTTGCGGGCGGCGGGATAGCTAGTTAACAAAGTTTGCAACTGTTCAAAGGTAGCGCGGCGAAAATCATCAGTTAGTTGAACTTTTTGCTGCTCTAATTCATCGCGCAGTCGGGAACATTGCTGCCTCAATTCTTCAATTTTAGTGGGATTAGCTGTGATTGTAGCCGATATTGGCAGCGCGCTCAAAGTACGATCGAACTCTTGAAAATTCAAATTCAGCACCGTTGCCAGCCGCCTCAGTTGGTTTAGGGTGAGTTTTCCCACGTCTCCCTGCCGCACTAAGCGCACCCCGAAGCGAGTTAAGCCGGATTGTGTGGCTAAGTCTTGCCAATCGAGAATATCTAGCTGATTCATGCGTTCCCGCAGAATTGTATCGTACTTAAACTCGATCGCATCTCCAGCCTCAGATGCAGCATAAGCGTACACTAAAATTAGAAAAATGCCCCCAACAGCTAGCGCAATACTGAAGGGAGGCACTATTGTCACATCAACCGTTGCATTGAAGAGATAAAACATTGTCAATTTTTTAAACTTGTTTTAAAGTCTGGGTTTGTTCAACGGTCAAGTTTTCTTCGCCTTGGTAGTATTCTGGCAACAAATCTTGAGATTCTACTTTTCCGAGGGCTTTTTCAACTCCGGCGGTGGTTTCAGTGCAACTCGAACCGGTGGCGTTGAGGACGGTTTCGGTGATTTTGCCGTCTTTGCCGATGCGATATTCTACTTGACGGTATTCTGCCATATTTCCTCTCGGTTTAATGCTTGAGTGTTGACTGTTGAGTGTTGAGTTATATTATAGATTGTGTTTGCGAGTTATTCAAATGAATTTTTGTAGCGACAATGCAACCGGGGTTTCGCCGGAAATTATGGCAGCGATTGCAGCGGCTAATTGCGGTGCTGTGATGTCTTACGGAGATGATGAATATACACAGCGTTTGCAAGTTAAATTTTCGGATTTGTTCGAGACATCGGTGACAGTCTTTCCTGTTGCAACTGGTTCGGCTGCTAATGCTTTGACCCTAGCGGTTGTGACTCCTCCCTACGGCGCGGTTTACTGTCATGAGGAATCTCATATTAACCTGGATGAATGCGGCGCACCAGAGTTTTTTACTGGCGGTGCAAAGCTGGTAACGCTAACGGGCAATCGTGCTAAAATAGAGGCAGAGACTTTAAGTAAAAAGCTCGATCGCGCTGGCATAGGTGTCGTCCATCACGTACAGCCCGCAGCCGTCAGCATTACTCAAGCAACGGAAGCCGGAACAGTCTACAATCCAGCAGAAATTTGCCAGATTTCGGAGGTTGTTCGCGCTCACAATTTGCACCTACACATGGATGGAGCTCGCTTTGCCAATGCTGTTGCTAGTTTGGGCTGTTCTCCGGCGGATATTACTTGGCGGGCTGGTGTGGATATTCTCTCCTTTGGAGCGACAAAAAACGGCGCGATGGCTGCGGAAGCTGTAGTATTTTTCAATCAGGAATTAGCAAAGACTTTCCCTTTTTACCGCAAGCGCAGCGGCCATCTGTTCTCGAAGATGCGGTTTTTGTCCGCGCAGTTAGAAGCGTACATAACCGATGATTTGTGGCTGAGAAATGCGGCTCATGCAAATAATATGGCCGCCAAATTAGCCGAAGGTTTTGCAGGTGTTGAGGGAGTCAAACTTTGCCATCCTGTCGAAGCTAATGAAATTTTTATGCAGCTTCCCGAATCGGTGATTGCAGCGGTTTTAGCTGAGGGATTTCTGTTTTATCGGTGGGATAAATATACTGTGAGATTGGTAACGGCTTTTAATACTTTGGAAGCGGATGTTATTGCTTTGGTGGAAGCAGTCAAACGCTATTCTGTATAGATTGTAGGTGGGGATTGGCGGGTTTATTGAGCCTTTTGGTCGTAGTAAATATTTCTGTAAACCCGCCCCGCTTGGCGCTACAAACCTATAGTTTAATCGATTCAGGAACAGGTTCTGCAACGGCGGCTAGTTCGGGTTCAACTGCTTGGAGGTGCTCTTCTAAAAGCGCCAGATTTCTCATGTTTGATTTATAAAAAGCATCGAAGATATCTCCGACTAAAGGTACTGAGCCGATAACTGCTTCTAGACCGATATTGTAAATCATTTTGCCTAGGGTTTTTTGGGGAATGTTGAATTGAGTTGCTAAGTAAATTAGGTATGCGGAGAATGCGGTATCTACGATATCCCCAGCACCTGGAACTAAACCGATAATTGGATCTAAACCAATGCGGAATTTAGTGCCGGGGATGCCAATGGCGGTATCCATCAGGCGGCTGAGTTTGCGGATACGGTTGAGAGTGGCAAGACGCTCTATGTTGTTCATATTATTATTGTTGAATTAGCTTGAGAATTTGAAATCTATCTGAAGACTGAAAGAATATTGGGTTAATCGAAATCTACCAAAATCAGCGGAATTATCTGATGGTAGCCATGAATCTATTTAGGAAAGTGGAGGGACTGAATTGTTTTTAATCTTGGCTAATATGCTGAATTCCCCATTCGTGCATAGCGTTAATAATCGGTTTGAGACTTTCGCCCAAAGATGTTAGCGAATATTCAACTTTTGGCGGAACTTGCAGGTAAATTTCCCGGTGTACAATCCCGTCTGACTCCATTTCCCGCAATTGCTGCGTCAGCATTTTCTGAGTAATGCCGTTGACAGCTCTTTGCAGCTCGTTAAAACGCTTCACTCCTGGAAACAACTCCCGGAGAATCAAGACTTTCCAGCGCCCGCCAATTACGTCTAGAGTTCGTTCTACAGGGCAATTTGCTCGATCGACCTTTGCCTCTTTAACTTGCATAGTATCTTTTTGGTAACTACCGCACTTTTTAGTACGTACTTCCCATAATAGCTTGACTCGGTTTAAAGTAGAAATATCTCAGAACACCGATAAACTTCACTGAGGATGCAAAAAATGATTACCGTCAGAAAGAGTGCAGCAAGAGGACACGCCAATCGCGGTTGGCTGGACAGTTACCACACATTTTCATTTGCCGATTATTACGATCCTAACTATATGAATTTTCGGTCTTTGCGGGTAATTAATGAGGATGTCGTTAGCCCCGGCAAAGGTTTCGGCACTCACGGCCACAGCGACATGGAAATCATTACCTATGTATTAGAAGGAGCGTTAGAACACAAAGATTCTTTGGGTACTGGTGCAACGATTAAACCGGGTGAAGTGCAGCGGATGAGTGCGGGTACGGGCATTCAGCACAGCGAGTTCAATCACTCGCAAACAGATTCGGTTCATTTGCTGCAAATTTGGCTGTTACCCGATACAAATGGATTGTCACCCAGTTACGAGCAACGGGATTTTCCCATAGAACAAAGGCGCGGTAAATTGCGGTTAGTGGCGGCGCGAGATGCGAGAGATGGTGCTGTGAAAGTGCATCAAGATGTCGATTTGTATGCGGCGGTTTTGGATAATAATTCGCGGGTTTCTCATGCTTTGGGGTTGAATCGCCATGCTTGGTTGCAAGTTGCTCGCGGCTCAGTTTTGCTCAATGGTTTGCCTTTGGAAAATGGGGACGGCGCGGCGGTTAGCGATGAGTCTGAGTTGGTTGTTGAAGCGGCGGAAGATGCGGAATTTTTGCTGTTTGATTTGGCGTAATGCTACACAAATCATTAGCTGTAGGGTGCGTCAGGATGAAGCTAACAAGCTTGTAGAAAATCATCAATCCTGACGCACCTTCTTTCGCTGTGCGGTGCGTCACTCGGCGGTTGAAACCGCGACTACACAAACAAAGTCCGCCTTCGCGGACTAAGAAATTAGTCAGACATCCAAGATTTTGTCCCATAAATACCTGTGATAAGTTCGGGAATACCAAAATCAACATCTAAGCTTTCCCAGTGCACGCTGCTACCGGAAGGCGGTAGCCAAAAATCAGCAAGTTGTTCTGGTGAAGCACCTTCTAAGCCTTGTGCAAGCCTTGGCGGAAAAGAAAAAATAGCACCGTTTTTCATTTTGATAACAATTAAATCTTCAGACTGATTGTAATGCACAGATTCGGCACGCGGCTGTCTAATCTCGGCTTGTTTCCATGCTTCTTTGGCTTTGGCTATTTTATCTAGGAGATTTTCCTCAGTTAACTCTTTGTCCCAGTTTCTAAATATCATGTATTTCTTGCCATCGGTTTTCTTAAGTTTGGATACTTGATTATTGCTGCATGGGATTGTGTTAAGTGGACTGTGAAGAACCTGATACTTAGTATAGGTTACTACTTAGGAAATAAGCAAATAGGAGGAAGAAAGTAACTTTTATTTGTGCTATTTTTACTAAGGGTAATTAGTTAGGATAAAATTTTATGGAACAACAGTCGATCGCCCGCAAGCATCTTGTTTTGAGCCTGATCACCGGTATAGCAGTCGGCGCGATCGCAGGCGCACCCATCGGCTGGATGGCTAATGGGTATTATACCGAGCAGCGTTTGGCTCAAATTCTGATTTGCCGAGAAAAGAATAGAGATAAGCCAGTGGCTATTGTTGAGTCTATTTGCGGTTCGAGATTCTAAATTATTCTGCTAGATGACGGCTGTGTCAAATATTGTCAAGCCTGCGCGGATGTCGAAAGTTCGTTGGCGAAGCCCTCGCAGAGGATCGCGCAGGCCATAAGTGTATTTTATACCGTCAATACGCCACAGACCGGAAAAGTTGTCCGTCGGTTGATATGTGGGTATGTTAAATTGACACAATCATGAATTACAGCAGAACTATTCCGGCTATTTTGAGTGCTACGATCGCCCTTAGCTCGATCGCCCTCATCCCACTAACATCCCCTCAAATCGCCCTCGGATTAACCGCCGACGCAGTTAAAAACGTCGCTAAAGAAATTACCGTCCGCATCCAAGGGCCAAAAGGCGGTTCTGGAGTAATTTTAGAGAAACAAGGCAGCACATACTATATTCTCACAAACTGGCACGTTGTTGATAAAGCAGGCGATTACGAGGTCGTAACTCCCGACGGCAAAGCTCACTCTGTATCATATAGTCTCGTGCGGCGAATGCCCGGTGCGGATTTGGCGATCGTCCCATTCAGCAGCACTCAAAGCTACCGCCTCGCTCAATTAGCCAATTCGCCTGCAACTCCGGGAAAAAAGGCTTATGTAGCTGGTTGGCCGACATCCGGCGGTTCCCTGAGACAACCGATTTTCATCGCTACCGAAGGTCAGCTTACCGGCCGCCAAACTGCTTGGAACGGTTATACATTGGTATACAATAACTTAGTGAGAGCGGGAATGAGCGGCGGGCCGGTGCTCGATGATGCGGGGCGAGTTGTCGCAATTAACGGCATTGTCAGGTTAGAGGACAATTCTGATAAAATCGTGGCGGCGGGGATAGAAATCAATACTTTCATGAAATGGCGATCGACTGTTTCGCTGCCGGTAGTTCCGCAATCTCCCACTGCGGTCAACCCGAAAACTCCTGCTATTAATGCGCCTCGCAGGCCCGCAAGTGCGATCGCCTTTGCTGCGACAAATACCCTCAAAGCGCCTTCGGAAGTTGTGAGTTCCCTTGCCCTTGCTTCCGCTTATTTTACCACAGGAAATAGCAACGGCACAATCTCAGTTTGGAGTTTTCCCGGCGGGGAATTGAAAACTACGCTGCGGGGACACGCCGAAGCGGTAAATGCACTGGCTGCGAGTGCCGACGGAAAATTGTTAGCTAGTGGCAGCGACGACAAAACTGTAAAAATTTGGAATTTAGAAACGGGGACGTTTGTACGCACTTTGCCCGGGCATTCCGGTGCTGTTTCGAGTGTTGCCGTTAGTCCTGAAGGCGATTTTATAGCGAGCGGCAGTTGGGATAAAACGATTAAGATTTGGAATGCGAAAACCGGGGAATTAGTGCGGACTTTGACTGGGCATTCTGGATTGGTCAATGCTGTTACCATAAGTCCCGATAGCAAAACTTTAGCTAGCGGTAGCAAAGATGGTTCAATTAGGTTGTGGAATTTAGCTACAGGTCAAGCAATTCGAGCGATTGGCGGCAAAAACTTATCTGTTTTGTCCCTAGCTTTTACTCCCGATGGCAAGAGTTTAGCGGCGGGAAACAGCAACGGCACTGTTGGGTTTTGGAATGCCGGAAACGGTCAGTTAATTCGCCGTTTGAGCGGGCATACTGACGGGGTTTGGTCGGTGGCTATCAGTCGGGATGGCAGTATGCTGGTTACTGGAAGTTGGGATAAGAGTATCAGGATTTGGGATGTGCGATCGGGGGATTTGAGAGGTACTTTGAGCGGACATTCTGGCTATGTTAGCGCTGTGGCGATTAGCGGGGATGGGAAGA